>JACZCZ010037076.1_pt1 | contig 23943 bp, 15 predicted proteins | sample 8641811 | NCBI WGS metagenome assembly JACZCZ01 (sample SAMN15324610, study PRJNA640507) | soil metagenome | isolation source: intercropping peanut in the first line | place: China: Luxin town, Laibin City, Guangxi Province | collected 2019-07-25 | depth 10cm m | reverse complement strand
GAAATCGAAATGAAGGAAAAGAAGGCCCGCGTCGAAGACGCGCTGCACGCAACGCGTGCCGCCGTTGAAGAAGGCGTGGTGCCCGGTGGTGGCGTCGCTCTGATCCGCGCTCAGAAGGCTGTCGAGAAGCTCGAAGCCAAGAACGAAGATCAGGCGTTCGGCATCCGCATCCTCGCCCGCTCGATCGAAGAGCCGCTGCGCCAGATCGTCACCAATGCCGGCGAAGACGCCGCTGTGGTGCTCGCGAAGGTGAAGGAAGGCAAGGGCACGTTCGGCTACAACGCTGCGACCAGCAGCTACGGCGACATGCTCGACCTGGGCATCCTGGATCCGACCAAGGTCACGCGCCTGGCGCTGCAGAACGCAGCATCGGTCGCCGGCCTGCTCCTGACGACCGAGGTGATGATCGCCGAGGCTCCGAAGGAAGAAGGTGACCACGCTCATGGCGCCCCGGGCGGCATGGGTGGCATGGGCGGAATGGATATGTAACGTAAGGCCAGCTGGCCAACCGGCTCGCTGGCCGCTGGCCAGAGTCGGAACGAAGCAGGAAGCTCGAGAAAGCCCCGCGCAAGCGGGGCTTTCTTTTTGTGCCGCCTGACGCTCGTCGGCAGGAAGGTGTGGCCTGCTCAGAGCTTCCGCGCGCCATCCCCGCGAACGATCCCATGTCTCTGGATGATCGAGGGAAATTGCAGCTGCGCGGTCCCGCCTGTATGCAACTTCGCCGCGAGCGCTCCCGCGATGAATTTCTGATGACAGTCCTTCGGCGTGGTGGATTCCTTTCGCGTGCCACCGGTATTCTCGACACTCAACGAGAAACGCACGCTTCAAAGGGAGTTGGCCTGTGCTAACCAGAATCCTCTCCGGGCTCCTGCTCGCATTCGCATCGCTCACTGCGTACCAGGTCGCGGCACAGGTGCCCGACGTCCGCATCAGCGAAATCCACTACGACAACACCGGCACCGACAGCGGTGAAGCGATCGAGATCTCCGGTCCCGCCGGCACCGACGTCACGGGCTGGCAGGTCGTTCTCTACAACGGCAATGGCGGAGTGACCTACGACACCCGCGCGCTGAGCGGTCCGATTCCCGCAATCTGCAACTCGCGCGGCGTGGTCGTTCTCAACTACGCGACCAACGGTATTCAGAACGGCGGCACGGGAGCGACCGATACGAGCTCGCCGGACGCGGTTGCGCTTGTGGATGCAACCGGCGCAGTCGTCGAGTTCCTCTCTTACGAGGGTGTGATCGCCGCGACCAACGGACCTGCAGCAGGATTGGTCTCCATCGACATCGGCGTTAGGGAACTCGGTACCGAGCCGGTTGGACTCTCGCTCGCACGCAATGCATCCGGTGCGTGGGCCGGACCTGCTGCGGCAACGTTCGGCGCGTGCAACGACGACGGCACGATCGAACCGCCGGCTGAAGTAGCGAATGTCAGCGTTGCGCCTGCCAGCGGTTCGGTGGTCGTCGGTGCAACGCTTGCCTTTGCCGCGACAGCGCTCGATGTCGAAGGTGACGTGGTTCCGGGAACGACGTTCACATGGACGACTTCAGATGCTGCTATCGCGACGGTCGCCGCGAGCGGCGTTGCAGCCGGCGTGGCTCAAGGCTCGGTCACGATCACTGCGACCGCCCCCAACGGTATTGCTGGCACCGCAGTGCTGCAAGTGAATCCCCCGCCGACCGGCACATCCGATATCCGGATCAACGAAATTCACTACGACAACGTCGGTACCGACAGCGGCGAGGCGATCGAGATCGAAGGCCCCGCGGGCGCGAGCATCGCGGGCTACAGCATCGTGCTCTACAACGGCAACGGCGGTGCTTCCTACAACACGACTACGTTGAGCGGTGCGCTTCCGGCGACGTGCGACGATCGCGGTGTCTTCGTCGTGACGTATCCGCAGGACGGCTTGCAGAATGGCAGTCCTGACGGTATCGCACTGGTCGACGCGACGGGCGCAGTCGTCGAGTTCCTTTCTTACGAGGGTGCCTTCCCCGCATCGAACGGCCCGGCGGCCGGGCTGGCTTCGACGGATATCGTCGCAAGTCAGACCAATGCGCCGATCGGTCAGTCGCTGCAACGGAATACCACGAACCAGTGGCAGCTCGCGGCCTCGACGTTCGGCGCGTGCAACGGCAGCGGCGGTCCGCCTCCCGGCAACACGATCAGTTTCTCGGGTCGCAATCCCGGCGATCCGGCGCTGCCGGTGGGCTTCGAGGATCAGCTCTTCGCAACGGTGCGCGATGGCAACAATGTCGTTGTGCCGACGACGATCACCTGGACTTCGGAGACACCGGCGATTGCGAGCATCGATGCCCGCGGCGTGATGAGAGCGTTGGCAGAGGGTACCGCGATCGTTCGTGCCACGGCGGCGGATGGCGTGACGACTGCAACGTACTCGCTGCCTACGCGGGTCGCGGTTGCAGGCGCGACCGCTGAGTACGCCGGCAACGCAGAGTTTGGCGAGCCGCAGGACGGTGACCCGAGCGACGACTTCATCGTGCGCTATCCGCAGTACACAGCCTCGTACAACCCGAACCGCGGCACGCCGAACTGGGTGAGCTACGATCTCGATGCGACGCACTTCGGCGCGGAGGATCGCTGCGATTGCTTCACGCCGGATCCGGCATTGCCGTCATCCTTCACTCGTCTCAGCACTGCGGACTACACGGACTCGGGCGCCTTCCATGGCTACGGCATCGATCGCGGTCACATGGCGCGGTCGTTCGATCGGACGACGGGCAGCCTCGACAATGCGGTGACCTACTACTTCACCAACATCGTGCCGCAAGCCGCGGACCAGAACCAGGGACCGTGGGCGATCCTCGAGAACGAACTCGGCGACTTCGCGCGGTTCCAGGATCGTGAGGTCTACATCATCGCGGGCGTCGCTGGAGATCGGGGCACGCTGAAGAACGAAGGCCGCGTCGTCATTCCGGAGCGGACGTGGAAGGTTGCGGTGATCATGCCGCGCAACCAGGGTCTCGCGGACGTCGTCGATTACCGCGACGTGCAGGTGATCGCGGTAGACATGCCGAACGAACCCGGTATTCGCAACATTCCCTGGCAGACGTATCAGACCACGGTCGATGCGATCGAACTGCTCACGGGCTACGACTTGCTCGCGCTGCTCCCGGACGACGTCGAGATCGCCGTCGAGAGCAACACGCAGCCGCCGATCGGAAACATCGCCGGGCCCGCGACATCTTCCGAGGGTGATGCTGTCGCATTCAGCGCCTCGGGCTCGCTCGATCCCAACGGCAGCATCGTGAGCTACGAGTGGAGCTTCGGCGACGGCGTGACTGCGAGCGGAGCGGATGTCGCACATACGTTCGCTCGGAGCGGGTCGTACACGATCAGCGTGTTGCTCACAGACAATGATGGTCTGACGACGACTGCTTCCGCATCGATCACGGTAAACAACGTTGCGCCGAGCGTGAATGACTTTGCCGGCGCGACGCTGGTGGCGGGCGAGACCTACAGCGTCAATGGCTCATTCACCGATCCGGGCGCGGACTCGTGGACGGCGACTATCGACTGGGGTGACGGAAGCCCGTCGCTGCAGATTCCGCTGGCGGCGCGGACGTTCAGCGGTTCGCATGCGTATTCGATCGCCGGTGTTTACACGGTGACGGTAACGATCTCGGACGGTGAGGCCTCATCGTCACGGACGCAGACGGTGACCGTGACCGAGCGCGCACCGTCGCAGCTCGCGGCAGCGAAGGTACTGATCGATGAGCTTGTCGCGGCAAGCAAGATCACGAACGCAGCTGGGGCTTCTCTCAAGGCGCAGCTGACGCTGGCCGAACGCCTGCTGGCGAACGGCAACGCGACGCTTGCAGTCTTAACGCTGCGTGCGGTGCTCGTGCAGATCGACGTGCTCGTGCTGCTCACACCGTTGCAGGCATCGGATGTGACGGCGCTGAAGGCGGCGATCAGGCAAGTGATTTCGGCTGCGGGATAGCGCCATTCTGATTCCCTCCCCCGCAGTGGCGGGGGAGGGTCAGGCAGGGGGCTCGTCCGCCTGCGCCTACTCCATCAATTCCTTCACCGCCCGATGCGCCTGCTCGATCGCCGCATCGGTATACGCCGCCATCGCGGAATCCGAGTTCGCAATGGCAACACGGCCGAACCGCTTTCGCCCCGCGACATTGGGCAGCCGATCCGGTGGCGTGTCGCCATCGACCAGGCAGTTGTATTCCGGCGCGTAACCGTGCGGCCAGCGATTGACGGCAATGCCTTCGATGTCACGTGCTGGATCGAAACCACCGCCAGACAGCGCGCGGCCGAGTTGGTCACGAATGTTCCGTTCGAATGTTTCGAATGGCGTAGCCAGCAGTTCGGCGCGACCCACCTTGTGCTGCTCGCGCTCGGGCAGGCCGTACTGCGCGGGTGTCCGTACCATCCGGATGAGGATGGGTTCATCGGGCGTCGTCACTGTCCGATAGCCGCCGATTTCAACTGCTTCGTTCAGTTCGATGCTCGAGAAGTAACCACCGGGCGAGTCGATGCGATGGACGCCGAGCTTGTGAAAGGCACGCCAGTCGCGAAGCGCGACGCTCGCGTAGACCAGCGGTGTCTTGATCAGCTGGTGCAGTGCGGCCTTCTGCTCCGCCGGCAGCTCCGGACACAGATAAGGAATCATCATGTTCCAGCACGCGAGGACGCAGCGGCTTGCTCGCACCTTGAGGAGTTTGCCGTCGCGCGAGTAGAGCATTGCAACGCCGTTCCCTTCATTGCGAACTCGCAGCGCCGTGCTGTTCAGGCGAATGCGTGTTCGATTGTCCGCCCGGTCGAGCTTCGAGTAGTCCGCCGTTGCAGCAACGATGTCATGAGCATCGCGCCCGGCAATCGAGCCCGGAATCAATCTGCGCACGAGCAGCCGCGCGATTGACGCGTTGCCGTCCGGGTAGTGAAAGGTTTCGGAGCCGCCCGTGTCGGCGAAGCCCGAGGGCGTGAAGCCCATTCGACGAGTCGATCCGGATTCGAGGTTGAGTCCCTGAAAGCCCGGATACCACGTGCCCCAGCAGTCGAGCGCGGAGATCGCGTCGATACCGCAACCCCACCATCCGTCCGTCGCATGCAGGTAGTAGGGCAACACACCGGGATCGGCTTTCACGACATCGAGCAGGTAGCGCTCGTAGGACATGCGCGACAGGCGGTCCTTCTTCTGCGCGGATGTCAGTCCCGGGAAGTAGTCTTGCTCGCCATGTTCGATCCGCAGGATGTCCCGGCGTACAGCCTCGCTCAGGGGCGCCTGCGCGAGATAGGCAGCGGTAGCGTCGCGATCCTCTCCTTTACGAGCGACGAGTCGATCGGTGCCGAACGTTTCGCGGTCGAAGAAGACGCCGGTATGCAGGCCGAGCGAGTCGTAGAAATCGCTCTTCGTGCAGGCCTCATCCAGGGCCTTGACGTCGACGCCCAATGTCTTCATCAGGCCTGCGGCGACAGGTCCATAAGGACGCGGACTCTCGATCATCAATGTGCCGCCGTTCATCAGATGAGTGCGACCATTGACGCGGAACTCGTTGCGCTTGGCGTGGCCGCCGAAGTCGTCGTGGTTGTCGAGTACGAGGACGCGCGCGCCGCGTGGTGCGTCGGCGTGAAAGAAGTGAGCTGCCGCGAGACCGCTGATGCCGGCGCCGACGACGATCAGATCGTATGTTTCGCCTGTGTCGATCGCCGTCGGCTCGTTCAACTGCGACGTGTCGCGCAACAGATGTGCGGACTCGAATGATCCTGCGTGACTGCCGCGCAATCCCAGCCGCGAGGGAGGGTAGTAGCCTGCACGATCCTGCTCCGCGAGCGACTCGGCCGCAGCGACAAGCTCGGGAGAGAGACCGCCAGCGAGCCAGCCACCGACACCAATCGCTGCGCCTTGCAGAAAATCGCGCCGCGCGATCACGCGGTGCATGCCCAGTTTCTTGTCGGAGTGCTCAGGCATCGTCGTGTTCAGCAGGTTGCACGCACGGTCAACGAGTAGCTGCGCGGTGGCCCGCAAGTGTTGCAGGTGTTGGTTCCGCCCAGTCTCGCATAGTAGACCTCATCGAACAGGTTCTGCGCGTGCGGACGTCGAAATCGCTCATGCCCAATCACGCTCACACGACGTCGAGGATGCCGCGCTTCACCGCGATCATGACCGCGTGGGTACGATCGGTTGCGCCCAGTTTCGGCAGAATGCTCTTCATGTGGGCCTTCACGGTGCCTTCCGAGATCGAGAGTCTTACGGCAATCAGTTTGTTCGAGTTGCCTGCGGCAACCAGTTGCAGCACCTGGATCTCGCGCTCAGTGAGAGCATCGTCAGCGGCATGTTCCGCGATCTCGCTCGCGATCTCCGGAGGAATGCGTCGCTTGCCTGCGTGCACTGCCCGGATGGTGTCGAGCAGGTCCTTGCGCAGCATGCTCTTCAGGAGATAGCCGGCAGCCCCTGCTTTCAAAGCGCCGAGCGCGTTGACGTCGCCCTTGTACGTCGTCAGGACGACAATGCGGGCTCCGGGAAACTCGCGGCGAATGTGTTCGATCGCTTCGATGCCGCTCATGTCCGGCATGCGCAGGTCCATCAAGGTGACATCCGGCCGCAGCCGCCGGAAGCTGTCGATCGCTTCCGCACCGTTCGTCGCTTCGCCGACAAGCAGCATGTCCGATTCGCCTTCGATCACCGAGGCGAGGCCCTCGCGAAGCATCGGATGATCGTCGACCGTCATCACGCGGATCGGATGGGTCTGCGGGCCAGGCATCGTTCAGCTCTCCTTCGTACTTTCCAGCTCGCGGGCAGCAGCGACAGGCCACGGATACGGAATCGGGAACCAGCGCCCGCGGCGGATGGGCGTGCGATACGCCAGCGCCGCAGGGACTCGCAGTTCGACCTCGGTGCCGGCGCTGACACGGCTCCAGATGTTCATGTGGGCATGGATTTTCTTCGCACGCTCGCGAATGCCGAGCAGGCCCCAATGGCCTTCGCGCCCGCCCGCGCGAAGAATGAGCGGATCGATGCCGCGGCCATCGTCGCGAATCACGACGCGCAGCGCGGCACGGTCGTAGAAGACGTCGACCTCGATCTCGTTCGCCTTCGCATGCCGCACTGCGTTCGTAAGCGCTTCGCGAGCGACGAGGAAGGCTTCCTCACAAACGATCGGGTGAAGGCCGCGCAGGGTGCCATGCACGGCTACGCGGATCCGGGTGCGTGCGTCTATCAGCAGATCACGGCCCGTCGCCGCGATGTCCTGGGCGAGATCGCCCGAACCGCCGTGGAACGATCGCAGATCCTTCACGCGGTCCCGGCTCTCGATCATCACGTCGTCGGCGCGTTCGAGGACCTGCTCCATCATGGCACGCGAGGGTTCCTGAGCAGGAATGCGTGCGGCGACCGATTGGAAGCGCAGGATCAGTCCCTGCAGACCCTGCAGCAGCGTGTCGTGCAGCTCGCGGGCGATCCGCTCGCGTTCGCGCATGCGTTCCTCGAGTCGTGCGCGCAGTCGCGCATTCGCACTTCGCACTTGAAGGCGGATCAGAACGAGCAGCAGAACCACGAACGCCAGCGCGCACAGTCCGCGGAACCACCACGTCTGGTAGAACCTGGGAAGAATCACGAAATGAATCGTGGCGCCGGCTTCGTTCCAGACGCGATCTTCGTTTGCTGCCTGCAACTGGAATCGATAGTGACCGGGGTCGAGGTTCGTGTATTGCGCACGCCGTTCGCCACTCGTGATGCGCCAGTCTTTGCTCAATCCGTCGAGCCGGTAGCGGAAGAGGACGCGTTCCGGAACGGTCATGCTCCACGCTGCGTACCGGATCTGGACATCCGTCGTGCCCGGGGGCAGCTCCATTCCCTGCACAGGATGATGGTACGTGTCGTCGTAGGCGACCGCTTTGATCGTCAGCAGCGGCGCGAGGGGATCGGGCACGATTCGCAGTGGATCGATCCAGCTGATGCCGTTGCCGGTCGCAATCCACAGCCGATCGTCGGTACCGCGAACCAGTGCGGGACGCCGGTCTTGAGGCGAGCCGTTCAACCCGTCGAATGCGCTGTACGTTTTGCACGTCACCCGCGCATCGCCGGAACCGCCGCTGTACTGCGACCAGCTGTCGATGCGTGAAATGCCGGTGCTGCGAAAAACCCAGAGATCGTCGCCGACGGCCGCCATGCCTGCGACGCCTACGAAGGGCTGACAGCTGATGGGCACGAACTTGCGCAACTTCGTGCCATCGAAGTGCATCAATGCTTTCTCACCGGCAACCCACAGATGGGTCCCTTTCGCATGCAGCACTGTCGAGGTGCCTGTCGCAAGTCCGTCAGCCGCAGTGAAGAGTTGCACCCGATCGCCGGTGATTCGCGCGAGGCGATCATCGCGATAGCCGAACCAGAGATCGCCGCGATCATCGGCAATTGCTGCAAGCGCAGGCTCGCTGGGAAGATTCGCAGGCAGTCCTTCAAGCCAGTGCCCGTCCTTGAAGCGGAACATGCCCTTGCCATCCACGGAGATCCAGAGCACGCCGTCGCGATCCGCTGTCATCGCGGTCACGTCGTGACCGGCGGCTTCGTCAGGCAGAGGCGTGTGATGCAGGCGGCCGTCGAGGAGGCGGGCGATGCCGGTGGGACCACCGAACCAGATCGCGCCCTGTGCGGTACGTGTTCCCGCGGTGAACGAGGGTGCAGGGATCTGCGAGCGCTGTCCGTCCGTGTCGATCTGCAGGAGCGCACCGCTGCTGCTCGAGACCCAGATCCGACCCGCATCGCCGGCAATCAGTGTCTTTTCCGTGCCTTCGAGCACAGGCAATGGCAGCTTCACGACATTGCCGCGGTTCAGGGCGTCGATGCCGCTGGTCGTGCCCACCCAGACAACTCCTTCACGATCTTCGAACAGACCGCCCGTCAGATGGCCGCTCAGGCCCTGCGGGTGGTCGAATTCCTGCATTGGCGGATCGCCCGCTACGCTGCCATCCGTGGGCAGCACCACTCTTTGCAACCTGTCGCCCGTCATCCAGAGCGTGCCGTCGCGATCGATGAGCAGGGAATCGATCTGGCGATTCGCGAAGAGCCGTCGCGGCTTGATGTCCCGACGCAGCGGATCGAACAGCACGACGCCATGACCCTGTTCGCTCAACCAGAGCGTGCCGTCCGGCGCCTGCGCCATGCCGCGGGCGCTGCCCGGATACTCGCGTTCGAAGGCCAGTGCGAAATCGGACTCGCCATGCGCACGCGCAAAGACCGCGCTTGCCGTGACTGCCCACACCGTTCCCTCGCGAGAGACAAACACCCGGAAGACCGGTGCGCCATTTCCCAGTGGAACTCGTTGCCAGCGCGTGCCATCGAAGCGGGCGAGTCCGCCGTCCGTGGCTGCCCAGATAGCCCGATCGTGGTCTTGCGCAAGGGTGTGAACGCCGCCTTCCGGCAATCCTTCGTTCGCCGTGAAGTTGGTGAGACGCCCATCCTTGATGAGCGATGCGCCGCCCGACTTGTAGCCAACCCACAGCCTGCCGTCGGAGGCAGCGAGCAGCGCGGCGATCCTGGTGCTCGGAAGATTCTGGCCTTCGACCGCCTGCAGCGGATCGAATCGAGTGCCGTCGAACGCTGACAGTCCGTCGTGACCGCCCAGCCAGAACGTGCCGTCGCTCATCTGCGCGAAGCTCTCGACGCCGGTGGGCGCGAGGTCTCTCTGGTCCCAGGTTCGATGATTGAACTGCGTGAGCGTGAGATCGCGATCGAGCGCGCCCGCCGGCATGCACGACAGCATTCCCAACGCGCACAGCAGGATCGAGCGCAAAAGATCGGAACTCCACGTTCGGCGAGAACACACGGCGGAAAGGCGGTCAGCCGATAGCCTGCTGGCCACTGGCCACAGCCTGGACGGCAAGCAGCGACTCCCATCGTTCGGGCAAGCGGCCAGCATGCTAACGGCTTCTCGTGGCGGCGCTGTCCGCCATGAGATCAATCCTGGTACTACCCGAAAGTGGGATTCGATAGTAGCTGGCGGAGGGTTGGGCTGCTCAGTTTCCAGAGCTAGCCTGCCCGGGTGCAGAGACTGTTCTCAACGTTTCCGGACGGCACGCCAGGATGGGCGCTGGTGATCTTGCGCGTGACTGTCGCGGCCAACCTGCTGGTGAGCGCATGGAGTCTGCGCGGCCAGGGTGCGTTCCCCTGGGGGCTCGCCCTGGTGGCGGTACTGGCGGGGCTGCTCATTGCCGGCTTGCTGACCCCGATAGCTGCGTCATTGACCGCCGCGGGCCAGGCGTTTCACTTGCTGGCGCTCGGGTTCAGTTTTTCCCCGACTATCGCGGTGACGACGGCCATGGCACTTGCGATGCTCGGGCCCGGGTACTACTCGATCGATGCTCTGCTGTTCGCCCGTCGGACGGTGGTGTTGCCAGATGGGGAAGATTGAACGGACGAGAGCGTTCGCGGATCCGCTGTTCTGTCGTATAAGGTGCCGCGAAAGTCCCAGGCGCGCCGCACTCATGAAACGACCCCTTTCTTTCGTCCTGGTCTGCGTGCTCTTTACTGGTTGCGCGCAGCAACGCCTAGCCGAGTCACCGCCATCGCAAGGCGCCGCGCCAACCGAAGTGCAGGGCTGGCTCACGCGCGCCCGCAGCGTCACGATCGTTCGCGACGACTGGGGTATTCCGCACGTGAAGGGGAAGACGGATGCTGACGTGGTCTTCGGACTGATGTATGCCCAGGCCGAGGACGACTTCAACCGCATCGAAACGAATTTCCTGTTGTCGCAGGGACGGCTGGCGGAAGCGCAGGGTGAGGACGAGATCTGGCGGGATCTGCGCATGAAGCTCTTCATCGATCCGCAGGACATGCGCGCGAAATACGAGTCGAGCCCGGACTGGCTCAAGCAGCTGATGATGGCGTGGGCCGACGGATTGAATTTCTATCTGCACACGCATCCGCAGGTGAAGCCGCGTGTCATTACTCGCTTCGAGCCGTGGATGGCGCTGACGTTCAGCGAGGGTAGTATCGGCGGCGACATCGAGCGCATTTCGCTCAAGGAGCTGGAATCGTTCTACGACGGCAAGCCGACCGCATCGATGGCTGCGACGGCGGGTCTGCTGGAACTGGAACCGTCCGGATCGAACGGTTTCGCGATCTCACCCTCGCGCTCGAAGTCGAATCGTGCGTTGTTGTGGATCAATCCGCATACCTCGTTCTTTTTCCGGGCCGAGGCACAGGCGACGAGCGAGGAGGGACTGAATGTTTACGGCGCGCTGACGTGGGGGCAGTTCTTCGTCTATCAGGGGTTCAACGAGACCGCGGGCTGGATGCACACGTCGAGCGGCGTCGACAACATCGATGAGTTTCTGGAGACCGTCGTCCAGCGCGAGGGTCGGTACTTCTATCGCTACGGTGACGAGCAACGTCCTGTCGGCGTCAGAACTGTCGTCGTTCCCTACCGGACTGCGAACGGAATGCGCACGCGCACGTTCACCGTGTTCCGCACGCATCGTGGACCGATAGTCCGTGCTGCCGGGGACAAGTGGGTCAGTGTCCGGTTGATGGAAGAGCCGGTGAAGGCGCTGACCCAGTCCTATCAGAGGACGAAGGCGAAGAATCTCGACGAGTTCATGCAGGTCATGCGGCTGCACGCGAACTCCTCGAACAACACGGTGTTCGCCGATTCGCAGGGGAACATCGCGTATCTGCATGCGAACTTCATTCCCCGCCGCAATCCGCAGTTCGACTGGACGCAGCCTGTGGACGGCAGCGATCCGGCTACCGAATGGCAGGGCGTGCATACGATCGAGGAAGCGCCGAACGTCATCAACCCGCCGAACGGCTGGCTGTACAACACCAACAATCCGCCGTGGACAGCGGCTGATGCGAACAGCCCGCGGCAACAGGACTATCCGGCGTATGTCGATGTGAGTCCGCAGAATCCACGAGGCGTTCATGCGCTTCGGGTGTTGCAGGCGCAGGATCGCTTCGATCCGGACTCGCTCACTGCTGCTGCCTTCGACTCACAGTTGCCGGCATTCGAGCCACTGCTGCCAGCGCTGCTGGATGCGTACGCATCTCTCCCGACGACCGATGCGCGCAAGCCGAAGCTCGCAGAGCCCATTGCGATGCTGCGCAGTTGGGATCATCGGTGGAGCGCGGCATCGGTCGCGACTGCGCTTGCGGTTCTCTGGGGTGAAGAGCTGTGGACGCGGTCGATCGAAGATGCGGCTCGCGCGAAGGTGCCGATGTACGAATACCTCGAGAAGCGAGTCAGTCCGACGCAGCGGCTCGATGCGTTGAACGCGGTGATCGACAAGCTCTCGACCGACTTCGGCCGCTGGAACGTGCCCTGGGGCGAGATCAATCGCTTCCAGCGATTGACCGGGGATATCGAGCAACCGTTCCGCGACGACGGGCCAAGCCTTCCCGTCCCGTTCACGTCGGCCCGATGGGGATCGCTCGCGACGTTCGGCGCGCGCTCCTATAAGGAGTCGAAGAAGATCTACGGAACGACCGGCAACAGCTTTCTGGCGGTCGTGGAGTTCGGTGACAAAGTGAGTGCGCGGGCAATCACGGCAGGCGGACAGAGCGGCGATCCGTCATCGCCGCACTTCAACGATCAGGCGCTGCGCTATTCGCTCGGCGAGTTGCGCGAGGTGTATTTCTACCCCGAACAACTCGCGCGCCACACCGAGCGGACTTACCGTCCTGGAGAGCCGCAGGTCAGCGCCGGGACGGATTGATCAGGAATTTCTCGCCCGTGCCGAACTTCGCATACGCCGCCATCGTCGCGGGATCGAGCGCTTCGCGCAGAGAGATTTCCTTCGTGTAGTGGCTGGCGAACGTGGTCCTGAGTTCGGCGACCACACGCTCGCGGAGCTTCTGCGTTTCGGCCGGACCGATCTTCTGCAGGAAAGGCGTGAGCAGCCAGCCGCCGAGTCCCCAGGCCATGCCGAAGTTGCGCGTGAGCTCCGTCGGGCCGCGATCCAGCATGCCGTAGATGTACACCTGCTTGTGCGTCGGCGAGCCGTAGCGGCTGTATTCCTTCATCTTCGCCACCGCGGCGGCTTCCATGCAGCTCAGGATCTGGCCGGCAAGCTTGCCGCCGCCGATTGCGTCGAAGGCCAGCGTCGCGCCGGTTTCCATCAGGGCCTTGGTCAGATCCTCCATGAAGGCCGGCGACGAGGAGTTGCACACGTACTTCGCGCCCAGCGAGCGCAGCAGCGCTTCCTGGTCGGGCTTGCGAACGATGTTGACGAGATTCACGCCGTCCTTGAGGCAGATGCGATTCAGCATCTGGCCGAGATTCGATGCCGCGGCCGTATGCACGAGTGCGGTGTGACCCTCGCGGCGCATCGTTTCGACCATGCTGAGCGCGGTCAGCGGATTGACGAAGCATGACGCGCCTTCGGCGGGCTTCGTCCCTTCCGGCAGCACCATGCACTGCCTGATATTCAGGGTGCGATACTGCGAGTACATCGCTCCGCCGAGGACCGCAACTGTCTTGCCGATCAGCGCCTGAGCGGCGGGTGACGACCCTGCAGCCACGACGACGCCAGCGCCTTCGTTGCCGACCGGCATCGATTCGTCGAGGCGCCCGGTCATCGCACGCAGCAATTTCTCGGGAACGGTCGCTGTGATCGCAGGTTCGGCAGGCGTGCCCGTCACTTTCGCGGTGCTCATGTCCGCCACGCCGAACAGCAAGCCGAGATCCGAGGGATTGAGCGGCGACGCCTCGATGCGCACGACCACTTCCTCCGCGCCCGGCGCAGGCGTCGGAATCTGCGGCAAGGAAATCCGCAGTTCGCCGCCCTTGGTGATCAACGAACGAAGCTGCAATCCGGTCTGCCAGTCGGTGCTCATTGGGGTTCCTGCCTTAGGTGTCGAAGGCTGCCAGTATAGTCGCCGGCAACGAGCCGCGATTCACCGGTTCGCCAGGCAAAATCCCTCGGCGATTCTGTATGCTTGGTTCGGTTACCGGTGCTGCTTCGACAAGGGGGTGTCGTATGCCTTGGTGGGCCTGGCTCGTGGTCGGTATCGGTCTGCTGAGCGTCGAAATGTTCGTGATCGACGCGCAGTTCTATCTCGTCTTCCTGGGTGCCTCCGCGACCCTCGTCGGATTGCTGGGTCTGGCCGGCATCACGACCCCTGAATGGGCGCAATGGCTCATTTTTTCCCTGCTTTCCGTCGTCACGATGGTGACGTTCCGCCGCCGGCTCTATGACCTGGTCAAGGCCCGCAGCGGCCACGTGGAAGAGCGGCTGACGATCGGCGACCGCGTGCTGGTACCGGTGAGGCTCGAGCCCGGGCAGAGCTGCCGCGTCGACTATCGCGGGTCCTCGTGGACGGCTCGCAACGTCGACCTGCAGGCGATCGAGGCAGGGCGCGAAGCGGCCATCGCGCAGATCGACGGTCTCACTCTGCAGGTCCGCGCGAATTAGACGCGACAACGGAAAATCAACGGGCGAAAAGCGGGAGAAGCAATGGAAACAATGTACGTCGTGTTCGTGATCGCGGTGCTGGCGATCGTCGTGCTGGCCAAGACAGCGCGTGTCGTGCCGCAACAAAGCGCGTACGTCGTCGAGAACCTCGGCCGGTACAGTCGCACGCTGGGGGCGGGGTTCCACATTCTCATCCCGTTCGTCGAACGCATTGCCTACAAGCACAACATGAAGGAAGAGGCGATCGACATTCCCGAGCAGATCTGCATCACGAAGGACAACGTGCAGGTCGGCGTCGACGGCGTGCTGTACATGCAGGTGCTCGACGCGTCGAAAGCGTCCTACGGCATCACCAACTATCGCTTCGCGATCACGCAACTCGCACAGACGACGCTGCGCAGCGAGATCGGCAAGATCGATCTGGATCGCACGTTCGAAGCCCGCGGCACGATCAATGCGAACGTCGTCACCGAACTGGATCACGCCTCCGCCAGCTGGGGTGTGAAGGTGCTTCGCTACGAGATCAAGAACATAACGCCGCCGAAGGATGTACTGCACGCGATGGAGAAGCAGATGCGCGCCGAGCGCGAGAAGCGCGCCGTCGTGCTGACGTCGGAAGGCGATCGCGATGCCAAGATCAACCAGGCCGAGGGCGAGAAGCAGCGCGTCATCAAGGAATCGGAAGCGAACAAGCAGCAGCAGATCAACGAAGCACAGGGCCAGGCAGAAGCAATTCTCGCTGTTGCTACTGCTACGGCGGAAGGCTTGCGTCGCGTTGGCCAGGCTCTGAGCGGCCAGGGCGGCATCGAAGCCATGCAGCTGCGCGTCGCTGAAGAGTACGTGAAGCAGTTCGGCCGACTCGCCGACGAAGCCTCCAGCACGCTGATCGTGCCGGCGACGCTCAGCGACATCTCATCTATGATCGCGATGGCGACGAGTGTGGTGAAGCAGCAGACGAAAGCCGGCTAGCCGTATCCGTCATTCCCGCGCGCGCGGGAATCCATCTGGCTCATCGCGTCGTCCGCAACAGTCGGCTGACCACTCTCTCCAGTTGCGCCGGCGTCCCGCATTCCTCGACCTGGTGACAGTACGGCGCCAGGAATCGCATCTCGGAATCGCCGGTGTTCCACATCGACCGTGGTTCCGGGTTCAGCCAGATCAGTCGGCGGCAGCGATCGTAGACTTCCTTGAGAATGTCGCCGCGCGCGTCCGCATTGTTGTTGCGGGCATCGCCGAGGACGATCACGGTCGAGCGCTTGTCGATGGCGTCGAGGCACAGGCGACGGAAGTCGCTGAAGGCTTGTGCGTAGTCGGTCGACCCGCCGCCATACTGTTTCAACGTCAGCGCAATGGCTTCTTCGGCGTCGTGCTGCCCGAACAGATCCGAGACTTCGCCGAGGTCGGAGGAGAACGCGAACGAACGGACCTTGGGCAGAATCTCGTCGAGGCTGTACAGGAACATCAACATGAAGCCTGCGTAGCTCGCGACCGAGCCGCTGACGTCGCAGATCGCGAAGACCTTGGGGCGATCGACTTTCTGCGACCGCCAGTGCAGATCGAAGATCGCATCGTCGTACTTCATGTTCCGTCGCAGCGTGCGCGGCACATGGAGCTGGCCGCGCCGGAACACTTTGCGGCGGCGTGAGTACGCCGATACGAGCCGCCGCGCCATGCGTCGCACGAGTTCCTGGACGGCCTTGTGATGGGTGGCATCGATCCGCCCGATTCTCATGTTTCGCAGCAGATCGCCACGCAAGCGCTTGCCGGTCACGTCGGCATTGAGCAGGAACTGCCGTTCGACGTAGTCGCGAACCTGTTCGCGCAACCATGCTCGCCGTCGACCGAGCTCCTGTCCGAGGCGGCGCGACGGCACTTCCGCGTTCTGGTTGAGCTGGTCGATCTCCTGCTGCAGTGCCTGCTGTCCCATCGCGTCGAGGATGCGCCACGCGTAGAGGCCTTTCTGCGTGAAGACCTCGATCTGCTGAACGTTGACGCGAGTGCCGGCGGCATTGATGGCGATGTCGATCTCGATCTGATTGCCGCGCATCAACAGCTGTCCGAGCGCCGATTGCGCGCCGGCCATCTCGCCTGCGCTCATTTCGGCTGCGGATGCCTCGTCTCGGGTCGACGTCGATTGCCCCTGGTTCTGCGGGGCGCCGCTGCCTCCTTCGCCGCTTCCCTGGCCGCCCTGCTGCCCGGAATCTCCAGGCTCGCTCTGCGATGAGGCAGCGTCGGGAGCGATCGGCGTCGCTTTGCGATATGCGAAGAACTGATCGAAAGTCGCATCGAAGATCGCCTTCTCGGCGACGGTCTTCGGCAGCACAAGGCTAAGGCTGCTCTTCAGAAGGCCGCGATCGGCGTACCCCACGAGCTCGACGGTGCTCAGTGCGTCGAGTGTCTCAGCTGTTGAAATGCGAACGTCGGCGTTGCGCAGGGCGCGGATGAAGTTGGAGAGGAGAAGATCCATAGAGGCTATGAGCTGCGAGCCGCGAGCGACGAGCCGGATCGGACCAGAAGCGACGCGATTCGCCCTGCACGCTGTCGATGTCCTCCTGGAATTTCAGGATGACATTCAGGGTGTTGCGGACCAGATCGGGATCGAGCCGATCAGCGTGCAACAGCAGCAGCGTGCGGGCCCAGTCGATGGTCTCGCTGATCGACGGGACTTTCTTCAGGTCGAGGTCGCGCAGTTCGTGAATGAAGTTCACGAGCTGTGTCTGCAGCTGCTGCGGAATCTCGGGAACGCGTGCATGAATGATGCGCTGCTCGAGTTCGATGTCCGGGAACGGGATGTACAGATGCAGGCAGCGGCGCTTCAGTGCATCCGAGATCTCGCGCGTGTTGTTGCTGGTGAGGAACACCAGCGGCGGTTCACGCGTCGCCTTGACGGTGCCGATCTCGGGAATCGAGACCTGGTAGTCGGACAGGATTTCGAGCAGCAGCGACTCGAATTCGTGGTCGGACTTGTCGACTTCATCGATCAGCAGGACGCAACCGTTCTCCTGTTGCAGCGCCTTGAGCAACGGTCGCGCTTCCAGGAATTCCTCGGAGAAGAAGATGTCACCGAACTCGTGGAGACGACGAACCGATTCGGCGAACCCACGCGCGCCTTGCAGGACTTCATCGAGCGTCTGCTTCAGGACCTGCGTATACAGCAGCTGCTTGCCGTATTTCCATTCATACAGTGCTTTCGCTTCGTCGAGGCCTTCGTAGCATTGCAGACGGATCAAGGGCAGGTCGAACATGTCCGCCGTCGTCTTTGCCAGCTCCGTCTTGCCGACACCGGGCGGCCCCTCGATGAGCACGGGCTTGCGCAAGTGGTACGCGAGGTACACCGCGGTTGCGATCTGCTCGGAGCAGATGTAGCGATGCGCTTCGAGCGCCTTGCGCAATGAGGTGACGGAAGAAGCAATCTGCGGGATGTCGGCCATGGGAGGCACGGGACTCGGGGGAGTGGGGCTTGGGCGAGAAGCTTAGCACTGCCTGCCTCGTCACTCCCGCGCAGGCGGGAGCCCATCCGAATAGCGGTACATCGCACTCCAAGGATGGAGCCCCGCGTGCGCTGGAAATGACGGAGCGGCCTAGACCGCCGTTTGCGGCGTCAGCAATTTCCGATACGCAGATTCAACGGCATGACGAAAGTCAGGGTTGCCGGCGACCGAGCGCGCGAACACCTTGTCGAGTGCAAGGAACAGTCCGATGTCATGAGCCGGATCGTCATTGCATGCGCGGCCCAGGTCCGACAGCTGCGCAGCGTCCGGATCGACGATCGGCACGTTGTTGTTCGACTGCCGGACGATGAATCTCATCCATGCCGCGATCGGCACCGCGAGTCGCTGCGCCGAACGACCCGCCGCCAATGTGTCTGCGATCGTACCGAGCAGACGAACCGGCAGCTTCTTGGATCCGTCCCACGCGATCTGCGACAACAGGTGTCGGATCCCTGGGTTGCGGAATCGATCCAGTACGGCGTCGATGTAGCCGTTCACGTCGAGACCGGCATCCTTGTCGAGCGTGGCGGCGATGTCCTCGCGCATCATCGCTCCGACGAACGAAACCAGCGGCTGATCCTTCATCGCGTCGCCGACAGTTTCGAGTCCGCGGAGAGAACCGACATAGGCGAGCGTCGAATGTGCGCCGTTCAGCAGGCGCAGCTTCGCGCGTTCGAACAGCGAGACGTCTTTTGCCAGCGTCACGCCGACGCGGCGCCACCCGGCCAGGTTCATGCCAGGAAGCTCTTCGATCACCCACTGAACGAAGGCTTCGCGCTGAATCGGCCACGCGTCGTCGACGCCGGTAGCGGTAGCAACGCGCTGACGCAAAGCATCGTCGGTTGCGGGGGTAATGCTGTCGACCATCGTGCGCGGGAAGGCGACTTCCCTCTCGATCCACGCAGCGAGGCCCGCATCGATGCGATGGGCGAAAACGAGCACCGCGTTGCGCAGTGCATGGCCGTTGTTCGCCAGGTTGTCGCAGCTGATGACGACGAAGGGTGCGACGCCAGCGGCTCGCCGCAAGCGCAGTGCTTCAGTCAGCAACCCCACGACGCTGCGAGGCGTCTGCGGCGACTGCAAGTCATGCACGATGTCCGGATGCGATTCATCCAGGATGCCAGCGCCATTGAGGCAATAGCCTTTCTCGGTGACCGTCATTGTCACGACGCGTGTCTCTTGCGCAGCGAGGCGTGCGAACACGCGCGGATACTCTTCGGAGGCGACGAGCAATTCGCGAATCGCTCCGATCACTCGCAGGTTCGATGCGACGCTGAGTTCGTTCAGCACGTACAAACCGTCTTGCGGCCCGAGCGCATCGCGCACTCCCGAGCTCTTCAAGGCGATTGCGGAGATCGCCCAGGCAGGATCGAGCTGAAGCAGGGAATCGATGTACGACGCCTGGTGGGCGCGGAAGAAGGCGCCGGGTCCGATGTGGACGAGTCCGATGGATGTCCTGCTGCGATCGTACGCAGGAAGCGCTGCGCCGCGAACGGACGACAGCGTTGCATTGCCCAACCGAGGATTCATGGCAGTCGGCTCCGCGACGTGACGCGGCGCGGGCCGCTGATGAAGAAGAACGCCGGACTGCGGCCGAAGCGAACGCGATCAGCAGTAGCCGGCGTCGACCCAGTAGCTGTGGCCGGTACAGAGGCGAGCGTCGTCGGAGGCAAGGAACAGCACCATGGCGGCGACGTCCACGGGTTCGACGCGGGCCTTGATGCACTGTTGCGCAAAGATCTTCGCTTCCTCTTCCGGCGTATGCCACAGCGCCATCTGTCGCGGCGTGCGCACTGCGCCGGGAATAACGCAGTTGACGCGAACATTGTAACCACCGAAATCGCGTGCGAGTGCGCGCGTCATGCCTTCGATACCTGCTTTTGCGGTTTCATAGAGCGCGAGGTCCGGCAGGCCAAGGTGCCAGGAAACGGAGCCCAGGTTGATGATCGAACCGCCTCCGGCGCGACGCATTCCTGGAACGACGGACTGGATCGCGAAGAAGAAATGACGCAGGTTCACCGCCATCCGGTTGTCCCAGTAGGCGGGCGTGACTTCGAGCGTCTTGTGACGATCGTCATTTGCGGCGTTGTTGATCAGCGCCGCGACGGGGCCGCCCTTGGATTCGATCGTGGCGAACGTAGCCCTCAGCGCTTCGAGATCGGTCAGGTCGCAATGGAAGAACTGCGCAGCGCCGCCCGATTGCTCGACGACCTGCTGTGCGCCCTGCTTGTCGATATCGACGAAGAAGACGCGCGCGCGCTGACGCGCGAAACCGGCAACGATGTCGGCACCGATGCCGGAGCCGCCGCCCGTGACGATCACGGACTTGCCGGCGAGGGAGGGGTAGATCGCGTGTGACATGTGCTTCAGGTCCGTGTCAGTTCATCGGGGCCGGGCCAGCAGGCCGCGGCGAGCGAGGTTGTCCATCAGCTCGCCGATACCGACGGTCCATGGCGGCGCCCGGTCACAGGTGGTGACTTTGTTTTCCAGTACGCCCAGTTTCTCCGCGGAAACACGCACCAGGTCGCCCGCGTGATGAGTGAAGCCGAGGCCCTTCGCGCCGCGATCGACGATCGGCGCGAACATCGTGCCGAGGAACAACGCGAAGCCGTCCGGATAGCGGTGATGGCGGCCGATGGTCTGTCCCGCGAGATCCTCGGGATCCCGGCTGATCTGGGACATCGAACTGCTGCCTTCCAGCTTGAAGCCGTCTTCGCCCGTGATCTCGAGCCGCACGACGGTGCGACGGACATCGTCGAGCGAGAACGTGCCGTCGAACATGCGGATGAACGGGCCGATGGCGCACGACGCGTTGTTGTCCTTCGCCTTGCCGAGGAGCAATGCACTGCGCCCTTCGATGTCGCGCAGGTTCACGTCGTTGCCGAGCGTCGCGCCGACAATCCGACCTTCGCGGTCGCACGCGAGCACGACTTCAGGTTCGGGGTTGTTCCAGGCGGAGTCCGAGCGCACACCGACCCAGTCGCCCCAGCCCACCGATGAAAGGGGCGGGCTCTTCGTGAAGACTTCGGCATCGGGGCCGATCGCGACTTCGAGGTACTGCGACCACAGGCCGTCGGCGATGAGTGCCTGCTTGAGCCGCGATGCAGCGTCGGAACCGGGCTTGACCGAGCGGATGTCGGTCCCGATTCGATCGCGCAGGCTGGCGCGCAATTCCTCGGCACGAGCAGCGTCGCCGCGTGCACGTTCTTCAATCACGCGTTCGATGGCCGAGACGGCAAACGTGACGCCTGCAGCCTTGATGCACTGGAGATCGAACGGGGAGAGCACTCTCCAGCGCGAAGCAGCACCAAAAGCCGGCTGCAGCGGCAGTTCTTCGAGCGCGCCAAGATCCCGCCCCTCGGGAATGCGACCGCTCCACGCGTTCAGCAACTGCGAAACAGTGGGAGCCGTCTGGCTGATGTCGCGTACCCGACCGTTCGTCACGACGACCGGCGTCGGACCGTCATCCGTCTGGATGCGCCCGATCAGAGTCGCGCTGCGCCAATCGGCGGGAAGATAGGGAATCACAGACTGGGGGCCCCTGAGTTAGTGCCGGAAGGGTAGTGATACCGCTATCAGGATTCAAGGGGACAGTGCGGAAGCCGCACTTCACTGGTGCGAATTCACTCGATCAGGGACGAGCGCTACTTGCTGGCGGGCGGGGCGACGGAATCGCGCTTGATGAGCTGATGCGCAACGACATGGTCGACGACGACCCGCGTGTCCGTGTCCTTGCGGCGGATGCTGCGCAGCAGCAGCTCGATGGAAGATTCACCCATCGAAGCAATGGGTTGGCGGATCGTCGTCAGCTCGGGCCAGACGGTAGTCGCCGTGGGTGTGTCATCGAAGCCCACGACGGAAAGATCGCGCGGCACGTCCAGACCGCGCCGGTGAGCCACGGAAATGGCCGCCGCCGCCATGTCATCGTTGCTGGCGAAAATCGCGGTGGGCGGTCTCGCACGCGCGAGCAGCTTCTCCGTCGCCTCGAGACCGGATCGATATGTGAAATAGCCTTGCTGGACCAGCGCGGCATCGACGGAAATGCCCGCCTCCTGCATGACGGACTGGAATCCCTCGTAGCGGCGCGAGCTCGCCGTCTGGTTGGGATGCCCCTTGATGAAGGCGATGCGACGATGTCCGTGCTCGAGCAGGTGCTGGGTCATCTCCTGCGCGGCGCGGAAATCGTCGATCCGCACGCAGGAAAGATCCGGTTGAAACCGGCCCGAAGCGACTGCGACGACCGGCACACCGGCCGCAATGAATTCAGCCGAGACGGCCTTCGATTCGCACAATGGAGGCGGCAGGATGACGCCTACGACATTGCTCGCGAGCCGACGTGCGGCGGCGCGCTCGTTCGAGGGATCGATGTTCGCCCAGGTGTCGAGCACCAGGTGCGACGCCGTCCGTGCGGCACCTTCCAGCGCGCCAACGAGCAGTTCGCTGAGGTAGGCGGCGCTGGGGTTCGTGTAGACGAGCCCGATGCGTGTGCCCTGCGCCGCCGCGAGCAGACGGGCGGCCGGATTGGGGGTGTAGTTGAGTTCCTTGACGGCACGCATCACCAGCTCGCGCGTCGCTTCGCGAACGTTGCTGTTACCGTTCATCACGCGCGAGACGGTCATCGGCGAGACGCCGGCGGCGCGGGCCACTTCGTGGATCGTGACCGCATCTCCCTTGCGTCGGACCGATTTTTCCGCGCTTTTTCGACCGCTGCCGCTCGTCTTCACCACAGTACCGATGGGTTTTGTTGTGCCGGCAATCCTAGCACTCCCGGCTCCGGGTAGATGCGCTGCCGGTCCCGTGGTACCGTTACCATAACTACGATAGACCGCGTTTCGCATGAGGCGCAGGTCATGAGAATGAGGTCAGGATGGGATCAGGGGTTCGAACGATTGCAGGGATTCTGAAGCAGCTGTTGTTGCTGTCAGCAGCCGCTGTCGCGGTGTTCGCCGGGCCGGCAAGGGCCGAAGACGGCTACGACTTGTGGCTGCGCTACAAACCAATCGAGAGCGCGGCCCGGCAACAGTCGCGCTCGTTCGCAACCCAGATCGCCGGGCGGACAGAATCACCGACCCTGCGAGCCGCCGCGACGGAACTCAGTCGCGGTCTTGCGGGCATGCTGGGAACGGCGCCCCCTGTTTCCGGCTCCGTTACTACTGACGGAGCAGTGTTGCTCGGCACGCCGGCGTCGTCATCTGAAGTAGCCGCTCTCAAGCTGGGTCTCGACCGGGTTGGCGACGAAGGCTACGTGCTGCGTTCGATGATGGTGAACGGTCGTCGCGCGACGGTCGTGGCTGCCCGATCCGATGCCGGCGTTCTATATGGTGCATTCCATCTGCTGCGGTTGTTCCAGACGCGTGCGTCGCTGGAGAACATCGATGTAGTCGAGTCCCCCCGCGTGCAGTTCCGGATACTCAATCATTGGGACAATCTCGACGGCACCGTCGAGCGCGGCTACTCCGGCGCATCCCTCTGGGACTGGCACAAGCTGCCTGACTATCTGGACCCGCGCTATACCGACTACGCGCGAGCGAACGCGTCGCTCGGCATCAACGCCACCGTGCTCACGAACGTCAACGCCAACGCGACCGCGTTGACAGCGCCTTATCTGGACAAAGCGGCGGCGCTCGCAGGTGTGCTGCGACCCTACGGAATCCGTGTGTTCCTGACCGCGCGATTCAGTGCGCCACTCGAGATCGGCGGATTGAAGACGGCGGATCCGCTCGATCCGGCAGTGGCGGCCTGGTGGAGAGCGAAGGTCGCCGAGATCTACCGCCACATTCCTGACTTCGGCGGCTTCCTCGTCAAAGCAAACTCCGAAGGACAGCCCGGACCGCAGGACTACGGTCGCTCGCATGCCGACGGCGCGAACATGCTGGCCGATGCGCTCGCGCCTCATCGAGGTGTCGTCATGTGGCGCGCGTTCGTCTATTCGCATGAAGAGCCCGACGATCGCGCCAAGCAGGCGTACAGCGAGTTCGTGCCGCTCGACGGCAAGTTCCGCGACAACGTGCTGCTGCAGGTGAAGAACGGCGCGATCGACTTCCAGCCGCGCGAGCCGTTCCATCCG
>JACZCZ010142662.1_pt1 | contig 24057 bp, 20 predicted proteins | sample 8641811 | NCBI WGS metagenome assembly JACZCZ01 (sample SAMN15324610, study PRJNA640507) | soil metagenome | isolation source: intercropping peanut in the first line | place: China: Luxin town, Laibin City, Guangxi Province | collected 2019-07-25 | depth 10cm m | reverse complement strand
TCTTCGATCGTGCCGTCGAAGTTGAGCTGCCAGTCGACCGTGCCCTGACCGAGTTCCGACAGCAGCAACGACGCGTACCTGGTGAGACGCGATTCGGTGTATCGCATCGCCGCGAACGACTTCGGATCGTCGGGCGAACCGAAGTTGCCCTGCCCGTCCACCAGCGGATAGCGATACGAGAACGACTGCGCCATGAGCACCATGGCTTCGTACGCTGCCGAGTCGCCGTGCGGATGGAACTTGCCGATGACGTCGCCGATCGTGCGCGCCGATTTCTTGTGCTTCGAAGCGGCCGACAGGCCCAGCTCGCTCATCGCGTACACGATGCGCCGCTGAACGGGCTTCAATCCATCGCCGATGTGCGGCAGCGCGCGATCGAGGATCACGTACATCGAGTAGTCGAGGTACGCCTTCTCGGTGAACGCTCGCAGGGGCTGGCGTTCGATGCCTTCGAAGTTGAGAGGGGGTTGTGTTGGCATTTGCAGGATAGCTGTGACGTGTGACCGGTGACGCGTGACGGGTCAGCGACCGGCGACCACTTGCTACGCGTCACCCGTCACTCATCGCCCGTCACCTGTTGTCAGATTTGCGCCAGATTTCCCTTCGTTTCCAGCCACTCGCGGCGATCGCTCGCGCGCTTCTTGGCGAGCAGCATGTCGAGTGTCTGGTCGGCGTCGTCCTTGGCTTCGACGGTGAGCTGCACCAGGCGGCGCGTTTCGGGCGCCATGGTGGTTTCGCGCAACTGCAGTGCATTCATCTCGCCAAGGCCCTTGAAGCGCGTGACGACGGGCTTCGCACGAGGATTCTCCGCCGCGATGCGATCGAGCACGCCAGCGCGCTCGGCGTCGTCGAGCGCGTAGTACACCTGCTTGCCCACGTCGACGCGATACAGCGGGGGCATTGCGACATACACGTGCCCCGCCAGTACGAGCGGGCGGAAATGACGCAGGAACAATGCGCAGAGCAGCGTCGCGATGTGCGCGCCGTCCGAGTCCGCGTCCGCGAGGATGCAGACCTTGTGATAGCGCAGGCCCTTCAAGTTGTCGGAGCCGGGATCGACGCCGATCGCGATCGCGATGTGATGCACTTCCTGCGACTGCAGGACTTCGGACGCGTCGACTTCCCAGGTGTTCAGGATCTTGCCGCGCAGCGGCATCACGGCCTGGAACTCGCGATCGCGCGCCTGTTTCGCCGAGCCGCCGGCCGAGTCGCCTTCGACGAGGAACAGCTCCGAGCGTTCCGGTTCCTGCGATGAGCAATCGGCGAGCTTGCCGGGCAGTGCCGGTCCGCTCGCGATGCGCTTGCGCGTCACTGCCTTCGAAGCCTTCAGGCGCGCCTGCGCCCCGGCGATGGCGAGTTGCGCGATCTTTTCGCCCGACTCCGGGTGCTGGTTCAGCCACAGGCCGAACTGATCCTTCACGACGCCGGAAACGAACGCGGCGGATTCGCGTGACGACAGCTTCTCTTTCGTCTGGCCGGCGAACTGCGGCTCCTTCATCTTCGTCGACAGCACGTAGCTGACGCCGTCCCAGATGTCTTCGGGCGCAAGCTTCAGGCCCTTCGGCAGCAGGTTGCGGAACTCACAGAACTCGCGGATCGCATCGGTCAGGCCAAGCCGCAGGCCGTTGACGTGCGTGCCGCCCTGCTCCGTCGGGATCAGGTTGACGTAGCTCTCTTCGACGCGCGGGCCTTCGTCGACGCGCCAGGCAACGGCCCACTCAGCGCCTTCCTGCGCGCCCGTGATGCTGCCCGAGAACAACTCGGGCGGCAGCCATTCGCCCTGCCCGAGCGCATCGCGGAGATACTCGTTCACACCCCCGGTGTAGAACCACTCCTCTTTCTCGCCGGTCTGCTCGATGGTCAGCGTGACCTTCAGACCAGGGCACAGCACCGCCTTCGCGCGCAGCACGTGCTTGAGCTTGGGCAGGGAGAACGAGACGGTCTCGAAGAACTGCGGATCGGGCCAGAACCGGACGGTGGTGCCGGTGTTGTTCTTGCCGACCACATCGACGACTTCCAGCTCCGACTTCACCTTTCCGTCTTTGAAGCTGATGTTGTATTCCTTGCCGCCGCGCTTCACCCAGCATTCGAGATTCTTCGACAGGGCGTTCACCACCGAGACGCCGACGCCGTGCAGACCGCCGGAGAACTCGTAGTTCTTGTTCGAGAACTTTCCGCCTGCGTGCAGGCGCGTAAGGATCAGCTCGACGCCGCTCACCTTCTCTTTCGGGTGGATGTCGACGGGCATGCCGCGGCCGTCGTCGGCCACCTGCAGCGAACCGTCCTTGAAGAGGGTGACGTCGATGCGCTTCGCGTGTCCGGACAGCGCTTCGTCGACCGAGTTGTCGACGACTTCGTGAGCGAGATGGTTGGGACGGCTCGTATCCGTGTACATGCCGGGGCGGCGGCGTACCGGATCGAGTCCGCTGAGTACTTCGATGTCTGAAGCGGTATAGGACTGGGCCATTAGGAGAAGCGGTTAGCGGTTGGCGGTTAGCGGTTGGGAGAGAAGGAATTCGCCCGACCGGCGGCGGCGCGAAGTCTAGCGCACCGCTGCGCTCACAAAACAGGGCCAAGCAGCTGCTTTGTCTTTTCGCCCGCCAGCCGGCCAGCTGGCCAGCTAGCCGCTCGGGCGCAAATCCCCCGCCAGCGAATCCCGGATTGACTTCGGCAGCGGCCGCACTTCGTGCGCGTAGTTGTCGTGATCCACGCCGATGCTCACATCCGTACCGCTTTTCACCGCCGCGGTCATGGCAGGCGTGAGCTCGAAGCGCAGGAAATGGACCGCCGAGGTCTTTTCATCGTTTTCCCGATCGAGGTCCTCGTCGGCGATTGCAAACACCCGCTCGAATCCGTCGACCTGCACCCAGCAGCGATCCTCGATGCCCTTCAGTTGCGCGAGCTTCACCCGTCGCTCATCGCTGTCCGGGTACTCGATCAGGAACGTCACCTTCCAGTTGCTGCCGTCGGGAATCAGCGGGTTGTAGGCATCGAGCTCATCCTGGATGCCGTGCGATTCGAAAATCCGCTCGACCCTGAGCATCTCCTGCACCTGGTACTGGATCGTCAGGCGGTCCTCGAACGACCAGCTCGTGTTCGGCCCGACGGTCAGGACGCGGTTGCGCTTGTGATCGAGCACCTTCGCGCGGAATTCCTTCCGGTCGACGGAGTACCGCTCGAGGGACATGAGGTCGGTGCGGGTGAGTTTCATCTTAGATTCCATACGCCATCCGCAGCAGTTTCATCGGATGCGTCGGCTCCTGGTGCGATTCCAGGCCCGACTCGATCTGATGCCCCGCCATCGGGCAATCACTGGCGTAGTGATCCGCGCCGCCATCGGCAACCTTGCGAATGACCGGCCGGCCGATCTTCATCGAGATATCCCGATACTCGCGCTTCACGCCGTAGGTTCCGTTGTGACCGGAACAACGCTCGATCGGCTCGACCTGGGTTTCGGGCACGAGCATGAGCACGTCTCGAGTTCGCAGTCCCAGGTTCTGGACGCGCAGATGACAAGGCACGTGATAGCTGACTTTGCCGATCTTCCCCGGGAAATCCGTCCGCATGAGGCCGGCCTTGTGGCGGGCCCACAGATACTCGAAAGGATCGAACATGGCCTCCTGGACTTTGCGGACCTGCGGATCGTCCGGAAACATCAGCGGCAGTTCCTGCTTGAACATCAGCGTGCACGAAGGAATCGGCGTGACGATGTCCCAACCCTCATCGACCTTCGCAGCGAGCGCGGGGATGTTCGCGTCCTTCACCTTCGCAATCGCGTCGAGGTCCCCGAGCTCGAGCTTCGGCATGCCGCAGCACTTTTCCTGTCGCAGGATCGTCACCTCGATGCCGTTGTGCTCGAAAACGGCGGCGAGATCGTCGTTCAGATCCGGCTCATTGCGGTTGCCGTAGCAGGTAGCGAACAGCACGACCTTGCCGCGTGTCTCGCCGCCCGCCTGCGGCTCGATCTTCGGATGCTGCCGCGACTTGTGGCGCTTGTGATAGGTGCGGCTGTGGTACTCGGGAATCGGCGCCTGCGGATGAACGCCCAGCGTCTTGTCGAGCATCGCGCGTCCGGCCTTCGTTGCGGCCACCGCATTCACGATTTCAGCGACGACTGGAATTCCCGCAATGCTGCCCACGAGGTCCGTCGAACTCAGCACCTTGTCGCGGAATACCGGTGGCTGGTTTTTGAACTTGTAGGCTTTCGCCCGCAGCATCAGGTGCGGGAAATCGACGTTCCATGGGTGCGGCGGCACATACGGACACTTGGTCATGTAGCACATGTCGCACAGGTAACAGTGGTCGACGACGTTCCAGTAGACCTTGCGGTCGACGCCATCGAGCTCTCCGGTGCTCGATTCGTCGATCGCGTCGAACAGCGTCGGAAAGGAATTGCAGAGACTGAAGCAACGGCGACAGCCGTGGCAGATGTCGAAGATCCGCTCCAGCTCCTTGAAGAGCGAAGCCTCGTTCAGAAACTCGGGATCTTTCCAGGCGATCGGATGGCGGGTCGGCGCTTCGAGGCTTCCTTCGCGCGACCCTGCGGCGGGGTTCTTTTCAGACACGCAGTTGCTCTCGCTCGGCTTGAGGTGACCGCACCTCTGGCTGGAGGGCACAGCTGCCGGCGCTTGGCCGACAGCTGCCGATTCGGTGAGCGGCGGCGGATCCAATCCGCCCTCCGCCATCTACTTCTAGAGTGTGTCGAGCGCCTTCTGGAACCGGTTCGCGTGCGAGCGTTCTGCTTTCGCCAGCGTCTCGAACCAGTCCGCGATCTCATCGAAGCCTTCGTCGCGCGCCTGCTTCGCCATGCCGGGATACATGTCCGTGTACTCGTGCGTCTCGCCCGCGATCGCGGCCTTGAGATTCAACGAGGTGCCGCCGATCGGCAGGCCGGTCGCGGGATCGCCCACGACTTCCAGATATTCGAGATGGCCGTGCGCATGGCCGGTTTCACCTTCGGCCGTCGACCGGAATACGGCGGCAACGTCGTTGAAGCCTTCGACGTCGGCCTTCGCTGCGAAGTAGAGATAGCGGCGGTTTGCCTGCGACTCGCCGGCAAAGGCGTCCTTCAGGTTCTGCTCGGTCTTGCTGCCCTTGAGTTTGCTCATGCGTCGGCCCCTCGTGTGTATTAGACAGAGTCTAACTGTGGTCGAATCTATTCCCCTTGCCGGAGGCAAGTCAACGCCGCGGCCGGGCCGAACGACGATCGGGTGTAGTCGCTTTGCACTGCAATTGACCACCTTGGAACGCACGTGCAAGCTTGCCGCCGCCCGCATTCCCGCCAGCCGCAGAACCATCGCAACGCTGTCCGTGAGCAAGAAGACAACCGACACCCCGACTGACGCCACCAATGGCGCGCCTGCCCCCGATTTCGAAGCCTCGCTCGCGGAGCTCGAAGCCATCGTAGAGAAACTCGAGCAGGGAGAGCTGTCGCTCGACGATTCGCTCAAACACTTCGAACGCGGCGTTCAACTGACACGCGTCTGCCAGGCAGCGCTCACCCAGGCCGAGCAGAAGGTCGAAATCCTGTTGCGCAAGACCGGCGCCAGCGGGGGCGATGAATTCGAAGCGGCCCCGTTCGATCCCGACGCTGACGAATCCTGATCCCGTGAGCATCCCCCGAGATCCAGGTTTCGCCAGCCGCCTCGAAGGCTGGCAGGTTCGCGTCGAAGCCGAGCTCGCAGCACGCCTGCCGGGAAGCGAGGTCCACCCCGCCCGGCTCCACGAAGCTTTGCGTTACAGCGTGCTCAACGGCGGCAAACGCATCCGGCCCGCGCTGGTCTATGCGACTGCTCGCTCGCTCGGGCTCGTCGAATCGGCGGTCGATGGCGCAGCGTGCGCCGTGGAATTCATTCACGCCTATTCGCTGGTCCATGACGACCTGCCCGCAATGGACAACGACGACATGCGGCGCGGCCGGCCGACGTGCCACAAGGCTTTCGATGAGGCCACGGCGATTCTCGTCGGCGATTCCCTGCAGGTGCTCGCGTTCCAGATCCTGGCCACCGGGCACGGTCTGCCCAAGGACCCGGCCATCCGTCTGCGGCTCGTGGAACTGCTGGCGGAAGGCAGTGGCACCGGCGGCATGGCCGGCGGCCAGGCCATCGATCTTGCGGCCAAGGGAACGGCCCTGAACATCGCCGAGGTCGAAGAGATGCACGCCCGCAAAACCGGCGCACTCATTCGCGCAAGCGTGCTCATGGGTGCGTACTGCGATGCGAACCTGCAGCGTGACGTAGCGAAGGCGCTCGACAGTTACTCCCGGGACATCGGTCTCGCTTTCCAGATTCAGGACGATCTCCTGGACGTCGAGGGCGATCCTAAACTGCTCGGCAAGGCAACCGGGGCGGATGAGGCAAACAACAAGCCCACCTACCCCGCTGTCGCCGGCGTGGAGGCATCCCGTAGGAAGATGCACGAGCTGCACGCGAGCGCGCTCGATGCACTCGAAATCCTGGGACCGGCGGCCGCTCCCCTGGCCTCCCTGTCGGACTGGCTTGTACTGAGACGGCACTGAAACCGAGTACGGTAAACTCTCCCGCCATGACGAAACCCGCGTTTCCACTGCTGTCTCAACTGAATGCGCCGTCCGACCTGCGCGCGCTCCCCGCCGCGCAGCTGAGCGACGTTGCGGACGAGTTGCGCCAGTACCTGATCGAAACGGTCAGCCAGATGGGCGGGCACTTCGCGGCGGGCCTCGGCACAGTCGAGCTGACAGTGGCGCTGCACTATGTCTTCGACACACCGGACGACCGGCTCGTGTGGGATGTCGGCCATCAGGCGTATCCGCACAAGGTGCTCACCGGTCGCCGCGATCGCCTGCATACCATCAAGCTGAAGGACGGCCTTGCGCCGTTTCCCACTCGCGGCGAGAGCGAATACGACACTTTCGGCGTCGGCCATTCGAGCACGTCGATCAGTGCCGCACTCGGCATGGCGATCGCCGCGCAGCGCTCGGGACAGAAGCGGCGCGTCGTTGCGATCATCGGCGACGGTGCGCTCAGTGCCGGCATGGCGTTCGAGGCGTTGAATCACGCCGGCAGCCTCGACACCGACATGCTCGTCATCCTCAACGACAACGACATGTCAATCTCGGAGAACGTCGGCGCATTCTCCAACTACTTCGCACGCGTCCTGTCCGGCAAGCTCTACGCGACGCTGCGCGAAGGCAGCAAGAAAGTCCTCAAGCGCATGCCCACCGTGTGGGAACTCGCGCGTCGCTCCGAAGAACACATGAAAGGCATGGTGTTGCCCGGGACCATCTTCGAAGAGATGGGCTTCAACTATATCGGCCCGATCGATGGCCACGACCTCACTGCACTCGTGGCGACGCTGAAGAATCTCCGCGAAATGCGGGGTCCGCAGTTCCTGCACGTGATCACACGCAAGGGCAAAGGCTACGCGCCCGCCGAAGCAGACCCGATCAAGTGGCACGGCCCGGGTCCGTTCGATCACAAGAGCGGCGTGATCTTCAAAGAGAAGGCCACGGGACCCAACTACTCACAGGTCTTCGGCCAGTGGCTGTGCGACATGGCGGCACAAGATCCGCTCGTCGTCGGCATCACTCCCGCCATGCGCGAAGGCTCAGGGCTGGTCGAGTACTCGAAGAAATTCCCCGATCGCTATTTCGATGTCGCGATTGCCGAACAGCACGCAGTGACACTCGGCGCCGGGATGGCTTGCGAAGGACTGCGGCCCGTCGTCGCGATCTACTCGACGTTCCTGCAGCGCGCCTACGATCAGCTGATTCACGATGTCGCGCTCCAGAATCTGCCCGTCACGTTCGCAATCGATCGCGCCGGACTCGTCGGCGGCGACGGCGCGACCCACCAGGGCAGCTATGACCTCTCCTACCTGCGCTGCATTCCCAACCTCGTCATCATGGCGCCGGCCGATGAGAACGAATGCCGCCAGATGCTGTTCACCGCCGTGCGCAGCGAGAAACCCGCTGCTGTTCGCTATCCGCGTGGCCAGGGGCCTGGTGTCGCGATCGAATCGGCGATGCACGCCCTGCCGATCGGCAAGGCGCAGACACGTCGGGAAGGACGCAGCGGACTCGCCATCATCGCCGTCGGGGCGATGGTGCCGTTCTGCGAGCACATCGCGGAGCAACTCGATGCGACGCTTGTCAACCTGCGTTTCGTGAAGCCACTGGACGAAGAGCTGCTGGTCCGGCTCGCGGGCTCACATCGTGCGATCGTGACAGTGGAAGAGAACGTCGTTGCGGGCGGCGCAGGCAGCGCCATCGCCGAGTGCCTGGCATCTCACGGCCTGCGGTTGCCGACGTTGCACCTCGGCATCCCCGATCGCTTCATCGAGCACGGCTCCCGCCACGATTGCCTTACGGCCGCGGGGCTCGACGTTGCGTCGATAGAAACGGCGATCGGACGGTGGTGGCAGGTGCCGGCGAGAGCGGCGGCGAGATAGTCCGTCAGTTTGGACTCTGCAGTCGGCTGATCAGGCTGCGCAGGAAGACTTTGTTGAATCGCAACTGGCACGCGGCGGACGACTGCTCGAGGAGCGTCGAGCTCACCTTCATCAACGTCACATCCGTTGTCGCCTTGATCGTTGCAAGCCGCTTGGCGCCGCGTACATAGCTCGTTTCGCCGAAGCAGTCGCCCGCTTCCAGTTCGCCGACGCCGTTGCCGTTACGCATGACGGATGCGGTTCCAGACACGATCACGTAGAAGCGATCGTCCATCTCGCCTTCCTTGACGATCTCCTCGCCGCCCGAGTAGTCCTGCCACGTGCTCGCACGCAGCACTTCGAGAATCTCGGCTTGCGAGAAATCGTGGAAGAACTTGAGCGTGCGCAGGATCGAGAACTGTTCCTGGCGATCGATCTTCGAGGAACCTTCGCGCAGCGTCTGGTGGACGCGCGTCAGATCTGCTGCCAGTTCCAGGCCGTTGCGATAGCGCTTTGCCGGATCCTTCTGCAGCGACTTCGCGGCAGTATCCTCGAGAAGCTCCGGCATCTCGGGACGCAGCGCATGAATCGGTTGCGGCGTGGCGTAAACGATCTGGTGCAGCAGCTTCGAGAGATTGCCGCCACGGAACGGACGGAAGCCCGTGAGCAATTCGTACATCACGGCGCCGAGCGAATACAGGTCCGAGCGGTTCGTGATCTCGAGCGACTGCACCTGCTCTGGCGACATGTACGACGGACTGCCGGCGATACCTTCGATGCGTGAAATATCCGAATCGGCAACGAGTGCGATACCGAAGTCGATGATGCGCACGTCGTTCGCCTGCGTGAGCATGACGTTCGACGGCTTGATGTCGCGATGGATCACGCCGCGACTGTGCGCGTAGTGCAGCGCCTTCGCGCACTTGTACATGATCTCGACGACGTCATCGATCGGCAGCAGGTTGTCGGGCTTGCAGTAAGCCGACAGCGTACGGGCGCCGTGCACGTGCTCGGTGACGATGTAGTAGTGACCGTCCTCTTCGCCTGCGTCGTAGATCGGAAGAATGTTCGGATGCTGCAGCATGCCGACCATGTGAGCTTCCGAGAGGAACATCTTGCGCGTGACGCGCGCCTTGTCCTCGTCGTGCGATTCGAGGTTGTAGACCTTGATCGCCACGTCGCGGCGATAGTAGGGATCGTGCGAGAGATAGACGACGCCGGTGCTGCCGCGGCCGACTTCCTTGACGATGACGTACTTCCCGACTTTCTCGGGAGTACGCTGCTCGCGTGTGGCGGGACGCTGGGCCATCAGGTTGCTCGGAAGGTTCAAGCTGTGAAGTTCTTATGTCTTAACGACGTGGGTCAGAACAAGCAGAATCGCCGCGGCAAACAGCCCCGCAATTACGTCATCGAGCATAATTCCCAGCCCTCCCCGGAGTCTGTGATCGGCCTCCCGGATCGGCCAGGGCTTCCATATGTCGAGCAGGCGGAACAATGCAAATCCGCCGATGAGCCCGTACCAGTTGTGAGGCGCGCCCAGCATCGTGATCGCGAAACCGGCGATCTCGTCCCAGACGATCCCCGGATGATCGTGAACCTGGAGCCGTCGCGCACTTTCCCCGCAAATCCAGACGCCGGTCACACATGCTGCGATTGCAAATGCGACATGGACCTGCCAGCCGAAATGCATGACGCCGAGCACGATCGGCACGGCGATCAGCGTTCCGAACGTTCCCGGCGCCCGCGGCATCAGCCCGGCGCCGAAGCCGAACGCCAGAATGTGCACGGGTTCACGCAGGATGCGCGGATCGGCCGACCACTTCATGGCGCTGAATCCTTCGTCGCGAAGTGGTCGTACCCTCTTCGTTGCACTGTCACGGGCAAGCCATCCCGACTGCACCGAACGTCCCTGCCCTTCGTGATCGCTCCGATACGCGTGCATTCCGCCGGAACGAGCGCCACCTGCTCCGGCCGGACAGTAAACATGATCTCGTAGTCATCTCCGCCTGCCAGTGCGTAGTCGACGCAACTTGCCTCATCGAACGTCTCACGCATCGCCGCGGATATCGGCAACGCACCGACGTCGACTTCGGCACCGCAGTTGCTCGCGGCGCAGAGCTTGTCGAGATCGGTCAGCAGTCCGTCGGAAATGTCCATTGCAGCCGTTGCAAACCTTCGCAGATGTCGTCCCAGTTCGATCCGCGGCTGTGGGCGCAGGAAGCGTTGACGCAGAATGTGCGACTCCGGGGTCTCGGGGTCCGACTGCTGAATCAAGCTCAACCCAGCCGCAGCCTCGCCAACAGGACCGGAAACAAAAATCAGGTCACCCTCTTGCGCACCTGACCGCGTCAGCCAGCGATCGGTCTCGACATAGCCGGCGACCTGCACCGTGATCACCATCGGCCCACGAACAGTGTCGCCGCCGATCAGTGCCACGCCATGAAGATCGGCAAGCTCGAAGAGTCCTTGAGCGAACGCCTCCACCCATTGCGCCTGCGACTCCGGCAGCGACAACGACAACGTCATCCAGGCGGGCTGGGCCCCCATTGCCGCGAGATCGCTCAGATTCACCGCGAGCGCGCGGTAGCCGACGTCCACGGCTGCAGTGCCGACAGGGAAATGGACGCCCTCGACGATCGTGTCCATGGCGACAACCAGCCTCCGGTCGGCTGGCGTGGCGACGACAGCTGCGTCATCGCCGATGCCGAGCAGAACGTCGCTGCGAGTCGCGTGACGCGCGAAGTAGCGGGCAATGAGTTCGAACTCTCCGAGGCTCATGCCCCGAAGAGTAGCCGCGAACGAGTGCCGAAAAGAAGATCGGCGTGATGAAAACGCCCGTGCTGCGCCTGGCTGCCGGGTGCGGTGCGCCTAGCCGCGCTCCGCGCTTCTGATTTCGCGGGCCGCTCGATCGAGAACGGCGTTGATGTACTTGTGCGCATCCGTGGCGCCGAAGCGCTTGCAGAGGTCGACGCCTTCGTTGATGACGACGCGGTAGGGAATGTCGATCCGGTTCGTCAGCTCGAACAGGCCGATCATGAGAATCGCCCTCTCGACGGGATCGAGCTGCTCGATCGGACGGTCGATGAACGCAGCGATGGCGGCGTTGATCTTCTCGCTCTGATCGACGCAGCCCTTCAGGAGCGCCGTGAAGTACTCGCGATCCGAGCCCTCGATCTCCTCACTCGCGAGGAACTGCAGGTTGATGTCGGCTGCCGACTGCCCCGTGAGCTGCCACTGGTACAACGCCTGCATCACCAGCTTGCGCGCGATCGATCGTGCGCGCGTGCCGCGATTGGGTTTCGCCGCGCCGCTCAAGATTACTGCTCGATCTTGCGCAGCAGGTTCGCCATCTCGATGGCCGTGACCGCGGCATCCGCGCCCTTGTTGCCCGCCTTCGTGCCGGCGCGCTCGACAGCTTGCTCGATCGTATCCGTTGTCAGCACGCCGAAAGCCACAGGAATTCCCGTGTCGTTGGCCACACGTGCCAGCCCCCCCGCGCATTCGCCCGCGACGTAATCGAAGTGCGCCGTCGCGCCCTTGATCACCGCACCGAGCGCGATAACCGCATCGTAGCGCTTGGTCAGCGCGAGCTTGCGGGCCACGACCGGAAGATCGAAGGCCCCCGGTGCGCGCACTATCTCGATCTGCTTGTCGCTCGCACCGTGGCGCTTGAGCATGTCGACCGCGCCGCGAACGAGCTGTTCGACGATGAAATCGTTGAAACGGGACGCGAGGATCGCGAACCGCAGTTCACGAACCTGGAGATCGCCTTCGAGGGTTTTGATGGAATCCATGGGAGGGGGCTGGTAGCGATGAGCGACGAACTGTGAGCCGGAATGAGATTGGGGCGCAGTATAGCTCAGCGACGGGGTCCTCCGAACCGAGCCTCATCGCTCGCGGCCATTCTCACCCATCCACGTACTCCACCACTTCCAGCCCAAACCCCGACAATCCATGCATCTGTTTCGGGGCCGACAGCACCCTCATCCGGGAAATCCCGAGGTCGCGGAGGATCTGTGCACCGATGCCGTAAGTACGCAGGACGCCCGGGCCTGCCGGTCGGGGCACCGCTGGTTCGACGTGCACCAGCGATTGCACGGCGTCCATCAGATCGCGCGCGGTTTCTTCCGGACGGAGGATGACGACGACGCCGTGGCCATCCTTCGCCACGCGTTGCATCGCTGACCGCAGTGGCCAGCCGAGCGTTTCGTTCTGGATGCCGACCGCGTCGCGCAGCGTGTCCTTCACGTGCACGCGAACGAGCGGCACCTTGCTCGCAGCCATGTCGCCGCGGACGAGTGCGAGATGCACCGTGCGGTTCACGTGATCTTCGAAGCAGATCATCTGGAAAGCACCGAACTCGGTCTGGATTTCCTGCTCCGCGATGCGCTCGACGGATCGCTCCTTCTCCAGCCGGTAGCGAATGAGGTCGGCGATCGTGCCGATCTTCAGCTGATGAAGCGCGGCGAACTTTTCGAGGTCCGGGCGTCGCGCCATCGTGCCGTCTTCGTTGAGGATCTCGACGATCGCTGCGGCCGGCTCCATCCCGGCGAGACGGGCCAGGTCGCAACCCGCCTCAGTATGGCCTGCACGGGTGAGCACACCACCCGCCTGCGCCATCAACGGGAAGATGTGGCCGGGCTGCCGCAGATCCTCAGGCTTCGCATCACGCTTCACTGCAGCGCGAATTGTCTGCGCGCGATCGTGCGCGGAGATGCCTGTGGTCACACCTTCGGCGGCTTCGATCGAGATCGTGAAGTTCGTGGTGTGATCGATGTTCGTGTGACTCACCATCAGCGGCAGTCGCAGCTGCTGGCAGCGCGCACGCGTCAGCGTGAGACAGATGAGTCCGCGCGCATAGCGCGCCATGAAGTTGACGTCCTCGGCACGCACCGATTCCGCGGCCATCACGAGGTCGCCTTCGTTTTCGCGATCCTCATCGTCCATGATGATGACCATCTTGCCGGCCTGGATGTCGGCCAGGATCTCGTCGATCGAATTGAGTTTCATGGGAGCTTCAGGGATGAGTCCGCGCCTGCGGCCGCAGCACGAGCTTGAGATCGGCACCGACCGACTCGCTGCGATGGAGTCCGAATTGTAAGCGATCGGAGAGCTTTTCGAGCCGCGGCAACTGTGCCATCGGACGCGCGTCGGGACCGAGCAGCACCGGCGCGATGTACACAATCAGCTCGTCAGCCAGTCCGGATTGCAGAAAGCGACCCGCGAGCGTCGGGCCAGCTTCGACCAGCACGTCGTTGCATTGGAGCGCGCCGAGCTCACGCAGTACGTGATCGAGGTCTACGCGCCCGTCTGCGGAGGCCGATACGGGCATCAGTTTCGCTCCGCGGTGCGCGATCGCCTCGCCGCCCGTCCGCTGTGCGGTAAAGACGATCGTCTCGCCCTTCTCCTCGAGCATCCTCGCCGTCGCGGGCATGCGGAGTTTCGAATCGAGCACGACACGCAGGGGCTGGCGACCGAGCGTTTCCAGCGATGCATCGCGCACCGTGAGCTGGGGATCGTCCGCGATGACCGTATCGACGCCGGTGAGCACTGCACTCGATTCGGCCCGCAGCTTCTGCACGTCGGCACGCGCCGCCTCGCCGGTGATCCAGCGACTCTCGCCATTCGCCAGGGCAACGCGACCATCGAGGCTTGCGGCGATCTTCACGATCACGCGTGGCAACCCGCTGATCATGCGCTTGCCGAAACCCAGATTGAGTTCGTGCGCCCGCGCTTCGAGCAATCCCGCCTGAGTCTGCACGCCGGCTTGTTGCAGCTGCTTCATGCCTGCGCCGTGGACTTTGGGATTGGGATCGAGCGCGGCGCATACGACGCGCTTCACGCCCGCGTTGATGAGTGCATCCGTACATGGCGGCATCCGGCCGTGATAGCAGTGCGGCTCGAGCGTCACATACACAGTCGCACCGCGTGCAGCCTGACCTGCGGCCTGCAATGCCAGCGGCTCCGCATGCGCTTCGCCGGACTTTCGATGCGCTCCCTCGCCAACGATCCGATCGCCCTGCACGACGACGCAACCGACTCGTGGATTGGGCTGTGTCGAATACTTGCCGAGCGCTGCGAGTTCGAGCGCACGCTCCATCATCCGCCGATCGAGATCCGAGAACTCCGCGGCCATCAGCGCTTCTTCCGCTTCTCGCCGCCGGACCACAGTGCCAGCTGGTTCTCTTCTTCCTGCTTGGTTCGCCGGTGGCGCATGCGGTCGATTTCTTCGCGGAAGGCATCGACGTCCTGGAAACTGCGATACACCGACGCGAACCGCACGTAGGCGACTTCGTCGAGATCGTGCAGCTCTTCCATCACCAGCTCACCCACTGTGCGCGAAGGAACTTCGCGCTCGCCCATCGCCCGGAGCTTGTTGCAGATGTGAACGACCGCCGCATCGATCGATTCGCTCGCGACTGGACGCTTTTCCAGCGCCTTCAGCATGCTGCCGCGCAGCTTCTGCTCATCGAACGGCTGCCGGCTCTCGTCGCTCTTGATGATGCGCGGCATGACCAGCTCGGCGCTTTCGAACGTCGTGAAGCGCTCGCCGCACTTCAGGCATTCGCGACGCCTGCGGATCTGCTGCCCCTCGCTCGCGAGCCGCGAGTCGATGACTTTGGTTTCCTCGAAGTTGCAGAAGGGACAGTGCATGGAGACGCGATGATGCGATCACGCGAGAGTAGCGACGGCGTGATCAGGTGATCGGGTGATCACATGATCACGCAAGAGCATTGGCATTCCCTCTGACTCGATCACCCGGTCACCGGATCACTCGATCACCGCCCGTAAACCGGAAACTTCCTGCAAAGCGCCTCGACTTTCGTGCGCGCTGCGTTCACCGCCTCCTCGCTGCCGTTCGCATCGAGGATGTCCGCAATCCAGCCGGCGAGCTCGATCACTTCAGCCTCCTTGAAGCCGCGGGTGGTTGCGGCAGGCGTGCCGATGCGCAGGCCGCTCGTGACGAACGGAGGACGTGGATCGTTCGGCACCGCGTTCTTGTTCACGGTGATGTGCGCGCGACCGAGAGCAGCATCGGCATCCTTGCCCGTGATGTCGCGACCGATCAGGTCGACGAGGAACAGGTGATTGTCCGTGCCGCCGGAGACGATCTTGTAGCCGCGCGTCATCAGCGCACCGGCCATCGCACGCGCGTTCGCGAGCACTTGCATCTGGTAGCTCTTGAATTCGGGCTGAAGCGCCTCGAGCAGCGCGACCGCTTTCGCGGCGATGACGTGCATCAGCGGCCCGCCCTGAGTGCCGGGGAAAACGAGCGAATTGAGCTTCTTCTCGATCTCCGGGTTGGCGCGCGCGAGGATCAGGCCACCACGCGGACCGCGCAGCGTCTTGTGGGTTGTCGTCGTGACGACGTCGGCGAACGGAATCGGATTCGGATAGATGCCCGCAGCGATCAGGCCGGCGACGTGCGCCATGTCGACGACGAAATAGGCGCCGACGCCGTCAGCGATGCGACGGAAGCGTTCCCAATCGACAACACGCGAGTACGCAGAGAATCCGGCGATGATCATGCGCGGACGATGTTCCTGCGCGAGCTTCTCTACCTGCACGTAGTCGATCTCGCCAGTGACGGGATCGATGCCGTACTGCACCGACTTGAAGATCTTTCCCGAGAAGTTGACCTTGGCGCCGTGCGTGAGATGGCCGCCGTGGTCGAGGCTCATGCCGAGGATCGTGTCACCCGCGTTGATGAGCGCGAGATAGGCCGCGGCGTTCGCCTGCGATCCCGAGTGCGGCTGCACGTTGGCGTAAGCAGCACCGAAAAGCTTCTTGGCGCGATCGATCGCGAGTTGCTCGGCGATGTCGACGAACTCGCATCCGCCGTAGTAACGCTTGCCCGGATAGCCCTCCGCGTACTTGTTCGTCAGTACCGATCCCTGCGCCTCGAGCACGCGCGGGCTCGCATAGTTTTCGGAAGCGATCAGCTCGATGTGATCTTCCTGGCGACGCACTTCCGCATCGATGGCGGCCTTGAGCTCAGGGTCGAAACCGGCGATTTTCTGATCGGCTGGAAACATGGAGGGTCGACTCGTACCACTGGGAAAACGGGTCGAGATTGTACGAGAAAGCAGCAGCGCGCGGTTGGCTCACTGACTCAGGCGTCCGGCTGAAGCCGGGCCCACGCCGGAAGCGGGAATCCGGCAGCGAACCAATTTCCCGCTTGGCGGCTCAGACCTCGAGCAGTGCCTCTACCACCCCGCTCCAGGCCCGGGCCAGGTTGCGCCGGTTGTAACCCCCGCCGCCCATGGCCACGACGCGGCCGTGCCCAAGGCGGTCGGCAATTGCGCACAGGCGCCCGGCAGCGAACTTGTGGGCAGCCGGCGTGAATTGCATGTGCGTCAGGGGATCACCGGCGACGCTGTCCGCCCCGCACTGAAGGAGGATGAATTCCGGACGGCCGGCTTCGACGTACTCCTCGACCCGGGACCAGGCCTCCTGGAATGCCTCATCCGAGGCGCCCGGCGGCAGCGGAATGTTGAGCTTCGTACCCGTCGCCGGACCGATTCCCGTCTCGTCGTCGCGGCCCGTGCCCGGGTACAGGTGACGACCGTCCTCGTGGAGGTCGGCGAACAGCAGGTCGGGGTCGGATTCGAAAGCGTAGAAGACGCCGTCGCCGTGATGGGCGTCGATATCGACGTAGGCGATCCGTCGCAGCCCATGCTTGCGACGCAATTGCTCGATCGCCACGCCGCAATCGTTGAATACGCAGAATCCCGCGGCGCTGCCACGGGCCGCATGGTGCAATCCCGCTATCGGGATGAAGGCGCGCCCTGCCCTGCCTTCCATGACGGCGTCGACAGCGTTGAGCGTCGCACCGACGACATGGCTCGCCGCCTCGAAAACCCCTTTCCACGCCGGCGTATCGCCACTGTCGAGAAACCCGAGCCCGCTGATGGAGCGGCTCTGGACGAGATCGATGTACGCGGGCGTGTGGAAGGACTCGAGCTCCTCCCTCGTCGCCTCGCGCGGTTTGCCCCGCACCACCTTCTGATCGAGCCCCCGCTGCTGCAGTTCGCGCATGAACGCCTCGTGGCGGTCAGGCCCGAAAGGATGGCCGTCAGGGAACCCGTACCGGGCGATCTGCTCGCCGGCGACGAGGAGGACGGGTTTGGCAGAGGGCGTCACAGGGCCGCGACTGTCAACCGTCAACTGTCAACCGTCAACTCCCGGTATCATCCGCCCCTCCCCAGTCCCAGCCGAGCAGAGCGAATGGCCCAGTTCATTTACACGATGAATCGCGTCTCCAAGGTGGTCCCGCCGAAGCGGGTCATCCTGCGCGATATTTCCCTGTCCTTTTTCCCCGGCGCCAAGATCGGCGTGCTCGGTCTCAACGGCTCGGGCAAGTCCTCGCTGCTGCGGATCATGGCGGGTGTCGACAAGGAATATGACGGCGAAGCGCGACCGCAGCCGGGCATCAAGATCGGTCTTCTTTCTCAGGAGCCCGGACTGGATGCGACGAAGGACGTGCGCGGCAACGTGATCGAAGGTGTCGGCGACGTGCAGTCGCTGATCGATCGCTTCAACGCGGTCAGCGATCGCTTCTCCGATCCCGAACTCGGCGAAGACGAGATGAACAAGCTGCTCGAAGAGCAGGCAAAGCTGCAGGATGCCATCGACGCGAAGGGCGGCTGGGAACTGGAGCGCAAGCTCGAAGTGGCGGCCGATGCCTTGCGCCTGCCCCCGTGGGAGGCCGACGTCACGAAGATCTCGGGCGGTGAACGCCGTCGCGTTGCACTCTGCCGCCTGTTGCTGTCGCAGCCCGACATGCTGCTGCTCGACGAACCGACGAACCATCTCGACGCCGAATCCGTTGCCTGGCTCGAGCGCTATCTCGAAGCGTATCCCGGCACGGTCATCGCGGTGACGCACGATCGCTACTTCCTCGACAACGTCGCCGGCTGGATTCTGGAACTCGACCGCGGCCACGGCATCCCGTGGCAGGGCAACTACTCTTCCTGGCTCGATCAGAAGGAAAAGCGGCTCGCGACCGAAGAGAAGCAGCAGGAAGCGCTGCGCAAGGCCCTCGAACGCGAACTCGAGTGGGTTCGCGCGAATCCCAAAGCGCGTCAGGCGAAGAGCAAGGCGCGTCTGCAGCGCTTCGAGGAACTGTCGTCGCAGGAATTCCAGAAGCGCAACGAAACGAATGAAATCTACATCCCGCCGGGCCCGCGTCTCGGCGACCTCGTGATCGAGGCCAAGGGATTGAAGAAGGGCTTTGGTGACCGCCTGCTGTTCGACAATCTGAATTTCAATCTGCCGGCCGGCGGCATCGTCGGTGTCATCGGCCCGAACGGCGCCGGCAAGACGACGCTCTTCCGCATGATTACGGGCCAGGAGAAACCGGATTCCGGCGAACTGCGGCTCGGTCCCTCGGTGCAGCTCGCGTACGTCGATCAGTCGCGCCAGTCGCTCGACGATTCGAAGACGGTCTGGCAGGAAATCTCCGGCGGCCTCGACATGATCACGGTCGGCAACTACGAGACTTCCTCGCGCGGTTATGTCGGCCGGTTCAACTTCAGGGGCACGCAGCAGCAACAACTCATTGGTGAACTCTCCGGCGGTGAACGCAATCGCGTGCACCTCGCGAAGGTGCTCAAGTCCGGCGGCAACGTCCTGATGCTCGACGAACCGACCAACGATCTGGACATCGAAACACTGCGCGCGCTCGAAGAAGCGCTGCTGAGCTTCCCCGGCTGCGCGATCGTGATCTCGCACGATCGCTGGTTCCTGGACCGGATCGCGACACACATCCTCGCGTTCGAAGGCAACAGCGAAGTCGTCTGGTTCGAGGGCAACTACGCGGAATACGTGGAAGACCTGCGCCGTCGCAAGGGCGACGATGCCGATTCGCCGCATCGCATCCGGTACAAGAAGCTGGAGGCGTGACGCGCGACCGGTGGCGCGTGACGGGACAGAGGAGCGGTGACTCCGATACCCGTCACTCGTCACCCGTCACCCGTCTTCGCTACACTCCCGTCATGAGCACCAACGACGTTTTGGAGCTGGACGGCGCTTCCCTCACGCTGCAGCATCTGCGCGACTTCGAGACGCGACGACCGAGGATCGCTCTTGCCGTCCAGGCTCGAAAGCAGATGCAGGCGAGCATCGACGTCGTTCGCGAAGCCGTCCGCACCGACCGGCTGAGCTACGGCATCACGACGGGCTTTGGCGCTTTCGCCAACAAGCGGATTTCTTCGGATCAGCTCCGCCAGTTGCAGCTGAACCTGCTGCGCAGCCATACAACCGGCGTCGGCACGCCGCTGCCTGCCCCGCTCGTACGACGCATGCTGCTGTTGAAGATCAACAGCCTGGCCGCCGGATTCTCCGGCATCCGCCACGAAGTGCTTGAAGGCCTGATCGCGCTGTTGAACCGCGACGTGCTGCCGATCATTCCCGAACGCGGCTCGGTCGGCGCATCGGGCGATCTCGCACCGCTCGCGCACATGTCGCTTTGCCTCATCGGCGAAGGCGAAGCGATGCGGGGCGATCGACGGCTCGAGGGTCCCGCGGTCTGCGAAGCGGCCGGATTCGCCCCGCTGACGCTCGAGGCCAAGGAAGGACTCGCGCTGATCAACGGGACACAGCTCAGTCTCACACTCGCGCTCGACGGGCTCTTCCGTGCCGAGTCGCTCATCGATGCATCCGTGGTCGTCGGCGCACTCACGGTCGACGGCCTCGCCGGCAGCTACACGCCTTTCGATCGACGCATTCACGAGGCGAGCCGCCTGCCCCACCAGATCGAAATCGCGCGTCGCTTCGGCGTCCTGCTCACCGAAAGCGCGATCCACAGCGATCACGAGAACTGCGATCGCGTGCAGGATCCGTATGCGGTGCGCTGCATGCCGCAGGTGTTCGGCGCCGTCGAGGCGGCTCTCGACCACGGCCGCAGCGTCCTGGGCGCCGCGATCAATGGCGTGTCAGACAATCCGCTGATCTTTGGCAACGACATTCTCTCGGGGGGAAACTTCCACGCCGAACCGCTCGCGATGCTCAGCGACTACCTGGCCATTGCCGTGTCGGAGCTCGCGAGCATTTCGGAGCGACGCACCGACCTGCTCGACCGGCGCGTGAATCCCGCGCTCAATATGTTCCTCACGACGGAGCCGGGGCTCGAATCGGGCTTCATGATCGCGCACGTGACCGCGGCCGCCCTGACCTCCGAGAACCGCACGCTTGCCCATCCCGCTTCGGTGGACAACGTCACGACTTCCGCAGGGCAGGAAGATCACGTCAGCATGGCGCCGTGGGCCGGCTACAAATTGCGGCGCATCTGTACGAACACCGCCCACGTTCTTGCGATCGAGTTGCTTGCCGCCGCCCACGCCATCGACAAGCTGACACCCCTGAAGACCACGGACAGCCTGCAACAAGTGCATGCCTTCGTGCGTCGTTACGTGGAGCACCGCCCATACGATCACCGCCTCGACAAGGACATCGCCGTGCTGGCGGACCTGATCGAACGCGGCGACCTCAGCAACTTCCTGAAGGATTGAGTGACTGGCTCCTCATGAATTCCGACGCCATTGCGCTAGTCATCGCGATTTTCGGCGGCCTGCTGCTGATCCTCGCCTGCCAGCGTCTGCTGCGCGCGCGGTTCCTCGCCGCGGGCGGCACCGCATTGATGGGTTTTCTCCTGCTCGCATGCGCGGGATTGTTCTTCGTCGTGTCGCTGAACATGCACACCTACGCGCGGCTGACCTACGAACGACCGGTTGCCGAGATCGTGTTCGAAGGTCGCGGACCCCAGAGCTATCGCGCAACGCTGACGGAGATGCCTGGCGGCGAAATGCAGATTTTCATGCTCGCGGGCGACGAATGGCAGCTCGATGCCCGCGTGCTCAAGTGGAAGGGCTGGGCGAACCTGCTGGGCCTCGATGCGCAATATCGACTCGAGCGCGTCGGAGGCCGCTATCGCGACATCGAGCAGGAGCGGCACGCAACGCGAACCGTGTACGCGCTGAGCGAAAACCCGGGTATCGACCTGTGGCAGGTGTCGACGGAACACCCGCGCTGGCTGCCATTCGTCGACGCGGTTTACGGCAGCGCGACGTACATGCCGATGGCCGACGGCGCGCGTTACCAGGTGTCGATCACGCAATCGGGGCTGATTGCACGGCCGTTGAATCCGGCGGCGGACGCCGTTGCGAAGATGAAAATGGCCGGCGACGAGTGACCTGGTTGCGGGTCCGGCTCACCCCACCCACACCCTCGCGTTCCTGAAGATCCGCATCCACGGGCTGTCCTCGCCCCACTCGTCCGGATGCCAGGAGTTCTGCACGGTTCTGTAGACGCGCTCCGGGTGCGGCATGACGAGCGTCACGCGGCCATCGGGCGTCGTAATACCGGTGATGCCCTGCGGCGAGCCGTTCGGATTCGCTGGATAGCGCTCTGTCGGTCGGCCCGCATTGTCGACGAATCGCAGCGACAGCAATCCTGTGTCGGCACACGCCGTCAGATCCGACGGTGACCGGAACTCCGCCAAGCCTTCGCCGTGCGCCACCGCGATCGGCATCCGCGAACCTTCCATGCCTTTGAGGAAGATCGACGGCGACTTCATGACCTCGACCAGGCTCAGGCGACCTTCGAACTGTTCCGAGCGATTGCGCACGAAACGCGGCCAATGCTCCGTTCCGGGAATCAGCGCGCTCAGGGCAGACATCATCTGGCAGCCGTTGCAGACGCCGAGCGAGAAGGTGTTCGCGCGGGCGAAGAATGCGGTGAACTCATCGCGCAATCGCGAATGGAACAGGATCGATTTCGCCCAGCCCTCACCGGCACCGAGCACGTCGCCGTACGAGAAACCGCCGCAGATCACGAGACCGAGGTAATCCTGAAGCTGCGTTCGCTGCGCGAACAGATCCGTCATGTGCACATCGAACGGCTCGAAACCGGCGCGATGAAACGCTGCCGCCATCTCGACATGGCTGTTCACGCCCTGCTCGCGCAGGATTGCCACTTTCGGCCGGGCACCCTTTGCGATGAATGGCGCGGCGATATCCGCTTGCAGATCGAACGTCAGCCGTGCGTTCAGACCCGGATCCTGCGGATCGACCGCCGTCTCGAACTGCTCGATCGCGCACGTCGGGTTGTCGCGCAGCTCGACCATGCGATAGCTGGTCTCCGACCAGGCGCGACGCAGGTTCGTGCGTGACTCATCCAGCACGGTCGCGGTTCCAGCACGCAAGCGCACGCGATCTTCGTTCGTGACCCTGCCGAACGTGTGGCTGATCGATGCGAGACGATGCTTCGTCAGCACCGCGTTGACGGCAGCGACGTCCCGCTCGCGTACCTGGAGCACGGCACCCAGCTCTTCGCTGAACAGTCGCTGCGCAGCGCTCCCCGCATCGCCACCGATATCCACGTCGACGCCACAGCGCCCCGCGAATGCCATCTCGGCGAGCGTAGCGAATAAACCGCCATCCGACCGGTCGTGATAGGCCAGCAACAGACCGGCGGCCCGCAGTTCGACGATCGCCGCGAAGAACGATTTCAGTACCTGGGGCTCTTCGCAGTCAGGCGCATTGCTGCCGAGCTGCCCGTAGACCTGCGCGAGACACGACCCACCGAGCCGATTGCGGCCCGCGCCAAGATCGAGCAGCACCAGCCGCGTCTCACCCTGGTCTGTTCGCAATTGCGGCGTGAGCGTGCGACGCACGTCCTGCACGGGAGCGAACGCCGAAATGATCAGCGACAGCGGCGCCACCATCTTTCGCTGCGCTCCGCAGTCGTTCCAGGTCGTCTTCATCGACAGCGAGTCCTTGCCGACAGGGATCGTGATTCCAAGGGCCGGACAGAACTCCTCGCCGACCGCCTTCACCGTTGCGTAGAGGTCTGCGTCCTCGCCGGGTTCGCCGCACGCGGCCATCCAGTTGGCGGACAGGCGCACGTCGGAGATCTTCCCGATGTCGGCGGCGGCAATGTTCGTCACCGCTTCAGCCACGGCCATCCGGCCCGACGCCGCTGCATGCAACAACGCGAGCGGCGTGCGCTCGCCCATCGCCATCGCCTCGCCCGAGTTCGACGTGTAGTCGCTCACGGTGACTGCCACATCGCTCACCGGCACCTGCCACGGACCGACGAAGGGATCGCGGCTGATCATGCCGCCGACTGAACGATCGCCGATAGTGATGAGGAAGGTCTTGTCCGCGATCGCGGGATAACGCAGCAACCGATACGCCGCATCGCGGATATCGATCCCCGTCGTATCGAAACCATCGCTCAAGGCCGGGATCGACTTCACGTCGCGGGTCATGCGCGGCGGCTTGCCCAGAATCACGTTGAGCGGCACATCGACGGGTGACGTTTTCAGTTTCGGATCGGCGACCTTCAGCCAGCCATCGTCGGTGATGTCGCCAACCACTGCGTACGGGCAGCGCTCGCGCTCGCACATCGCTGCGAACGTCTCGAGCTGGTCTTCCGCGATGACGAGCACGTAGCGCTCCTGCGCTTCATTGCACCAGATCTCGAGCGGCGACATGCCCGGCTCGTCCGACGGCACTTTGCGCAGGTCGATGCGACCGCCGCGCTTGCTGTGATCGATCGATTCCGGGATGGCGTTCGACAGGCCGCCCGCGCCTACGTCGTGAACGAGGAGGATCGGATTGCGCTGGCCCATTGCCCAGCACTGGTCGA
>JACZCZ010143239.1_pt1 | contig 24112 bp, 22 predicted proteins | sample 8641811 | NCBI WGS metagenome assembly JACZCZ01 (sample SAMN15324610, study PRJNA640507) | soil metagenome | isolation source: intercropping peanut in the first line | place: China: Luxin town, Laibin City, Guangxi Province | collected 2019-07-25 | depth 10cm m | reverse complement strand
ATCGTCACCTTCCTGATGGTGTTCCTGATCCAGAACACGCAGAACCGCGACACCGAGGCGATGCAACTGAAGCTCGATGAACTGATTCGCGCGACGCGAGGCGCCCACAACGCGCTGCTCGACCTCGAGGAACTCGACGAGAAGACGCTGGAAACCTTCCGTGTTCGTTACGAGGCGCTCGCGAACTCCGCGCGAGGCGCCATCGCGAAAGGTGGCCTCGATACCGACACACCGGAAAGCTGAGAGACGACACTGATGCGCGACCGCGTACTCATCGGGTTGGTTGGCGACCGCAGCGACGCTGTCGTTGCGCACAAGGCGATTCCCATTGCGCTGCGCCTCGCAGGTGAGGCGGTCGGAGCCGATGCGGCGTTCGAATGGCTGCCGACGGAGACGATCGCCAGTGCCGATCCGCTGCGGCGTTTCGATGGGCTGTGGTGCGTGCCGGGAAGCCCCTATCGGCATATGGATGGTGCGTTGCTCGCGATCCACTATGCGCGGTCGAGGCCGCTTCCTTTCCTGGGATCGTGCGGCGGCTTTCAGCATGCTGTGGTCGAGTACGCGCGCAACGTGCTCGGCTGGGCCGACGCGGATCACGCGGAAACCGCGCCCGATTCGCCTCGCGCCGTCATTGCACCTCTGACTTGCTCACTCGTTGAAGTCAGCGGTTCCGTGCGCTTCGTTCAGGGATCGCGGATCGCCCAGGCTTACGGCACGAGTGGGGCCCATGAGGGTTATCACTGCAGCTATGGCATCAATCCGCAGTTTGCGCAGGCCATCGCGAGCGGACCGCTCAAGGTCGTGGCACGCGATGACGCTGGCGACATCCGCGCTGTCGAACTGGATGACCATCCGTTCTTCGTTGCGAGTCTCTTCCAGCCCGAACGCGCAGCGCTGAAAGATGTGACGCCGCCGCTGGTAGCTGCGTTCGTACGCGCGTGCGCGAAGTGAGCCGTATGGAGTTCGTAACCTGCACCTTCGACGCCCACGCGACACCCATCCTCGATATCCTGAACGACGCCATCGTCAATTCGACGGCGCTCTACGACTACAAGCCGCGGACTATCGACAACATGGTCTCGTGGTTCGGCGCGAAGGACGCCGGGCGATTCCCGGTGATCGGTGCCGTCGACCTACAGGGCACGCTGATGGGATTCGCGAGCTATGGCACGTTTCGAGCCTGGCCTGCTTACAAGTACAGCGTCGAGCACTCGATCTACATTCATGCATCGCATCGCGGGCAGGGGCTCGGATTCAAGCTGATGCAGAAACTGATCGAGGCGGCGACGGCGCAGAACTATCACGTGATGGTCGGTGGGATCGACGTGACGAATGCATCGAGCATCGCACTGCATGAAAAACTCGGCTTCACGCACGCGGGTACGATCCGCGAAGCCGGCTTCAAGTTCGGCCGCTGGCTCGATCTCGCGTTCTATCAGAAGATCCTCGCGACACCGGCGATTCCCGTCGACGGATAGACGATGTCGCTATCCCGCTGAGCTGGAGACAGTCATGGCAACGATCGAAGAGACGAATGTCGCTGTCGTTCGCGACTACCTCACCGCGCTGGGCAACGGCGCAGTGGGCGATGCGCTCGGACGCTTCTTCTCGCGCGACGCACGGCAGATCGAATTGCCGAACCGTCTCAATCCCAAGGGCGGGGAGAGCGACCTCGCGACGCTCCTCAAAAGAGCCGAGCACGGCAAGACGCTCTTGCGGCAGCAGCACTTCGACATCCGTTCCGTCGTGGCCCAGGGAAGCCATGTCGCTGTCGAGGCCGTGTGGACCGCGACGCTCGCAACGCCGCTGGCGACATTGCCGGCCGGCGCGGCGATGAAAGCTTACTTCGCGATGTTCTTCGAGATCGAAGGCGGCCGGATCGCCGTTCAGCGCAACTACGATTGCTTCGAGTCCTGGTAGGGAACTTCGGTCCATGTCCGGGGACTAAACAGGGCCTGCAGCTGCGGGCCGGCTCCGGGGACGACCTCGCAGCCGATCTTCCGAAGGGGACGACCCCGCATTCGCGGTGCGACATGTCCCCCACCATCTCCTGGTTTCTGCTCATTCTCGCGGGTCTTTTCGAAGTGGCCTGGGCCGTCGGGCTCAAGTACACGGAGGGCTTTACGCGGCTGTGGCCGAGCGTCGGCACGGTCGCTGCGATGATCGTCAGCCTGGCGTTGCTCGGTGTCGCGATGAAGTCGCTGCCGATGAGTACGGCCTACGCCGTATGGGTCGGCGTCGGTGCCGTAGGGACGGCGGCAATCGGCATCGCGATGCTCGGCGATGCGGCGAGCCCTCTGCGACTCCTCAGCATCGGCCTGATCATGGCCGGCATCCTCGGGCTCAAGCTGTCGCAATAGCTTTCGGCGCGATGGTCGCGGCGGTAGAGTGTCCACATGAAGACTCAAGGCCGCGACAGTCCCGAGACGCGCAGGGCGCGAACGTTTCTCGCAGCGATCGGCGGTGTGCTCGTCGCGATCGCGCTGTGGTTCGGAGCCGCCGATCCGGGGCGCGACTACGCTGTTTCGATCTGCGCCTTGCTCGGCGGAGCGTTCATCTGGGCCGCACGGTTCGCGCCGGACCGTTGGGTCAAGCGATGCGAAGCATTGCTGACGGAGCGGTCATGAACATCAGGCGGGTGTTCGCTGGAGCGATCGTCGTGGCAGCTTCGCTCGCGCATGCTGACGACGCTCCGAAGGTCTCTCCAGCCGCGACGCCGGAAGCGGCCGGCTTCGTCAGCATTCAGGCACTCGTGCCGGATATTCGTCTCGATATCCGTTATGCGACCAGCGCGAACTTCGTCGGCGCACGCGTCGACGGCTACGAAGCTCCGCGATGCTTTCTGCTCAAGCCCGTAGCGGAAGCGTTGCAACGCGTCGAGCTTGCGCTACGGGCAGAGCAGTTCCGTCTGCGAATCTTCGACTGCTATCGCCCGGTTCGGGCCGTAGGCCATTTCGTGCGCTGGGCCGGGGACCTCGATGACCAGCGCACGAAGCCGCTGTTCTATCCGGCGCTCGACAAGAGCAAGCTGCTCGGCGACTACATCGCGTCCACCTCCGGTCACAGCCGCGGCGCCACCCTGGATCTCACGCTCATGCGCTGCGATTCGAACGGCCAGTGCGCGAGTCTCGATATGGGCACGGAGTTCGATTTCTTCGATTCCCTCGCCAACACGGATTCGCCCGAGATCACGCCGCGGCAGCGGGAAAATCGCCAGCGCCTGCGCGCTGCCATGGAAAAAGAGGGCTTCCGCAACTACGCGATGGAATGGTGGCACTACACGTTCCAGCCCGAACCTTCGAAAGACGTCGCGTACGACTTCCCGGTGAAATAGAGCGCAGCCGGATCGGCTCGCGCGCGGCTACAATCCGCGACCATGTCGAACCACGCAATGCCATCGTGATCGCGACCTGGCTGCCGACCCCGGCCAACTATGTCCTGGTGAGCGCGATCGCCGTGCTCGTCTACATCCTCACCACGCGTGCTCAGCACGCTCGTCGCGCGCCGACCTCCGCTATCGCATGGGTGCTCGGGCTCGCCCTCATGCCGTATCTCATGCTGCCGATCTATCTGCTGTTCGGGCAGCGCAAGCTGCGTCCGGTCGCCACGCCAAGAACGGGCGACATGACTGAAGGAGAGCACTGGGCGGCCGAGCTCATCGAGTGTTTCGGGCTTGCGCCGCCGTCGCTTGCCCGGGTGCGCCATCATCGCGACGGCGTCGAGGCTCGCGATGCACTCTGGGAGATCATCGAGGCGGCGCATGAACGTCTCGACGTGTGCACGTTCCTGATCGGCAACGATCCGATCGGGACGGAAGTGGTCCAGCGCCTGGCCGCGAAGGCACAGGCCGGCGTGAAGGTGCGCCTGTTGCTCGACGGCTTCTTCGCGGTGTTCGTACCGGGACGATTCCTGCGCAAGCTCCGCAAGGCCGGCGTCGAAGTCGCCGTGTTCCGGCCATTCCTGAGCCTGCGCAGGCTCGGTCCGCGCAATCTGCGCAACCATCGCAAATTCGTCATCGCCGACGATCGGTGGGTCTGGAGCGGCGGGCGCAATCTTGCTGCGGAGTATTTCATCGACACGGACAAGGAGCCTGCGTGGCTCGATCTATCCTTCGATCTTCGAGGATCGATCGCGGCCGAAGCAGCCCGGCAGTTCGATCTCGACTGGGCAGGCACGACGCGAGGGGAGGTTGCAGCGCGTGTCCCAAACGCTGTCGCGGTTGGGCAGGGCTCCCGGGTCCAGTTCCTGCCGAGCGGTCCGGATCAGGCCGAAGACACTGCGCAGTCACTGCTGATCGATGCCTGCTATCGCGCGCGTCGGCGCATTCTCGCCGTGACGCCCTACTTTGTGCCGGATGACAGCTTGCGCGTCGCGATCCGCCTCGCGGCGCGGCGCGGTGTCAAGGTCACGATCGTGTTGCCGGAGTTCTCCAATCATCGTCTCGCCGACTTCGTGCGTTCGCGCGCCATGCGGGATCTCGCGATGGCGGGCGTGGAGTTCCGGCTGCTACCGCGCATGATTCACGCCAAGGGACTGGTCATCGACGACACGCTGGCGATGAGTGGTTCGATCAATCTCGATCTGCGCAGCCTGCAGCTCAATCACGAAGCGGCCGTGGTGTTCTACGATCCCAGTGACATCGCGTGGTTCGCGGCGTGGATCGATGAAGTCGCGCCGCAAGGCGCCGTCTACGAAGCGACGCGCCCTGGATTGCTGCGCGACATTGCCGAAGGATTGCTGCTGACAGTCGCATTCCAGTTGTGATCGGCGTTGGTAACGAAGCTTGCCGATTGGATGACCGCGGCCGCCCGCGTATCCTGCGCCCACGAATCGAGGTAACGAAAGCTGATGAGTGAGTACTGGCCAGCCTGGGCCCGCGAATGGCTGGATGTGATCGTCCCCGTGGCGCAGGTTCTTCTGATCGTTGCGGTCGCGTGGCTGCTGCAGCAATTGGCGCGCCTGTTGATCCGCCGGCTCGGCCGGCACAACCTGCCGGCGGAAGCGCTCGCAGCAGTCCGTCGCGCCTCCGGTTTCCTGATCTACGCTGCAGCGTTGCTGCTCGTGCTCGAGCGGCTCGGCGTTTCCGCGACCGTGTTGTGGACGGCGTTCACCGGCTTTGCTGCGGTTGCCGCCGTGGCGTTCTTCGCCGTCTGGAGCGTGCTGTCCAATATCTTCTGCACGATATTGATCTTCACGACGCGTCCGTTCCGGCTCTATGAACGCATCGAGTTGCTGGAGAACGGGGAGAAGCCCGGTCTGAAAGGACGCGTGACCGATATAAACCTGATCTACACGACGCTGCAGGAAGAGAATGGCAGCGACGCATCGAGTGCAACGACGTTGCAGATCCCGAACAGCCTGTTCTTCCAGCGCGTCGTCCGGCGCTGGAGCGGCAGCGCGATACGGCCCCCCCTCGATGAATCGACATCGACGAACTACGGTTGATGTCGTCCAGGGAGGAGATTCTCCACGGGCAAATCTTCTCCCTGTTTCAGCGTCCGCGCCGTACGCCACCCAGTTCGACCGCAAGACCGTAGACGTGATCGAGCCCCTGATAGAACGAGACGACGGGCAGTCGCTCGTTCAGTCCGTGGGCGAACATTTCGCTCGGCTTGCTGAACATGCCTGAGCTCGCAAACGTCGGAATGCCGGCGATGCGATAGACCTTGCCGTCCGTCCCGCCGGATTCGAGGTAGGGGACGACCGCGACGCTGGGATAGTTGGCATGGACGGAGCGGGTGATCGCCGCCATGACATCCGGACGCATCTCCGAGACCGGGCTTGCTTCGGGATTGCCTCGCGTCACAACCTTCACTTGCGGGTCTGCGATCGCGGTGACGAGTGCGTCGCGCACGGCGTCGACCGGGACGCCCGGGAAAATGCGGCAATTGACCACGGCGGTGGCGGTCTGCGGCAACGCATTCTCCGCATGGCCTGCCTGCAGCATCGTCGCGACGCATGTCGTGCGCGTCGTGCCGACGAACTCCGGCGACCTGGCGAGTTCGTCCGCGGCCGTGGCATCAGTCGGGTCAGCAGAGAATTTCCGCAGAGCCTCGCCGACAGCACCTGGCTGCGCCTTGCCGACGGCGCCGAGATACGCGCGCGTCAGCGCATTCGCCATCACCGGGAATCTGTACGCTTCGATCTTCCCGATCGCATGCGCAAGCTGGTAGATCGCGTTGTCGCGACGCGGCCGCGAGCTGTGGCCGCCGGGGTTGGTGACCGTTACGTCGAACGTGGCGTAGGTCTTCTCGGCGCCCTGAACGAGATAGATGAGCGGCTTGCCCGTCGCATCGTCGAGAATGCCGCCGCCGGCATCCGTGTTGATCGCGAACTCCGAATCCTTGACCCACGCATGCGCGGCGATGAGCCGGGTCGTGTCCATTGTCGTCTCTTCGTCACCGACGAACGCAAAGACCAGGTCGCGCTGTGGCTTGAGCTGTTCGGCCTTGAAGCGCAGGATCGTGGCGACGAGGGCCACGACGCCCGCCTTGTTGTCCATCGTGCCGCGGCCGTAGAAGTTGCCGTCCTCCTCGATCAGCGTGAACGGATCGCGCTGCCACTCCTCCGGCCGCGCATCGACGACATCCATGTGCGCCGAGAAAAGGATCGGTTTGCCGCGCTTCTGCCCCGGCAGGCGCACGATGAGAGCCTTCTCGCCAGCATGATCGATCGTGGCGATATCCGCTTCCGGGACGCCGCCCGTCTTCAGGACCTCGACGAGGTACGCAACCATCGCCGGTGTCTGCTTCTGTTCCGCTGCCGTCCGGAACGAAATCACGCGTGCGTAGACTTCTCGGGCCTTGACCTGATGCGCTGCTGTCTGCGCGTGCGCAGACAGCGAAAAGGCGATGACCAGCGCGGCCGCGGACAGGATCGGCTTTCTCATCGAGGAGTCTCCGGGAACGATCCGCCAAGCATAACCCAATCGCTCGCGCGCTCCGTCAGCCGCCAGAGCTCATTCCTGCCGGGTCCATCCAGGCGGGTTCGGATACGTGACCGTCCGGGTCCTCGGCAGCGTTTCCATGAAGACGAACGAGAACCGCGCGCTCCGACGCGATATTCGTGCAGGAACGCGATTCCCCGGATCGCGGGGTTATTTCTTCTTCAGGTACAGGCCCGCGATGGCACGCGCCGTCTGGTAGGGCTCGGGATCGTCCCGGTTCGTCAGCACGATGACGGTGAGGTGCTCGTCCGGATAACGGACGAGCACGTTGCGAAAGCCCTTCGTCTCGCCCGAATGCCACAGCGTCGTGCCGCCGAGCTCTTCGCGCGTGATTCGCCAGCCCATCCCGTACTCGATCGTGGGATCGTCCGTCTTCGTCACGGGCGTGAATGCGAGCTCGCGGGAGCCGTCGCTCAGCAATCGGTCGTCGTACAGCGCGGCGTCCCAGTGGGCGAGATCCTCGATCGACGAATAGATGCCGCCGTCGCCGAGGACGGCGCTCGTCTGGCTCTGGTCGGTCCGGACCCATGCGCCGTTCTCGAGGCTGTGGCCGAACGCGCGGTGAGCGACGACCGAAACACCTTCCTCGTGAGCGACTGTGTTCATCATCCGCAGCGGCTGGAAGATGCGTTCGCGCAGGAACGTCGCAAAAGTCTTGCCGGAGACGCGCTCGACGATCAGTGCGAGCAGGGCATAGCCGCTGTTGCTGTAGCGATAGCTGGTGCCGGGTGCGAAGTACGTCTGGTCCTGGGTTTCCAGGATCTTCAACACGTCCGCGTCGTGCAGCTGTTCCGACATCTGCGGCGGGATCACTTCCTCGTAGTCGATGAGACCCGACATGTGCGACAGCAGATGCCGAACGGTGATCGCATCGGTCGCAGCGGGCAGTTCGGGAAACCACTTGCTGATCGGATCGTCGAGCTGGAGCTGGCCGTCCTGCACGAGCAGCAGGATCGAGGCTGCGGTGAACTGCTTCGTGACCGAAGCGAGCCGGTAGTTCGTCTCGGGCTTCGCTGGCGCTCTCTCCGCCATGTCGGCCAGTCCGTAGGACCGCTTGAGAGTGGGGTTGCCGTTGTGCACCACCAGCACTGATGCACCTGGCACATCGCCGCTGTAGGCCTTCATCAGTTGATCGACCTGTTCCTGCATGGGTGGACCTTTATTGCCGCCGTCAGTGCAGGCGGCAGCTGAGAGCGCCATGAGTGCGACCGTAGGCCACTGCGGGAATGCGGAGCGCTTTCGCGCCGACATCCGGCTGAAGCCGGACCCGCAGTCGGAGCGGGACCGAGAGCAGCGCGGCATCTGCTGCGCGTCTGGCTTCAGCCGGACGTCATCCGCAGGATCCGGTCTACGGACACGCGCGCACGCGCGTGAAAGCCAAGTCTTCATAGTCGTAACTGAAATCCGCATCCGGGTCGACCTTGCTCATCAGCAGCGTCATTGATTCGCCGACCACTGCAAAAGTCAGCCAGGCTTCGGCGTCGACGCTGTCGTCATACCAGTCGACGAGCACGCGCCCGCCGACCTGCATGAGTCTACCGTGCAGCTCCGGCGATTTCGCGGCGACGAAGTCGATAGTGTCGCCGCGAGCGCACAGGGAGATTTCGCCGAACCACGGATCGCGGTAGATGCCTTGCTGCTTGAACGAAGTGGATACGGGAACGCGCGCGGAAGTGTCCGGTGCTCGATTCTGCGCCGGTACCGATGCGCGTTCGGCCTCGAGCTGTTCGGCGTACCACGCAACAGGCCGGGCCTTCTCAGGCGCCGTGAGCTGCTTCGCGAGCAGTGAATTGAGGACAGCGCGCGCATCGGAGCCGTCGCCATTGATGAGGAACACGAAGCCGCTGTTCCTCTCCGGCAGCAGATTGACCGCGGAGAACATGCCGGCGAGCGTGCCCGTGTGAGCAACTCGCAGAACCCCATCCACGTCTGAGATTCGCCAGCCATAACCGTAAGCGTTGAAGCGACTGCCGTCCCAGTTGCGCTGGCGTTTGGAGATCGGCATGGGCATCTGTGCGCTCCAGAGTGCGTCGCGCTGCGTAGTCGAAAGCCACGGAACGCCGGATGCAGACTTCAACCCCGGGTTCAGCCACATCTGCATCCAGGTCAGCATGTCACCGAGGCTGCAGCGGATGCCGCCGGCCGCCGCCGACGTGATCACCGGAACGATGCGGTCATCCTTGCGAATGACCGTATTGCCGTCGCCCTGTCGCATGTGCGGCTGCGCGACGTTGCCGACCTGTTCGAGATTCCATTCGCCGACCTGGCATCGCGTCATGCCGAGCGGCGCGAACAGTTCGCGCCGCACGAGTTCTTCGTAGGAGATGCCTGCGGCAGATGCAGCGACTTCACCCGCGACGACGTACATCAGATTGTCGTAGTCGTAGCCCGACCGGAAGCTGCGCTGCGGCTTCAGATGCTGAAGCCCGCCGATGATATCGGCGCGAGTGAACAGATTCGGTTCCGGCCAGAGCATCAGGTCGCCGGCGCCTTCGCGCAGTCCGCTGTTGTGAATCAGGAGGTCGCGCACCTGCATGTTCTGCGTGACCCAGGGATCGTGCATCTTGAACTGCGGCAGGTACTTCGTGACCGGATCGTCCCACTGCAGCTTGCCCGCATCGACGAGGCGCGCGAGGACGCCGCTCGTCATTGCCTTGCTGTTCGATGCGATCTTGAAGAGCGTGTCGTTGTCGATCTTCTGGCCCGAACCTGCAACGACTTCGCCAGCAGCGCGCGTGTAGACGACCTTGCCGTCCTGGATGACGCCGAGCGCGAGGCCCGGCAGACGATAGCGGGTCATCACGTCTTCGAAGATCACATCGAACTGCGGAGCGCCCGGGACCGGGCGTTGCGGGCTCGGCGATGCGGGAGGGTGACTGGCGCAGGCTGCGAGCGTCAGTGCGGTTGCGAAAAAGGGCAGGGACCATGAGTGCTTCATCGACAATGAGTGCTTCATCGATTCCTCGGAGGAGACCTCAGGGTCCGAAGCGTAAAGAGAGGGAAGGGAGCGAGCCAGTCCTTCGGCGCGTTGTTCGCGTTCATGAGGCCCTCTCCGAACGCAGAGGGCCTGGATTTCGAATGACTCCCGGGGCAGCGCCCCGGGAGTGCGGGCGATCAGAAGTCCAGCGTCAGAGTCAGCATGCCGTAGCGAGCCGACTGATAGCCCGTGCCGAGCCCGTAGTCGGCGTTGCCGTCCGGAACGGAGGGCAGGTACTCGTCGACTTCCGTGTAGCGCTGCTGATCGAGCAGGTTGTACACAGAGAGCTTCACCGCGAGATCGGCCGTGGAGAACGAATGCCGGTACGTAACGTTCGCACCGACATCGAACAGCCATGGCGTTTCGCCGCCCGAGCCGCGCTTGCGCAGTTCGTACTCGCCAGTCGCTTCGTTGAACACGAAGAAGCTCCAGAAGCACTCATCATCGTACGGGTTGCACTCGCCGAGCGCGCTGATCGGACGACCGGAGTTGGCCGTCAGCGTTGCGCCGAACTCCCAGTGCTCGCCGAGCGCGTACGCACCGCGCATCTTGATCGAGTGACGGCGGTCGTTCGGCAGGTAGCCGTAGGCACCGTAGTTCACCCACGGATTGTCGAAGGCTTCGGTGCGACCCGCGTCGGCAAAGTCCGTATCCGAGTTCACCGGGCCTTCCGCGTTGCCCTTCGCCCAGGACAGCGTGTACGTCGCGTTGAACGACCAGTTGTTGTCCCATGCGCGATCGATCATGAACTCGAGTGCCTTGTACTCGCGCTTCGGTTCTTCCCAGCCGACTTCGCCTGCGTAGTTGCCATCCTCGTCATACATCGCCCAGCCAGCGCGGGAGGTGTCGATGGTGACGTAACCATCCGACTCCCCGTCGCAATCCGTGTCGGTGAAGAGTGTGGTGTTCTTGCCCGGGTTACCCATGACGAAGCCGGGGCTGACCGGTTCGCCGTCGCAGAGGATGCCCGTCGAGGTGATTTCCATGTCGTCGATGGCGTTGTGCAGCCGGCGATACACGCCGCGCACGCCCCACGACCACTTGTCATCGATCATCGACTGGAAGCCGAGAATCAGTTCGTCCTGATACACCGGATCCATGTCCTGATCGACTTCGCCGCGCAGATCGCCGACGGTGCCGTCACCCTGTGAGTCGTCGACGGCGCCGAACTGGGCGCCGAGGATCGGCCGATAGCGCGTGACGCCGTTGTAGTCGAAGGCTTCGAGGCCGAGGAACTGATAGTACGTGCGCCGGTCGAGGAAGCCGCCGGCCTGCTTGATGTTGATGACGTTCGCCACCGGCAGGAAGTAGCGACCAGCGTTGCCGAAGACCTTGCTGCGGCTGTCTCCCTTGATGTCCCAGGAGAAGCCGAGCCGCGGCGCGATCATGTCCTTCTGCTCGATGTACGTGTCGCCGTCGCCGTTCTTGTTCTCGAACGACTCGACGCGGACGCCTGCGTTGAGGATCAGTTTGTCCGTGGCCTGCCAGTTGTCCTCGACGTAGTACGCGAAGTTCTCGGTTTCGAAATTGCCGTCCACCTCGTTCTGGCGGGTACGGACATATTCTGTGCCGATGCCGATCGGAACGCCGTTGACGTTCGTGGTGCCCGCACGATTGATTTCGTACAGCAGCCGCTCCGGTCCCGGGTAGTACTGCTGGTGAGCCGAAGCGTTGGACTCGTGGTCGAGGCCGAAGCGGACCTGGTGGTCGCCGAGCACCCATTCGAAGTCGAGTCGCGCTGCTTCACGCGTATCGTCTCGCTGCGTCACGTTGGACGACGAAGTGCAGCCGATATCGCCGCCGCCGCCGGGTCGCAGATCGCGAACGCGGGCGCACTCGACGTCGTTCTGGCTGTAGCGGGAGAAACGGCGATCGTTTTCGCCGTAGAGCGCTTTCGCCGTGAATGTATCGGTGATGTAGGAGGTGAAGGTCGCCGCCCAGTTCATGCCGCCGTTCTCGGTGAAGCGGGTCTGCTGGTAGTTGCCCTTCTGTCCTTCGGGGAACGTGAAGCCGAAGGCGTCACGCGCTTCCTCGTTCTCATCGGAGAACGCAAGGAGCTCGAGGAGGTTGCTGTCGTTGATCTGCCAGTCGATCTTCGCGCCCCAGAAGCCGTTGTCTTCCTGCGCTTCGTAGAACGTGTTGGCGGAGTCGCTGCTGTAGTCGTTCTGGAAGTCGCGAGCTTCGTACAGCGCGAAGAAGAAGAGGTGATCCTGCACGATCGGCCCGGAGGCGTAGACCGTTGCGTTGGTCCGGTCGTATTCGTCGTAGGCGTAGATGCGGTACGGATTGCCTTCGCGGTCGTAGTGGTTGGTGCCCTTGCTCTGCAGGAAGCTCGGTTCCCACGAGATCTCGGTGCCGAAGTCGAACTCGTTGGTGCCGGAGCGCGTGACCGCGTTGATCACCCCGCCCGTGCTGCGGCCGAACTCGACCGAGTAGCCACCCGTCTTGACCTGGAACTCCTTGTAGAACGCGTACGGTACGGACGATGCGCCCACGCGGTTGTAGAAGTCGGTGACGTTGAGGCCGTTGATGTAGATCGAGTTCTCCGCGATCGACGAGCCGCCGAAGGAGATGCCCGCGCCCAGATCGCCGTCGCCGCGATTCAGGCCGGGGGCGAGCATGGCCACCGATAGAATGTCGCGTTCGACGGGCAGGCGCTCGAGGTCTTCGCGCGTCAGGTTCGTGGCGGACTCAGTCGACTTGACGTCGACCGCCTGGATGACGCGTGTGCCGACGACAAGGATCTCCTCGACGTTGCCGGTGTTGACGGTCACGTCGGCCGTGGTGGCGGCACCGAGGATGACGTTGACTTCAGCCAGCTTGCCGAGCGACTTGCCGTCGCGCGTGCCTTCGATGACGTACTTGCCTACCGGCAGGAACGAGAAACGGTACTGACCGTCATCGCCCGCCTTCACGGTGCGCGAGAACCCCGTTTCCGGGTTGCGCACCGTGATCTCGAGCCCTTTCAGCGCGCTCTGGTCAGTCGTCGTGATCTTGCCCACGAGCGAACCGTCGTTGCTTGCTGCGCTGACACAGTGCAGCGGCAACGTTGCCGCAATGGCAGCTCCGAGCGCTACCTTCAGCGCCGTACTCAGCAGGACATTCTTTTTCATACACCCTCCCGGCCAGTGTTGTAGATGTGTGTGGTGTTGCTGCAAAACCGCTCGTCGATGACGTCAGGTCACTGGCTTCCTTCCCGTGAACTCGCCGGCAACGGCAGGAGCGTTGCCTTGAAGTCGTAGTCCCATCGATCGAAGTAGAGATTGCCGCCGCGCCATTCGACCTCGCCGCGCTGCAGGTCGACGGTCTCGGAGCGGAAATGCTGTTTGGGCGGCACGAACGGCTGGCTGTAGTCGTCGTTGAACGCGATGCGATAGGCGTCGAAGGAGCCGAGGTAGAACGCATCGAGCTCGGCGTTGCCGGAGGTGAGCGTGCCGAACGTCACGTCCATCGGCACCCAGCCGTAGGGCGCGAGATACAGCCAGCCCCAGTCATGCATGTTGTTGTAGGCCGTGTCGGCGAAGATCCAGCCCGACTGCCAGCGGGCGGGAATGCCGTTGAGGCGCAGCAGCGTCATCAGCAGAAGCGTCTGCTGGCCGCAGTCCGCATGACCTGCGTGCAGCGCGTAGTCGCTGATGTTCGTGATCGTCGAGTACTCGAGCGCGCCCGCCCACGGGATGCGATCGACCGCGCTGAAGAGTTTCTGCGCGATGCGGTAGGGGTTCTTTTCGTCGCCGACGGCTTCGCGCGAGAACTTGCGCATCGCGTCCGTAAAGACGATGTGTGGCGGTCGTTCGCCCAGGAACCGCTCGAGTTCCGGTGTAGGCTCCGCCGGAACGACCTTCGCAGGATCGATCTGATAGTGCTGGCCGTAGATCGTCACTTCATAAGTGATGGAAAAGGCCGCGGGCTTGCCGGCTGCCGCTCGCTGCTCGAGATAGACCGTTCTCTGCAGCGTCGATTCGGGCGCGATCTGATGCTGTCGCGGCGAACTCTCGATGAAACGGATGCCTTCTTGCTGACCGCGGATCGCGCGGGGATAGGGAATCCATGCGCGGACGGTTTCTCCCGCGGGGACCGCATCGGCATCCACCGTGATGGACTGGGTGACACGAACTCGTCGCGGCGCGACGCTCGTTTTGCCGGTCGCACGGGCGGAATCGATCACTTCCTTGTGATGCGCATGCGGCGCTTCGAGCGGGCTGTCCGTGAAGGGAGTCGGGTTGCTGCGGCGGGCACGAGCCTCGGCACTCAGCCGGAAGAGATTGGAAGGCGCGCGGCCGAAGTAGCGCTTCTGGCCGTCGATGACGCGCGATTCGAGCAATCCCGCCGCATCCCAGGCGGCGAACTCGCTGTCCTTCAGATCCGGAATCTGGCGTCGCACGCGCTCCTTCGCGCCGGCTTCATCGAGACTGAAGTCCAGCAGGATCCGGCGCATGCGTTCGCGCTCGAACTCGAGCGCCCGCTCGTCGGCGTCGCTGAGGTTGCTTTGTTGCAGGGCCTGGTCGATTCGCCGGTTGGCGGCGCGAAAATCGCCGGCGTCCACGAGCGAGATCACCGCTGAACTGACGCCGGATGGAGCAGTCGTCGCGGCGAGCGGCGCCTCGATGGAGCAGAATGTGAAGAACAGGACAGCCGCGGTGGCTTGTGCGACGCTGCCGCTGCGGGCAAGGACGCCGTGCCGACTCATTGGGGACGCCGCGCGTGGGCTGGCTTCCCGTTTGCATGTAAAGGGCGGGCAAACACTCACTGCAGGATGTCCACGTCGGCGGCGGTCCACTCGGCGGTTGGAGAGACTGGGGCGCGGCGGTTCGGTAATGGTGTAACACGCGACGGAATAGCCGGTCAATAATTTATTCTTGATGAGAAACGAATAAGAAGCGAATATTCTTCGCCCATGGGAACCATGCGCCTTGTGGGCGGGGGATGAATGATCGAGTCGGTATGGCCATACCTGGCGCTCATGCCGCTCGCCGCGGGACTTTTTCCGTCCCTCGAGAAACGCTACGGCTGGCGCGTCTTCGAAGTCCTGCCGCCGATCGTCTGGACTTATCTGTTCGTGACCGCGCTCGCCGTTGCGGGACTGTGGGCAGCGACGCCCGAAATCCAGGCTGCTCAGAAAACGCTCACGAGCCAGCTGCTGCCCGCACTGCTGTTCCTGTTGATGATCACTTGCGACCTGCGCGCGATTCTTGCGGTTGGGCCGCGCGTGCTGGCCGTCTTTCTCTGTGCAATGGCAACCATTCTCGTCGCGATCGTGCTCGTGTATGTCCTGTTCCGGAACTGGTTGCCTGTTGAGGGCTGGAAGATGCTCGCGGCGCTGAGTGCGACGTGGACTGGAGGCTCTGCGAACCTCGTCGCGGTGAAACAAGTCGTCGGCTTGTCCGATAGCGCGCTGCCTGCCGTGCTGCTTGCCGACGCGCTCTGCTATTCGGTGTGGGTGCTCGTGCTGTTCTCTACCGGCGCGTTCGCGCCGAAGTTCAATCGCTGGAGCCGTGCTTCGGACAAGCCGTATCCGCAGCTCGCTGCGCCAGCGAGCACCGGTCCAGCGCACGCGGGAAGCATTCTTCTGTGGCTGGGACTCGCGATGCTCGTAGGTCTCGGTGCACGCGAACTCGCCAGCCGCATGCCGGTATCGACGATGCTGACGCCGACATCGTGGACCGTACTCATCGCGACGGTTGCCGGTCTCGTTCTCGCGCGTACACCGCTCGCACGGGTTCCCGGCTCCGCAACGCTGGGCGGCGCGCTGCTCGCGTTGCTGGTCGCAGTGCTTGCTTCGCAGAGCAATTTCCAGGGGCTCGCGACGGCGCCATTGTTCATCCTGTGCGCCCTCTGCGTGATGGCGCTGCACATCGCGCTGCTGAGTCTGCTGGCGCGCCTGTTCCGCTTCGACATGTATCTGTGCGGCATCTCGTCGCTGGCGCAGATCGGCGGCGTTGCATCCGCACCGGTGCTCGCGGCGACCTATTCGCCTGTTCTGGTCCCGATTGCCGTGCTGCTCGCCATGCTGGGCCTGGTGCTCGGCACCGGAATCGGGCTGTTGATGGCCAGCGTCCTGTCGGCATTGGCGCCGACGTAATCGACTGCGTAGTTCAAGCGATGCGAACTTTATTCATTTCATTTGTACTCTCCCTGCTGGCCGCGTGTGCAACGCCACCATCGGCCGAGTCGGCCCGCAAGTCCGCGGGCGTTGCGGGCGTCGAGGAGGCGCAGTTGGATCCCGATTTCTGGATTGCGCAGGCAGCGAGTGCCGACAAGCTCGTCCTGGACGCGGAGGCGATCGCTGCCCAGAACCAGCGATTGCGGCAGACGGACGAGTCTGTGACCGATCTGGCGCAGATCCCTTCGACGTTGACTGACGCGTCGATCCGCAAATGGGTGAGCGGCCTCTCGGAACGTCCGACCCGTACGCTCTTCGATGTGCACGGCAATGAAGTCAGCTTGCGCGAGATCGATGAGTTGATGGCGAACGTGAATCTCGATGCGGTGCCTGCGAGCCGCCCGGCGCAATACGGGCTGGTCGTGCATCGTGCCGACTTGCGCACGTTCCCCACCCGCTTGCGGGTGTTCTCGCGACGCGGCGACACGGATATCGATCGCTTCCAGGAGAACGCGCTCTTTCCGGGCACGCCGGTGATCATCGCGCACGAAAGCCGCGATGGACGCTGGTGGTTCGTCGTGAGCCCGCTCTATGCCGCGTGGATCGAGAAGGACGCCGTTGCGATCGGCGATGCCGATCGCGTTTTCGAGTACACACGCAAGTCGCCCTACCTCGTCGTGACGGGGGCGATGGCGCACACGGTGTTCTCGCCGGAGCGGCCGGAAGTGTCGCAGCTGCAGCTCGACATGGGCCTGCGGGTCCCGCTGGTCGTCGACTGGCCGGCAAACAAGGCGGTCAATGGTCAGCACCCGTACACGGCGCATATCGTCGAGTTGCCGTACCGGGGCGCCGACGGGTCGTTGCAGTTCACGCCGGCCCTCGTGCCGAAAACGAGTGACGTCGCCGCCGACTATCTGCCGTTGACTCGGGCGAACCTGCTGCGCCAGAGCTTCAAGTTTCTTGGTGAGCGCTATGGGTGGGGACACTCCTACAACGCACGCGATTGCAGCGGCTTCGTGTCTGAGGTGTATCGCAGCTTCGGCGTGGAGCTGCCGCGGAACACGCGTGACCAGGGCGTGAGCCCCGCCTTCGATCGCATCACGCTCACCGAAGGGGACAGCCACGAAGAGCGGATCGCCATTCTCGAGCAACTGCACATCGGCGATCTCATCTATATCCCGGGCCACGTGATGATGGTCATAGGCCACCAGGACGGCATGCCCTACATCATTCACGACACCACCGGCGTCAGCTATCGCGAAGCGACTGGCGAGATCACGCGGGTGGATCTCAACGCGGTATCGGTCACGCCGCTGGTGCCGCTGCTGCTCGACGAAGCACGGCCGATGATCGATCGCATCTACAGCATTCAGAGAATGAGGCAGAAGTAGATGGCGGATAGCGGATGGTGACTGGCCAGAACCAAGAACGACCGCGGAACGCTCACTGAAGACCCCTATGAAAATCACCGATATCAAATACGGAATGCTGCGTGTGCCGCTGAAGACGCCGTTCAAGACGGCGCTGCGGACGGTCAATATCGTCGAAGACATCGTGGTGGAGATTCACACCGATACGGGCCACGTCGGCTACGGCGAGGCGGCTGCGACAGCGGTGATTACGGGCGATACGCACGGGTCGATCATCGAGGCGATTGCCAAGTTCATCGCGCCGCGGCTCATCGGCCAGGACATCGCCAACCTGAATCGCATCACCCAGCTGATCCAGACGGCGCTGGAGCGCAATACCAGCGCGAAGGCGGCCGTGGAGATCGCCGTCTACGATCTGTTCGGTCAGCTCTACGACGCACCGCTCTACAAGATCCTCGGCGGCGGCGATCCGGTCGTGACGACGGACATCACGATCAGTGTCGACTACATCGACAAGATGGTGGCCGACTCGCTCAATGCCGTCGAACGCGGCTTCGAGTCTCTCAAGATCAAGGTGGGCAAGGACATCGGCGTCGATATCGAGCGCATCAAGGCCATCTACGCGGCAGTGGAGGATCGTGCCCTGCTGCGGCTCGATGCAAACCAGGGCTGGACCGCCAAACAGGCCGTCTATGCGCTGCAAACGCTCGAGGATGCCGGCGTGAAGCTCGAACTGGTCGAGCAGCCGGTGAAGGCGCAGGACCTCGACGGTATGAAGTACGTAACGGAGCGCGTGCACACGCCGATCATGGCGGACGAGAGCGTGTTCGGTCCGACCCAGGTGATCGAGCTGATCCGCATGCGCGCCGCCGACATCATCAACATCAAGCTGATGAAGACGGGCGGCATCTCCAATGCGCTGCACATCGCGGACATCGCCGCCCTGTACCAGGTCGAATGTATGATCGGCTGCATGATCGAAACCAGCATCAGCGTTTCCGCCGCCGTGCACGTCGCGGTGGCCAAGGCCAATGTGATCACGAAGATCGACCTCGACGGTCCGTCGCTCTGCGCCTTCAATCCCGTCGACGGCGGTGTGATCTTCAACGAATCGGAGATCTCGATCACCGATGCGCCGGGGCTGGGGATCAAGGAGATCCGTGGACTGGAACGGATCGAAAGCTGAGCCGCAAGCCCTGAGTCATGCCGCCCCTGCTGAAAATCCGCTCCGAACGCGATCAGATGTCCGCCATCGAACGACGCATCGCGGATTTTCTGCTCGAGAACGCGCATCTGCTGCGCGACTACTCGTCGCAGCAGCTCGCGGACGCGCTGCAGATCAGCCAGTCGAGTGTCGTGAAGTTCAGCCAGAAGCTGGGATTCAAAGGCTATCCGGATCTCAAGTACTCGATCGGCGAAGCCGTCGCCCGAATCGGCGGCACCGCGACTGCCACCGCCGCCAAGGCGCCCAAGGTTCCTGCGCGACAGGCGCTCGTCGAGAGTCTCTGGCAGGGCAAGGTGCGTTCGGAGGAAGAGACGCGCCTCATCAATACCGGCGAAAAACTCACGGAGATCGCCGGTTTCCTGCAACGGGCAGGGAAGGTTTACTGCCTCGGGCTTGGCGACGACAGTCTGCCTGCGCAAGCTCTGGCTCACCGGCTCGCGCTGCTCGGGTTGGTGTCGCTGTATCACTCGGACGTCGTCCTGATGACGTCCAGCATTTCGAGCGCGACGCGCGGCGACGTGCTGTTCGTGTTCTCGGAGCACGGCCAGCATCCGGCGCTCAACCAGATTGCCCGGCAGTTCCGCGAGCATCACGGCAAAGTGGTGTCGGTCACACGTCACACCTCCAATCCGTTGCGGGCCCATGCCGATGCACCGCTGCTGGTCTCGGCGCACGATGAGCGTCCGCACATCCAGCCGCTGCTGTATCAGTCGGCGGTGCAGCATCTGCTCGATCAGATCTTCGTCCTGCTGTGCGATGGCGATCGCGTCGAGCAGCTCAATGCGAATCTCGAGCATGTGCAGCATCTGCTGGATCCGAAGCTGTGAGCGGTGAGCTGCGAGCGATGAGCCGGACGATGCCGCGGCTATTCTGGCTGCAGTTGCTGATCGTTCTCGGAGCCAATGTGCGGGCCGCAGATCTTCCGTGGGCAGATGCGCAGCAGATGGTCGTCGTGACGACTGCTGATTGGGACGTCAATCACGGGCTCATGCAGACGTTCGAACGTGAGGGGGCAGGGTGGAAGGCCGTGTCGTCGCGCCAGCCGATCACGGTGGGCCGCTCCGGCTCGGCGTGGGGATTGGGCCTGCACACCGTTTCCGCTCCAGGGCCTGTCAAGCAGGAAGGCGACGGTCGCAGTCCTGCAGGCGTGTTCCGCATCGGCCTCGCGTTTGGCTACGCCCCGGGAGAAAGCACTGCGCTTCGATACCAGGGAATGACCCGCTCGGACTACTGCATCGATGTCAGCAACTCGTCGTCCTACAACCGCATCGTGGACGCGAAAGTCGTGGGCCAGTCGGTCATCGAAGGGTCGACGGAGCCGATGCGCCGAGACCTGCACGCGAACGGTGACCAGCGGTACAAGCTCGGCTTCGTGATCGGGCACAACGACGCGGCGGTCGCCGCGCGCGGCAGCTGTATTTTCGCCCATCTGTGGAAGCAGCCTGGGGAGCCTACGGCCGGCTGCACGGCGATGTCCGAAGACGCAATGCGTGACCTGTTCTCGTGGCTGCGCGCCGACGGCCAGCCGGTATTTGTCCTGTTGCCGCAGAGCGAGTACGAGCGACTCAAGGAAGCCTGGCGGCTGCCCTAGCGATCTGACCCGCCACCCCGTCACCCCGCACCCCCGCTTCCCTCCCTTGAATTCCGCGCAGGCTGCCCCATCTGGCCGGCAGTCCAATATCATTCGCGCCCGAAGCGAACCCTGACGGAGCCAGACGATGACCGACGCGAACGCCACGCAGACCCTGGGCTTTCAGGCCGAGGTCAAGCAACTCCTGCGGCTGATGATCCATTCCCTGTACAGCCACAAGGAGATCTTTCTGCGGGAGCTGATCTCGAACGCGTCCGACGCGCTCGACAAGCTGCGCTTCGAGGCCCTGGCGCGGCCTGAGCTGACGGGTGGCCAGAACGAATTCGCGATCACCATCGAGACGGATAACACGGCCCACACCGTCACGATCACGGACAACGGCATCGGAATGACCCGCCAGGAGGCGGTCGAACACCTGGGCACGATCGCGAAGTCCGGGACCGCCGAGTTCCTGTCGAAGCTGAGCGGCGACCAGAAGCAGGATGCGCAGCTCATCGGGCAGTTCGGCGTCGGCTTCTATTCTTCGTTCATCGTCGCGGACCGGGTCGAGGTCTTCTCCCGCCGCGCGGGCCATCCGGCGAGCGATGGTGTGCACTGGGAGTCGCGTGCCGACGGCGAATTCACGGTTTCGAACGTCGAGCTGCCGGACCGCGGCACGAAGATCGTGCTGCATCTGAAGGAAGGCGAGCACGAATTCGCCGATGCCTTCCGCATCCGCTCCCTCGTCCGCAAGTATTCGGACCACATCGCGTTCCCGGTACGCATGCGCAAGTCCGGGCAGGACGCGGAGATGGAAACGGTCAATCACGCGCAGGCACTGTGGACGCGCCCGCGCACCGAGGTGAAGGACGAGGAGTACAAGGAGTTCTATCGTCACGTCACGCACGATTTCACGGATCCGCTCGCGTGGTCGCACGGCAAAGTGGAAGGCAAGAAGGAATACACCAGCCTTCTCTACATTCCGTCGCGTGCACCCTTCGATCTGTGGCACCGGGATGCTTCCCGCGGTCTGAAGCTGTACGTGCGCCGCGTCTTCATCATGGACGACGCCGAACAGTTCCTGCCGCTCTATCTGCGGTTCGTGAAGGGCATCGTCGATTCTGCGGACCTGCCGCTGAACATCTCGCGCGAGATGCTGCAGCAGGATCCTGCAATCGATGCCATCCGCACCGGTCTCGCGCGTCGCACGCTCGATCTGCTGGCGAAAATCGCCAAGGACGAGCCCGAGAAGTACGCGACCTTCTGGAAGGAATTCGGCGCAGTACTGAAGGAAGGGCCGGCGGAAGACGGCACCAACCGCGAGCGCATCGCCAAGCTGCTGCGGTTCTCCTCGACGCATGCCGACAGCGAAACGCAGGACGTATCGCTCGAGGACTACGTGGGCCGCATGAAGCCGGGCCAGACCGCGATCTACTACGTCATCGCGGATTCGTTCGGGGCCGCGAAGTCCAGCCCGCATCTCGAAGTGATGCGCAAGAAGGGCATCGAAGTCCTGCTGCTGTCGGATCGCGTCGACGAATGGCTCACCGATCACCTGCACGAGTTCGACGGCAAGAAGTTTGCGAACGTCGCTCGCGGCGAACTCGACCTGAGCGCGGTGGAGTCCGAAGACGAGAAGAAGGCGCAGGAATCGCTCGCGAAGGAACACGCCGATCTGGTCGAGCGCATCAGGAAGTCGCTGGGTGACAAGGTCAGCGACGTGCGGATCACGCATCGGCTCGTCGAGTCCCCGGCCTGTCTCGTCCTCGGTGAGAACGATATGGGTGTACAGATGCGGCGCATTCTCGAAGCGGCGGGACAGAAGGCGCCGGTCGCGAAGCCGGTGCTCGAGATCAACCCGACGCATCCGCTGCTCGCCCGCATCGAAGCGACGAAGGATGAAGTGGATTTCAGCGATCTGTCATTGCTCGTGCTCGATCAGGCGACGCTCGCCGACGGCGGACAGCTGGCGGAGCCGGCTGCCTTCGTGCAGCGTCTCAATCGACTGCTGCTGTCGCAGAAGTAGGCTGCGAGGTGTCATTCCCGCGCGCGGCAATCCATCGGAGGACGCATATGAGAACGCTACTGATCGTCGCGCTCGCGACGTTGGCAGTGACGGGTTGCAAGCCGCCGGCTCCGCAGGCTGCTTCGCCGGGCCAGCCGGCGATCACCGAACTCGGCAAGACGGATCTTGCGGTCGGTGAGGGCGCTGCCATTGCGGCCGGGCAGACGGCGGTCGTTCACTACACCGGCTGGCTGTACGACGCGTCGGCGCCGCAGCATCGCGGCACCCAGTTCGACAGTTCGCGCGACAAGGGCCAGCCTTTTCGATTCGTCGTCGGCGCGGGCCGCGTCATCAAGGGATGGGATGAAGGCGTTGCTGGCATGGCCGTAGGCGGTCGCCGCGAACTCGTAGTGCCGTCGCATCTCGGCTACGGCGACAGCGGCGCGGGCGGCGTGATTCCGCCAGGAGCAACACTGTTGTTCGATGTCGAGCTGCTGGCAATCGAGCCGGCACAGTAGCCGGGATAGTGCATCTTGGTTACTGTGAGCGCGCGATGAGTTCGAATCCGCCCCGCCCCGTCACCGAGAATCTGGTCATCGCCGGTCCTTCGGGCCGGCTCGAAGCGATCGTGGATTCGCCGCCAGATATCGTCGTGCAGTCGGTGGCCGTCATCTGCCATCCGCATCCCCTGCACGGGGGCACCATGACCAACAAGGTCGTGCACATGCTGGCGAAGGCCTGCAACGAGCTCGGCCTGCCCGCCGTGCGCTTCAACTACCGGGGCGTCGGTGCGAGTGAGGGAAAGTACGACGAGGGCAACGGTGAAACGGCCGATGCAGTGGCCGTGCTCGACTGGGCGAGGCAGCGATGGCCGGAAACGGGCCTGTGGCTCGGCGGATTCTCGTTCGGCGGCGCGGTGGCGATACGCGCTGCAGTCGAGCGCGAAGTCGAGCGATTGATCACAGTCGCGCCGGCCGTTCAGCGTGTGCCGGTGAGTGCAGAGAATCTGCCGGCTTGTCCATGGCTGCTGGTGCAGGGCGATCGTGACGAGCTCGTCGATGCGACGCAGACGCAGCGCTGGGCGCTGGCGCTCCACCAACCGCCGGAAGTCGTCGTGATGGAAGGCGTCGAGCATTTCTTTCATGGCCGCATGAACGATCTGCGCGCGGTCGTACTGGACTGGGTGCGCCGCACCTCGTGAGGTTCTCCATGACAACGAAGAGGAAATACCCGTGCTGGGCCAGTTGAAGCGCATCTTCGGCAACAGCGAACCGCTCCCGGAGGGTCTGCTGCAGGTGCGAGAGCCGCTGGACCTGGCGATCGCATCGCTGCTCGTGGAGCTGACGCGATCCGACTTCTCGGAATCGCCGGCGGAGACCGAGGCCGTTCGTCACATCCTCGGCCGCCGCTTCGCCATCAGCGAAGCAGCTGCGAACGATCTGATCGCACGCGCGACGCAACGCGCGGACCGCGCAGTCTCGCTGCATGAGTTCACGCATCGGCTGAACAAGGAATTGCCCGAGTCGGACAAGCTCGCCATCGTCGAAATGCTCTGGCAGGTCAGTCACGCCGACGGGCGGATCGACAAGCACGAGGAACACCTGATCCAGCGCGTGGCAGGCCTGCTGCACGTGTCGGATCGCGATCGGATCCGCTTGAAACTGAAGACAATCGTGGGCGAGTGAGCCGGCGCTGCGGCTGCGGATGCCGGACGTCATCGCGGGAGCGAAGGGCCGTCGGCCTTGCGTCCCACTGAAGTGGGGCCCGCAGGCGGCGGAAGGCCTCCGGAGGCCGCGAGAGACCTCGCGACGCTCCGGAGGCGAGGAACCGTCAGATCAGTTCACCATTTCCTTGAGGCTCTTCAGAGCCGCAATGCGAACTTTCTTGCTGGCCGGCTTGGCCTTGAACATCATCTT
>JACZCZ010070285.1_pt1 | contig 24215 bp, 21 predicted proteins | sample 8641811 | NCBI WGS metagenome assembly JACZCZ01 (sample SAMN15324610, study PRJNA640507) | soil metagenome | isolation source: intercropping peanut in the first line | place: China: Luxin town, Laibin City, Guangxi Province | collected 2019-07-25 | depth 10cm m | reverse complement strand
GCCGCCGCCGCCGCCGCCGCCGGACGATCCCCCGGAAGGCATCGACTGGCTACCGCCCCCGGATGAGCCGCCGCCCGATGATCCGCCGCTCGGCATGCTGGAGCTGCTGCCGCCGCCACCGCTAGAGCCGCCTGAAGAACCGGAAGAGCCGCCGCTCGATCCCGACGAACCGCCCGAAGGCATCGTCGACGAGGGCATGCTGGAGGAAGACTGCTGACCGGCGCACCCGCCCATGAGGAAGGCGGAGATGGTGCCTACGGTCGTGATCTGCGCGGCGGCGATAAGTAGCCGATCGAGCACCTGGCTTCTCTTCATCGCACTCTCCGGGTCAGGTCGGATGTTGGAGGACGGGGCACATTGGCAACGGTCGCAGCGGCGCCGGTTATCGTGCTGCCGCTGAGCTGAACGCGGGCTGAGTATTGCGACGCCCACCGCCTCGATCGACCTGCCATCTCACTCACCAATGCCGCTCACGTCCCCTGCATCGCCGCACAACCCCCTGAACCTGTTTTCTTATATGAGCCGATCTGTCCGTCGTTGCCGCTATTGCGCCGCCTTCGTCTGTTTGGGCGGTGCGTTGACCGTATCCTCGTCGTCGGCGCCGACGAGGAACGACCGCAACTGGTTCGCCAGCCGGTCGCACGCCGTGCTCTGCACCGGCGAGATGATGGGAATCGGTGCCACGGCACCGATCATGACCGACGTACCTTTCACGTCCGTACTCACGGTGCCGGCGCTCACGCCGTCACGCAAATCCCAGACCGTGGCTTCGTAGTCGGACTGTTTCTCCCACCAGCCCAGTCCGAGACAGCCTGCGCCACCCGGACCGACCGCACAAGCGATGCTTCCACCACCGTCGGTTTTCTGCGTCACGCCATCCACCCATACGATGAAACGAACGCCCAGCGAGCTGACCCGTTCGGAAACGCCTGGACGCGAGAGGAAGGTCGAGAAGCCCTGCGGGTTGACCGGCGCCGTGCTCGGCTCGAGCCACGGATAGAAAGCATCCACGAACTGATCGTCAGCGTAGACCTGGAACGGCTTGTCCTTGATGTTGCTGCGCGGGTCGCGGTCCTTGCCGCTCTTCTTCGCGCTGGCGTGATCGGCGGAGAACGCTTCGCCGACGAGCTCGCGTTCGAGGCAGTCGAGAAATTTGTCTTCGGTGCCGGTGCCTTCGAGATGCGGCTTCGCCAGCAGCACGACCGCCTCGTTCGACGCGATGCGCGTCGGTGCATCGCGGACTTCCTCGATCTTCGCCGTCATGCAACCAGCCATGCCCGACATCGACAGGATCGCCACCGCCACACGCCACGATCCGTTGCGCGATGCAGACGACCCGGCGCTTGTGTCGAGGCAATCGCCTTGCGTGCGCGGCGCGTCCACGCCACACCCACACGCTGTCGCTGTGGGCGTCGATGCGTCACCGTCCGCGGAGCGACCGGAATACTCTCGTGGCATCTGCAAGATTCTCCAGGATGGAAACGCGGAAGGTCGTCCCTGAAGTTGCGCCGCTCGACTTCAGTCAACTGTAATTGAGTGTCGACTTTCCTCGATTACGTTCGAGTATACGCCAAGGTTCGTACAAGGCATCCGGGGGAAAACGCGCAGCTTTGTTTCGGCTTTGTACGTTCGGCCGGCGCGAAAATTCCCCGGCGGCGCGGCATGCAGCCGCTTCAGATGAGTGAGAGCTGTTCGGGTCCGATGACGGGACGCTGAAACAGGCCGACGTTATGTATGAAGCGTTCGCCTGTCCTGAGCCCGTAGCGCCTGCAGGCGGCCTTGAAGCGTTGATGAAGCAAAGCCGCATATTCGCCCTGCCCCCTCTGTCGTACACCCCATGCCGAGTTGTAGTCGCGACCGCCATGCATCGCCTGCATCCGGCTCATCACGTGCTGCGCCTTGAGCGGCTCATGCGTCTGCAGCCATTCACGAAACAGATCCTTCACTTCGTACGGCAGTCGCAGCACGACGTAACCGGCCGAACGTGCTCCTGCCTCCGCGGCCGCCCCCAGGATCTTCTCGACTTCGGAATCGGTCAGCACGGGAATGACCGGCGCGACCATGACGCCGACGGGGATGCCCGCAGAGGCGAGCGTACGGATCGCTCGCAATCGCGCCGCTGGCGAAGCCGTCCTCGGTTCGAGAGTCCGCTTGAGCTCGCCGCTGAGTGTGGTCACGCTGACGAGCGCGAGAACGAGATCGTCGCGGGCCATCGGCGCGAGCAGATCGACGTCACGCTCGATCATCGCGCTCTTCGTGATGATCGAGAACGGATGACGGTAGCGTGACAGCACCTCGATGATGCTGCGCGTGACCCGGTACTCGCGCTCGATCGGCTGGTAAGGATCGGTATTGGCGCCGATCGTGATCGGCGAACAACGATAGCCCGGTGCGGCGAGCTCACCTTCCAGCAGCCGAGCGGCATCCTGCTTGTAGAAGAGCCGGGTCTCGAAATCGAGCCCGGCCGACAGGTTCACGTAGCCGTGCGAGGGTCTCGCATAACAGTAGATGCATCCGTGTTCGCAGCCGCGGTAGGGATTGATCGACTGGTCGAACGCAATGTCAGGAGATTTGTTGCGGGCAATGATCGACCGTGCCGGATCGGCGCGCACGATCGTTTCGAGTGGAGGCAAGGGCTCATCCAGGCTGCCCCAGCCGTCATCGACAGGCTGCGTCGTCGTCTTCTCGAAGCGGCCTTCGGGATTGGACACTGCGCCGCGGCCGGTGCGGGCAACAGGTCGGTTGGGCGTCGCCATGGCCGCAGCATACTGTATATAAAACCAGTTGTGCACGCGCCCTCGCGGCGAACGAAATGCTTCACTGCACCAACTGATCTTCCTTCCGCGACTGACTCGTCTTGCCCAGCGGCGCGCGGAACTTCACCCGCAATTCAACGCCCTGATCCGAGTTGATTTCGAGCTCGCCATGGAGCTGGCGAACGAAGGCATCGATGAGCGAACGGCCGAGGCCGCCGGGCTCCGTTTCACTCGCCGAATCGAAGCCCCGTCCGTTGTCACGGACGACCAGCAGCAGCTGCGTGTCCGACTCTCGCTTGATGATCACTTCGATGAGTCCGCGATCGACGCCGGTGAACGCATGCTTGTACGCATTGGTGATCGCTTCGGTCACGAGCAGCCCCAGCGGCACTGCGACGTCCGGACCGATCACTTCGTCCTCTGCCGTCACGGTGACGTCGACATCCTGAGTACCCGCAAGCCCGCCGCGGCGAAGCTCGGCGCACAGGTCCTTCAGGAACCAGCGCAGATCCACTTCCTGCAGATTCTCCGATTCGTAGAGACGCCGGTGCAGCGTGGCGAGCGCATTGATTCTGCTGCGGGCCTCGGCGAACGCCGCTTCGGCGCGAGGATCGCGGATCCTGCGCGCATGCAGGTTGAGCAGGCTCATGACGAGCTGCAGGTTGTTCTTGACGCGGTGATGAATCTCCCGCACCAGGATTTCCTTCTGGGCGAGCGATTCACGCAGCTCCGCCTCGCGCGATGAGATCGTATCGGCCATGCGGCTGAACGTTTCGCCGAGACTGCGGATTTCGGCAGGCGCCGCTTCGACGCGCTCCGGCCGCACGGTGTGACGACCCGCTGCGTACGCCGAGGTGATGCGATCGAGATAGGTGATCCAGCGAACGACGAAGTGTTCGATGCCGAACCACACGACGGCGATAGCGAGGCCCCACATGAGCAGCGGCGTGAGGACGCCCCACGCTACCTGCAATGCCAGCGGGCCCATCGCCGACAGTACTGGCGTGCCGAGAATCACGAAGATGCGGCCATCGAGCAGCGGGCTGATTGCATAGAGGCGCCAGGTGCCGTCGCGCCCACGTGCAGTGAACGTCTGCGTGCGTGCGCGCAAGTGTTCATCGATCAGATCGGGACGCGGCAACCCTTCGAGCAGCGGCGAGTGCTCCCCCTTTGATGTGATCGGATCGCCTTTGCTGTCGAGCAGTGCGAGCGCGGTGCTGTCGTCAGAAGCAGCGTGCTGATAGCGGCGAGTGACCCAGTCGAGGCCGATGAAGAGCGCGACGGAGCCGTTGATCACGCCGGTGTCATCGACCAGCGGCACGGCAGTCGCCATGCCCCATTCGTCCAGCCATTCGCTTTGCACGAGATCGCTGACGACGAACGCATCGCCGGACATCACATCCTTGAACCAGGATTGATTCGCCACGGTGATGACCGACTTCATCGCGCTCGAGGAGCAGGTCGTGACGCCATCGGCGTTGAGCACCATCGCGCCTGCGTACTGATCGAGCCCGCCGATGGCTCTCTGCAATGCGCGACGACATGCAGCGCCCTGGCCGACCCGCACATCGGGATGAGCCGCGAGGCTCGTGAGGATCTCGCGTGACGCCGAGATCATGTTCTCTTCTTCGTTGGCCGCGAGCTGCGCGGCCTGGGCGAGATTCTGCTGGAGGTAGCGGACGCTGCTGTTGTAGCCGGAGATCGCCTGCAGGACTGCAAGCACGCCGGGCGCCAGCATGGCGATGCCGACGATCAGCACCAGCCGTGGACGCAGACCGGCGTTGCGCCCCCACCAGCGGCGCGGCGCGGCATCAGGCTTTTGATACTTCATGGCTGACGCAGGATGTTAGTCAGCGCACAGTGTTCAGGATGCCTTGGCGCGACCTGCAGAAATCGTAACACCGTCGTGGCGAAGTTCCTCGGCCGACGAAGGATCCGTCACATAGGCCGCATCCTCGCCCAGCAGTTCGATGAGCCGGTCGCGCGCACGCGCGATGCGGCTCTTGATCGTACCGACCGCCACCTGGCAGACATCGGCCGCCTCTTCATAAGAGAGTCCCGTTGCGCAGACGAGAACGAGCGCTTCGCGCTGATCGTTCGGCAACTCCTGCAGCGCCCGGTTGAGATCGCGCAGATGCAGCCGGGCATCGTGGATGGGAGCGACGGACAACTGCGCCGCACATACGCCTTCAGGGTCCTCGACTTCGAACTTGCGATGGCGCAGTTCCGAGTAGTAGCAATTGCGCAGGATCGTGAACAGCCAGGCCTTCAGGTTGCTGCCGGACTGAAACTGTTCGCGATTGGTCCATGCCTTGAGCACGGTGTCCTGAACGAGATCGTCGGCGCGCGCCGGATCGCCGCACAGGGAGCGCCCGAACGCACGCAGCGCCGGCAGCAATGCGGTGACTTGATCGAGAAAGGGGTCTTGGGCGGCCATGTTCGTGCCGGCCCGATCAGGACCCGCGCTCCTTGTCTTCCAGCTGTTTGAGCAAGGCCTTGAACTCATCAGGGACGGGTTCCTCCATCACGTCGGAGAACATGCGCCGCAGACGATTGCCCAGCCAATCGGGCACCTGCTCGGCAGGTGGATCACCCGAAGCGGGAGTCGCCTGGTCTGGCCTGGTTTTTTCGCTCATGGATGGAATGGCTGCTGAAATGCCGGCTTACGGCCGGCGGGCGCACTGAGTTAGTTGTCGGAATCGCCAGACAACGCCGGGGGTGCGAAAAAGTTCCCGGGTCAGGGAACATTCCCGACCCTTCATACATAGTAGCGTCACGTCCGCCGGGCGCGGATGCATGTGCACAGTTAAAGTGACGTGCATTTCTCAGCGACAAAGAACGATGGAGTAATCATGGCTCTAGCTCATGCGATTGCCGAGCACCTACCCTACCTGCGCCGCTATGCCCGGGCGCTCACCGGTACCCAGCAAAGCGGTGACGCTTATGTGAGAGCGTGCCTCGAGGCGATCGTGGCCGACACCTCGGTCCTTGGCGCCGATGCTTCACCCCGCGTTGCGCTCTATCGGCTGTTCCATCGTTTGTGGGACACCACGAATCTCGACCTGCGCCCTGTCGCTGGATCCGGCCCGGTCGCCGCCGACAACGTCGAGAAGCGGCTGAAGGAACTCACGCCGGCTCATCGCCAGGCGCTGCTGCTCACGGCGATGGAAGGCTTCGGCACGAGCGATGCGGCCAAGATCCTCGGGGTGTCCGAAGACGCAGTGAAGAGCATGACCGGTCAGGCAGTGCGCGAAATTTCCAGTCAGCCGAGCATGAAGGTCCTCATCATCGAGGACGAACCGATCATTTCCCTCGACCTGCAGAGCATCGTGCGCGAGATGGGTCACAAGGTGATCGCGACTGCAACGACGCGCGATGAAGCAGTGCGCGAAGCCCGGCGAACAGGTCCCGAGCTCGTCCTCGCCGACATCAAACTCGCCGACGGCAGCTCCGGCATCGACGCGGTGCGCCAGATCCTGAGCGAAGTCGACGTTCCGATCGTCTTCATCACCGCCTACCCGGAACGCCTGCTGACCGGCGAACGCCCCGAGCCGACATTCCTCGTGACGAAGCCGTTCGTGCCGGAGACGGTGCGGGTGGCGATCAGCCAGGCGCTCTTGTTTGCCTGAAGCGCCCATCGCCGACTGGCTACTGGGCCAGAAAACCGAACGGGGGCTGATGCCCCCGTTTTTTTTGCCCCGACGCCAAAGAAAAAGCGGGGCGAAAGCCCCGCTTCTTTCCCTTCCGGCCAGCTGCGAATAGCCAGCTGCCAGCAGCCTCTCGTCAGACCGGTGGTCTTCCACGCATTGCGCCCGCCACCAGTGCGACCAGTGTCAGCACCAGGAAGATGAAGAACAGGATCTTCGCTATGCCTGCTGCAGCGCCAGCAATGCTGCTGAAACCCAGCACGGCCGCGATGATCGCGACGATGAAGAACGTAAGTGCCCACGACAACATGACAACCTCCGGCAATGAATGCGAAATGAACCGCTCTGCGACGGAACGTTGCGAAGATCGGCTTGGTTCCAGTGTCCAGTCGGCGTCAAGCGACGAATTTCCCGCGCCGATCGCCAGATCACCGACAGCGCTGCATGCGCCGGAACTTCGGTAAGCGCGTGGACGTTTCGCCGACGGGTGAGCCCAGCCATCCAGCCGGCGGGCTCCATTGAGTTCACAACTTGAGTTCACAGCGCTTCAGCGGAGGATATTCATGAGCAGCAGATCCCTACTTCTCGCGGCCTTTGCCTGCACGACGATGCTCGGCCTCGCCGCGTGCGACAACAAAGGGCCCGTCGAACAGGCCGGCGAAGAAATCGACGAGGCCATCGACACGATGAAGGACGGCAAGGAATCGACCGCGAACAAGCTCGACGACGCCGTCGATGACGTTCGCGAAGGCGCCAAGGACGCCGCCGACGAGCTGAAGAAGGACTAGTCCTTACCCGCACCCTGCATTGCGGTTACCGGCAGAACACGTCGCGACCAGAACGCTCTCCCATGCGCGACGTGTTCTCTTCCTCCCGGAGTGCCTTTCGACTCGCGACGCTGATCGTCGCGCTGCTTTGCACGGGCTGCGCGACACCCAAGGCGCGCCCGGTCATACCCGGCGAAACGGTGGCGCCGGCCATCGTGACGGTGAGCGGCGCGCTCAACGAAGCAAGAGCCGAGCAACTCGTCGACAGACGCCTTGCGCCCGAACAGGATGACGAGCACGTCCGAGAGCTGATCGATGCTTTCCGCGCACAAGCGGACGCGCCGCTCGTCGCGAGCAACCGGGTCTCACTGCTGATCGACGGCCCCCAGACACTTGCCGCGATCCGCAAATCCATTGAGTCCGCCAAACACCACGTCCACGTCGAAACGTACATCTTCGCGGACGACGAGGTCGGTCACCAGTTCAGCGACCTGCTGATCGCGCGTCGGCGCCAAGGCATCGAAGTGCGCGTGATCTACGACGCCATCGGCAGCGTGACCACACCTGGCGCGTTCTTCGATCGCATGCGCGACGCGGGCGTCGAAGTGCGCGAATTCCGCCCGCTCGATCCCGTTCGCACGCCGCTGCCCTGGAAGATCAACAACCGTGATCATCGCAAGATCGTCGTCGTCGACGGACGCGTCGCATTCACGGGCGGCATCAACATCAGCAGCACGTATGAAAGCTCGTCAGCGACTCGACCCGGCCCCGAGGCCGGTCGCGACGCAGCCTGGCGCGATACGCACGTCGAGATCGAAGGACCGGTCGCGACCCAGTTCCAGGCATTGTTCCTCGCAACGTGGACGCGCGCGGGCGGCAAGATCGACAACGCAAATCCCCTGTATTTCCCGGCTCCGGAACCTGCCGGCGGCGAGCTCGTCGCCGCCGTCGCCACCGATGCCGACGACAAGACGGAGACTCGCATCTATGCAACCTACCTGGCGGTCGTCCAACACTCGACGCAGCGCCTCTGGCTGACCAACGCCTACTTCGCCCCGAACAAGGAATTTCGCCAGGCACTGATCGCCGCGGCGAAACGCGGTGTCGACGTGCGGCTGATCGTCCCGAGCTTCACGGATTCCGGCCTCATCCTCCACGCGTCACGCAGCACGTTCGAGGAACTCCTCGAAGGCGGCGTGCGGATCTACGAACAGCGATACGCGCTGCTGCATGCGAAGACGGCGGTGATCGACGGCGCGCTGTCCATGGTCGGATCGGCGAACCTGGACATGCGCAGCTTCCTGCACAACAACGAAGTGAATGCCGTGATCGTGGGGAGCGGGTTTGCGCAGCGCCTCGAAGCTGTCTTCGAGCGCGACCTCAAGGACACGCGCGAACTCGATCTCGACAAATGGCGCGAGCGGCCGCTGTCGGACAAGATCAAGGAGGCGGCGAGCAGTTTACTGTCGTACTGGCTGTGACGTGCGCGCCGCCGTCATCCGCAGTCATGGTCATTCCCCGCGCACGCGGGAATCCATGCCTTACGACACCCCAGCGGCGACTCAGCGGTCCCGCTCCGTCTTCCTACGCGACCAGTACCCCGCCGCCGAATTCATCATGTAATTTCCGCCCGCCTTCACGCGGCGCAGCCAGTCTTTCGCCCACGCGAATTCGAGGCTGAGGATGGCGAGGCCGGCGGGGATCACCACGATCGCGGGCCCGGGGAAGACGATCATCAGGATCCCGATCAGGACTACAGTTCCGCCCACCAGTGCGATGGCGCAGCGTCGCGCCCACTTGTAGGTAATGCGCAGGAATGTCGTCACGATTTCGACCCGTAATGACGCTCGTCTACTACGACAGGTCTTCCATCAACGAAAAAACGTCTCGATCAGTTCCGCCACCGCCGCCGGGCGCTCGTGATGCATCATGTGCCCGGCTTCTTCGATCGTTGCGAGTCTGACCTGGCGTAGCAATGCGCCGATTTTCTCTTCAGCAATCTGCGGCGTCAGACGCTCTGCAAATTCCGACTTCGCTCCCATGACCAGCAGTGTCGGCGCAGCGATCGCGTTCCAGCAAGCCTCGGCCTGGTCGCGCTGATACAGCACGGGATTGATTCGTTTGTGGCGCGGATCGGATCGAAGTTCAATCCGGCCGTCGTCCCGGGCGCGCGCCCACGATCGGGCGATGAAGGCGATGCGATCCGGCGAGGTGCGCGGATTCCGCCGCGCCAGTACCGACTCGAACTGTTCGAAAGTGTCATATGTTGCGAATCGGCTGCCCCCGGCGACTTCATCGAGCCACTGCCGATAACGGGCCGGCGCCTGATCGGCGCTCGTCGGCGTCAGTCCGACGCCCTCCAGGTTGATCAACCGGCGAATCCGGTCCGGCCGCACACCGGCGTAGATCATCGCGACGTTGCCGCCCATGCTGTGGCCGACCAGGTCGATCGGACGGCCGGGAGCGACGATGTTCAGGATCGCCTCGAGATCGGCGAGGTAGTCCGGAAACCAGTAGCCGTCCTCCGGCCACTGGGTGCGGCCGAAGCCGCGTGCATCGAAAGCGATCAGCGTGCGGCGTGGGGACAATTCATCGACAACGAACTGCCACGTCTCCGCGCTATCACCCCAGCCATGCAGGAGAACGATCGGATCCGGATCTTCGCCCGGCCAGCGATAGAGCTGGAAATCGAGCCCGCGCACTCGGCGGGTGTCGAGTTGCGCGGTGCGTCGGGCGGTGTAGCTCATCGGGAACGAAAGGAAGGGCGCCAGCCGCGGCAGGCATGGCGCCCCGTATCGCGATCACTCTGGAATGCGAACGATGCTGGCGAGCGTTCCCACCGAGCCTTCGGCCGGCGGCGTTTCCTGCGCGGGGGCGGGGGCTGGAGCCGGCGCGGCTACCGCGACCGGTGCTGCCTTCTTTCTCGCCGCCTTCTTGCGGGGCTTCGCCTTTACGGCCTTCGCGGCAGCCTTGGGCTTTGCCTTCGCTTTTACTTTCGCCTTCTTCTTGGTCTTGGCCTTCTTCTGCGGCGTGCGAACGATGCTCGCCTTGACCTTCTTCTTGCCTTTCTTCTTGGCGGCCTTCTTCTTGCCCGCCTTCTTCTTCGTCGCCATGAGTCACCTCCGGGTCAGTCCCCGATTCCGATCCATGTTGCACAATTTGCGGCGTTATCCGCGCTTTCGATATTACACGCCCGCAAGCCGCTGGTGCATGATGCGTGCGGCGTCATCGCGCCGATCGAAGCGGGGTCGGCTCGCACACGAAACTTGAATGAACGAGAACGACCCGAAATTCGAAAGCATCGTGCTGCAGGCGCAGGCACTCGGGCCGCGCGAGCGCGCCGATTTCGTGCGCAAGGCATGCGGTGCCGACGAGACCTTGCTGTCGCGAGTGCTGATGGTGCTCCAGGACGAGGGCGCCGCGGACTGGCACGACATCGAAAGTGAGGAGACTGCCGGTGTCGCGGTCGAACCTGTCGAAGGTCAGCGCCTCGGTCCGTACCGGATCGTGCGCAAACTGGGTTCCGGTGGCATGGGCGATGTCTACCTGGCCGAGCGGGCGGACGAGGAATACAACCAGGTCGTCGCCATCAAGCTCGTCCGGGCCGGCGCATTCACCCCCCAGGTTCAGGGTCGGCTGCGCACCGAACGCCAGATCCTGGCGAGACTGCAGCATCCGAACATCGCCCGGCTGCTCGATGGCGGGCGCGCGCCGGACGGTACGCCCTACCTCGTCATGGAATACATCGACGGGGAGCCGATCGACGCGTACTGCGACCGGCGACGCCTCACCCTCGCCGAACGGATCGCGCTCGTGCGAACGGTCTGTTCGGCCGTGCACTACGCCCATCAGAACCTGATCGTTCATCGCGACCTGAAGCCGAACAACATCCTGATCACTGCATCGGGCGAGGTGAAGCTGCTCGATTTCGGAATCGCCAAGCTTCTCGATACCCGGCACTCGGCGCACACGCTCGCGATGACCCACATCGACTATCGGGTCATGACGCCCGCGCATGCCAGCCCGGAGCAGGTGCGCGGCGACACGATCACGACCGCGAGCGATGTGTACGTGCTCGGTGTGCTCCTCTACGAACTGCTGTGCGGCCGCAAGCCGTTCCACCTGGTCGGCAGCCGCCTGACCGACATGGAACGCATCATCTGCGAACAGGAGGCCGCGCTGCCCAGCGCGATGGTGGATCGCACCGCCTCCGAGTCGCAACAGACCCTGGCGAGCATCGTCGCCACGAGATCGACGACGCCGGCGCGATTGCGCAAGGAATTGCGGGGCGATCTCGACAACATCGTCATGATGGCGATGCGCAAGAACCCCTCGCGCCGCTACAACTCGGCCGAGCAGCTGTCCGCCGACCTGCAGCGCCATCTGGATGGCGAACCGGTCATCGCCACGAGCGATCGCTGGATCTATCGCACCCGGAAGTTCGTGGCGCGGCATACGCTCGCTGTTTCCCTGTCGGCCGCGGCGATCGTCACGCTGATCATTTTCGCGACGATCACTTACATCCAGGCACGGCACATCGCCCGCGAACGCGATGTCGTCGCCGCCGAACGCGCCCGCGCCGAACAGGTGTCGTCGTTCCTCGTGGAACTGTTCGAGCTGTCCGATCCGTCGCGCAGCCGCGGCAACCAGGTTACCGCCCGCGAACTGCTGGATATCGGCGCCCGACGGGTCAACGTCGGCCTGACCGATCAGCCCGAAACGCGAGCGACCCTGCTAGGCACGATCGGCCGCGTGTACAGCAGTCTCGGCCTCTATCCGGATTCGGTGGGGCTGCTGGAAGAAGCGCTCGCGTCCCGCATCGCCATTCACGGCCCGGAACACGCCGAAGTCGCGAACGCGCTGGTCGAGCTGGGCAACGTTCTTTGCGAACAAGGGAAGCTGGACGAGTGCGACAAGCGCCTGACCGCGGCGATCGACATGCAGCGCAAGCTCGAAGGCCCGGAGTCGATCGAGATCGCGCCGACGCTGCTGGCACAGGCAAAGCTCGCCCAGCGTCGTGGAACGCTCGATGTGGCCGAACGCTACTTCAACGAATGCCTGGCCCTGTATCGCCGCCACGGCCAGGAACGCACCACCGCGGCCGCGTCGGCAATGAATGAGCTGGCCGGTCTATACACGTATCGCGGTGATTTCGCGAAAGCCGAGACCCTCTATCGCGCGGCGCTCGATATCGATCGTCAGGCCCTCGGCCAGGATCACCCGCAGGTGGCGATGCACGTTCATGACATCGCGGTCGCGTTGCAGATGCAGGGAAAGCTGCCCGAGGCCGAGCCGATGTATGCGGAATCGACGCAGATGCTGCGGCGGATCCTCGGGCCCACGCACCCCAACACGCTCGATGCGATGGCGAACTACGGCCGCTACCTGCGGCGGAGCGGCGATCTCGAGCGGGCGGAAGAAGTCCTGGCCGATGTGCTGGCGAACGACCGTCTCGCGCGCGGCGCGACGCACCCCTTCGTTGGCCACGATCTCGTCAGTCTCGCGAACGTGCGCCTCGACCGTGGCAGCGCCAGGGCAGCTGAACAAGACATTCGAGCGGCGTTGGAAATCTATCGGGAGGCGCTGCCTGCCGATCATCCGTATGTGGCGTCTGCCCTGGCAGCGCTCGGTCGCGCCCAGCTGGGCCAGGGTAAGGCTGCGGATGCGGAACAGACACTGCGTAGTGCGATCGCGATGGCGGAGAAATCACTGCAGCCAGACAGCGCGCCCGTCGTGGTGGCAAAGACGGTCCTTGGTCATGCGCTCATCGCACAGGGTCGAAGTGACGAGGGGATACCGCTGCTGCGCGATAACTATCAGGCACTGGTCACGACGCAGGGAGAAGGGGCGGTGCTGGCGAAGGAAACGAGGGGCAAGCTGGGGAGCGGCGAGCGGTGAGCGATGCCAGACAAGGGAGCGGCGTCGGGCTGTGAATGTCTCTGTTTGTGGGTCCCGCTTCAGTGGGGCGTCATGCGAAGCATCGCCTTCGGCGATTACGTCCGACTGAAGTCGGATCCACACGGGATGCAGCGATCAAGCTCCGGCTCATCGCTCGCCGCTTCTTGCTCCTACCCCTTCCCTCCCAGGAACAGCGCATACGCCGGGTTGTCCGTCTCCTCCGTGTAGACGTACTTCAATTCCCTCAAATGCAGGTCCAGATCGACGCTCTCTCCCGGCGGCACCTGGACACCGGCCAGCACGCGCCCGTAGTCCGATCCGTGATTGCGGTAGTGAAAGAGGGAGATATTCCAGCGCGTGCCGATGGCGTGCAGGAACTTCAGCAGGGCGCCCGGGCGCTCCGGAAACTCGAACCGGAACAGACGCTCGTCGGTGAGATTGCCGGGATGGCCGCCTACCATGTAGCGCACGTGGAGCTTGGCCATCTCGTTGTCGCTCAGATCGATCACGGGATAGCCGCTCTGCTTGAGCATCTGCAGGAGCGCTTCCTTCTCGTTGCGGCCTTCCGTCAGCGCCAGGCCAACGAAGATGTGCGCGGCGCCGTTCTCGTTGTAGCGGTAGTTGAACTCTGTGACGCTGCGGCGACCGAGCGCTTCGCAGAACTTCAGGAAGCTGCCCTTCTGTTCGGGAATCTCCACCGCGATCGTCGCTTCGCGCATGCTGCCGATGTCACCGCGCTCGACGACGTGGCGCAGCCGATCGAAATTCATGTTCGCGCCGCTGTTGATCGCGACGAAGGAACGGTCCCGGCAATTGTCCCGCGCGACGTACTTCTTGATGCCCGCAACCGCGAGCGCACCCGCTGGTTCGACGATCGCGCGGTTGTCTTCGAAGATGTCCTGGATGGCCGCGCAGATCTCGTCGTTGGTCACCACGATGACTTCGTCGACGTACTGCTGGCACAGCCTGAACGGTTCTTCACCGACACGCCGCACCGCGACGCCGTCCGCGAAATTGCCGACGCGATCGAGCGTGATGCGCTTGCGCGCCTGGAGCGACCGGTACATCGCATCCGCATCTTCCGGCTCGACGCCGATCACGCGGATCTTCGGAAAGAGCTGCTTCACGTACGCGCCGATCCCCGAGATCAGCCCGCCGCCGCCGACGGGCACGAAGATCGCGTCGATCTGGTCCGCCGATCGCTGCCGCAGGATCTCCACCCCGATCGTGCCCTGGCCGGCAATCACGTCCGGATCGTCGAAAGGATGAATGAAGGCGAGCTGCCCTTCGCGGGCCAGATGCAGGGCATGTTCGTAGGCCTGGTCGAAATCGTCGCCGTGCAGGACGGCGTTGCCGCCGAAGCCGATCACGGCCTGGACCTTGATCTGCGGTGTGATGATCGGCATCACGATCGTCGACGGAATGCCCCGGCGGCTCGCCGCAAGGGCGACGCCCTGGGCGTGATTGCCGGCGGATGCGCAGATGACGCCGCGCTGGGCGGCTGTCTGCGAAAGATGCGCGATCTTGTTGTAGGCGCCGCGAATCTTGAACGAGAAGACCGGCTGCAGGTCCTCGCGCTTGAACAGCACGGTATTGCCGATGCGACGGCTCAACCGTGGTGCGGCTTCGAGCGGCGATTCGGTAGCGACGTCATACACCCTCGCCTTGAGGATGCGTTCGAGATAATCGTTGGACATAGGAATGAGCGGCGGCCAGGGCAGATACGGTAGCAGGAAGTGAGCAATAATGTCCGCCGGCTCCTCACCCCTGAATTGCCTCGCGATGCACGATCACCCGGACAACCCCGCACGACTGACCCGCCGCGAACTCCTCGCCACCACCGTCACTGGCGCCATGGGTGCAGCTGCGCTCGGAACGACCGGCCTGTCCGACTCCGCGGTGGCTCAGCCGCTCGACCTGCCGACATCGTCGCGCGAACTGTGGCAGTGGGTCCGGGTCCAGCCCGTCGCTGATGCGCGCGAAGCCTGGATGAATACGGCCAGCGTGGGACCCACGCTCCGCCTTTCGATGGCCTCCGAATACCGCTCGCGGGAAATCCAGAGCAACGAGTTGCCTAACTTCGCCAACAGCGATCGCTGGGCGATCGAGTCGACGCGGCTGGCCGGACGATTCGCCGCCTTCGCGGGCTGCACCCCCGATGAGATCGTCTTCACCCGCGGTACCGGCGAAGCGTTGAGCCTCGTCGCCTCCGGCCTCGATCTGGCAGCCGGCGATGAGATTCTGACGACGATGCAGGAGCACCCCGCTGCACTGAGCCCATGGCTCACGCTCGCACGGCGGCGCGGAGTCATCGTCAAACAGGTCGTGTTGCCGGCATCGCCTGCCAGCTCCTCGGCAATCTTCGACGTGCTCGCCGCGGGATTCACGGACAAGACGCGCGTCATCGCGATCAGTCAGGTGCAATACGCCGACGGCACTGTGATGCCGGTGCGCGAACTGTGCCACCTCGCACGCCAGCGCAATGTGCTGTCCGTCGTGAACGGCGCACAGGGATTCGGAATGCTGAGCTTCCAGATCTCTGATCTGGCGTGCGACTTCTACGCCGCGGGCTTTCACAAATGGCTCGCCGGCTCGCACGGCAGCGGCATGCTCTATATCCGTCGCGAAGTGCTGGACCGGATCTGGGCGTCCGAACCGCGCGGCATCGATGCATCGCCGCCGATCGCGACCCCGACGCGCAGTCTCGGCAACGACGGGGTGCCGGCAGCGTTGCACAAGTTCGGCAACGTCGTGCCGCAGTTATGGCCGGCACTCAGGGGAAGCGAAGCCGCGCTCGATTTTCAGTCGCAGGTGGCGCGTGCGCGAATCGAGGCGCGCATCCGCGAACTCGTGCTCTATACGCGCATGCGGTTGCAGCAACTTCCGGGCATCGAACTGGTGACGTCCGGCGCGCCCGGACTGTGGGCAGGCATTCTCACCTTCCGCATGCCCGGCCGCGTCGCAACGAGCGTCGTCTCGGCACTCGCCCAGATCAACCGCGTGCATTTCGCCGCGGTGGAATGGCCCGCCACGAACGACGCCATGCGCCTGTCGCTCGGCATCTTCAACACTCATGATGAGATCGAGCGGATGATGCAGGGCCTTTCGCACCTGCCGCCGCTGCGCTGATTCGGTCCTCTGATGGAACGTTCCTATCTGCTCCTGACCGGTGCCTTGAGCGGACTCGTGAGCCTGCTGGCTCACGCCGTTCTATGGTCGATCGCCGAGATGATCCAGCCGCGCATCCAGGCCGCAAACATCGGCAGTCGGCAACTCGACGTGCCCGACATCCTGCTCCACCTCGTCGCAGGCATCGCACTCGGCTGGCTGTTCTGGATGAGCTGGGGACTCGCCGCTCTCGTGGACGTTTCGTGGTGGCAGCGCGGCCTGATTTTCGGCGGCATCACGTGCCTTGCACTGGCGATTCCGGCTGTGATCAGTGTGGCGCGCGCGCGCCAGGTCGGCATCGGGACGACATTGCTGTTGTCGAGCCGCTGGGCGACGACGTGTCTGATCGCGGGGCTGGCGTGTTCGTGGAGTTGGGATCGGGGGATGTGAGGAAGAACGTTGCTGCTGGCGCAGCAACGGGCTCTGATCCAGTAGCGGCCTCTGAAACGAAAAACTCCCCTTGCGGGGAGTTTCTCTCTGGCCAGTCGTCAGCAGCCAGTGGCCAGTAGCCCGCAGCCCCTCGGCTGCAGCTTCCTGTCACCGATCAAGAAACTCTCTCGCCACCGCCGCAAACCTCTGCGGTGCCGCACTGATGAATCCCTGCCCGTATTCCGACAGATCGAGCATCGACGAATTCGACAGTGAGGCGCGGGCACGCGGAGCGTGATCCCAGAACTCGTCCTTCAGGCGCATCACGAGCGACTGCTGGCGCACGAGCGGCAGACGCTCGCTGGCCGGGTAGTCGGCAACCGCAGCGGCAGAACGCGCACCTACGGATCCCGCACGCAGGCGATCGCTGAAGTCGTCGGCGACGGCCGTCACCGGAGTGCCCGGGCCGCGATTCTCGAGTGCACGACGCCAGTCTTCGATCACGTCGCTGCCGTCCTCCCGCATCGGCTGAGCAAGCACAGCCACGCGATCCTGCGCAGCATAACCCGGAACGCCCCACAGCATGAGGCGACGCACCTGCTGAGCGCGCGCGATGGCCAGTTCAGCCGACACGACGGCGCCGAGCTGATAGCCGAAAACATCGACGGTGCGCAGACGCAGGCTGTCGAGGAAATCGCCCACGGCGCCCGTCAGGTCAGCGAGCGAAAACTTCGCCGCCGGCGCGTCGGACGTGCCGTGGCCCGGAAGATCGACCGCGTACACGCTGCGATCGGTGCCCAGTTCACGCAGCATCGGTGCGAAGAAGCGACCCGAACCGCCCGCGTGATGCAGGCAGAGCAGCGGCGTACGCTCATCGAAGCCGCCGCCCGACGGGTACGCAGTCCAGACATGAATCTGACCGAAACGCGACTCGGCGTAGGAACGACGGATATGCACCGTGGCAGGCTGCGGCAGCGGCAGGCGATTGCGATTTTTGGCTTGGATCACTTTGAGGAAGCCCTCGATTGGTACAACAAGTTCGCCGGCGCCTCGACAGTGAGGCAGCGGCAACAGCTGGCGTTGAGAGTGTCGATGCGTCGTCCTGACAGCTTTGCGGTGTTCCGTCTCGTCGAGAGCCGCACATCTTTCCGCGCCAACGCGAGCGCTCATCTGACGCAAATTTTACGACGCTGCCGTCAGCCAGAAATGGATGCAGGTCTCAGGTTCGAACTGCACCGCAATTCATGGCCGGGCAGGCAACTTACGTCACGTTCGCTACACTGCCCTTCGGACGGTCCACAGCCGCAGAGGTTCCTGATGAGCATCACAGTTCCGACATCGCGCCGTATTAAGGGAAAACCGTATTTCGCCCTGATTTTCTGCGGCTTTCTCGGTTTCTCGGGGCTGGCCGCCGCGGACCCGTACACGGCCGAGGCCATGTGGAAGCTGAAGCGGCTGGCGGACCCGGCCATCTCTCCGGACGGACGGCTCGCGGTCGTTCCGGTGACGACTTATGACATCGAGAAGAACCAGGGCGACAGCGATCTGTGGCTGGTGCCGACCAAGTCAGGAAAACCCCGGCAGCTGACCGGCGGCCAGTCGAACGACAACTCGCCGGTCTGGAGCCCGGACGGCGAGCTGATCGCCTTCGTGTCCAAGCGCGGCGAAGACAAGGAAGCGCAGATCTATGTCATCGCAGTCGATGGCGGTGAAGCGCGCCGCGTGACGAACGTGCCGACCGGCGCAAGCGCGCCGAAGTGGTTTCCGGATTCGCGGCGCATCGCCTTCATTACGTCGGTCTGGCCGGAGCTGAAGACGTGGCCTGAAATGGCCGCCCGCATGAAGGAGCGCTCAGAATCGAAGATGACCGCGAAGGTCTGGGACAAGGCGCCCTTCTCCTATTTCGATCACTTCCAGGACGACCGCCAGCCGCATGTGTATTCGATCGGCATCGAAGGCGGCGAGCCGAAAGCGATCACGCTCGGATCGGGGCGCTGGCTCGACACCGGCGCACCGGATCGCGGCTCCTACGATCTGTCGCCCGACGGTCTGGAAATCGCGTTCGCATCGAATCTCGACACGAGCGGCATCGATCCCAACTTCGACATCTTCGTGATGCCGATCGACGGCGGCGAAGCTCGCAACATCACGACTGACAATCCCGCCAACGACAGCAGCCCTCTCTACAGCCCGGACGGCAAGCATCTCGCCTTCCGCCGGCAGCTCATCAAGGGGTTCTACGCGGACCGTGCACGGCTGATGATCCACGACCGCCGCGGCAGCACGACGCGCAATCTCACGGAAAACTGGGATCGCTCCGCCGATGGCCTCGTATGGTCGCCCGATTCGGGCTCGCTCTTCGGCGCCATCGACGATGCGGGTACCCGTCGCGTCTATCGTTTCGATACGCATGGCGGCGAGCCCCGCGCCGTGACGAATCGCAACAGCTTCGGTGCCCTCGCCGTTGCAGGGAGCGGCCCGGTCATCATCGGGCTGCGCGAAAGCTTCATCGAGCCGCCGACGCTCGTCAGCATCATCCCCCGCACCGGTGCGGCGACGAAGCTCTCTGACTTCAACGACGCAGCGCTCGCGAACCTCACGCAGGGCAAGGTCGAAAGCGTCACCTACAAGGGCGCGAACGGCGACGACGTGCAGATGTGGGTGATCTATCCGCCCAACTTCACGCCGGACCGCAAGTGGCCGCTGCATCTGCTGCTTCACGGCGGGCCTCACAACGGCATGACCGATGCCGTGCAGTGGCGGTGGAATGCACAAGTCTTCGCGAACTGGGGCTATGTCACCGCGTGGCACAACTTTCACGGCTCGAGCGGCTTCGGCCAGGCGTGGACGGACTCGATCACGAAGGAGTGGGCCGAGCTGCCGTACCAGGACACGATCAAGGCCGCCGAATGGTTCGCGGCGCAACCCTGGATCGACGCAAATCGTCTGTCCGCGGGCGGCGGCAGCTACGGCGGTTATCTCGCCACGCTGCTGCTGGGCAAACCGCATCCGTTCAAGACGCTCGTCGCGCACGCCAGTGTCTACAACCTCTACACGCATTCGGCGACGGATTTCGGCGCGAACAAGCAGCGCCACGGCGAGTACTGGGAAGACTTCGAGCGCACCAACCGCAACTCGCCGCACATGTTCGCGGCGAACTTCAGCACGCCGACGCTGATCATTCACGGCCAGCTCGACCTGCGCGTGAACGTGAACCACTCGTTCGAGCTGTTCAACACGCTGCAGAACAAAGGCGTGCCGAGCAAGCTCGTGTATTTCCCGGATGAGAATCACTGGGTGCTGAAGCCGCAGAACTCGCTGTTCTGGTACGAGACGAACCGCAAGTGGCTCGAGCAGTACAACAAGCCGGGTCCGGGTGAACTGATTGCGCCGGCGGCGACGGAGTAACGCGGTATCGACACCTGGGCCCGGTATCCGCCCGCGGGTCCGACTTCAGTCGGACCCACGGGCAGAAGGCCACAGCCGCTCACACCGCTATCGCTTCGCCGCATCGCACACACACCTCGTCTTCGGCGCTGTGACCTGGCGCGATGATTGCGGCTACTCTGCGGCTCTCTATCACGGGGAACCCCTCTCATGAACCGACGTGACGCATTGAAGATGACCGCAGCCACAGTGGCCGCGAGCTTGATCAGCGGTAACGTGTTCGCGCAGTCGAAGCCGCTACGCGTGCTGATTCTCGGCGGCACGGGATTCATCGGTCCGCACTTCGTCGACTCCCTGCGCTCCGCCGGTCACAAGCTCACGCTGTTCAATCGCGGCAAGCGCAATCCCGGGCTCTTCCCGGATGTCGAACAGCTGCTGGGCGATCGCCACGGGCAGGTGGATGCGCTGAAGAACCGCGACTGGGATGTCGTCATCGACAACTCCGGTTACCTGCCGAAGGACGTGAAGCTGACGGCCGACCTGCTCAAGGGTCACACGCAGTACTACCTGTTCATCTCCAGCATCTCCGCTTACGCCGACCTGACGCCACCGGGTATCGACGAGGACTACAAGCTCGCCGAGCTCAAGGACCCGAACAGCGAGGACATCTCGGCGCACTACGGCGCACTGAAGGCGGTGTGCGAACAGACGGTGGAGAAGACTTACGGCAACGCATGTTCGATCGTGCGGCCGACTTACATCGTCGGCCCCGGAGACACGACGGATCGCTTCACATACTGGCCGCTGCGTGCATCGCGCGGTGGCGAAATGCTCGTGCCGGGAACGCCCAGCGACCCGGTCCAGTTCATCGACGTGCGGGACCTCGCGGACTTCGTGCGGCTTTGCGTCGAGCAGCGGATTCCCGGGCGGTTCAACGCGTGCAATCCGCCGGGCGCAGTCACGATGGTCGATGTGCTCGACACCGCGAAGCGCCTCACGAAAGCCGACACGCGCTACACCTGGGTCGACCTGCCCTTCGTCGAAGCGCAGAAACTCACCGAGGGGAACGAGCTGCCGATCTGGGCGCCGACCACGGGCGAATACGCTGGTGCTGCTCTCGTGAGCTCGGCACGCGCGGTCGCCAAAGGCCTTCGCTTCCGTGATCTCGACACCACGGTCGCAGACACGCTGGCGTGGCAGAACAAGCGTCCCGCCGAGCAGCAACAGAAGCTTCGCGCCGGCCTGACAGCCGAACGGGAAGCGGAGCTGCTGAAGCTTTGGCATCAGAAAAAGTAGATAGCGGATAGCGGATGGGTCTGGTCACTATTCGCGTCTGCTTGGGATCCGCCTCCGGACTGTGGGTCCGACTCTAGTCGGACGTTATCGCCGGACCCACAAACAGGATCCGCACACGCAGCGCTGCTGATGAGACGACATAATCATCAGGCAGGGACTCCCGCTTTCGCGGGAGTGACGGGGTAGCTGTGACTTCCCGCTCCTGTAGGTCTTTGTCCTGACCGCTGCGCGCGGATCTTGCTTCGACCGCGGTACGTTTTTCGCGTTTAATAGGTCCCATCGAAGTTGCGCGTTCCTGCGGGCGACTTCACCACTTCGGGGGATTGCCATGACGCGGCGAGCCGGTTCGAGAATAAGGAAGCACGGATCCCTCCTGATTGCGGCAGTGGTCGCAGTCCTGGCTGCATCGGGCTGCGCCAAGCAGGAGAATGCCGAACTCAAGTCGATACGCGCGGCGCTCGAGCGCAATCCGACGATCGAGATCGTCGCGGCGGATCAAGCGACGGGTGTCTTCACGGTGCGCGACAAGGAAACGGGTGATGTCAGCGCCGTTTCGCTACAGGAAATCGCAGCGGCCCCGCTGTCGCACATCGTCAAGCCGAAGGAACTGCGCGCAGTAGCAGCGCCTCCGTCGGTCGCCTCGGCCCCGCCCGCCGCCGCTGAAGTCGCCCCGCCCTCACCGGAACAAGTAGCGCAGGCTCCGTCGGCTCCCCCGGAGCAGGCGGAACCGCCTCCTCCGCAGCCCGTCGCGTCCGCATCACCGGAAGCGAAGAACTACACGATCGAACGCACCGATGGTCAGCTGAAGATCAGCGGGCCGGGCATCAGTGTCGTTTCCGCGGGCGCGGGCACGGCATCCGACAACAGCCGCCAAGGTCCCCGCGCCGTCGATCCGATCATCTGCGAAGGCCAGCGCATGCTGCATTTCGACAACCGGAACATCTATGTCGAGGGCGACGCGATCACCGTTCGTGGCGGCTGCGAGCTCTACATCACGAACAGCAACATCGTGGCGTCGGGCACCGGGGTGATCGTTCACGACGGCACCGTGCACATCGCGAACAGCTACATCGAAGGCGCTGCGAGCTCGTTCGAAGCCGACAGCCGCGCGAAAGTCTTCGTGCGCGGATCGACGTTCCAGGGCCTTTCGCGTCGCAATCAGCTGGCGACGGTGCAGGACCAGGGAGGGAATCAGTGGCGCTAGTCCTCAGGCGCTGACGACACCGCCAAGAATCATCAAGGCGCTGCCTGTCGCGAGCGCTTGTCGTTAGGCTTCGGCATCTCACATCGAGGTGCCCGATGAAAACGCATCGTCCCACGCTGTCCCGCCGAACCGTCCTGCTCAGCGGCGCCGCCCTTGCCGGCAGCCTCGCGGTTCCGTCACGAGGCCTGACGGCAGACGAACCGGAGATCCCCTCCATGAAAGGCAAAATCGTTCTCATCACCGGGTCGACCGACGGTCTCGGCAAAGCTGTCGCGCTGCAGCTCGCGCAAGCCGGCGCCCACATCATCGTGCACGGACGCAATCGCGAACGCGGCGAGGCGCTCAGACAGGAGATCGATGCACTGAAGGGCGGCGGTGCCATGTTCTATGCCGCCGACTTCTCCTCGATGGCGGCCGTTCGCGGCTTCGCCGAAGCCGTCGCAAAGGATCACAAGCAGATTCATCTGCTCATCAACAACGCCGGCATCGGTTCGACCGATCCGTCGGGTGGACGGCAGCGCGAATTGAGCCCTGACGGCTACGAGCTGCGTTTCGCGGTGAACTACCTGTCCACGTTCCTGCTCACCCGACAGCTCCTGCCCGTGCTGATCTCGAGTGCGCCGGCGCGAGTCGTCAACGTCGCGTCGCTTGCACAGCGACCCGTCGACTTCAGCAACGTGATGCTCGAACGCGAGTACGACGGCGGTCGTGCGTATGGCCAAAGCAAGCTCGCGCAGATCCTTTTTACGGTCGATCTCGCGGAAGAACTTCAGGGCAAGGGTGTGACGGCCAATGCGCTGCATCCGGCCACTTACATGGACACGGCCATGGTTCGCAGTGCCGGCGTCGCACCGCGCAGCACGGTCGAGGAAGGAGCCGACGCGGTCGTGTACGTCGCGACCTCACCGCAACTCGATGGCAAGTCCGGCCTGTTCTTCAACGGCAAGGCAGAAATGCGCGCGAATGCCCAGGCGTACGACCCGGAAGCGCGGAAGCAGCTTCGGGAGCTGAGCGCCAGGCTGACGAAAGCGTAGAGGGACTCACACGCGGTCGGGCCTCTGACCGTGGGTCCGGGTTTTAGTCGGACGTCATGCGAGGCGTCGCCTGGCGGCGATTACGTCCGTCTAAAGCCGGACCCACAACAAAGTGGCCCGCGCGTCTCGCCCAGCCTCCGTGTGATCTTTGTGTGAGCCGTGCTTACTCCTGATCCAGCGGCCCGAAAGGCCGGACCGCCGACGCGTCGACGATCTCCACGCCCTTCGGGTGGCGGAACATGCGTTTGCCGTGATCGGGAAAGTCCACCACGTCGACGTCACGGTGCTCGCCGCCCATCAGGTACACCAGCTCGGTATCGAACGGGTTGCGCAGATGATGCGCGACGCCCGGCGTCGGGAACGCCATGAAATCGCCGGGCCCGACCTCGTAGTCCGTGTCGTCGATGCGAGCGATCGCCCGCCCGGAAAGAATGTAGATCCACTCCTCTTCCTGCCAGTGCGCGTGATACACGAACGATTCCTTGCCGGGTGGTATCCGCGCGAGATTCACGCCGGTCCGCTTGAGGCCCGTCGACTTCGCGAGCTGGTAGCCCGTCATCTCCGAGGACGGATTCCATGGATGCGAGAAGGTCTGGGACCGTGCGGCGATATCCGCGGCACGCAGGAGGTAGAGGTTGGGACGGTCGGACATGGGAGGGTGACGGGTGACGGGTGACGGGTGACGGGTG
>JACZCZ010129390.1_pt1 | contig 24230 bp, 20 predicted proteins | sample 8641811 | NCBI WGS metagenome assembly JACZCZ01 (sample SAMN15324610, study PRJNA640507) | soil metagenome | isolation source: intercropping peanut in the first line | place: China: Luxin town, Laibin City, Guangxi Province | collected 2019-07-25 | depth 10cm m | reverse complement strand
CGGCACGCTCGCCGCTGGCATCGCACACGAAATCAACAACCCGCTCGCGTACGTGCTGAGCAACCTGCGCTTCATCGCCGACGAGCTGCGTGAAATCGGACCCACGATTGAACAAAGCCGCATGGCAGATTTGCGCGAGCTCACGGCACAAGCCGAAGACGGCGCCGAGCGCGTGCGGGTGATCGTGCGTGACCTCAAGAGCTTCTCGCGCGCAGACGAGGCGATCCAAGGTCCGGTCGACATTCACCGCGTGCTCGACTCCGCGATCAACATGGCGTGGAACGAGATTCGACACCGCGCACAGCTGGAGAAGCGTTACGGACGCGTGTCTCCGGTCAAGGGCAACGAAGCCAAGCTGGGCCAGGTGTTCCTCAACTTGCTGGTGAATGCCGCGCAAGCGTTGCCGGTCGGGCAAGCCGTTCACAACCGCATCACGATCACGACGCGCATTGGCCCAGAGGATCGCGTGATCGTTGAAGTCACCGACAGCGGTTGCGGCATCCCTGCCGAAACACTGCCGCGCGTCTTCGATCCGTTCTTCACGACCAAACCGGTCGGTGTCGGCACCGGCCTTGGCTTGTCGATTTGCCACAGCATCGTGACCGCGATCGGCGGCGACATTCAGATCACGAGTCGGCAAGGCGAGGGCACGACGGTCACGGTGATCCTGCGACCCGCAACCCATGTCAGCGCGCGCCCCCCCCAGTCCTCGCCAGTGACCGGCTCTGACTCGCAGTCGGGCGTGAGGATCTTGATCGTCGACGACGAGCCGGGAGTCGCGCGCTCGCTTCGCCGCGCACTGCGTGAGCACGACGTGACGGTGTCGCTCGGTGGACGCGAGGCGCTCGGATTGATGCGCGCGGGCTCACCGTACGACCTGATCTTCTGCGATCTGATGATGCCCGACGTCACCGGCATGGATCTCTATGAAGAAGTGGCGCGCCAGCACCCTGGGATCGAAGAGCGCATGATCTTCATGACCGGCGGCGCTTTCACGCCCCAAGCCAAGGGCTTCTTGGAGCGTGTCCCCAACGTGTGGATCGAAAAACCGTTCGACATCCGGCAGGTTCAGGACCTCGTCAGGCAGCGCGCCGCCGCGTAGACTGCGCGCGTGAAGACATCCTTCGACGTGGGGTTGATCGGCGGCGAGCGCGTGCTCTCCGATCTGATCAGCGAAGTGGTGGCCGCTGGGGAAGATGCCCTTGCTCAATTCAGGGCCGGCGTCGCCAACGCGGTTCAAATCAAACCTGACCGCAGCCCAGTCACCGCAGCCGATCAACATGTGGAAGCGCGCCTACGCGAGTTCGTGCGCCGCCGCATTCCGAGCGCGGGCTTCTTGGGCGAGGAAGCGGGTGGGGAAGACAAGGACACACCGTTGCGCTTCGTGGTCGACCCGATCGACGGCACACGCGCGTTCATTCGCGGCCTGCCCACGTGGTCGGTCTTGGTTGGGCTCGAGTACCAGGGCCAACCAGTGGTTGGCGTCGCCTTCATGCCGGCGTTGGGTGAGATCTTTGTCGGCGTCGCTGGGCACGGCGCCACCGGCAACGGGCGCCCGCTTCACGTGTCAGCCGTGAAATCGCTGTCGGACGCGATGGTGTGTCATGGCGCGCTCGCGCAATTCACCGACAACAAGTTGGATCACGTGCTCGCGCCACTGGCGCGCGCCAGCTATTCGCAACGCGGACATGCAGATTTCGACGGCTACCGTGCGGTGCTGCGCGGTCAGGCGGATGCGATGGTCGATCCCGGCATCGCCCCATGGGATGTGTGCGCAGTCGCCGTCCTCATCCGCGAAGCTGGCGGCACATTCACCACATTGGACGGCCGCCCCAGCATCTATGGACCCGGCGCCATCGCGTCCAACGGCCACATCCACGGCGCGATCTGTTCATTGATCACCGGCCAGCAATAGGCGAAGGTTCCCGACCATGTCAGACGCAGGACACCATCACGACGGCCCGCCCACCCTCCCCGAAGTCACCGACGAAGCTGGCAACACGCCGACGTGGGTGCCCCTCACCGGCATTGGCCTGTTGGCGTTGATTGCCGTGGTGATCGTATTCCGTGCACAACTGGCGGCGGACGCGCCCGCGGTCGACGCACCTGCCGCGGAAGCCGTCGAAGCTGCGGATGGAGTCCACGCCGACGCGCCGACTGTGCGTGCCGACGCACCGACCGAAGCCGCACACTGATCCCGCTTCGCCTGATCGCTTCACGGCGCCAGTGTTCGACGGAGCGCTAGGCCTGCGGTTGCACGCCGGTCCGATAACGCAGCGGTGTCTGTCCGGTCCAACGCTTGAACGCGCGATGGAACGCGGCCGGGTGCGCGAAGCCAAGCATGAAAGCGATCTCCGCCAGGGCGAGATCTTGCGTCCCGACGTAGCGCATCGCCAACCGACGACGAATGTCATCGACCAAACCGGTGAACGTCGTGCCCTCGCCCTCCAGGCGGCGCCCCAGGGTGCGCGCGCTCATGTGAAGCTCGCGTGCCACGGCGCCGATCGCGAGCTGACCTGACGACAGGTGACGCGCCACGATGTCACGCACGCGCGCCGTGAAGCTCTGTCCCTGCGGCAGTCCTTCCAAGAGCTGCTCAGCGTACTTGCTCATCACCGCATGCAGGTTCGCATCGGCTTCGTGCAATGGCTGATCGAGCGCGCGCTTCTCGAACACGAAGCCGCAGGATGGCGCGGCAAAGCGCACGGTCGCCGGCGCAAACGTCTTGTCGTGCTCGGCCTGATCGTCGGGCGCAGTGCGTCGCAGCCAACACTCCAAGCCTGACGCGTCTTTGAGGATGGTGCGGAACATGCGCGTGTAGAGCGAGCTCACCATGAAGTCTTCGGCCGACGGAGGCACCACGACTTGGCTGTCGAGGTGGACGAGCACCTTGTCGCCACGCTCCTCGAGACGAATCTCCAAAGCGTCGTTCATCAAGTGAATGTAGCGAGCGGTCACCGTCAACGCGGCGCGAACGTTGGCCGCAGAGCTGATCGCGTAGTCGATGGCACCGCCGTCACCACGCGCCATTGCACGACCGGCCTGCAAGCCAAGTGTGTGATCGCCGGTGCGCTCGACCGCGGTCTCCAACAATTGATGCGCCACGGAGACCGGAATCCGCTCCTCCGCACCTTGAAACGGCAGCAGCTTGTGCAGCGATGCTTCGGAAACGCCGTAGCGCGCGGCCAACGTCTTTGCGAACGGCTTGAACAAACGAATTGAGTATGTCGAACGCTGCGCGACCATCGCTGCGTCCCTCCATTCACGGGCAGAGCCTCCCGCTTTCGACCGAACACCAACCCCTTGGTGCGCGTCCGACGCGGAGCCCGCAGGCTAACACCAACCCTTGGCGCACAGGCCGCGAGGCACATGGCAATTGCGGCCTTACTCTGTGCCAGCCGATCCGCTCGCGCTCGCCTCGACGCTCAAGTCCGCCTCGAGACGCACGCCGGTACGTCGTCCAGAGCCCTCGGACGCACGCTGACGACTGCGACGCGTGCGACCCGTGGTGTCGAATGGTGGTGGACGCGAAGGATCGCAGTCGGGACCGAACCCTTTGGCGTCAAATTGATAACTCAAGCGCCCACTCGACCCGTCGTGCTCGGCTTCGATCGTCACTTCGTGCGTGCCTGCACGCGCGGGGCTGCAATAGCTCAGCAAGTAGAAGCGCCGGGTGTAGCTGACGATGCGCGCGCCGATGTGATCGAACGCCTTGGAGATGGCGCCGCTCTGTTCGACGCGCAGGTAGCCGTCACGACCGATCTCGCCGAGGGTGCCGTCGTCGATCTCGTTGCCGACACCGATGGCGTAGAGCGAGTAATCGGCCTCGTCGATCGCCTTGCGCATGTCTTCCATCTTCACACGGGCTGCGCGGTCGGTGCCGTCGGTGAACACGACGATGGTTCCGAAATGCAGCGGCGTGCGTGACGACTTCAACGCTTCGTCCATCTCCTTGATCGCTTGCACGACCGCGCCGTAGAGATTGGTCGAAGGGTCACGCGTCTGAAATGTGCCGAGCGCGCTGATGCCCTGCGAGGTCGCATTCTCCGATGGCGTGAACGACGTGATCTTGTAGATCGACGACGAGCCATCGAACGCATAGACCGCAGTCTTCTGCACGCCTTCGACGCGTGACACGAACTGCTGGGCTGCTTCTACGATCGCCGGAACCTGGTCGCTGGCAGTGACACTACCGCTCATGTCGACCAAGAGCAGCGTGTAGTGCTCGGCGGCCACTTCGGGGTTTACGATGGTCTGCCGGCTCTCGTCGACCGAGACCAGCGATCCGTCCTCGTAGATACGGAAGTCGGTTGAAATCAGATCCGCCACCGGGTCGCCGTTGCTGCGATCGACCGTGAAGTACACCGCCACGTTGCTGGGCTTACGGTGCGCCGCATCGATCAAATTGAGCTGCAAGCCACCGCCGCAGCCGACCAACCCGAAGGTCGCGATCGAGAGCCCAAGCGCCGCGCGCGCTGTCATCGCCGTCGTGGACGAGGTGTGCTTCGTACGCTTGTTGGCTTCACGCATCGTTGTCCTCACTTCCGCTTCAATCGCGCCACAGTTGCGCGTGTCACGTCCCTTGGGCCGCCGGTTGGTACATCGGCGGTACATCGAGCACAACTCGCCAGGCATCGCCCTCGCGCACGAGCGGCACATGGACGGTTTGCTTGCCGCTCTCGTCGCTCACGCTGACGCGCGCGTTGTCGCCATCGATCTTGGCGCGCATGCGGTGACGCGCCGGTGTGAAGCGCAGACGAAAGCGCCCCTCAGCGAGCATCTCCCACGGCGGATAGGCACGTCCCGCCAACGTCTCGGCTTTGTCAGCCCGTTGCGCGAGCGCGTTGCGGGCGGCGGGATCGAGCAACCGGTAAGCGCGCTCGAGCGCATTGGAATCGGAAGCTGCCTGGTCCATCGCTTCCAGAAACAGCACCAAGGCCCCCGTCGGTGTCGCGTCGTCATGGGCGTCGCCGCAGGCGATCATCCACCACGCACAGAGGCACAAACACGCGGTTCGGAGCGCAAACACGCGCGGACCATAGCCGCGCCACGTGACCTTTTCTACGGGTTGACGGGCATCCGACCCAGGATCAGAATCGCCGCAAAATTCACCGAAGAAAGACGGGCGGTTACACGACATGGCTGAGACGAACTACGACGTGATTGTGGTGGGCGCAGGACCTGGCGGTTACGTCTGCGCGATTCGCGCGGCGCAACTCGGCCTCAAGACCTTGCTCGTCGAGCGCGAATACATCGGCGGCGTCTGTCTCAACTGGGGCTGCATCCCTTCCAAGGCGCTGATCGCTGCGTCGGGTTTGGTGGCGAAGGCCAAGCGTGCCGACGCGATGGGCATCACGTTCAGCGACGTCAAGGTCGACGTCACCAAGATGCAGGCTTGGAAGGAAAGCATCGTGAAGAAGCTGACCGGCGGCGTGGGCTCGCTGGTCAAAGGCAACGGCGCAGACACCGTGATGGGTCACGCCACGCTCTCCGGCGCAAGCTCCGTCAGCGTGAAGCTCAACAGCGGCGAGACCCAGACCTTCACCGCAAAGAAAGGCATCGTGATCGCGACCGGCGCGACGCCGATTCAAATCCCGGGTTTCGCGGTCGACGGCAAGGTCGTGATCACAGCGCGCGAAGCGGTGAGCTTGCCGGCCGTGCCCAAGACGCTCGTGCTGATCGGCGGCGGAGTGATCGGCATGGAGATCGGCATGGTCTACCAAAAGCTCGGTGCCAAGGTGATCGTGGTCGAGATGATGGATCAGCTGCTCGGCAGCGTGGACAAGGACCTGGTCACCATCGTCGAGCGTCACTTCAAGAAGGCCGGCGGCGAAGTGCTACTCAAGACGAAGGCGCTCGGCTGCAAGGTCAACGGCAGCACCGCGGTCGTCAGCGTCGAGACCGACGGCAAAGCGCGCGACATCGAATGCGACAACGTGCTGGTCGCTGTCGGGTTCCGCCCGAACGCTGGCAACTTGGGCTTGGACAAGGTGGGCGTGAAGCAGGATCAACGCGGACACGTGGTGATCAACGACCGCTTCGAGACCAACGTGCCCGGCATCTACGCCATCGGCGACGTGTGCGGTGGTCCGTACCTCGCGCACAAAGCCTCGAAGGAAGCGGAAATTGCGGCCGAAGTGATCGCAGGCCACAAGGCGGCGCGTGACTACCGCGCGATGCCTGCCGCCATCTTCACTGACCCCGAGATCGCCACCGTCGGCATCAGCGAGACCGAAGCCAAGGCCAAGGGCTTGAAGGTCAAAATCGGCAAGTTCCCCTTCTCGATCTCGGGTCGCGCGATGGCGGTGAGCGAGACCGATGGCTTCGTGAAGACCATCGTGGACGCCGACAACGGTCAGGTGCTCGGCATGGGCATCGTCGGACCTGAAGCCAGCGACCTGATCAGCGAAGGTGCGTTGGCGATCGAGATGTGCGCCTTCGCCGAAGACGTGGCGCTAACGATTCACCCGCACCCGACGCTCGGCGAGACGATCATGGAATCGTTCAAGCACGCCCTCGGCGAAGCGGTGCACATGATGAACAAGTAGTCACGTGTCCGAGCAGACGTCGCGCCCCACGCTCACCGCCTATCGACTCGGTCGACAGGACTACGCGCGGGTGCATGCGCTGCAAGAGCGGTTGGTCGAGCTACGCCACGCGGATCAAATCGGAGACACCCTGCTGCTGTTGCAACACGACCCGGTGATCACACTGGGCCGCGCCGCCAACCGCGACAACATCCTGTGGGGCCTGGAGCAGCTACGCGAGCGCGGCGTGACAATTCATGAAACCGGGCGTGGCGGCGATGTCACGTACCACGGGCCCGGTCAGCTCGTGGGATACCCAATCCTGAAGCTCCCGCCCGGGCGTCAAGACGTACGCAAGTACGTGTGGAGCCTGGAAGAGACGATGATTCGGCTCGCGGCCGATCACGGCCTGGTGGCAGAGCGCAGCCCGGGCTTCAACGGCACATGGATCGGACGCCGCAAGATCGGCGCGGTCGGCGTGCGCATCAGTCGCTGGGTCACCATGCACGGCTTCGCGTTCAACATCAGCACCGACCTCAGTGCCTTCCAATGGATCGTTCCGTGCGGCATCAGCGACCGCGGCGTCACGTCCCTGCAACAAGAGCTCGATGAAGCCCCGGCGTGGATCAAGACTGAGACACGCGCTGCGGAGCACCTGGCTGAGATCTTAGGTTCTGAGATCCTATGGAGCGATCGGGATCTACCGATCGATCAGATTTCGATCGATCGATCTTAGTTTTTTTCTCATACCCACATGCACCCCTCTGTTGCGGATCGATCTGCGCGCGTACTGTGCGTGCCGTGCTGTGGATCGATCGCGTTGCTGAACAAGCCGGACCACTGACCACGGTGGCGCATCGCTTCGCGCAGACTCACGGACTGGCCTTCGATCGCGACGCGCAGTCCACGCTGATCGGGCTCGCGCGCAGCATCGAGCGCTATGACAGCGACGACGATCAGGCCCTAATTGAAGGAGCCGGAGCGGTGCTAGGTGTGATCCTGATCGCGCACTTCAACGGTCGGCATAGAAGCCGCGGTCCCAAGCATCGCTGCGAGCTCAGTCGCCATATCACCTTTGATCCATTCGCCGCCATCGAGCGCGTGCTCGATGCAGACGATGTGCGACGCGAGCTCGCACACCAGGTCCAACTGGCAGAGTCCGAAGCGCGCCATCAGGGCCCGGTCTCACGTGTGATCACAGAGCTCGATCAACAGCTCGAGTCCGCCGGACTGCCGCACAGAATTAGTGAGGTCTTCGATACAACAGCGTGGCTCGGTCCGGACATCGAGGTGGATCTAAGTCGCGTGATCGAAGCCACGCACGAAGGTGCCTCGGTGGAGCGGGCGGTTCGGCGCGTGGTCGACAGCCTGAGTCATGCCGGCAACCGAGAGGCCCTGCCGTGGAAAGACGCGCGCACACGCATGCTCCCGCGGGTTGTGAACACGGCCTTTTTGTCCACGTTGCCCAACGACGGCCAGCACCTGTGGTCGGAGGCGGTGGGGCCCGGTCTGCATGTCACGTTGGTGCTGAGCTACGAGCGGCGCGCGCGTTACGTCCGCAACGACGAGATCAACAGCTGGGGTGTGACGCCCGCGACCGCACGCCGTGAAGCCCTGAAGCGCTTGGCGGAACGCTCCAGTGGCACCCGCTTGGGGCGCGTCGAGACCGAGCATGGGGCGATGGTGATCGCAAAGACAGGCGATGGCCTCGACTCGGCTCGCGTGCTGCTGCCTGGCATGCGCGAGCTGTTGAGTCAGGAGCTCGGTGCCTCGTTTCTCGTGGCCCTGCCCCACCGCGACACCTTGATCGCGTGCGCCGATGAGCCGCACCTGTTGGTCGCCGCAGTGCAAGCCCACGCCGAGCGTGAATCGCGCCGCGCCCCCCACGCCATCAGCGAGCAGCTTTGGCGCATGACCCCGAGTGGCCTGTTGGAGCGGTGCTGAAGATGAGGCAGAAGGGGCCATGGGCAATCACATCTACGACCAGGGCCTCGACAAGAACCCCGCCAACCACGCAGCGCTGACACCACTGACGTTTCTCAGCTGGACCGCCGACGTTTATCCCGACCGGCTGGCCGTCGTGCATGGGGATCGTCGCTTCACTTGGCGCGCCACGCGCGAACGTTGTCTTCGCCTCGCCCACGCCCTGCTGGCTCGCGGAATCGGTCCCGGTGACACGGTGTCGGCGATGCTGTCGAACACGCCCGAGATGTACGAAGCACACTTCGGCGTGCCGATGACCGGCGCGGTGCTGCACGCGCTCAACACTCGCCTCGACGCCGACGCGCTGGCGTTCATGCTCGACCACGCTGAGTGCAAGGTGCTGTTGGTGGATCGAGAATTCGCCAACGTGATCCGCCAAGCGCTGGGCAAGATCGACCGCCAGCCGCTGGTGATCGACGTTCTCGATCCCGAATACAGCGGCGCTGGGGAGCCGTTCGGCGCGCTCGACTACGAAGCATTCCTGCGCGGCGTGGACTCGACATCGCTCGCACGAGCCTTGCCGCAAGCGCCCGGAGATGAGTGGGATGCGATCGGCCTCAACTACACCTCAGGCACGACCGGCAATCCCAAGGGCGTCGTCACCCACCACCGCGGCGCCTACCTCAATGCGCTCAACAACGTGATCGCCTGGGCGATGCCCAAGCACGCGGTCTACCTGTGGACGCTGCCGATGTTTCACTGCAACGGCTGGTGCTTTCCATGGACCCTGGCCGCCGTCGCGGGCACCAACGTCTGCTTGCGCAAGGTCGAAGCCAAGGCGGTGTTCGACTTGATCCGTACCCACGGCGTCACCCACTACTGCGGCGCGCCGATCGTACACAGCAGCTTGATCCACGCACCCGAGATGCTGCGTCAGGGCATCACGCACAAAGTGAACGCGCTAGTGGCCGGCGCCGCCCCACCCTTGGCGATGATCGAGGGCATGGCGCGCATTGGCTTCGACGTCACACACGTCTACGGGCTGACCGAGGTCTATGGCCCCGCCGCGGTCTGCGCGAAGCACGACGAATGGCACGTGCTCGACACGGCAGCGCAAGCCGAGCGCAACGGACGCCAGGGAGTGCGTGCGCTCTTGGAAGAAGGCATGACCGTGATGAACCCGGAGACGATGCAGCCCGTGCCCGCCGACGGCGAGACCATGGGCGAGATCATGTTCCGCGGAAACATCACGATGAAGGGTTACTTGAAGAACCCCAAGGCCACCGCCGAAGCGTTTGCCGGAGGTTGGTTTCACTCTGGTGATCTCGCGGTGTTGCATCCCGACGGTTACGCGAAGATCAAAGATCGATCGAAGGACATCATCATCTCTGGTGGCGAGAACATCTCGTCGCTCGAAGTCGAAGACGCACTGTATCGGCATCCCGCGGTGATGGCCGCAGCCGTGGTTGCGCAGCCGGATCCGAAGTGGGGCGAGTCACCCTGCGCGTTCGTCGAGCTCAAGCCGAGCTCGGTCGTGACGGAGCAGGAGATCATCGCGTACTGCAGGCAGCACATGGCGCACTTCAAGGCACCACGGCGCGTGATCTTCGGCGAGCTCCCGAAGACGTCGACCGGCAAGATCCAGAAGTTCTTGCTGCGCAATCAGGTCAAGTCGACGACGGCGATCGAGTAGTCGATCAGCGGCAGGGGATGCGCACCATGCGCACGCGTTGACCTTCACTGTCGGCTTCGATCCAGGCCACCGTGAAGCGGCCGTCGAAGCTGGTGCGAACGGTGACGCGTCCTCCGTCGGCTGTGGTTTCGGCGACGTCTGCGGCCGGGCCCAAGCGACGACCGGTCTTGTCGATCAAGAACAGCTTCACCGTCGCCGTGCCGTTCGCGACCTCCGGCAATGCGCGGTAGGCAACCACGTAGCCATTGCCGATCGCTGCAATGGAACCATCGGTACCGCGCTCCGCACGGCTGACGATGCGCTCTTCGATGCCGGTCGGACGCCCCGTCTCATCCAGCGGGCGAAAGCGAATCTCAAAGCCAACGTTGTCGGTCACGGTCGAGTACACGACCGCGGCGTTCATCGCGCCATCGGCCAGGTCGACCGAGCTCTTGTTCGATACCTGCGCGGCGAGCTTCACCGGCACACCAGCGATCTCACCGTCTTCGTTGAGCGGCTGCAGGAACGCACCTCGATCGGTGCTCTGGGTATCGACCCATGCCACCGCACCAACCGACTCGATGCCCGAGATCGCGAAGTTGAACCCGTGTTGCATCGCGGTCGGTGCGATCACTTCGATCGGTGTCGCATCGGTGTCGTTGAGCTCACGCAGGTAAAGCGCGGTCCAGTCACCAGACGGCGTCGCTTGCTCGACCCATCCGAGGAACGGAACGCCGTTAATGCGCGTGAGCATCGGTGTACGGCCACCTTCCGCCGATTCGACCTGCAGCGTCGGTTCGTTGCCGCTGTCCAACACCATCGACCACAGCTGATTCTCGCCGCCGCGGTTGTCCCAGAAGAACAGGCGCCACTGCGAGCTCTCGAAGTACAGCGCGGGATCGTACGCGCGCGAGCAGGTGCCGCCGGCATTCACCACGGCTTGCGCGGCAAACTCACCACCGCGGGATGGAAAGCGCATCACGTCGATGCCGTTGCCGCACGTGTCCACTTCGTAGGCGAGACCAAAACCTGCCGGCGCCCCGAGCAAGCTGAACGCAGAACGATCACCGCTGAGCGTGTCGACACTGTACTTGTCGTCGTCGCTCGGCACGCATGTCGGCGCGCTGCCCGCGTCTTCGTCGCTCGCGTCGTCATCACCCGAATCCATCGCGACCGTGGCGTCCATCGCTCCGGTGCCGCCTGTGCCACTGGTTCCGCCGCTACCACCGCTGCCACCGAGCGGTGGTGGACCGTCGTCATCACCACCGCAGGCCGAGAGCACCAACAAACCGCAGAGAACCGTCGCTCGTGTGATGTGCACGCAAGTCACTCCCTAAGCTCGACCCAACCTCGCACAAACGGCTTCCAGGATACATGACTGAAGGTGACGCCTTCAGCGGTCGCGCGCCCGCGTACGCCGACAAGACAACCCGCGACACACACTGTGCTCTCGCGTAGCCAGCGTCACCCGCCTGACGCAGGCAGCCATCGACATGACGACGGCGAACATGTGCGCCTGCGGATTTCCGCGCGAATTGCTGGATGCGCGTGGTGGCAAGGGTCTTGCTCTTGCACCGGTTGGAGCCAAGCCGCGCAGAACGCGGATGGCCCCTGAGCACCGATGGTCGAGCGACTTCACGATGTCACGCTGTACGTGCCGGCGCGCAATGCCGCGGCGTGGCTCGCGGCGTGTGCAGAAGCGATCGCGCGGCTCGACCCGGCACCGAAGGAAGTGCTCGTCATCTACGACGAGCGCTCGCGGGACGAGACCGTGGCCATCGCGCGCGCGCTCCCGGACGTTCACGCCATCCCACAACCCCGCCCTGGCCTCACCGCCGCGCGCAACGCCGCGTACCAACTGGCGCAGCCTCGTTGGGTCGCGTCGATTGATTCCGATGTCTTGGTTGCGCCGGATTGGCTCGGCGCATTGTGGCAAGCGCGCACGGATCTCGGCGAGCCGGCCGCGCTCTCGGGTCGAACCGAAGAGCGCATTCGGCACGCGGGCGATGCCTTTCGCGCGCTGATGATGCCGCATCACTGGGGGGCGCATGTGATGCGTGGACCCTTCATGACGATCAGCGACGCGCTGTTCGATCGCGACGCGGTGCTTGCGGTTGGCGGCTACCGTGAATCGCTCGAGCGCTACGGCGACGACTCACGCTTGAGCCAGGATCTACGCGACGCGGGCTACGCGCTGGCCTACACACCGCACGCACGCGGTCTTCACATCCGCACCGACACGATCGCTTCGGTGCTCGACTTGCGTTGGGCCTACAGCGAGCCGCGACAGCGCGCGCGACTGATGGACTTGGACGGCTTGAAGGCGAAGCTCGCGGTCAACGTGGAGTATGGCCGGATGGCCGCCGCACGCGCACTGGAGGCGGGAGAGCCGACGCTGGCCTGGATCGGCGCGCTGCTGCCCTGGCACCACGCGCTCAAGGACTGCGAAGCGATGTTGTCGCAGCGCACGTTGTTGAATGACGACACGCGTACGATCGCGCTGAGCGTGTTGCGACGTGGGCTGTGGGACGCGTTGGTCGCTTCTGCGCGCGGAGTCGCCACCGTGGCCGCCGCAGCACTGAGTCAGGTCACCCCAAGCGGCACACACGCAACCATGCCTTGGCCGGCGTTTGGTTCGTATGTGAAGGCAGTCACGACCGCGTGCGTGGCGTGGGCTCACGAAGTCGCGGGTGTGCTTGCCCCGATCGATCCGCAGGCGTTGATCGACGCCAACGCGGAGACGATCGCACGTTGGGCGCATGCGTTCGGTGGGCCCAGTGATGCGCGCACACCTGGGTCACGTTGGCCGGCACCACGTTCTGCAGCGCCGTGGCGTGATGCAGCGCGATCTGAAGCCAGCAGGCCAATGCCGGTTCGCCCACCGTCCGCCGTGCCTCGCACCCGCGTGATCGATGGCCAGACCGTGACCGCCGTGGCGCTCGACACCTTCGCCGATCCGCGCGCTGCGTTGCGCGATGTCGTGCAAGGCGCACGTGCGGTGGGATTGTCCTACACGATGCCCACACGCTTGGAGGCGGGCGCGCCGATCCTGTTGGCGGTCGATTTGGCCGAGGCCTGCGCCGCCGAGGGACTCGCAATTTCCGGCTTTGAAACGCTCGCCGGGGGCGTGGAGCTGTGGGCGCAAAGGATCGCGCGATGAAGCCAACGCTCGTCGCGCTCAAGTCACACACCAGTCCGACCGAAAGCGGATGGGAGCAAGCAGCGCGTCACGGATGACGGCGGCGAAGGGGAACAAAGACCATGGACGGTTCATCGACAGCAGCCACAGCCAACCAGCTCGCATGGGATGCGGACGTGGAGCCCGCGAACCAGAACGCCGTACCGCAGCTCAAGCTGCACCGCGGTGGCCCCGGTCGCCGACGCTTGCCGATCGTCGCCGCGGACCTGGAGGGCGTGGCGATTCAGAGCACGAAGGTGGGCGAGGTGCCAATGGCGCCAGCCGACCTGCCGGAGCTTTCGACGTTGAAGTTCCTGGATGAGATCCCGCGCTTCCAGGCGATCTTGCGCGGCGAGCTGCCGCCTCCGATCACGGTCGAGATCGACCCGACCAACATCTGCAACCACCACTGCGTGTGGTGCATCGAGGCCGAGTACATCTCGAGCGACAAGAACACGATGAAGAAGAAGCACCTGCTCCGCATCGTGCGCGAGGTCAAAGAGCTCGGGGCCAAGAGCATCGTGTTCAAGGGCGGCGGCGAGCCGTTGGTGCACCCGGCGATCGGTGACGCGTTGAAGCTCGCGCATGAGCTGGGCCTGCGCAGCGGTATCATCACCAACGGCGAGCGCATCCTGGCGCTCAAGGACGCGATCATTCAGTACGCCACATGGGTGCGCGTCAGCATCGACTCGGGCACGCCGGAAGACCACGAGAAGATGCACGGCGCCAAGCCCGGCGCGTTTCAGAAGGCCTTCGACGGCATCACCGAGATCTCACCGCACGTGTTCGTGGGCACCCAGTTCGTGCTCAACGAAGAGAACTGGCGCGGTGCCGAAGAAGGTGCGCGCAAGAGCAAGCAAGCCGGCGCAAAATACATCCAGTTCAAGTCGGTGATCCGCGAGCAGACGTTGGATGAAGGCTCGGTCCCGCACATCGATGCGGCGGTGGCACGGGCACGGCGCGAGCTCGATGGTGTGGATGGCTTCCGTGTGGTCGGCACCGGCACCGCAAAGCGTCAACCGCCCTACCGCACCTGCAAGGGTCATCAGCTCGTGATGATCATCGGCGCCAACGGCAACAGCTACGCGTGCTGCTCGACCCGCGGCCAAGAGGACTACAGCTTCGGCAGCGTCTACAACACGTCGCTCAAGGAGATGTGGACCAGCCAGCAGCGCAAGGACGTGCTCGGTCGCATCGACAACCTCGAGTGCCGCGCCGGCTGCCGTGCCCGTTCGCGCCTGCGCTACGACGCCTACAACGAAGTCTTCGACTACCTCTCGAGCAATCAACCCCACGCCGACTTCTTCTGAGGTGACCATGCGCAGCATTCGTCCCACGCGTGTGATTGCAGTGGCGCCAGCGTTCAATCGTGCAGCGCTCACCGAACGCGGTGTGACGTCGCTGTCCAAGGTGCGTGGTCTGGCCGGTTGCGTGATCGTCGACCACTACGGCAAGGACGACACAGCACGTCGCGCCGCCGCAGCCTGGGACAAGTGTGAAGTACTGCGCGCCGATCCGGCGCTGTGGTGGACCGGCGCGGTGAACATCGGCGTGGCCCATGCCTTCTCGCGCGGCGCGACCCATGTGGTGATCCTGAATGACGACCAGCTGTTCGACCCGGGCTTCGTCGAAGCGCTAATGAACGTCTGGCACGGTGATCCGAACACGTTGGTGGGCGCCAAGGTGCTCGATGCCAACGACAAGAAAACGATCGTGGCCTACGGCGCCCGCGTCGACTTCGATCATGGTCACGTGCAGCAGAACGCATCAGGGGCGGTCGACGACGGTCGTTTCGATCACACCGAAGAAGTCGAGTGGCTACCGACCCAGGGCGTGTTGTTGTCGCGTCAGCTGTACGACCGGATCGGCGCGCTCGACGAGAAGCTCTTCCCCCACTACTTCGGCGACGTGCACCTGGGCTTCCGCGCGCGAGAAGTCGGGGCGCGCGTGTTGGTGTGCGGCAGGGCCAAGACCTACGTCGATCCGGCAACCACCGGCACCATGCGTGTCGATCAACCGCTGACGCTCAAACGCGGCGTCGAGGCGCTAACGTCACGTCGCAGCTGGGCCAACGTGCGCGATCACGTGGTGTTCGCGTTGCGTCATGCGCCGACGTTGAAGATCGCGAGCTACCTGCGAGGCCACCTGACGCGCACCGGTCGTCGCATCGTGCGCCAAGCGGTGTTGCGCGCCCCGGCCTTCGCCCGCGCCGAACGCTTGCTGCGACGCGCCAAGGCACGCGGTGACAACAAGGTCGCCGTCTACGGCAGCGGCTGGGACACCACGTGGTTGTTCCAAGAGCGCCCTGAGACGCGTGGGCTGGTCGACTTCCTGGTCGACGATCGCCGCGCCGGCGAACGTCACGCGTCCGGTCTCGACGTGGTGGATCTCAACACCGCCATTGATCGCGGCGTGCAAACCGTGATCGTCAACTGCGCTGCCCACGAAGAAGCCATGTGGCAAACCCTCAAGCTGCGCGCGCCCAAGCACATCACCGTCGAGCGCCTGTACTCCCCGCTGCCCCTGTAGCCACGCCTCGCACCTAGGCGCGACCACCGAGCGCGCGTAGCCTTGCCGGCATGAATCACTTGATCAGGGCGGGGCTTGGGTTGGCGTGTGTGGTCGCGGTCGGTTGCGTGGGTGGCGACGGCGGGGGTGGTGGCGGTGGAGCCGGCGGCGGCGGCAACCTCAGTCAGTTCGAGGGCATCTACACCATCACCTCGTACACCGAGAACACCACGGGCTGCGACGCGCCGGGCGAGTCGATCCTCGATGAGCAGGATCCAATGCTGGCCAATGTCGCGATCAGCTTCTTCTTTCAGCCGGTGCTCACGACGCACACGTGCGTTGATCTCGACGACTGTCGCGCCGTCGCCGCGGATGCCGAAGCCAACAACGTTGTTCCGTTCTTCGGCGGCTTCATCTTCGAGTCGGCGAGCGGCACCGTGGCCAACGGCAAGACGATCACCGCCGGCACCGACTTCGAAACCGATCAATGCCAGGGCAGCGTCGTCGAGCACACCCTGACGCTGGCCGAGGACGGCTCCTTCACCCTGGAGAGCCGCACCACCGAGAGCGCCACGTTCGCGCCCGACAGCGAAGGCTTCTGCAACACCGAAGACGCCGAAGCCGCCGCCAACGGCCAGCCCTGCACCGAGGTCGTCACAATCCAAGCTACGTTCACCGAAGCGCTTCCCTGATCGACGCGCTCTACAAACCCAACCAGGGGCGCGGGGCGATGGTGCGGGTGCCTTTGCGCATTTCGAAGAAGAGCGCGGACGGTTCCTGATCGCCACCGACGGCGCCGATGCGTGCGCTGCGGGACACGTCGTCACCCACGAGGACCTCGACGATACCGAGACCGCCGTAGACGCTGTAGTAGCTCTCGCCGTGATCGACGATCACCAAGCGGCCATAGCTGCCATAGGTGTCGCTGAAGGCCACGCGACCGGCCGCGACAGAACGGACCGGCGTTCCGACCGGTGACAAGAACTCCAAGCCTGGACCATCGCTTTCGGCGCGGCTCGCGTCGCGCACGATCACGTCACCGGCGAGCGGGAACGCCAAGCTGCCGCGCATGCTCTCGAAGCGCGTCACCGGGGCCGAGTCGGTCAAGCGCAAGCCGTAGAAGCCTTGATCGCGTGCTGGCGGTGCCGCGCTCGAGGTCGCAAACGTGTCGAGAAATTGTTCGCCGAACGCGGTCGCCTCAGCTGCCCTGCTCTTGTCTTGCAGCTGGGTGGGCTTCGCGCGCGACTCTTCGATCGATCGGCCAAGCGTCGCGACCTCGTTGCGCAACGCCACACGCCGCTCCTTGTCATTGATCAGGCGCTTGCCATCCGCCTCCACCAAACGCTTCAAGCGCCGCACACGTCCAGCATGTTGCAGCAAGGACTCGAAGCCGCCGGCCACCGGCAACATCCCCGCACGGGTCAGTCGATACAGCGCGCGCATGTGCGTACGCAGGTTCTCGCGTGTCTCGTTCACGCGCTTGGCGATTGCGTCCAGCTCGGTCGAAGCACGATCCTTCCGCGTCGAGGCGGTCTCGATCTCATCCAACACCTGACCGATCTCCGCATCGAGGGCCGTGCCACCCGCGCTGGCTGCGCTGTCGTACGCGAGCTCGCCGCGCATCTGGGCCCAGGCCGAAGCTCCGAAGCCCACCACCAACAGCGCCGCTGCGAATGCCTGCTTCCTCATACCGACAGATATCGGCGCAAGGAGAGCATGCTGCCGAGCGCGCCGATCGCTGCGCCGCCGAGCACAATCGCCATCAGCCACAACGGGTTGAGGAACACCGTCGACACACCGACCAGGCTCGACAATGTGGAATCGACACGGCCGTGCAGCGCCAGATAGCCAACGCTCAACAAGATCACAGCGACCAACGCTGCCGCGGTGGACTGCAACGCACCTTCGACCACGAACGGACCGCGCACGAAGCCATCGGTCGCGCCGCATAGCTTCAGCACCTCGATCTCCTGACGGCGCCCCGCGACCGCCAAGCGAATCGTGTTTCCGACCACCGCGATCACACACACGATCACGAGCAGCGCCAAACCGATCGATGCGCTGCGGCCCGCCGAGACCAACGCCGTCAGCTGACTGAACCAGCTCTGGTACGTCTCCACAGCGTCGACCGCAGCGAAGCCCTGCATGCGCTTGGCCAACGTGGCAACGCGCTCATCGCTGGTGCCGACCTTCAGCGTCAGCTCCAGGCTCGGCGGGAAGGCTTCCTGCGGCAGCGCTTCCATTGGAATGCCCAGGTCTGCTTGCGAAGCGAACTGCGTGCGCGCCTGCTCCGACGAGATCAGCTCCGCCTTCGCGATGTCCTCGACGCTCTCCAGCACCAATCGCAGCTGGGCGATGTCGGATTCCTTGGCGCCGTCCTTCAGGTAGATCGACAGATTGCGCGCCTGGCCCCAGCGCGTGGTCATGTGCGCCAGGTTGGTGATCGCGAGCAGCGCCGCGCCGAGACACAAGAACGCCACGACCAAGCTCGCCACCGCCACGATGTGCAGGCGCAGATCATCACGCAGTCCGCGCTTGGCTCTCGAAAGCATCGTCATCAGATCCATCGGGCTCGCCCTCCGTCACCGCTTCGCCGCGCTGCACGCGGCATCAGGCCTCGCTTCGACTACGCCAGCATGTGCTCGGTGCGCGCCGACCACGCACGCAGACCTTGGCTCGCTTCGATCAAGCGACCGTCGTCGATCACGATCAGCCGGTGTGGCGCCGCCTGCAGCAGCGAGTGATCGTGGGTCGCGAACATCACGGTGGTGCCCGCTTCGTGGATCTCTTCGAACAACGTGAGGATGTCGATCGCGAGCTGCGGGTCCAGGTTGCCGGTCGGCTCATCCGCCAAGATCAACGCGGGCTCAGTCACGATCGCGCGCGCGATCGCGATGCGCTGCTGCTCACCACCGGAGAACGTCGAGGTCCGCTCATTGCCGCGCCCCGCCAGGCCCACACGCTCCAACGCGTCCGCCACGCGTGAGCGCGCCAAGCGCGGCTGCGTGCCGATGATCTCCAACGCCACCGCCACGTTCTCGTACGCAGTCCAGTGCGGGATCACCTTGAAGTCTTGGAACACGACACCGAGGTTGCGCCGCAAGAACGGGATCGAATCGTCGGTCAGACGCGCGATGTCGCGCCCCGCAAACAGGATGCGACCGCCGTCCACCGTGTGCTTGCGGGAGATCAGCTGCAACAAGGTGCTCTTGCCGGCGCCACTCGGCCCCGTGACGAACACGAACTCGCCACGCTCGACCGTGAGATTCACGTTGCGCAGCGTGGGCACGTCGCGCCGGAAGTACTTGTAGACCTCCTCCAGCTGCAGGATCGGCTTGGGACCGCCGCCCGCGTCCACGCGCCCTTTGTTACGGAAGTACGCCGGTGGTCGGCGCACCACGTTGTTGTCTGAGCCACCCCGGACCTTTGCCATAGTCCCCCAGCTACCAGTCCCTGATCGGCGAGACAAAAAAACGGCAGCTCGAAGGGTGCTCGCGGCGGGTTAGCCTGTGGCTCATGGCCCGACGCGTGTACGCGACCATCGGTCGCGCGCCAGACAACGACGTGGTGCTCGATCACCCCACGGTCTCCAACCACCATGCGCGCCTGTCGTGGAAGGACGCCGGGCTCTTGGTCGAAGACCTTTCGTCAGCCAACGGAACCATGGTGGACGGCCAGCGCATCACCGCGGCGCGCACCCGCCCAGGCGCCGACGTGAGAATCGGTCAGGTCGTATTGCCCTGGAGTCACGCCGGACTGCGCACATTGCTGAAGTCGGGCGTCGGCGCGCGCACCCTGGTGATGCCTGAGCAACGCTCACCGACGTTCGTTTGTGGCTCCTGTGGACATGTCGGTCCGTTGCCGGCGGGACCCGTGGCAACCACCCTCACCTGTCCGAGCTGCCGGGCCACCCTGCGCACCGGAACCAAGCCAGCAAGCTCGTCCGGTGTCGGCATGTGGGCCGCGTTCGGTGTCGCGTTGAGCATGCTCTTGGTGATCGTCGTGTACTTCCTGATCACGGACGAAGGACAGGTCGACATTCCCAAGGCGGTCGAGCGCATCGCGCCGGTGATCGAAGAGAAGATCGCGGAGCAGCGGATCGGCGGAGAGACCGCGCAGAAGCTCGCTGCGGCGCTGGCACCGATGGACCCACTGACGCGCAACACGGCCGCCAAGCTCCCGGCGCGCACTCAAGGTCCGTTTCACGTGGAGCAGGTGGCAGAGATCTGGAACGCGGTGCGGCGCGACTGGCGCTACGTCAATGATCCGGAAGGCCGCGAGTACTTCGCCACCAGCACTGAGACAATCCAGAACGGCTACATCGGCGACTGCGACGACTTCGCGATCACGCTGGTGTCGATGGTCACGGCGATCGGCGGCAAGGGGCGCATCGTGTTGATGGATGGCCCGCGCGGTGGACACGCCTACGCCGAAGCTTGTGTGCAAGGCGATCCCAGCAAGATCGGCGCAACGTTGATCCGGCACTACAAGAATCGCTTCAAGCGCTACATCACCGGCGCAGCACCCAAGACGATCGCGTACCGCACGACCGAGGACTGCCCGATCTGGCTCAACCTGGATTGGAATTCCTTCGTGCCTGGCGGTCCCTACGAGCCAGAGACGTGGGCGGTTGCGGTCTACGAAGGAGGGCGCACTGAAACCTTGGCGCCCGCCAACCCGGCGCCCGCATCACCGGGCGAGCCCACGCCGGCCGCGCATCCCGCGCGCTGACTCACCGCTCTTGCCGCTGCCACACCGCGGCCCCATGCTGGTTCCACTGCGAGGTCAGTCATGGACAAGCCGATCGAGCGACGTGAATTTCTGGCGGGTGCAGCGGCGACAGTGGCCGTTGCTGCGTGTGCCCCGAGCGTGTCGGGTGGCGGTGGCAGCACCAAGCCACAGGCGTTGGGACGTGGCATCGCCGACGTGTTCACTGGCATGCCGACCACAGATGGCGCCGGTGTGTCACTGACGCGCGTGATCGGTCAGCCGCGTCTGCGCAACCTCGATCCGTTCTTGATGCTCGATCGGTTTCACTCCGACGATCCGAACGCGTACATCGCGGGCTTCCCCGATCATCCGCACCGCGGCTTCGAGACCGTCACGATCATGCTCGACGGGCGCATGCGTCATCGCGATCACAAGGGCAACTCGGGCTTGATCCTCGGCGGCGGCTCGCAATGGATGACCGCCGGTCGCGGCATCGTGCACTCCGAGATGCCCGAGCAAGAAGGCGGCTTGATGTCCGGCTTCCAGCTTTGGATCAACCTGCCGGCACGCGAAAAGATGCGCGCGCCCGAGTACCAAGATTTGCAACCGGACGCGCTGACAGATCTCTCGTTTGGACGCGGTATCAACGCGCGCTTGATCGCGGGTACCGTCGACAACGAGCGCGGCCCGGTGCGCGATCGCGTGACGCATCCCTTGCTGATGACGTTGAAGCTTCCGGCCAACGCGCATGTGGAGATCCCGGTCGACCGCGATAACCGCGCGTTCGCCTTCGTCTACCAAGGCGACGTGCAGATCGATGGCCGCTCGCAATCACTGCGCAGCAATGAGCTCGGCGTGTTCGAAGACAAGGGCTCGACGATCGCGCTCCGCGGCGGTGAGCACGGCGCAGCTTTGGTGCTTGCAGCAGCGACCCCGTTGCGAGAGCCCATCGTCCAGTACGGCCCCTTCGTGATGAACACGGAAGAAGAAATCCGGCAGGCCTACATCGACTACCGCAACGGCTCCCTCGCCAAGATGTGACGTTTGTCTTTTCCGTTCATGCCGGCTTACGTCCTCGTCGGGCCCTGCGAAATACATCTCAGTATTCCTCGGGCCCTCCTGCGGGCGCGCTCGGCCTGAACGAAAAACCCTGCACGTCCGTGGGCGCGAACGTCAGAAGGGAATGATCCCTGCATCGAGGCCGGGCCACTCCACACCGCCGTCGAGGTCGTCGGGGAGGCATTCGAAATCGCAGCGGTGGGTGCTGGGGCAATAGAACGAACCCTCGCCTTGATTCTGTGAGCAGAAGGCGGAGCACACGTCGATCGAGAGCTCGCAGTTGTTGCTGGGCGGACAGAACATGGCGCCCTCGCCTTCGCACGTGAAGCACTCCTCGTCGTACTGGATGCACGCGTGCAGCTCTGGACACCAGCGTTGCTGCAAGTCGCATTGCCGCGCGTCGCATTCGTCTTGCGTGCCACAGCTCTTGTCCTGGCAGACGATGAGCCCGTCGGGACATTGACCGTACACGTCGGCCAAGACGCGGTAGCGCTCGATCAGGGTGGGCAGCTCCTCTTGTCGCGTCGCGTACCACTGACGCAGTTGCATCGCGCGCTCCATGTCGCCCTCACGCAGCATCTCGGCATCACCCAACGCGGTGACGAGCTGCTCCACCATGACTTCCGGATTGAGCTCGTCGAACGCTGTGATCAGGCGCTCGCACGTCGCCAGTGTGTCGGTCCAACACGCGGGGTCGAGCTGACAACCACGCGCAACACGCGACGATCCGGTGAGCGGCACGGTTGGGTACCAGTCTTGCCCCGCGCTGATGTCGACCGAGTACGGCGCCCACACCAAACGGCCGTCATTCTGCTCGATGATCAGGTTGTTGTTGGCGTTGTGCAGCGCATCGTCGCCGGTCGCGAGCATCCAGCTGAGGCACTGGAACTCGTGCATCCGATCCCAGTCGATGAAGTCGCCCGTGTTCGCCTTGAAGCCGGGGCCCAACGGGATGCGTCGCATCTCCGCGCGGAAGTCTTTGAGCCGCGTGTCGTCGCACTCGGCCCACTGACACGCGCTCGGCGGCACCATGTCACCCGGGTCGCCCGGGAACTCCCACATGTTGCGGCAGCCGCCGTCGAGCAGGTCCGCGTTGTCTTCGCAGAAGCGCGGCTTGTAGACCTCCATCAACGTCATCGGCACCCACACGTCGCTGCCCCACACGTTGCTGCCGAGAAACGCGTGCGTGGAACGCAGCGCCGGATAGCCGAGCGCGCGATAGATCCGGTGCGCGAGCGCCTCGCGAAAAATCGTGCCGACCATCGCGTTGTTGAGACGCAGGTGCTCAAAGCTTCCGAGCCGCTTGCCCAGCTCGAACTCATCGAAGTCGAAGCGCACGTTCGGAATCGACGTCGTGTTCCATGGGCGATAGGTGCTCTCGCCGACCAACTTCACTTCCACCTTGCCGAAGTCAGCGACTGCGCTGCTCGTCGCGTTCTTCACCACCACGTGATCGGCCCAGGTCGCACCGGTGCCCGGCGTGTACAGCTCGCCGTTGTCGATCTCAAACTCGCGGGCAAAGATCGGCCCCGGGCCACCGCTGCCACCCTGCTCGTTCATCCGCGCTAGCTCACGCGCGCTGACCTCAACCCAAAAGCGATGCCCCGTCGTGGCAAACAAATCGATCTCGAAGCTGCCGTACGGCGTGTTGGGCACCAGGCCACCAAACGTCACGCCCGCGTCACCAGCATCACCTGCGGCGGCATCCTCATCGCCGGCATCAGGCACAGACGCCTCGGTCGCTGCATCGCTGCCCGCATCCACTTGTTCCATGGGCTCGTCTTCACAACCCACGAGCGCCAACATCAACCACGCACCGATCAACCAACCAAACCTACACGCCATCCAGTGCCATCAGCCCTTTGTATCCACGCCCCATGGGTCTGAGGGGTAGCACGAGATCACCAAAGGGGCGCATCACGGGAGTCGACACGCCTTGAGCTGATCAGGGCTGTGGGCCGTGTGCTGCAAGGACGCCGGTTTCATCACCGTTGCGTGTGCTCGCGTCGAACGTGCAGGCTCAATCGGTGGGAGAACACCGCTGGCCGTGGATCTTGTCGTTGGCCCTATCGCTCAGCGGCTGCGGACGGTTGGGCTTTGAGTTGCTCATTCCGGAAGACAGCAACGGCCCGCCGGAGCAGGACGCTGCAAGCCAAGACGCCGCCTCGCGCGACGCCTCCATGACGGACGCAACGACCGATGCCAACTCCGTGATCGACGCGAGCTTCGATGCCACGACGATCGATGCCCGTGTCACGGACGCCAGCGGCATCGATGCAGACACTCGTGATGCGACCGGTGACGCCGACGCAACCATGGATGCCACCACGTCGGATGCCGCGACCGATGCGCCGTCGACGGACGCCATCGTGACCGACGGCACCCCGATCGATGCCGCCGACGATGCCGCAACCGATGCAATGGCGTGCACGACCCAAAACGGTGCAACGGAATACGACCAACGCATGGCGGCTGCGTTCCCGAGCGACATCCACGACTGGAACCTGAACGGTGGCGGTGTCTGCAACGACTTCAATTGCAACGGTGTCGACTTCGTCTGCAACACCGGCCAGACCTGCGGCATGCAAGCGCTCGGCACGATCACGCCCAACAGCGGCGTATGTCGGGCCGGTGCCACGTGCCGCATCCATGG
>JACZCZ010128713.1_pt1 | contig 24364 bp, 23 predicted proteins | sample 8641811 | NCBI WGS metagenome assembly JACZCZ01 (sample SAMN15324610, study PRJNA640507) | soil metagenome | isolation source: intercropping peanut in the first line | place: China: Luxin town, Laibin City, Guangxi Province | collected 2019-07-25 | depth 10cm m | reverse complement strand
CTCGTGGTCACCGGCATGGAGACCGAGGTCGACAAGCTGATCGCCGAAGAGCTCGCCGATCCGTTGATGCACATCGTGCGCAACGCGGTGGACCACGGCATCGAAGCCCCGTTCGAGCGTGAGCGCGCGGGTAAGCCGTTGATCGGCACGATCGCGATCAGCGCCTACCAAAAGGGAAACCACGTCGTGATCGACGTGCAAGACGACGGTGCGGGCATCGATCCGGGCGCGGTGCTGCAGAAGGCCGTCGAGATGAAGGTCGTACGCGAGGATCAAGTTGCGGATCTCACGCGCGAAGAAGTCCTCAACGTGATCTTCTTGCCCGGTTTCAGCACCGCCGAAGAAGTCACCGACACCTCCGGTCGCGGCGTCGGCATGGACGTGGTCAAGACGAACATCACGCGCCTCGGTGGTGTGATCGATGTCCAAAGCGAGCAGGGTGTCGGCACCAAGTTCACGATCACCTTGCCGATCACGCTCGCGATCATCAGCGCGCTGATCGTCGAAGTGGCGGGCCGAACCCTGGCGTTGCCGTTGGCGACGGTGCAGGAAGCGCTGCGGCTCGATCCGACCGAGATCCGCAACCTCGACGGACGAGAGGTGCTGACCTTGCGTGGCACCACGCTGCCGATCTGTCGTCTCGGCGAGCTGCTTCGCTTCGCTCCACCGCCGGGTCAAAGCGTGTTGCGCCAGTTCGTGGTCGTGGTCGTGCTCGGTCACCGCCGTCTCGGCTTCGTGGTCGATTCACTTGGCGGGCAAGAGGATGTCGTGATCAAGAACCTGGGCCCGAGCCTGCGCAACGTGCGCGGCGTCGCGGGTGCGACCGATCGCGGAGATCAACGGTTGGTATTGGTGCTCGACGCGTCGGGCTTGCTCGATGAAGTTCTGGAATCCTCTGACGCGATCCGCCTGCAGGAGGTCGCGTCGTGAGAGAGATGAACAGCGATCGACCCTCGGTCATCCCGCGCAGCTCCTTCGCGCCGTCGCGTGATGGTGCGCAGCGTGAGTACTTGGCGTTTGGCCTCGGAGATGAGCGCTACGCGCTGCCGTTGTCGAGCGTGCGAGAGATCATGACCGTGCAGCCGCTGACCGAGGTGCCGCGCGCGCCGCAGAAGGTGCTGGGGATCTTCTCGGTGCGTGGCGGCGTGACCACGTTGATGGACACGCGCCGTTGCCTCGGTTTACCCGAAGCGCCGCTGACACCGCGCGCGCGTGTGCTGTTGGTCGACAGTGGCGCGGAGCTGATCGGCTTGCTCGTCGATCGCGTTGACCAGGTGTACCGCTTGGTCGCCGAGGAGATTGAGCTGGCGGGCTCGATCGGCGGTGATCTTTCCGAGCACGTGGTTGGCATCGGCCGTCCCGGCACGCACACCGACGAAGGTGAGCACAAGGAAGGACGTCGCGCGCACTACGCGCAAACCGGCAACGCCGAGCACGACATCCTGATTCTTCTCGACCCTGTTGCGTTGTTGAAAGAGTGACGCGCCATGACCAGTCGCACACGCTCGATCGGTGGCAACAAGTTCGTGGGATTCCGCGTCGGTGCGGTCAGCTACGCGATCGACATTCAACGCGTGCGCGAGATCATCAAGCCACTGCCGACGGTGCCGCTGCCGCACGTGCCGCACTCGGTGGTGGGTGTGTTTCACCATCGCGGTGACGTGGTGCCGATCATCGACCTGCGCGCGCGCTTCGGACTGCCCGTCGACGACCACCGCGGCGTGCGCTGGGTGATCGTGAAGCGCGGCAAGCGTTACGTCGGCTTGGTGGTCGATGGCGTCGAGGAGGTGTTCGGTGCCGAGGCGCCGGATCAGCGCGACGTGCCCAAGATCGGTCCGGGTGATCAGGCGCGCGGCATTCGTGCCGTCTACGCCCATGCCCACGGGCTGGTGTTCGAGGTCGACTTGGACTTGCTGACGCGTCCTGCCGATGAGCTCGACGTGGGCTCGGCCGGTCGCGCGCTCTCCGGAGGTGACGGATGAACGAACCGGAGCTGATGCGCGAGCTCGCCAGCGAGGATCCGGAGCTGCGACGCCGCGCCGTGATCGCGCTCGGATCGTCGTCGCCGGCGTACGCGGCGCAGGCGCTGATGCAGGCGCTCGGCGACCCGGAATGGCGTGTACGTAAGGAAGCGGTGCGCGTCGCCCGTGAGCTGGCCGTGTCGCTCGGGCTGCTGTCGCCCCTGGTCGAGGCAATCTGTCAGGGCGACAACGTCGGTCTACGCAACGCGGCGCTCGATGTGCTGGAGAAGCTCGGCGCAGATGCCGCCGATGCGTTGATTGCGGCGCTGCCGACCGTGTCGCCCGAGACCAAGAAGTTCGTGATCGAAGCTTTGGCTTGCGGTGGCGATCCGCGTGTGGTGACGACGCTCATCGAACAGAGCCGCGGCAACGATGTGATGACGGCAGTGACGGCGATCGAAGCGCTGTCGGTGATCGGTGGTCCCGTCACCACCGAGGCCCTGATCGAACATCTCAAGAGCGGTGAAGCGTTGATCCGCATGGCCGCGCTGGACGGCCTCAATCGCTTGGGCACCACGCTGGGCTGGGCGCAGCTCGAGCCGCTGCTCTCCGATCGCATGGCGCGACGGGTGGCGGTGACCGCGCTCGGTCGCTGTGGCCAGCTTGATGCGATCGCGCCATTGGAAGCGGCATTGGCCGACCGCTCATTGCACCTGGTGCGAGCGGCGGTGATCTCGCTGTCCCAGGTGGCGCGTACGACTCCGGAGCTCGCAGCCGCCGTGGAGCGCATGTTGAGCGCTTCGCCGGAGGCATCGCGCGCGCGCATTCGCGATCTGGCGTCGGACATCGACAGCAGCGTGCGTGAGGCCGCGGTCGAGCTCTTGATCGCAGCCCATGATGAGCAGGGGTTGACGGACATCGTGGAGCTGGCGGTCACCGACATGCTGTCGCCCAGCGCCCACGAAGGCTTGCGACGATGGGGCAAGCCATTGTCCCGGTTGCTCCTGGCGTTGCTGGCAGGCGCAGGTGATCGGACGCGCGCAACTGCGCTGGAGCTCGCGTCGGATGCGGCGCTCGAGGCGCTGTCGAGCGCAGCGACCGAAGACCTGACCCTTGTGCGACAGGTGCGCGAAGCGCTGCGACATGCGCTCGCCAGTGACAACCCGACGCTCACGCTCGCTGCGGCGCGTTGCATGGGCGCGTGGGCCGAGGCGTCTGATGCGGCGTTGTTGGTCGGCGTGGCGAGTCGCATCGGCGAAGACGTGGCGTATGCCTGCGGGCGCGCGTTGTCCGGCCTGGCGGAGCGCGCACCCACGGCGGTGCAGGCGGTGATCGAGGTGGTTGCGCTCGATGGTCCTGCGGGGGCGCCCTTGACGACGTTGATCGCGTCGCTCGGCGGGCCGAACGTCGTGTCGCGCTTGCAGGTCGCCTTGTCTGCGCAGGATCCAACGACGCGCAAGGCGGCGATCGAAGGTCTCGCCTCGTTGCCCGATCCAAAGGTTGCCGAGCTGATCGCCTTCGCCCTGACCGACGACAGCGTCGATGTACAGATGACCGCCGCGCGTGCGCTCGGTGCCTTGCGTGACGCCGCGGGAAAACCGATCGGCATGGATCGGTTGCTGCTTGCTCTCAATAGCGAGTCTGACGGCGTGCGGGCGTCAGCGGCGCGCGCCTTGGGAGCGACCGGCGACATGCGCTCCATCTCTCCGCTGCGTGATCTGGTGAGCCAAAGCAACTCCGGCGTGGTGGTGGCGGCGATCGAAGGCCTGCGGGCGCTCGGCGACACCGACATCGGTGCGCTGTTGAACCAAGCGTTGCAGCACGAAGACGAAGAGGTCGTGAAGCAGGCGTTGTATGCGCTCGCGGATGCGCGCGCGGCTGGCCACGTGGATCGGATCGCCGAGGCGCTCTCGCATCGCGCGTGGGACGTGCGTCGTCTCGCCGCGGAGCTACTCGCCAGCTTGCGTGACACCCGTGCGGTCACCGCGTTGCGCGTGCAGCGCGATCGCGAAGTGGATGACCTGGTGTGCGAAGCGATCGACGAAGCGTTGCAGCGCTTGGAGGAGGGCTGATTGCCGCTGCTCTCCGACACCGGCCCGCGTCTCAGCGTCCACGAGTACCGCTTGATCAGCGAGTTCATCGGTGGTCACTGCGGCATCGTGCTCGGCAAGGACCTGCGCTTCGTGGTCGAGCGCAAGCTACGTGAGCGTGTGATCGAGCTCGCGCTGTCGTCGTTCAGCGAGTACTACCACCACCTTCGCTACCACCCGGATCGCACCGCGGAGATCGAGCGTGCGATCGACATCCTCACCACCAACGAGACCTACTTCTTCCGCGAGCGCTCTCAGCTGCAGGCGTTCACCCGTGACGTGCTGCCCAAGCTCAAGGAGCAAGCGGCCCACCGCAAACGCTTGGCGATTTGGAGCTCCGGCTGTTCCACCGGCGAAGAGGCCTACACGCTCGCGATCAAGGTCGTGCGCTCGGGGCTCTTCGAAGGTTGGGATGTGCGGATCTTTGGCAACGACATTTCCCGACGTGTCTTACAGATCGCGCGGCGTGGTGTGTACGGTCCAAACAGCTTCCGCGCGATGCCTTCCGAGTACCGCGAGCACTTCATCGAGACGCCCGACGGCTTGATGGTCGAGCCGAAGATCCGATCGTTGTGTCAGTTCGGACATTTCAACTTGCTCGACACCGATCGTGCGGCGATGGTCGGTCGTGTGGATGCCATCTTCTGCCGGAATGTGCTCATATACTTCAACGATTCCGCGCGGCGGCGCGTGATTCAATCTTTCTATGAGCGCTTGTATCCAGGGGGCTATCTGATGTTGGGGCACAGCGAGTCGCTGTTGAATGCTTCGACCGCATTCGAGCTTGCGCACCTGCAAGGCGACTTGGCGTACCGAAAGCCGATCGACGTGGCGCGGGGCGAGAACGCATGAGCGTCGCGGGCAAGCTGCGGGTGCTGGTGGTCGACGATTCGGCGATGAACCGTCGCACGCTGGGTGACCTGCTCGACGGCATCCCGGGCGTCGAGGTGGTGGGCAAGGCGTCGGACGGTGACGAAGCGCTGCGGCTCACGGTCGCGTTGCGTCCCGATTTGATCACGCTCGATCTCGAGATGCCGCGCATGGACGGCTTCACCTTCCTGCGCCTGTTGATGGCCAGCCGGCCGACACCGGTGATCGTGATTTCCGGCCACGCCGCGAAGGAGAACGTGTTCCGCGCGCTGGAGCTCGGCGCGATCGACTTCATCACCAAGCCGCAGGAGTCGCTCTCCGGCAACCTGGGTCCGGTCAAGCAACAGCTGGAACAAATGGTCGAGATGGTGCGGCAGCTGTCCCCCGCGTCGATCGAGCCCTCCAAGCGTGTGCCGACCCGCGCTGGTGCCACCGCGACGGCGTCGTATCCGCAGCCGAAGGCAGAGCCCACCGCGCGCAAAGTGGCGGCGGGGCCGCCGAAGAAGCTCGTGGTGATCGCGTCCTCGACCGGCGGACCGACCGCGCTGTTGGAGGTGTTCGCGCGTTTGCCGTCGGAAGCGTCGGCGGCGGTGATCGTCGCCCAGCACATGCCGGAGCGTTTCACGCGCACGTTCGCGGACCGGCTCGACCGCTTGAGCTCGTTCAGCGTGCAAGAGGCGTCCGACATTCAAGTCGTCACCGCGGGCATGGGCTTGGTGTGTCCAGGTGGACGCAGCATCGAAGTGGGCGACGTCGACGGAAAGATGGTCGCGCGCGTGGTGTGGCCTGCGGAGTCCGATCGCTACGCACCCTCGGCCGATCGCCTGTTCTCCACCGCGGCGGCGGTTGCTGGTGATCGCGTGATTGGCGTGGTCTTGACCGGCATGGGTGACGACGGGTCGCGCGGCGTCGCGGCGATCAAGAAGGCAGGCGGCTTGGTGCTGGTCGAAGCCGAAGAGACCGCCGTCGTGTACGGCATGCCGCGTGCAGCGCAGAACGCAGGACGTGTCGACTACACGTTGCCGTTGCGTGACTTGGCGCAGCGTCTGACCGAGCTGATCGCGTAGTCGATGCGCAACGTGGGAGGTGGCCTTGGGTAGAGCGAGCGACGTGCCCCCGGATCTGCAGAAGGAACGCGAGACGTTCGTGCGGACCTTCCTCAAGCGCGGCGTGGAGATCACCGAAGAGCTGATCCGCGAAAACCAAGAGCTCCGGCAGGATCTCTTGGAGCTGCAAACGGAGAATGCGCGCCTGCGTGCACAGATCGCCAGCGAGGATGCGATCCGCGAGCTGCTGTCGACGGTGGAGACGCTGGAGAAGGAACGCAAGTCGCTCCTGTCGCGCTCCGAAGAGCTGCAACGCACATCCCAAACCCACGAAGATCGGTACACCCAGCTGGAACAGGAGTTGAACGATCTCGCGAGCCTGTACGTGGCCAGCAACCAGCTCAATGGAACGCTCGCGTTGCGGCGCGTGGTGCGACACATTCAAGAGCTGCTGGAGCAGCTGATCGGCGCCAAATCGTTCGTCGTATACGTGATGCAGGAAAACCGGACGTTGGTGCCGATCGCGTCCCAAGGTTTGGACGAGGCGCAGCTTGCACCCTTGAGCTCCGGCGAGGGCCGCGTCGGCGAATCGGTGCTGACCGGGCTCGTGTACATGCAGCCCGATGCCACGGCCGCGGGGACCATCGCGGAGCCGCTGGCGGCGATTCCGCTGATCACCGATGGCCACGTGGTCGGCGCGATCGCGCTGGTTCAGTTGCTGGAGCAGAAGCGCGGCTGGGCATCGGTCGACGAAGAGCTGTTCAAATTGTTGGGCGCCCAGGCGTCTACTGCTCTAATAGCCGCGAGCCTCTACACGGTCGAAGAAGGGCCGCTCGCCGCCCTGTCCGACATTCAAGAAAAGCTGCGCAGCCCGCGGCCAGTCACTGTCCCGACTTGAGAGCGAACGATGTCCGACTACTCATGCTTAGTGGTGGAAGATTCTCCGATGATGCGACAGCTCATCGTGTTTGCGCTGGCGCGCGTGAAGAACGTGACCGTCACGGAAGCGGACGACGGTGTGGTGGCGTTGAAGCGTCTGGCCCAGGCCAAGTTCGACCTGATCATCACCGACATCAACATGCCGATCATGGACGGCCTCAAGCTGGTGAAGCGCATTCGCAGCGATGAGGCGCACAAGGATGTGCCCGTGATCGTGATCACGACCGAAGGCTCAAGCGAAGACCGCGCGCGGGCGATGGCACTGGGGGCCAGCGCGTACATCACCAAGCCGATTCAGGCACCGCAGGTGATCGCGACCGTCAAAGAGCTGCTCAAGATCGCCTAATTGGCGTCCGCCGCCCATCCGGCACACAGTAGCCAGACATGGTTGCGATCAAGATTTGCGGCGTGACACGGGTCGAGGACGCGTTGACCTGCGTGGCCGCGGGCGTGGATTCCATCGGTATCAACTTCAGTCGCGCCTCCAAACGCTACTGCGAGCCCGACCGTGCCGCGCAGATCGTGAAGGCCGTGGCTGGCCGCGCGTTGATGGCCGGCGTGTTCGTCGACGCCGACTACGAAGAGATCGTCTCCGTGCGCAACCGTGTCGGGCTCGGCTGCGTGCAGCTGCATGGCGCCGAGACGCCCGAGCTGCTGCGTCGTCTGCTGCCCCACGCGTACAAGGCGTTTCGCGTGAAGGGCCCGAGCATCGTGCACGACGTGATCAAGTATCCCGGTGACCACGTGCTGTTGGACGCGTACGTGCAGGGCGCGCCGGGCGGAACCGGCGAGCGCTTCGACTGGACCTTGGCGCGCGCCGTGAGTCGCGAAAAACGCGTGACGCTGGCGGGCGGGCTGACCCCGGAGAACGTGGCGGAAGCGATTGCGATCGCGCTGCCGTACTGCGTGGACGTGGCCAGCGGCGTGGAGAGCGCGGCTGGTGTCAAAGACGCCATGCTGATTCACGCGTTCGTCGCGGCTGCGCGCAAGGCGAGTCTGCCGTCGTCGTAGCGTCGCCGTCGATCTCGTGGCCTGCGCGTGGTCGTGCTCCAGCGCAGGACCGCTTTGCGCGGGTTCTCTCGCTCTGTTACCTCTGGCATCCGCATGACTGACATCGTCACTGGTCGCTATGGAAGCTTCGGCGGTCGCTATGTCTCCGAGACGCTGTTCCCCGCGCTGCAGGAGCTTGAGAAGGCGTACAACGACGCGCGCAACGATCCCGAGTTCGAGCGCAACCGCCTCTCGCTGCTGACGCACTACATCGGTCGTCCCACGCCGCTGTACTTCGCCTCGCGCCTGTCGGAGGCGAGCGGTGCCAACGTCTGGCTCAAGCGCGAAGACCTTTGCCACACCGGCGCGCACAAGATGAACAACGTGTTGGGTCAGGTGCTATTGGCCAAGCGCATGGGCAAGCCGCGCGTGATCGCAGAGACCGGCGCAGGTCAGCACGGCGTGGCGACGGCGACTGGATGTGCGTTGCTCGGCTTGCGTTGCGAAGTGTTCATGGGTGCCGAAGACGTGAAGCGCCAAGAGCCCAACGTGCGTCGCATGGAGCTGCTCGGTGCCACGGTGCACGCGGTCACGTCCGGCAGTCGCACGCTCAAGGACGCCATGAACGAGGCGATGCGCGACTGGGTGACCCATGTGCGCGACACCTATTACTGCGTCGGTTCGGTGGCAGGCCCGCATCCATATCCGTGGATCGTGCGCGAGCTGCAGCGCGTGATCAGCACCGAGGCGCGCGCGCAGTTCTTGGAAACGGTCGGGCGCTTGCCCGATGCGGTGATGGCTTGTGTAGGGGGCGGCTCGAACGCGATGGGCATGTTCGCGGACTTCATCGATGACAAGGCCGTACGCTTGATCGGTGTCGAAGCGGCGGGAGATGGCGTCGAGACCGAGCGCACCGCGGCGACGTTGACCAAGGGTCGTCCCGGTGTGCTGCACGGCTCGCGCAGCTACGTGTTGCAAGATGAGAACGGTCAAGTGCAAGAGGCGCACTCGATCAGCGCCGGCCTCGATTACCCGGGCGTTGGTCCCGAGCACGCGTGGCTCAAGGAACAAGGTCGTGCGGAGTACGTCGCGGTGACCGACAGCGAAGCGCTCGATGGGTTCCAGTTGTTGTGCCGCACCGAAGGCATCATCCCCGCGCTCGAGAGCAGCCACGCGATCGCCTATCTGAAGAAGCTCGGCCCGTCGCTCGGGCGCGATCGTCACGTGATCGTGTGTTTGTCCGGTCGCGGCGACAAAGACCTCAACACCGTGCTCGCAGCGTTGGGTAAGGCGAGGAGCTGATCGATGACGAGACTGAAGGCGGCGTTCGCGCGCGCGAAGGAAGACAACCGTGCCGCGCTCGTGATTTACCTGTGCGCCGGTGATCCGGATCTCGCCACGACCGAGCGCTTGATCCTCGCGGCGGCAGAGGCGGGCGCAGACGTGATCGAAGTCGGCGTGCCTTTCAGTGATCCGACGGCCGATGGTCCAGTGATTCAACGCGCCAGCGAGCGCGCATTGAAGCACGGCACATCGCTCACGGATGTGCTCGGTGCGGTGAAGCGCGTGCGTGCCAAGAGCGACGTCGCGATCCTGCTGTTCGGCTACTACAACCCGATCCTCAGCTACGGCGAAGCGCGTCTCGCCAAGAACGCCAAAGACGCGGGTGCGGATGGCTTCCTGGTCGTGGACCTTCCGCCCGAAGAAGCCGACTCATTCGTCACCCATCTGCACGCGCAACAGCTGGACTTCGTGCCGCTGGTCGCGCCGACCACACCCGACGAACGCGTGAGGAAGATCGCGTCGCTCGCCTCGTCGTTCATCTACTACGTGTCGATCACGGGCGTGACCGGCGCCAAGGCCGCCGATTTCGGTGCCGCGGCCAAGCGCGCGAACGAAGTGCAACAGAAGACCGGCTTGCCTGTGGTGGTCGGCTTCGGCGTGAAGACTCCGAGCGACGCCCGTCAGCTCAACCACGCCGCAGGTCTCGTGGTCGGCAGCGCCATCTGCCAACTGATCGAAGACGCCAAGAGCCCCGACGAGGCCGTGAGCGCAGTGAGCGAGTTGGTACGAGAGCTCCGCGCAGCAACGTCACGCTGATCAGCGGCTGCGCCAGCCAAACACCAGATCGGCGAAGCCTGGTTCCATCGAGTAGACCGATTGGTAAGGACCTTCGAGCGACGTGGCTGCGTGCAGTGACGTCCAGTTGGCGCCGACGTAGGTCCCGTTGCCGTAGATCAACAGATCCGGAAGAGAGGACGCGGTGACGATGGGCTCGAACATGATGCCGTCCGTCGAGCGCACCCACTCATCGCTGTCGATCTGGATCACGAATGCGTCGTCCACGACGCGAATCGAAGTCAGATCAGCGGTGGCGACCGTGCACTCGCTCCAGGTCAAGCCATCGCTCGACCGCATGCAGCGACCCGCGTTGCCGACTGCCAGGAACACTCCGTTGGTGAATGCGACGCCACGCAGGACAGCCCCGTCGAGCACTTCGGGCTCCCAGTGGATGCCGTCGGTGGTGGTTGCGCGCAGACCCTTGCCGTCTTCGGAGTTGTATCCGTGGCCGACAGCGACCACGGCGCCATTGCCCGACGCGATGCTTCGGAAGTGGCCGCTGATGTAGCTGCCGCGCGACACGAACGTGACGCCGTCGTCTTCGGAGCTGACGCGCGCACCGTTGCCACCGGCGGCAACCCACACACCGTCCGACCACACCACGTCGCTCAGGAAGCTTCCTTCGTCGCACGTGCTGTCGAGCCACGTCGCACCATCGTCGGAGTACTGCACGCGGTTGCCCACAGCGATGAAGCGTCCATGGTCGAAGCCCACGCCGCGCAGCAGATTGGGATCATCGCCCTGCGGCTGCGCGAAATCGCCGTCGATCCAGACGCGACCATCGAGCGAGCGCGAGCGCCGCATCCCGTAGCCCACCGCGACAAAGAGCGCTTCACGCATACCGGCGTCCGCCATCACGGGCGCTGCGTCCAGGGTTGCATCCAGTGGGCCGTTGCCTGCGTCTTGTCCGGCATCGACCGGGTTCAGCGTCGCGCCATCAATGGTCTCGCCGCCGTCGATGCGCTGATTGGCATCGACACTGCCATCGGACGCATCACGCGTCTCGCGAGCCGAGCCGTCGCCGCAGGCGCCGACACAAATGCACGACAACGCGATCCACACGACGCGCGCGGAGACCTTGTGCATCACGCGCGCAGGAAGGGCAGCGGTTCGCCGCGCACGGCTTTTACGCTCGCCGGATACTTCTGATAGCCGGCAAACCAAGTCTCGGTCGCCTCCCACAGGTACCCGTAACCACCGCCCGGCTCCACCTCATAGTCCGCGGGCGATAACCCCATCGCCTGCATGCACGTGCCCAGGAACTGGTTGTAGAGCAGGCCAGGGTTCGAGGGGTATCCGTCCTCCTCGCCGTGGTGCGCAATCACATTGCGGTTGCGGTAGTCGAGGTAGCTGCCGGTGGTAAGCCAACCTGCTGCGCTGCCGGCTGTGACGATCGGGATGTCGATCGGGTCGTGCGTGTGGCCGCCGGACTCTTGCGTCCAGAACGCCAGGCAGTTGTCGAGCAAGGTGTTGCCGTCGGCTTCCTGCACCGCGTCGAGCTTGGCGATCAGGTCCACGAAGACGTGCTCGAAGAAACGTTGATTGGACTCCAGCAGCACCACTTGTCGATCCACCTGCGACCACTTGTGCGCGATCTCCTGGTGCCATTCGAGGGGCGTGTCGTGGAACCATCCGGTGGCGCCACCTTCGCCCCACATATCCCCGGCGCGCAGCGTGATGATGCGCGTGGTGTCACAGCTGAGCGCCGCCACGATCACGTCGTTGAGCAGCTTCCAGAACTCGATGTGCTTGGGCACGTTGCGGTGAAAGTCCGTCCGCTGCAGGTCGTTCGAGTCTTCCGTCGGTCGCGTCACGCCGTCGCACGAGAGCTGCACGTTCTGTCGTCGTTGAATCTCGCTGAGCTTGGCCAGGTGCGCTTCGAGCCGCTGACGATCGTCTTGGGAGAGACGTCGGTTGCCGTCGCGCAGGCGGCGGTAGTCCTCCATCACCAAGTCGACGATCGGTGTGCGCTGCACCACTTGCCCACCCGGGTCTCGATACAACTGAGAAAAGAGCGTCAGGGAGCTCTGCTCTGCATGCAGCGCTTCCACCGGTGAGGTCGGATCCGCGGGGTTGGTATGCCCCCAAGACATCGCATCGCTGCCGATTGCGACGCTGCGTTGCAACGTGGTGCCGGTGTCGGCGTAGAACTTCGGCGACCAGGCCAGCACTTGGTCGCAGGTCGGAATGTATTGGCGTTGTTCGTGATCGCTGTCGCCAAAGTTGCCGAGGGTGCCGCCGCGGTTGTGCGAGAGATAGAACGGAACGTCGAGCCCACGCAGCACATTGAGCTTGGCAGCCAGCGCGGGTGTCAGCAGCGAATCCGGCGCTGACAGAACGGGTGAAAGGCTGGCGCTGCCACTGCTCATGGCCAGCGAGAGACCGCCACGACTGATCATGTGGCCGCCGTAGGCCTGGCTCGTCGTGAGCACGGAGTCTGCGGGAAACATGTTGGCGGGCGCCAAGCCACCGTGATCCGTGCGCAGCGCGAGAAAGCGCCGCACACCCGTAGGCGCTGCCTGGGCTTCGCTCCGGCGAAGAAGGGACGGCATGAACGGCAAGGCCAGCGCAAATCCTCCAGCGCCGCGCAGCACTTGGCGTCGTGACAACTTCATGGTGAGACCCCTTGCATGCTGGTTGCTTGAAAGCTGCGCTGAAGGAAGGCATCGCTGGAGGCCACCGCGCGCAACGCGTCGACGATCGGGCGCCCTTCTTGGAGCGGCGTGAGGATGCTCTCGAGCGCGCAACCATCAGGGCCCACTCGCTCGGCGCGCCCGAAGGTGAAGCGGAAGTAGATGCGCGCGAAGCAGGCCTGGACCTTTCCGCTCTCGATCATCTGCTCTTGAAGCTCGATTGCGTCACGCACAGGCACCACGACGCCGTTGGTGATGCTGACGTCCACCGCCGTGTTCACCGGTCGTTGTGCGTGCACTTCACCGGTTTCCATGTCGATCAAGCGCTCCTCGGTGCGCGGTCGACCCAGCGCATCGAAGTTCTCCGTCGCGAAGCCGAGCGGGTTGATCGCCTGCGCGTGGCATGTCGGACAGACGCCGGTTCGGGTGAGGTTCTCCACCACCTGGCGCGACGTCGCGTCGGTGACGGGCTCTGGCGTGGTGGCCATCACGTTGGCGGGCGGTGGCGGAAGCGCATCACAAAGCAGCGCGCGCCGGATGAACACGCCCTTCATGATCGGTCGCGTGTTCGCGCTGCCGGTCGCCACCATCGCCGCGCGCGTCAGCAGGCCCTGACGTTCTGGCTCACTGAAGTCGGGTGGTTCGGACATGCCGTCCCATCGGGGCACGCCGTAGTAGTCGGCGAGCTCCTGTGTGCGCGGGAAGGCTTTGCGGCTGCGGTAGAAGTCTTCGACGTGTCCCGGCGTGTCGAGCGTGTAGTACAGCGCCATCTGCGTGACTTCATCGAACATGGCGTCGCGCAGCTCCGATGATGGATTGAAGTCTCCTCGCAAGGTGTCGAAGGCTGCCGTTCCGGTCAGCGAGTTGAGCTGGGCAACGTCGGCGCGACGGAACCACTCCGCGTAGAACTGCTGAATCGCGTCCCGCGTACGCGGCGACGCGAACAGTCGATCGGCCTGGGCTTCATAGACGTCGTCGCGCATCAGGTCGCCGTTGCGTGCGAGCGCGAGCAGCTCATCGTCCGGCATGGTCTGCCAGAAGTGATACGAGAGGCGTGATGCGCGCTCATAGGCGGAGACCGTGTACAGCGCGTTGCTGTCTCCGACTGCGTCGTCCGTCCCGTGCTCCACCATGTAGAAGAAGTGCGGTGATGCGATCAGCAGCGCGATGACATCCGCCCAGTCCTCCGGGGTGTAGGGCGCTGCACCCACCGGTCGCTTGTAGAACGTGATGTCCTCGTCGGTGAGACCACGGCGCGTGACGCGCTCACCGAAGTCGCGCACGAAGGCATCCATACAAGCCTCGTCGTTGCTGCCGTCCGCATCTGTGGCGCACGCGCCTGCGGTCGCGCCGAGGCGCGCGGCGTTTGCGGTCAGCGCGCTGCCCACGCGCACGGCGAGGTCGTAGTCCCGATCGACGTGCTCTTGTGCGACGCGCTGATCGACGCGTGTGGAGCCGCCCCAATGTTCCGCGGGACCGCTGCGTGCATCCGCGGGAAACGCATCGAGGATGGTCGTGGCATCGGCGAAGATCGCGTCCGCATCGGCGCTCGGCACGGAGCCTCGCAGCAGGTCCTGCAGCGTGTTGCGGAGCTGGACCATGCTCAGGCGTCGCATGGGAACCGACGCGGGGACCTCACTCTGTTGGCACTCGAAGGACACGGTGCTCTGGGTCCCACCCGTGCCTCCGGCGCCGCCTACGCCCCCGTCGCCGAGCACGATGGTGTTCGGTGTTGGCTCAAGCGCGCCTTGGCACGCAGAGATCGCGTAAGCGATCAGCAGCCACGAGCATCCGTGCTTCACGCGCACCCTCCCGCGCAACCATCCAAGGCATCGACACGCCAACGGCACAGGCCACCCACCCGTGTCGCGGAGCACCCAGGCTACCCCACGGCCTCTCCGGAAACAGGCCCCCCGCCGCAACATCCACGCGATGTGTCGCACACCGTGGGCTCATTCCTTCCCAGCGGCCGGGTCGCAGGGACCGCGGTCGAGACCAGGTTCGCGCTGCGTCGTTCCTGCCACAGCGATGGCAACAGGATGTCGGTGCCGCGATGGCTGACCCGTGCGCGCGTGCCATGCTGCGCGCCCATCACGGAGGAACAGATGATCGACCACACCGGTGTGAGCATGAGCAACCCGAAGAAGAGCCGTGCGTTCTACGACGCAGCGCTCGCGCCCCTTGGCTATCGCGTGATGATGGAGATTCCGCTGGAGCACACGGGTGGCAAGGTGGTGCTGGGCTATGGCGTGCCCCCCAAGCCGGACTTCTGGCTGGCCGAAGGCACACCGCAACAGCCGCACATTCACATCGCCTTCCGCGCCGACAACCACGCGCAGGTCGATGCGTTCTACAAAGCTGCGATCGCAGCCGGCGGTCGCGACAACGGCGCTCCGGGACCGCGTGCCCACTACCACAAGGACTACTACGGCGCCTTCGTGCTCGACCCCGACGGCCACAACATCGAAGCCGTCTGCCACACCCCGGAGTGATCGCGACCGAACCGTGGATGCGCGCTTGGTGTTGTCGACCTGCAGCGGCTTCGCGATCGCCGCGGCGATCATCTCTCGCGGAGTCTCATGTCCTTTGAAGAACGACACGCTGACGAGTCAGCTTGCCTGAAAATTGCCCGGGCGGCTTCCAGGTGCGCACATGCCTCAAGCCTTCCATCCACGCTGACTCACGCGGTTTGCCTCTCTTGAGATCTTCCCTTCGCATCCCATCACCCCTCGGCACAGAGGTTGCGTATGTTGGGAATCATGATGAGCGCGGCGCAGGGTGGCACATGGGTGGGGCTTCGGCTGATTGCGGTGATGTTGGTGATGAGCGGATGCGGTGGCTCTGACGGCGATCCGCGGTTCGTGGCGAGAATGGTCGGCGACGAGATCGTCGTGGATGTCGCTGCCGGCGACGAGGTGCACTACTGGACATGCAGGGATGAGGCGCGTTTGGAGAAGCGCGTCGGGGCCACGTGGACTCGGCCGCAGGACGATCGGCCGCCCAGCGCGAACAACCCGGGCTACTTCCTCGATGGCAAGTACATGTGGCCCAGCTTCAACTTGGGCTGTGACTACATCTTGTGCGCGGCTTGGGATGAGACGTTCACGCGCTCCGTTGCGCAAGCGGCCGAGTACGTAAAGGTCGGCACCCGCGACAAACCCGCCTATGCGCCCGCGAATGCCGCGAGCCCGGTCGACGTGATCGAGAGCCGGCCGCTCTCGGGTGAGCTGCGTGTGCGCATCACGTACTCGAAGGATGCGGAATGCAGCGCAAGCGAGCAGGCAACCGCTCCGATCACCGTGCCCCAAGACGGCGTGTGCTGCCCGATTGGGCTGACGCAATGTTCGAGTGACGGGCCGGGCGGCGGTTGGGCACCCACGCTCGATGCATGCCCGGAGTGGAGCATGGGCTTCGACGTTGGCTACATGATCACCACCGACATCCGAGGCTGCGAGCGCCTCATCGAAGACAACAGCGCCTGCTGCGGATGCGTCGCTGACGCGGGCAACGACGCAAGCACGGACCAAGACGCTGGCTTCTAGCTGCGCCAAGAAATCCCGGATGCGTCACGCGCGAGTCACGCTAGCCTCTGAACATGCTCGCCAGATACCGCATCGTTCGGGGCAAGCGTTCACCGGATGATCCGCTGCCTGACGGCGTGCGCATTGATGTGCGGAAGCATGTGAAGCATGCGCTGTCGCCGCGGGGGGAGATGGTGGATGCGTTGCTGGAGGATCCAGGTGACGCGACGCGCTTGAAGGTGTTTGCAAAGGCGTATCGCGCGTTGCTGGAGGAGCGGTTTGCGACAGACCGTGCGCCGTTCGATCAGCTCGCAACGATGGCGCGCGATGAAGACGTTTACATCGGTTGCTCGTGCCCCACGTCGAAGCAACCCGACGTCATGCGCTGTCACACGGTGCTTGCGCTGCGCTTCATGCGTGAGCGTTACCGCACGCTCGATGTGCGTGTGCCCCAGGCGCTGGGCGGCTTCGGATGGTCGCGTGTCGCCAGATAGCTCTCCATGCTGTGCGGCGTGAGGTCCGTCGCGCCGTAGGCCGGCAAGAGGATCCCGCGCTCAAGCCAATCGAGCTGCTCGGAGTGCAGGCGCTGGGCGAAGGCGTAGCGCTCGGCGTCGTGATTTCGCCACATGTCGCGCAGCGTCTGCTCGATCCTGCCGCGAACATCGGTCGCGAACCGATCGGCCACCGCCACTGCGCCCACGTCGGTGGGTTGTGCGCGTTGCGCGCGCAGCACCGTTGCCATCAGCGCGAACAAATCAAGCGCGACATCCACCGCCCGGAAGAGAAACAGCTGCTTGTGCTCAAGCTTGGGGCCGAAGCGCAGCATGCCGTGGAAGATGCTGCGTGCCAGGCGTCGACAAGCGCGCGCAGCGAAGCGCAGATGCGCGCCAAGTGGACCGACGTCGCGGAAGCGCCACCAACTATCGAGCGTGATCCACTGGCGCGGATACCAGACAGCGTAGAAGGCGATGATGCCCGGCAGCGCGCGCAGCTTCTGACCGATGCTCGCCTTCGGATCGATCAGCACACCCGCCAGCTGCAAATGCCGGTCGACCGCCTCGCGTGCGATGAACAGGTGCATGATCTCGCTGGAACCCTCGAAGATGCGGTTGATCCTGCTGTCACGCAGCATGCGCTCGATACCCAGCGGAGGCTCACCGCGTGCTGCCAGCGAGCGCTCGGTCTCGTAGCCGCGTCCGCCGCGGATCTGCAGCGCGCTGTCGGTTAGGTGCCAGCCACGTACCGTGTTCCATTCCTTGGCGGCGGCCGCTTCCAAGCGAATGTCGCGATCGCTGCGATCGGCGAGCATGCCGATGACTTCCGCCGTCGACTCCATCGCGTACGTTGTGCTGGCCATGTCGGTGAGCTGATGCGCGATCGCCTCGTGCTCGCCGATCGGTTTTCCCCACTGCGTGCGCGCTCGCGTCCAACGACGACACAATGCCAGCGCTTGCTTCGCGGCTCCGGCGGTCGCGGCAGGCAACGTGAGGCGGCCGGTGTTCAAGGTCGCCAGGGCGATGCGCAGCCCGTCGCCCTCGCTACCCACCAGATTTGCCCGCGGCACCCGCACGCCGTGAAAGCTGATCACACCGTTGGCGAGCGCGCGCAGCCCCATGAAGTGGCAGCGATGATCGATCGCGACGCCGGGTGTCGCGGTCTCCACGACGAAGCAGCTGATGCGGTTCGACTCCGGGTTGCGTGCGACCACGATCAACAACTCGGCGAGCGTCCCGTTGGTGCACCAGAGCTTGCGACCATCGATCACGAAGGACGAGCCATCGGCGCTGGGTCGCGCCAGCGTGGCGAGGCGCGCAGGATCGGAGCCGACGCTCGGCTCGGTGAGGGCAAACGCAGAGATCGCACCCCTCGCGCAGCGTGGCAGGTAGCGTTGCTTGAGCTCTTCTGATCCGAACATCTCCACCGGGTGTGGCGCTCCGATCGACTGATGGGCCGAGAGCAGCGCGGTGACATTCGCGTCGTAGCTGCCGAGCATCTGCATGACGCGGACGTACTCGTGGTGCGAGAAGCCCTGACCGCCGTAGCGCGTCGGAATCTTGAGCCCGAAAGCGCCCAGCTGCGCGAGCCCGGTGATCACCGCGCGTGGATACTCGCCGCGTTCATCGATCGCCACCGGATCGACCTCGACTCGCATGAAGCGCTCCAAGCGTTGATAGAAGTCGACGAACCGCGGACTGAAGATGGGCTCGACAGGCGCGTCGCGCGCGAGCAACAGCTCCGGCTCTAGACGTCCGAGAAACACTTCGCGCAGGAAGCTGTCGCCGGTCCACTGGGCCTGTCGCGATTGCTCCGCGATGTCACGGGAGGTTGCGGGTTGGTCCGTGGTGTTCTCGCGAGCGCGGTCCATGAAGGGAGACGACGCACGCTGCATGCCAAGCGGCTCTCACCGGATCGAACCCATCGACGAGCTGGTTCGCCGTCGTCCCTCCGCAGCATGCATGGCGAGCCACAGGCAGCAGTGAGGCATTCTTGAGTCACCGTGAAGCGGTGAGGCACTTTTGAGAAGCGCGCAGCCGCGCTCGCGATCGCTCCGGCCCAGTTGTTGGGGCCGCGCTCAGTCGGCCCAGTTATTGGGGCCGACCTAGTCGGCCCAGGGGTCCACGTCGAACGGGTAGTCCTTGCAGCCGTGTTTGCCGATGGTGGCGTAGCGGTCTTGGGGGATCAGTTGCGAGAAGCGGATCACCTCGCGAAAGACCGCGCAGCGTTCCCGTTGATCGCGCAGGCGCGGATCCGCGTCGATGGAATTGATCACAAGATCGAAGTCGAGCATGCCCCGTTCCAAGTGGATGCCGCCGCCCGCTTCGGTGTCGAAGACCAAGAACGGTGGCGCGCCATCGGCGCCGAAGGAATCCCAACGTGGCCGACCCGGCAGCGCCTTGTCACCCGGTGAGCCGTTGCGCGCGAAGGCGGCCCAGTAACCCATCATCGCCTCGCTCAGCTCCTTGCGACCCGGTGCGTTGTCGTCGTTGAAGATGAAGTTGTTGGTGCCGCCTAGATCGAAGTGACCAAACACGAACGGGATCTCCACGCCGTGACCGGCGCCGACCATCATGGAGAGGTCCGCGCCGAGGATGTTGGGCTGCTCGTCCCAGTCGAAGCGGTACACGTAGGTCACGCCACCTTGGGTGTGTCTGGCATCAGCGATCGCGTCCGCGCCTGAGACCTTCCATGCGCGCGACATGCCTTCGGCCAACGCGTTGTAGCGATCCGGATCGCGCAGCCGCATGTACAGCGGTGTGAAGCGCTTGGCGTGCTTGCGTTGGAACAACAGAAACGTCTTGTTCTCGTCGCGGTTGGTGCCGATCAGAAGCGGCACGTCGTTGTGGAAGCCGGAGCGCGCGAACAACGCCAGCGCAGGCTCCGCCGGAATCACCACACCATCGCCGATGACATTGGGCACTTGAATCAGCGCCTCGTCTTCGTCGCGATCGTAGGCGGTCATCAGCTTCTTCGCCGGTGTCGCCCGCAGGTACGCAGCGATCTGCTCAGGTGTCATCGCAGCCAACGCCTTCTTCGCGCTGGCTTCGTCTTTGGCGGTCCCGGCGTTCATCAGCAGGCGCAGCAGCACTTCGTTGGAGCTGTTCTTGTGGCCGCCTTCGCTCGCGAACGCTTCGGCGGAATGTGCGCTGCGAAAGAACGCGGCACCGCTTTGCGCGATCGCGCGATGGAACAAACCTTTCGCCGGCGGCGACAGCAGCAGGTTGATCACGTCCCGTGCGCCCGCGGACTCGCCGAAGATCGTCACGTTGTTCGGATTGCCGCCGAAGCCGGCGATGTGATCGCGCACCCATTGCAACGACGCGATCTGATCGAGGATGCCGAAGTTGCCCGACGCGTCCTCTGGCGATGCGTTCTTGCTGAGCGCTGCGTGACGAAAGAAGCCGAACGGTCCGAGGCGGTAATTGATGGTGACGACGATCACGCGCTTGCGTTGCGCCAAGTTGCCGCCGTCGTGATTGCCAGACCAACCGACCACGTTGCCGCCGCCATGCAGCCACACCATCACCGGAAGCTGCGCGCTTTTCGCGGTCTCCGCTGTCATCGCGGGCGCGTACACGTTAAGCGACAGACAGTCTTCGCTGCCGGCGGGGCTGCCGATCGCCGCGTCGCGATAGCCGAAGGGATGCGCGAGCTGCGCGCAGGCGGCGCCGAAGGAGAGGGCCGCATGGGCGCCGGCTTCGGGAGCGTGACGCCGTGGCGCGCGAAAGCGCTGCTCGCCGACCGGAGGCTCGGCGTAACGAATGCCGAGCCAAGCGTGGTTGCCGTAGCGCCCCTTGAAGCCGACCACTTCACCGGGGCCGAGCGCGCGTCGCGTGGCTTGATCGGGCAAGCGTCGTTCATCCGAGCCGCACGCAAGCAACATCAGCGCGCACACAACAAACCAAAGGTGACGTCGGGTCATGGATCCTCGCGCGGCGTTATCCCGTGACCACCGTGTGCTTCGCAACGGTGCCCGCGCGGGTCGCGGCCTTGTGCTTTGTCCGCGCCTTCCGGCCAATGCGAACGGGATGACCACGTGCTCACGACGGTGCTAGACCAGAACCATGTTTGGATCTCACAAGCTCAAGATGCCCACCGCCGAGACCGCGCTGCCTGGGCGCGCGCAGAAGATGCCAATCGCGGCCAAGCACGCCGTGCTCGGCACGCCACTGACGGTGCCCGCAGACAAGGCCCAAGCGATGTTCGGCATGGGCTGCTTCTGGGGTGCAGAACGGAAGTTTTGGCAGGTGCCCCAGGTGCACAGCACTGCGGTCGGTTACGCCGCGGGGTTCACACCGAACCCTAGCTACGAGGAAGTTTGCAGCGGGCGCACCGGACACAATGAAGTGGTGTTGGTGGTGTTCGATCCGGAGCTGGTCTCGTACGACACGCTGTTGAAAGTGTTCTGGGAAAACCACGATCCGACCCAAGGCATGCGCCAGGGCAACGACGCCGGCACGCAGTACCGCTCAGGCATCTACGTGTTCGACGCGGCGCAACGTGCGGCAGCGGAGGCGTCCAAGGCGCAGTACCAAGCACGACTCAAAGATGCGGGGCACGGTGCGATCACGACCGAGATTCTGGATGCGCCGGCGTTCTATTACGCCGAGGACTACCACCAGCAATACCTGCACAAGAATCCCAACGGCTACTGCGGCCTCGGCGGCACCGGCGTGCGCTGCTCTTAGTCGCCCGCTACGGGCACGGGCCGCGGTGAGCGACGAACACGCCCGCGCGTAGCGCCAAGCAACCGTTCATGTACGTGTTGCCGTCGGTGCCGCAAACCGGTTCGTCCTCGGCACACTCGTCATGACCGCCGGTTCCGCCATTGCCACCGGGTCCACCGCTGTCGCTCGTTCCGCCGCTTCCGGCGCTGCCCGCCTGGCCGTCATCGGTCACTGCAGAGTCACCGGGATAGCGGCCAATTGTGACCTCGTGACTGCACGCGGCACCGAGCCCAAGGCAGATCAACAACGCGATGCGCGCGTGGCGTGAGCACCGGACTAGGGCCGCTTGCATGCCGACTCCACGCGCTGCGCCAACACGGAGTGGGCGTGACGCTGAAGAAACAAGCGCGACTCGCGGGCCGCGTCGTCGACGTTCAGCGTGCACAGCGCGATCACCCGCAGGCCCCAACGCTCTTGGCGCAGCTCGCCGTCTGGAAAGCGGGCGGCATGATCCTGCAACGCACGAAGGGCTGCCTTTGGATCTCCCTGCTGAAGCGCGGCGTCGGCTCGGCCTAACATCGCAATTTCGTCGGCGATGGGTGAAGGCACGATGTCTTCAGCGACGTGCGAACGCGTGTGTGCGCTGCGCTTGGTCGGCGCGTGGATCGGGCGCGGCGCGCTGGTGGGGTCGAGCGCCTTGGCGGGCGCCGTGGATGTCGTGCTCGGTGCGCGTGCAGCGGTCGGTTGAGCGTGGGGCATTGCGTGCGACACTACCTGCGCGTGAGGCACCACTTCCTTTGTAGTTGCCGTATACGCGTGCAGCGCGTAGCCACCGCCGAAGCTCACGAGCACCATTGCGCCGAGCTTCATCCACAATCCCGTGCCCACGGCGGACGAGCCCTTCGCGGCCACGGAGGCGGCGGCTGTGCTGGTGCCCGTGACTGCGAGCGTGCCGGCGATCAACGCGGCGACGCGTGCGCGATCGGCCTCCGTTGGCTCGGCAGCGGCGCGAGCGGCCATCAGCATGCGACGCGCTTCCGGGGTCAGCTCACTCACGGTGGCCTCCCTCGCGTGCGGCGGTCTGCACGCGCACGGCCTCGTTGAACGCCGCACGCGCGGCGCGCAGTCGCGAATACACCGTATTCAGGTTCACGCCGAGCGCCTCGGAGATCTCGGGCGCAGTCAACTGCTCCAGGTCCGCCATCACGAACACGGCGCGCTGTTCCTCAGACAGCGTCTCCAAGAAGCCCAGCAGCACGCGCGATGCTTCGGCGCGCACTGTGTGGTCGTACGGGGTCTTCACCTCAGCCGTTGGCTTGTGTCCGAACGCGGTCAAGAAGCGCTCTCGTCGTCCGCGCGCGCGGCGGTGATCACGCGCGACGCGCAACGCAATTCCGAATAGCCACGTGCGGTGCGACGAGCGCGCTTCGAAGTCCGCCAAGCGTCGGTGCGCCACCACGAACGTGTCTTGGACCGCGTCATCGATTGCCGCATCGGCCACTCCCAAGTGCTTCAAGCTTCGCCACACGAAGTCGAAGCTCTCCGCGTACAGGGCTTCGATCGTGAGCCTTGGCGCGGGTGCGGAGCTCCCTGAGGCAGCGGACGTCCCGTCGCTCTTGGGCTCCTTCGTGTAGTGGCCGCTGCGTCGTGAATCCGTCATCCCAGCACCACGGTCAGCAACAACGTTGCGTGCGCACCAACACGTGCAGGCGAGAACACCTCTCCCGCGCCAACGACCAGTAGCTCCGGGTATGACAGCGGTGTGCGCACGCCTACCCAGAGTGACGCGTACAAAGGATTCGTCAATCGCGCACGCCCAACGACTGCTGCTGTCGCAAATGCCGCCCAAATTCCAGCAGCGGAGTGATCGCTCAAGCCGCCTGCACGCCATCGATAGCGTCCCACGTCGAGACCGAGACACGGACCGATCTGCAGCGTCTTGCCACTGAGATGGCACGCTTCGGCTGTCGCAGCCCACCATCCGATCGCTACGCTTGCATCCGATGCGATCGATACCTCGCGCGGCCACCAACCGCTCCCGGTGATCGACAACAGCACGCGCGCGACGCGGAGATTCACTTGCACGAGCCCGCCTGCGCTCGGCCCTGGCAACGTGCCCCAATCCAAGCCCAGGCCCAGGCCGGCGTCGACGCCGAGCACGGGTCCGTTCTCTGCATCGCGTGTGTCCGTGACGTCGTCGCCCTGTGTCAGCGCGTCTGAAGGCTCGCTCATGATCTCGTCGGCAGTGGGGTCGGGATCCTGCGCTGTGTCCGAGATCTCTGTGGACGTTGTGTCGTGCTTGCGCGCGGTGTCGGCGCTCGCGGATGTGTTGGCGTCGCCGCGGTCCGCAGTTGTCGTCTGCGCGATCGACGCATCGGCACTTCGCGCGTCGGGATCGATCGCCATGCCGACGAGCAACGCTGTTGCATCGGCCGCGGCCTCGCAGCTTTCTGCGTTCAACATGCGTTGCGCTTCCACATCGCCGCTGAGCCGAATCGCAACATGGAAGGTCGCACCTTCGGCAGTCACGCGGACTTGCGCGTTCACTCTCGCGCCGGCGTCACCGGACAGGCGTGCACGGATCTTCGCTTCCACCGTGTGTTCGCTTGGGCATCCGCGCGGCGCCGACCACGCTAGGTGCCACGTCTCGTGTTGCGCGTAGGCCGGCAATGTCAGGCCCAGCGCGGTCACGCACAGGCCCACCCCCCAACGCTCGCGCGCTTGCCACCAACGACGCACGCGGGACCACTAGCACGACCGCCCATGCCTCGAACGCGAAAAACCTGCGCGCTCGCGATGCACCGACGGAAGTCACGGAACGCGCCACTGCCGGCCACACACCCCACATGCGCGCGATTCGAGGTCTCGCTGATGCGTCGCCCTGGCTGGGTTTGCTGGCTGCCGCCGCGATGGTCATTGGTTGCGCCACGCCGGAAGAACAGGGCGATGAGCCGCGCGTCGAGTTCGTCAGCGGCCCGCCGGTCCCCGGTCCGCAGGCAGTCGGCGGCGCAGGAGGTCTCGCTGGCAT
>JACZCZ010168583.1_pt1 | contig 24411 bp, 22 predicted proteins | sample 8641811 | NCBI WGS metagenome assembly JACZCZ01 (sample SAMN15324610, study PRJNA640507) | soil metagenome | isolation source: intercropping peanut in the first line | place: China: Luxin town, Laibin City, Guangxi Province | collected 2019-07-25 | depth 10cm m | reverse complement strand
TGCGCGGCATGCAGTCGCTGTTGATCCTGCCGCTCTGCGTGCGCGACGAAGCGACCGGCACGATGGCGTTGGCGGCCCGCGCGAAGGATGCCTTCGGCAGCAGCGTGCGCCCGGCGCTTCAGGTGTTGGCGAATCAGCTTGCGGTCGCGCTCAGCAACGCAGCGTCAGTGCGTCGTTTGGAGGAGCTGGCAACCACCGATGGTCTGACCGGCTGCTTCAACAAGCGCTACTTCATGGAGGAGCTCGAGCGACGCCTGGTCGCGGCCGAGCGCTTCAAGCGCAACTTGTCGCTCGTGATCACCGACATCGATCACTTCAAGGCAGTCAACGACACCTACGGTCACGCCACTGGTGACGTGGTGATTCGCGAGCTCGGTCAGATCTTGATGCGACTCAAGCGCGAGACCGATCTGGTGGCGCGCTTCGGCGGAGAAGAGTTCTGCATCCTGTGCGAGGAGACCGACACCGGCGGTGCGATGCAGCTGGCAGAGCGAGTACGCGAAGAGCTGATGAACACCGTGTTTCAGACCGAGATGGGCAAGCTGAAGGTGACTTGCTCCCTCGGCGTGGCCACGTTCCCGCTCGACGCCAAGGACAAGGCGGCGTTGTTCGAGGCCTCGGATCGCGCGCTGTACGCCGCCAAGCACGGTGGCCGCAATCAGGTGCGCACCGCCCGTACGTGAGGGTGTGATGCGGGCTCACCCTTGTGTTCGTGCTTGTCCGGGGCGCATGCTTTTTCGGTGACTGAGAGAACGCTTTCGGCATGACCTCACCCAACGATCCGCAGTCACCCAAAGAAGACATGAGCTGGGTGCACGAGGAACCCACCTCGATCGGCGAACGGCCACCGGGCTTGCCACCGACGCCACCCGCGCCACCCGCGCCGCCACCTCCTGCCGCAGCCGCAGCGCCCGCGACGCCACGCGCGGCAGCACCGAAACCGGCGGGCGCGAGCAAGCCAGAAGGCGCACCCAACAAAGTGCGCGGTGTGTTCGGCAAGCAAAGTCTGCCTCCGCCACCCGCCGGTCGCGGTCCAGTGGCGGCCCCTCGTCCACTCGACGCCAAGCCCGAGTTGCCCACGCCGCCGACGCTCGGCGCACCAGAGCTCCCTGCCGGCATCAACACAATGGACGATCCGATCGCGGACTTGTTTGCCAATGACGGCGACGCGCCCCAAGCGCAGACGATCGAGATGGACGCTGACCCGCCGGCCTTGCCGTCCACCGAGCGCGATGACCCGACACTGGTGCCGTCAGGCGGCGCAGACCTGTTCGCCGATGCGGATCGAGCAGCGGAGCCCGCGCCAGTCGCGAAGCTCGGCTTGGCCAAGACCATGCTTGCGAACACGGCAGCCGAGGAGATCTTCGCCCACGAGCCGACACGCGATCCGCGTTCTGAAGACAGCATTCGCCCCGACACCCCGCGTCCGAGCAACCTCGAAGGTGTGGTGTTCGACCCGGATCAATCGGTAGCGCGTCATCTCGGAGAAGTCGCGATCGATGGACAAGTGGGGCCTGCCGCGGTCAGCGATGCGCTGGCGGACTTGCCGTTGCCGCAGGTCCCGATGGTGACGCCCAGCGATGCGCCGATCGACTCCGTGCCGGTGCGATCGATGCGCTCGGCGTTCATGATCATGGCACTGGTCCTGATCAGCGGTGGCGTGGCAACCCTGGTGTCGCTCGGTGTGCTCGGCGGATCGCCCGCGGAGTTTCGCAAGAAGGGCACAGCGTCGAACGCCGCGAAGGTCGCCCCTGCGGCGACACCTGTCGCCTCGCCACCGAGCGTTGCCACCGCACCACGAGCCGCAACCCCGACCGTGGTGCCGGAACCCATCGCCGAACCCAAACCGACGCCCGACCCCACTGCCGCCGAAGTTGTCCCGGTCGTCGCACCGCCGGTTGCTGAGTCGCCCGCCGCAGCTGCGATCGAACCCGCGGAACCAACGCGCGCCGCCGCACCGAACGGCAACGCGATCGAGAACGGCAATTCTCCTTTGCCTTCCGGTGCGACCGACGCAGCGCTGTTGCCGTACCAAACCGCCCTGAGCGCAGACCCGCGCGATCACCACGCGATGGAAGGCCTGGTGAAGATCTACCTGGCGCGCGGACAGCATCGCGAAGCGCTCGGCTACGCGGAACAGATCGTGAAGCGTCGCCCCAAGCGCGCGGCCTATCGAATACTGCACGGTCAAGCCCTACTGGGTGTGGGTGATCGTGCGGGCGCACGTCAGGCGTTCCAGGAAGCGCTCGCCTTGGAGCCCGACAACCGCGACGCACAACGCTTGCTCGCGCAGTAGAAGCTTGGAATGCGCGCCGGTTTTTTGCCCGGATTCGGTGCTGGCACGTAGGGTCGGGGCATGCGTCACGCGATCGCGGTTGTGCTCTCCGTTGGGCTGCTTTGCGGCTGCCTGCTCAACAACATCAACCCGAGCCAGAAGCTCAACGAGCGCGTGCAGGAGTACGGTGACGCGACGCGTTGGAACCGTCTGGACATCGCCGTGCAAATGGTCACGCCGAGCTATCGCGAAGCGTTCATGAAGCGCCACGCGGCTTGGGGACGCGCGGTCGAAGTGGCGGACGCGGAGCTGATCCACATTCAAATTGCCGCCGACGGCAACACCGCCACCTCCACCCTCGCCTACAGCTGGTACGACCTGTCGGCGATGACGCTCGCGCGGACCGTGGTGCGTCAGACGTGGGACATCCGCAACGGCTACCAAGTGATGAGCGAAGACGTGCTGGAAGGCGCTGCCGAATTGCTGCCTACCCCCGCCGGCGACAGCAGCGACTCTTCGACGTCTCGCGGGCCCGACGAGCTCGCCACCGTTCGCTAGCTCGTGACGCCGATCAACGCGTGATGCCGATCGCTTTGCGCACGCGCGTCATGGTTCGTCGCGCAACTCCACGTGCTTGATCCGCGCCGCGATGAAGGATCGCGTCGATCGCCACTTCGTCGGCACGCAGCGTTTCGTAGCGTGCGCGGTACGGCGCAATCTCGGCATCGATCGCTTGGAACAAGTCTTCCTTGGCGTGACCCCAACCGTAACCGCCGGCACGCAACTTGGTCGCGAGCGCTTGGGCTTGCTCGGCAGACGCCAGCGTCTTGTACAGCTCGAACACCAGGGCACCTTCGGGCTCCTTCGCGTCTTCGAGCGGCGTCGAGTCACTCTTGAACTTCATCACTTCCTTGCGCAGCTGCTTGGCCGGCGCGAACAGTGGAATCGTGTTGTCGTAGCTCTTGCTCATCTTGCGCCCATCGGTGCCGGGCACGATCGGCGCTTCGGTGATCAAGGCTTCCGGAACCACCACCGTGCCTTCGCCATACAGATGGTTCACGCGCACCGCGATGTCGCGCGCGAGCTCCAAGTGTTGGAGCTGGTCACGACCGACCGGCACCACGTCCGCGTCGTACAAGATGATGTCGGCCGCCATCAGCAGCGGATAGTTGAAGATGCCCGCGTTGGGTGAGCCCTGCTCCAGCGCGTCCTTGTACGCGTGACCGCGCTCCAGCTGACCGGTGGCGACAACGCAAGCGAAGATCCAGGCGAGCTCGAACACTTCGATCACGTCCGACTGTCGATAGATCAAGGTCTTGGTCGGATCGAGACCGCAGGCCAACCACGCCGCGGCGATGTCATAGACCTGCTGCTGCAGCCTCTTGGGATCGCGCTCGGTGGTCAGCGCGTGATAGTCGGCGATGAAGTAGATCGAGCGGTGGGTTTCCGTCAGGCGCAGCGCGGGTCGAATCGCGCCCAGGTAGTTGCCCAAATGCGGAACGCCCGAAGGCTTGATGCCGGTGAGCGAGGTCTTGAGGGTCATGGCGTGCGGATTTGCCTTGAGGCCACGCACATTGCAAGGTTGCCGCCCTCGATCAACACGCGGCAGCCTGCGGCTCCGCTTTTCAACCTCAGCGTTCGGGAGCAAGTGTATGAGTCGACCGTTTCGAGTCCTTGGTTTGCAGCAGATCGCAGTGGGTGCCGCCGACAAGAGCAAGCTGCGCAAGCTGTGGGTCGACACGTTGGGCGCCGAGGTGACCGGCAACTACAAGAGCGCCTCGGAAAACGTCGACGAAGACATCACCGCCGTCGGCAAGGGCATCGCGCGTGTGGAAATCGACTTGATGCAGCCGATCGATCCGAACAAGAAGCCGAAGGTGGACGATCCCGCGCTCAACCACGTGGGGCTGTGGGTCGACGACCTGCGGGCCGCGGTGCAGTGGCTCGAACAACAGGGCGTCCGCTTCACGCCCGGTGGCATCCGCAAGGGCGCAGCCGGGCACGAGGTCTGCTTCATTCATCCCAAGGGCAACGAGCAGTTCCCGATCGGAGGCGAAGGGGTACTGATCGAGTTGGTGCAAGCGCCTGAAGACGTGATCGCAGCCTTGCGGTGATCGGCGCGTCCAACACGCGAATGCTGGATTCTCTTAGCCGAACACCACCGTGCGATTGCCGTGCACGAGCACACGGTTCTCGAGATGCAACCGCACGGCGCGCGCCAAGACCACGCGTTCCAGATCACGCCCCTTGCGAATCAAGTCGTCGACCGTGTCGCGATGATCGATGTGCGTGACATCTTGCTCGATGATCGGTCCTTGATCGAGCTCGCTGGTGGCGTAGTGCGCGGTGGCGCCGATCAGCTTGACGCCGCGCTCGTGGGCCGCGTGATACGGCTTGCTACCGACAAACGCCGGCAAGAACGAGTGGTGAATGTTGATGATGCGTTCGGCGAACGCGTTCACGACGCGGGCGCTGAGGATCTGCATGTAACGGGCAAGAACGACCAAGTCGATCCGCTCCCGCTCCAGCACGGCGAGCAATGCTTGCTCTTGGGCGTCACGTTCACTGGGGTCGACTGGAAGGTGATGGAACGGGAGGTTGAACTGGGCAGCCACGTCCGCCAGGTCCGGGTGATTGCTGATCACCACCGGAATCTCACACGTCAGCTCACCGGCGCGCTTGCGTAGCAGCAGGTCGTAGAGGCAGTGGTCGTAGCGCGAGACCAGCAGCGCCACGCGCTTGGTCGGTGACGCGTAGTGAATGCGCCAACGCATGGAGAACCGCTGCGCTACCTCATCGATGCCGCGCTCCAGTACGACACGATCGGTATGCAGCTCGCTCGTGTCGAAGACGATGCGCTGAAAGAACTGCCCCGCAGCGACGTCGGTGTGCTGATCTGCGTCAAGAATGTTGGCGCCATGTCCGTACAGGAGCTGGGCAAGCGCAGCGACCAGGCCACGGCGATCAGGGCAAGACACCAAGATGGTTGCGATGTGCGACGAGCTCATGACGGTCAACGATGCCTGGGCCTGTTCCCAAGCGCCAGCAACGTTCACGCAACCAACGTGACGAACGCGCGCAGCTGCGCGCTCAGCCGAGGTAGCCGTAGTAGTCGATGCCGATGTCTTGGAAATTGCGTTCGTTGGCGTTGCCCACGCGGTCGATCACGAAGCCTCGGCTGGGCTTGATGCCTTCACCGGTGAGCGCACCGGTGTCATGCAGCTGTTCGTACTCGGCCTTCGTCAGATCGCGCGCGCCTTCGAGCGCACGGGCGAAGCCGATCTTCTGCGCGGCTTGCTTCCAGGTCGGCGCAACCGCCACCGGCATTGCTTCGGCCGCGTCGCCGCTACCGTAGCCAATGGTCAGCAGCTCGCGATCGCCAAGCTCCACGCCGCGGGCAAGGGCGTCTTCGAACGCTGCGGCCATCCAACCGAACATCGCCGCGGTGTACAGGTTGCCGAGCGAGCGCGCCTGCGCGACGCCCAGGTTCATCTTGGCCTTGGTGAACTCATTGAGCTCGCGACTCTTGCGCAATACGGCGAGCACCTTGTTCACCTCAGACGATGGATCGATGTCCACACCGTTCTGCAAGCTCATCTCGAACAGCCGCGGGCTCGCAGCGAGTTGCTCAATGACCAAGTCATAGTCGGCTTCGGCCTGAGCGCACAGACCACGGAGCGCAGCACCTTCGCTGTGATCCTGCGCCAGCGCCCAGAGGTAGATCGAGCCCAGTGTCTGGAATGGAAGCTTCTCGTACGGACGATGGAAGAAGATCGCTTCCACTCGCTGCATCCAATCGAGCGGCGGCGCATCGATCCGTTCGAACATCGCCTTCACCGCGTGCATCGCCTCGTCGACGTAACACACCGTCGAGTACTTGCCGTTGAACACCGGGAAGTCGTGCAAGCGCGACGTGTTCTCCGCGTAGCCCTCGGCAAAGTAGCGCGCAGTCGGCTTGCGGAAATCCGCACCGCGGTAATCCGATGCGCTGCCAGAGCGCATCAAGTCACACGCGAACAACTTGGGATCGCTTTCCAACAGGAGCGCGACAGAGCCCGCGCCCTGCGTCTGCTCGCCGGTGCTGCCGCGCTCGTACTCCGCAATGTCGCCAGACACGACGATCGCTTTGCGACTGCGTCCATCGAACGCGAGATAACGCAGGCCGGCCTTCAACGCGTACATGCCGCCGAGACAGGCGTGCTTGAACTCGGGCACCTCGCAGTCACGCGCGAGCCGCGGCTTGCCGAGCTTGTCGAGCGCTTGGTCGACCATTCCCTTCACGATCACGGCGCCCGCCGAGTTGTCCGTGCTGGACTCGGTGCCGAAGCCGAGGAAACCGACCTCGCGTGGGTCGACGTCGTAATTGACGATCAAGCGCAGCACCGCACCAGCGGCCATCGTGTAGACGTTTTCCTCCGGTGCGCACACACGGAAGCTGTCGCCGACGATCGCGCGAACCTTGTCCCAAGGCTGCCCTGTCCATTGGCACCATTGTTCCAAGCTCACGCGCAGATGCGGCACGAACACTGCCATCCCACTCACACCGGGCCGGTTGCTGGTCATGTACGTCACCTACTCCTAGAACGGCGGTTCATCGCGGTGGCCTGACGCTCGCCCGACTCGCGTGGACGCGTTCTCGTGTCGGCTACCCTTCCAGAATCACTGGGGAAACGCCGACGATCGCGTGTGAGCCTTGGCTCGCAAGACCGCCGTGCGGCGCGCTGTGCCGAAATTGACAGGGACGTTCTCGGGCGCCCAGCATCGCGGCTCCACCTGGAGGTTCTCTCGTGAAAACACTGAAGTTCTGCATGCGCTTGGCCCTGCTCTGCGGAGCGCTCTCGCTGGTCCTCTCCGGCTGCGAAGACGACCCGGAAGCGGACGCCGGAATGGACTCCGGAGGCCAAGACATCGACGCCGGCGAGTGACGGGCCACCGAGCTGCGCAGAAATCGTGCGGCCCGCTTGACCGCCTAATCAGATTAGGCTACCTCCAACGCATCACGCTGGCTGGGATTGGCGTGTCGTGTGGTTCATGCCCGTGGGCACGCGTTCGCGTGGGGCATGTCGAGGAGGTGGCCGATGTTCCGAACTTCTGTGCACGGCATCGCGTGGCTCGCGCTGCCGCTGGTTGCGTGCTCGTCGTCGACTCGAATCGAGGAGTACGCCGAAGAAAACGGCTGTGATCGCGGCTGGGTGGATCTCTGCGAAGAGCTCGACTGCGAGCCCACGGATCCAAGCTGGGCCGGCTGTAAGCTCAACGGCTGGGTCGACAAGAAGCCGGTCAAGACCTGCGAAGCCAACACCGAGTGGCCGGGTGACGAGTTTGCGCTGTGCGTCCCCGATCCTGACGAAGGCCTGCAGCTGCACTACGGACCGAGCAGCTACGACGATGCGGATGAGATTGCGCGCTACACGTTGGAAGCTCACACCGAGCTCGAAGATTGCTACTTACTCGAGAGCGAAAACGACGAGCGGCGCTACGTAAACCAGTACTCCGGCCGCATGCGCCCTCAGTCGCACCACATGATCCTGTGGGGCGTCGCTGAAGACCCCATGAAGGATCCCCTTCCACGCGGCCTCGGCTCGTGCCGAGGGTCGGCCACGCTCGGTTCGAGCTTCTACGTCGGCTCGCAGAACCTGCGCATCGACATTCCGGACCTCAGCGCACAACCCGATCCGAAGGACGAAAGCCTGGCGCGCCCGCTGCCCGCCAACCAGCTGTTCTCGATCGACATGCACTACCTGAACCGAACCGACGAGCCGATCCTGCGCGAGAGCTGGATCAACATCTACTACGCAAACGAAGAGCTGATCGAACAAGACGCCAAGGCGATCTTCTTGGTGCAGCCGTCGATCAATCTTCCACCGCATTCGACGGGCAACATCGTAAGCGGCTCGTGCGCTGCACCGAAGGCGCGCACCGTGCGCTTGCTAAATGGCCACTTTCACGAGTTCGGCAATCGTTTCTCGGTGTACCGCAAGCGCGTGGGACAGGAGCGCGAGTTGGTTTACTCGAGCTTCGACTGGTCCGATCCGTACATCGCCTACTACACGACCAGCGTGACCAATCCGGAACCGAACCGCGAGGTGGGAGTGTCTGGCGGCATGAGCGGACCGATCCAGCTCGCTGCAGGCGATGCGCTTGAGTGGGAATGCGAGATGGACAACCCAAGCGATGAGCCGGTCACGTTCGGCGAAACCGGGTCCGACCAGATGTGCATCGTGTTCGGCATGTACGTCGATGACGAAGAGGACGATGCGTTCAACTGGAACGCTGCGTCCCTCGGCGCTGGCTTGCCCTGCGTCGATGCGCGCGTCGCGGGCGGCATCTCTCTGAACTGAAACGCTTAGCGCTGGCCACAAGAAGGAACCCATCCTCCCTCGTCCAGCGGCCGGTGCATGAGCGTGTCCCTCGCCTCGACCCCGAGCGGCACACCATGCACCGGCATTTTTTTCCAGCGGCCCGTCCGGATCGCACCGCTGTCGCTGACTGGCATGCACGCGACCGCGCGCGGTAACCTTGCGTTCGTCGCCTAACGTCCGTGGAGATCCCATGCCCCCCGAGCTCGAACGCGCGTCCTACATCAGCCTGCTCAGCTACAAGCGCGACGGCAATGGCGTGCAGACCCCCGTGTGGGCCGCAGCGCTCGACGGAAGGCTCGTTGTCTTCACCTTGAAGGATTCGTTCAAAGTGAAGCGGATCGGGCGCAATCCAAAGGTACGCGTCGCCAAGTGCACGATGCGCGGTCAGGTGCTCGGCCCGTGGTCGGAGGGAACCTGCACGATCGTGAGCGACAAAGCCCACGAAGCGCGCGCCTACGCAGCCCTGACCGAGAAGTATGGCTTGATGATGCGCATCGGCACCTGGTTCCGCACCCTGACCGGTGGCTTGGACAAGCGCGTGGTCCTGGAGATCACGCTCGCGAGCGCATGACGCGGCTGTTGTCGCAGTGAAGCGCGCGCATTCGACATCGAGCAGGCGCGTCCTCGCTTACTTCGCGCTGACAGTCGCGACCTGGTCGACGCCCGCACACGCCACACCGCCGGTCTCCACGGTGGTCGTGCAGCATCAGGTCTTGCCGGGTGAGCGCTTGCAGGAAATCGCCGAACGCTACGCGGTGACGCCGCAAGACCTCGTGCGCTGGAACAACCTCGACCCGATTCGACCCCTGATCGTGGTGGGACGCTCGCTGCAAGTGCATGCGGTCGATCCGCCGCCGCCACGCACCAAGGTGAGTTACCGGATCCGACCCGGAGACAGTTGGAGCCGCATCGCGCGCGTGCACAACGTGGACGTCAACCATCTGCGCAAGCGCTGGAACCCCAAGATGGGCGACGTGCTTCGGGCCGGTGAGCACCTGACGATCTGGGTGGAAGGCCAGCGCAACGCGACCACCGTGTCCGGCGAACCGATCGACACTGGCGGGGCGAGCCAAAGCGTCGGCAAACCCACGCGCGGACGCATCCAAGGCACAGCGCAGATCCCCGTGCGGCCTGAGCTCTACACGGTGCGCACGCCGAACCACAGCTACGGATCGACGCACGCGATCGCATTGCTTCAAAGGGCAGTGACGGCCTTTCGTGCAACGAGCGGATTCACCGGCGACGTCACGATCGGCGACATGAGCCAAAAGCACGGCGGACGCTTCCGCCCTCACCATTCGCACCAAAGTGGCCGCGACGTCGACATCCGCTTACCGCTGCGCGCTGGCCTGCCTTCCACGACGATTCCGGAACGCACCGATCAAGTGGACTGGGACGTCACGTGGAAGCTGGTTCGCGCCATGCTCGACACCGGCCAAGTGGTATTCGTGTTTCTTTCGACGACGCGGCAGAAGCACTTGTACGAAGCTGCAGTGCGCGCGGGCACCACGCCTGACATGCTGAACGAGCTGCTTCAATACCCGCGCCGGGCTGCAACAGCGATCATTCGCCACTCGCGCGGACACACGAAGCATTTCCACGTGCGCTTCACGTGCGCTGAGGCGGAAACACGCTGTCGTGACTGAAGCGAGCGAAGCGTGTTCCACGCGCGAGCCGACCGGATGATCTCTGAGGAATGATCGTGGTATCGCTCCGGGCCCATGACCCGCGCCCGCAAAGAGCTCGACGCCCTCGCTCAGTTCCTCGAGCAACACGGCAACGATCCACAGCGCTTGGATCTGGTTCGACGCGCGCAGGCCTTCAAGCGCTCGTGGATCGAGCTCGCCGAAGCGTTGGTGCGCGTGCGTGCCTCCGGCGAGTACCGCGCGTGGGGCTACGACGACTTTCACCGTTACTGCCAAGGTGAGCTGCACCTGAAGGCCGCGACGGTCGACAAGCTCACAGTCTCGTACGCAACGCTCAAGAGCCACGCGCCTGACGTTCTAGAACGCGACGGCGTGGTACGGGCGATCCCAAGCGTGCAAGCGATCGACTACTTCAGCCGCGCGGTCGATCGCGCCGCCAATGATGTGCCGGATCACGGCAGCCTCCGTCTCGATCAAGGGACGTTGATGGATGAGCTGCGTTCCGCGGTGTTCGACGACGCTCGACCAGTGACGGAGCTGCGAAAGCGGTTCGATCCGATCTTGCGCCCGCAGTCGGAAGCCCGTCAGCAACTACAACACGTCGAGCACGCGTTGCGCATGCTGCGGAAGCTGGTGGAGACGCTGCCGCTGATCGACGGGCTGACGATGCAACGGCGTCAGCGTACGGAAGCGTCGATCGACTTGCTGCGGGAAGACCTGGACGCCCTGCGCACATCCTTGGCCCCAAGCCAAGACGAGCGCGCAGCTGGCTAGCTACAGGTCGATGCGCTCATCGATTAGCATGCTTGGCACGCCGTCCATGACCAGGTACGCGCACTTGCCGTCCTGACGCACCAACGCCTGTTCGATCACGCCGTTGACCAGCTGGCCCGCGTGTGTCTTCAAGCTGCCGTCGGTGCTCGCCTTGTTCAGTCGCGCGACCAACTCCGCAGACGCGAGCACGACCGGTTGATGGGTCTCGGGGCACACCACACGCGCGAGCATCTTCGAATCAAGGGCAGACATGCGAGCTCCTGAGTTGGGGTGCCGGCTTATCACCGATAAACCCTGCTGTGCACCCCTGCTCCATGTGTCACAGCGCGGCGGTGATCGCCGCCAGCAGCGGTTTGGCATCTACCGGATCGAGCTTTCCCGGCTTCCAGCCGACACCAAGACCGCGCCCGTCCGCATGCTTGGGAATGATGTGAAAGTGCACGTGGAACACCGCTTGGTGGGCACCCGCACCGTTGTTCTGGAGAATGTTGAACTCGCGCGTCCCAGTCGCTTTCAACACCGCGCGCGCGATGCGCGGCAACACACGACCGACGGCGGCGGCTGATTCGTCCGACATCTGATCGACGGTGGCGACGGCCTGCTTCGGAATCACCAGCGTGTGCCCAGGACTCACCGGATTGATGTCGAGGAAGGCAAGCACGTGAGCGTCCTCATAGACGCGATGACATGGGAGCTCGCCGGCAATGATTTTCGAGAAGATCGTGTCAGCCATGGTGGGCATTCTTAACACAATGCCGGGGTCAGGTCCCTGAGGGCGGTACACACGCCTTGCGGTTGAGGGTGTCGTCGACAAACTCGGCGCTGCTGCTGCAGTTGGATTCGTCCTCAACGGAACGGCGCAGGTTGCAGTCGACCTTCTCAGCGCAGATCAAGAAGCAGTAGTTGGCACCCGCGTGCGTGACGCAGGCGGAGCCGTCGGGGCATTCGACATCGGATTCGCAATCGCGAAGGCCGCAATAGCCGCCCTTGAACTCGGTGAGGCACGCCTGGTCGTTGTGCTCGCAGTCGTCGGTGACTTCGCACGCATCGCCGACGCCGCTGCGAATGGCTTCACTGCCGTCGTCATCGCCGCAAGCTGCCGCCCACAACAACACCAACCCGATGCCGAACCGCCGTGCGCGCATGTCTCACCTCCGTCTCTCGCGTATACGAGGCATGTGAACGCCGGGCACAGTGTGACCGGATCGCCGCGGTGTGGGCTTCGGCTCGTCTGACTTAATCGAGCTATTTCAACAGGATCAGCGCATGGCACAAAACTGGCCTATTGGCCGGTAATGCACCAACACCCCTGGACCTTTCTGCTTTCCGCGGTCGCCCTGGCGACTACCCTCTGGACGCTGCTGTCGATCGTGGCGCTCGCGCGACGACATCGGACCGGAGTCAACAAGAGCGAGCCACCGATCACGATTCTCAAGCCGCTGCGTGGCGTGGACTCGGCCCTGGAAGCCAATCTCCGCAGCTTCTTCGAGCAGGATTACCCGCGCTTCGACATCGTGTTCGGCGTCGAAGGCGCAGCGGATCCCGTGCTGCCGCTGTTGGAACGGCTGCGCGCCCAGTATCCGCACGTCCCGACGCGCCTGGTGGTTCACGAAGGAGGCGGCGCGCTCAATCCTAAGGTGCGCAACTTGCTCGCCATGCTGTCGGCCGGTGCCCACGATGTCGTGGTGATCAGCGACGCGAACATCCGCGTGACTTCGTCCTACTTGAGGCGCGCGGTCGCGACTTTGGAGGTGCCTGGGACCGGGCTCGTCACACATCCGATTGCGGGCGTGGGTGACGACACGTGGGGCGCGCGCGTTGAGCAAAGCTACCTCAGCACGCAGGTGATCGCAGGCATCGCGGTGTCCCAGGAGCTGCTTGGGCACGCGGCCGTGATCGGAAAATCAATGATGTTTCGGCGATCGACACTGGATCGCCTCGGTGGGCTCGAGAGCCTGTCCAACGTGCTGGCGGAGGACTACGTGATGGGCAGGATGTTCCAGCATGGTGGTTACCGCGTGGCACTGGCAGACGACGCCGTGATTAATACCTGCGCTGGAGGATCGCTCTCAGCAGCTTGGGATCGCATGGTGCGCTGGTCGATGTTGCGCGCGCGCGTTCAGCCCTTGGCCTATGTGCTGGAACCCGTGAGCAGTCCTTTGATGATCTTAGGAATGTCGCCATTGCTGTTCGAACGCTGGCTCTGGCCCGCGGCGGCAGCCCTGTTGTTGATGTCGGTGCGGGATGCAGCGGCGGCGCGCCGTGTCGGCCATCGCCTTCGATGGGACGATGTGGCGCTTTCACCGCTGCGCGAGCTGATGTGGCTGTCGGCATGGTTCGTCGCGCTTGGCCGACGCCACGTGGAGTGGCGAGGTCGCCGCCTACGCGTGAGCGCAGGCACCCGCCTCTATCAAGTGCCGGAGAATGGCGCGACGCGCTAAGCGCATCGATTTGGACGCGCTTGAGCTCAGCGACCTGCAAGGATGGCAGCGAGCTTGCCCTCGATATCGTGAAGCAGCTTGCGAGCGCGCGTCACGCCGATCTCGAGCACCAAGCGGCGAAACTGAGCTTCGGCAGACGGGCTGATCTTCGCGCTTCTGCCCTTGTTGGGCGCCACAGGGGCGCTGGCTTTGCCCTTGCGTCGCGAGATGCCCGATGTGGAGCGGATGTTGTAGACGTGGTTCACCGTCAATCTGAGGCCGGCCTTGGCTGCGAGCGCGACCACGTCCTTGGCGGATGCATCAGGGTGCGCACGAACAAACGCGGCTTTGGCTCCAAACTTTCCCTTGCCCGCTTTGGCAATGACCTTCGACGACGCTTTGCGAGCGCCTCGTTTCTTTGGCATTTGAATGTCCTTTCGCGCGGCCGATCGACAGAGAACCCGAGAGAGCCGAGGAGGCGGCGTGAATTTCTCAGTCCCAAAACGCCTGCGCGAAGTCAAGCCGGAAGGCACCTTTGGAATGCGGAGCGCACGACTTACGAGTTCAGCACTTCTAAGAATTCGCGCGCGTGTGAATCGATCAGTCACAGTGCATGTTGTTGCGCACTTGCTTCGTGAGCGTTCTTCCAGGCTCGCCAGATTTCACGACGTCGCCCACGCGGCATCGCGCAGCCGCGTGCGTATGTTGCGCTCGCCCTACCTCGGCGCACGGACAGCGTGCACAGCCGCTTCGAGACGTCAAAAGCGCGCGTGCTATGGTGACCCACCTCGACGATGACGCGTATTCGACACGCAAAATTTGGGATTGGTGACGTGGTCCACCACCGCTTGTTTCCATTTCGCGGCGTCGTGTTCGGCGTGGATCCGACGTTCAATCACACCGAAGAGTGGTGGCAGTCGATCCCGGAGGACATTCGACCTTCCAAAGATCAGCCCTACTACCATGTGCTCGCGGAGAACGCGCAGACCACGTACACGGCGTACGTCTCGGAGCAGAACCTCGTCACCGACCGATCCGGGAAACCCTGTCGGCATCCAGACATCGATGACCACTTCGTCGAATTCAAAGACGGCCGCTACGTCCCGCGTCCACGCCTACTGAATTGACCCACGCCAAAGCCGCAGATCGCAGGCATGCGTCAAGGATGCGACGCCGTGAGCGAAGGCGTTAAAACAGAAACGCCCGAAGCGCGAAGCTTCGAGCGTCTCCGGAATGGGTGGATGCGCGAGTTACTCGGCCACTGGCGGTGTGCAGAGACCGGGGATGCCAGCGTCCTCGCCATCATTGGCGGGAACCGGAATCTGCGTTCCGGGCGCCAGCAAGCACATGTCGTAGGCAAACGTTCCGCAAACGCCGAAGCGGCTGCAGCAACCCCAGACCGGAATGTTGCCCGCACCGAGGTAGCTCGGGCACTCGCCGGTGATCGACGGATCGTTTGGCGGTTCGGTCGGATCGGTCACACCACCGTCAGTCGCCAACGCGCAGAATCCGAGACCGAGAAGGTCCACGCCGCAGCGACCGCTCGGCATGCAGCACGCGATGCCCTCGTCGGGCGAATCGCATTCAGAGAGGTCACACGTGGGACCGCCAGCATCTTCGTTCTGGCGCGGCGGATTCGGGAAGCAGACCCCGAGCTCCCACGGATCGCGACCACACTTGCCATTCGAGAGACAGCACGCAACGCCGGTGGGCGGCACATCGCACTCGTCGAGATCACAGGTGTTCGCCGGCGGTTGATCGGAGTTCGCGATGCACATGCCGAAGCCTGGATCGCTGCCGCAACGCGCGTCCGGGAGACAGCACGCCACGCCGTTGATCGGCGTCGGGCACTCCGCGGGATTGCACACGCCATCGACCTTTCCAGAGTCTCGATCGACACCGGAATCCGGCGACGCGTTGTTCCCGTCATCGTCACCGCAACCCACGATTGCAGCGACACCCATCAACAACACAGCGAGCAAGCGAGTTCGCATCGAAGTCCTTCTCCCTTTCGAGGGCGCCACCGTTACCACAGCGATTTCGGCAGCGCGACGAAACGGCCTGATTTTGCTGGCCAAACTCCCTACATCGGCCGACGCAGGCGCCCCGTGGAGCACAGCATCGAGCCACGGGCGCGACGTTCACTCGGCGGTGAGTCGATCAGTTGCCACTCGGACAGCGACCATCGACGAGCATGTCGAAGGCCTGCTGCCGAACGTCCGCGCAGGTGGAACCGGGATCGATGCGGATGAGCTTGAAGCAACCGCCTTCGATCGTGTTTGGGTCCGGCGCGCCGTCGAGCGTGTCGACGATGCCCGTGGCGCAGGGCTGATCGCCATCGGTGACGCAGCCGTGCAGACGCGCGTTGACCTGACTCACGACGAGCTCGCCTTCGATCGTGTCGCAGCTGGTGATGCTGCCGTTGAAGTGACTGATGGTGCGCGCGCCGGTGTGGAACGCTTTGACCTTCTCGCCGCCACCGGAGCCAGAGATCCAGTAGTCGTAGGGCCACGTCACGTCGGAGCCGCCGAGCAGGTCGATCGGATACTCAGGATCGGTGGGAGGGAAGTTCGCAGCGCACTCGGCCGATTCACCGACGTCGTCGTACTCCGGGTTGCCGTTGCGGCTGACGTGGCGGGCCATCGAGGTGACGCCGAGCTCGCCATCCTCGTCTTGGTCGATCCATGTGATCGCCGGATCGTTGCGGCTCGTCGGCCACGTCTGCAGGGGATCACCGGCCAACGAGAGCCCGAGAAACGCGGCCTGATCGCTGGTCAAGAACGGCTCGCCGATGCTGGCGAGAGGAAGCGGAATCGTCCCGCTCGCGGTTCCCAGCTTCGCCCACAAGCTCTTCGGGAAATCCTGGCCATAGGCGATCGACGGAAACGGATCAGTGAGCGGATCCGGCACCACGTACTGGGGGTCGATGCAGAAGTCCGCTGTTTCTCCTCCGCAGGCTTCCACCGTCACGGACAGCTCGCCGTTCTCGTGGGCGGTGATCGTGCGCAGCTCGAAGCTCGGCAACACCGCCGGACGCTCGGGCTCGCGATCAAGAATCAAGCCTTGGCCGGCGCCGGCCCAGGAGACCTCGGTGTAGAGGACGGCTGCGTAGGTGCCGACCAGATCGCAGTCACAGCGGAAGCCGCCTTCGGTATTCGCGCAGGTCGCGTTCGACGGACAGTTGTCGCTGTCGTCTTCGCATTCATCCACGTCAGTGCACGTGTTGCCGTCGCCGGTGTAGCCCGTGTTGCACACGCAGACGGGACCCCCGCCGCTCTCGTTGCACGTTGCGTTCGAGCCGCACTCGATGTCTTCACAGGTTGGATCGCCACCCGTGCCAGCGGTGCCCGCGCTGCCAGCATCCCCGCCGCTCCCACCGTCACCCGCCGTGCCTGCGCTGCCTGCTGTGCCCGCGCTTCCACCACTGCCACCGGAACCACTCGTCCCGCCGCTGCCGCCGGAGCCACTCGTTCCTCCGGAGCCGCCTGTTCCGCCCGTCCCCGCGCTGCCCGCGTCGCCGCCATCTCCACCGGTTGCGCCCATGCCAGAGCCGCCATCGTCATCACCACCACACGCGCACAACCCAACGAGCACACAAAGGACAGCGAGTTTCATCATGCCGCGAAGAATATCCGTGGCGTTGGAGTCGGCGCAAACAACGATCACGAGCCTAGACACGTGTTCGTTCACCATCGCTCGGCGTCGAAGGCGTCCACAAACCTGCGGACATTCGCGTCGCATGCGAACGTGCCATGTACGCTCACTGCGACACAGAGGCCTCATGTACGCCCGCATCCAGCGCGCCTTCGCACACCGACACGCGGTCACGTTCACGTTTCTCGCGGCGATGCTGCTGGGTGGTGTGTCGATCGTCTCGGGCTTGGCTGCCGACGATCACATCCATCAGTTGATCGTGAGCGGGTCGCGCGCGCTGCCGGGAATCGCATCCGATCGGCTCGACCTGTTTCGGTTCGCGACGCCAACGACCACACCGATCTTGATGAACGACGGAGTCTTCCCGTGGTGGGCCGACCCGAACGTGAACTTTGGCTTCTGGCGGCCGCTGACGTCGTGGCTTCACTTGGTCGACCACACGCTGTGGGGACCCGCGCCGGTACCCGCGCATGTGCACACGATGCTGTGGCACGCGATCGGTCTGCTCGGCTTGTGGTGGCTGTACCGATCACTGCTCGTGCCGCGTTGGGTCGCGGTGCTCGCGCTGTTCATCTACGCGCTGGATGACGCGCGCGGTGGACCGCTGACTTGGATTGCGAATCGCCACGCCGTGATCGGCACCACGCTGTCGGTCTGGGCGCTGTGGGCGTTTCATCGTGCGCGCGCACCACTGGAGCACGATACGTCGCGCGCGATCGTCGGCTTCGACATGCTTGCGCTGTCGCTGTTCGCCTTGGCACTGCTCGCGAGCCAAGGATCGGCCAGCACCTGTGGTTACTTGTTCGCGCACGCGCTCTTCTTGCAACGAGACGCATGGTCCAAACGCTTGTTGCGACTGTTGCCCTATGCAGGCTCAGTGTTGGCTTGGGCGCTCTATGCGCGCGCGCTGGACTACGGCGTGAACGGTTCGGATGTGTACTTCGATCCGCTGACACAACCGCGTCTGTTCCTCGGTGCCCTGCTCCAGCGCGGTCCGATCCTTTGGCTCGCCCAGTTGGCGGCGCCGTGGTCCGAGGTTTGGAATCTGCTACCGCTGTACGCACCGTGGTTGATGCCGGTGCTGCTTGTCGTCGCGGTGGTCTTGATCGGGCTGTGGAGCTACGCGCTTTCGCCGATCTGGCGCGCGCACGCGAGCACACGCTTCTTCGCCGTCGGCGCGATGATCTCGACCGTGCCTGCAGCCGCAGCGTTTCCTGCCGATCGCTTGCTGACATGGGTCGCGATCGGGGCCTCGGCGTTGATCGCGCAACTGCTCGCGCGCATGACCGAAGCGCCGAGCACTGCGCCCACGGCACGCACACGGATCACTGCGCTCTTGGCGTTGTCGGCGGTGACGTTTCACCTGGTGCTGGCGCCATTGCTGTTGCCCGGACGCGCGATCGGCACGCTCTCGACGCGACGCTCGCTCGATCTGGCCGACAACAGCATTCCGCAAACACGCGACATCACCGACAAGACCGTCGTCATCGTCAATCCACCGAGCGACGCGTACGTCGGCTACATCCCATTTCGGCGCGCAGCAGATCAGGTGCCGCGACCCGCCTGCATCCGCTGGCTCGCCACCGGCATCACCGATGTCACGGTCGAGCGCGTCGATGAGCGCACGCTGCGGGTACAGCAAGACAACGGCTACCTCCAAGCCATGAGCGAGCAGCTCTTGCGGAGCCCGCGCACACCGTTTTTGCGTGGTCAGCGCATCGCACTGCACGATTTCACGGTGGAGATCACGCGCGTGATGCCCGACGGACGCCCGCTGGAAGTGACCGTGCGCTTCGATCACCCGCTAGAGGACGCGCGCTACCTGTGGCTGAAATGGCAGGGCAAGGGTTACGTGCCGTTTTCGCTGCCAGCGGTGGGCGAGCGCGTCGTGGTGCCACACTTCGATCCGTTCGACGTCGCGTTTGGATAGGATGACGAGCCCATGTTGACGTTGCTCCGCGAGATCTCCTTCCGGCACCTTCGCAGCTCGCCGTTCCGATCGCTGCTGGTGGTGCTCGGCATCACGCTCGGCGTGGCGATGTACGTCGCGACCGAAGCCACCAGCCACACCATGCTCGCCACCTTCCGCGAAATGGTGGAGCGCGTGTCCGGCAAGGCCGACTTGATGTTGCTGAGCAACACCGGCGGCGTCACCAGCTCGTTGGCGGTCGAGCTAATGGAGATTGAAGGTGTCGAGCACGCCGCGCCGGGCTTGGAGATCACGACGCGCATCGCGGAGAGCGGTGAGACGTTGCTCGTGCTCGGCGTCGACTTTCTCGGCGACATGCACTTTCTTCCCTTCGACGTGCAGGAAGGTGAAGAGACCGCGATCGAGGATCCGATCGCTTTCGCCAATGACCCAACTGCGATTCTGATCGCGCGCAAGCTCGCACAACGTCTGGGCTTGAAGCAGGATTCGGTGTTGAAGCTGATGACGTCCGACGGCGTCCGCGACTTTCACGTGCGGGGCGTGTTGGATGACAGCGGTCCGGCGGCGTCGTTCGGCGGCCAAGTGGCGGTGATGTTCCTGGACGCCGCGCAGGTCGCGTTCTCGCAGGGCTACAGCGTCGATCGCATCGACATCGCGGTCAGCAAGGACGCCGACCCGATCGTCGTCCAGCAGCGCATCGAGCAGAAGCTCGGCAAGCAGTTCCGCGTCGAGAAGCCTGATCAGATCGGCTCGCGCCTACAGATGCTGATTCGTCCCTTGGAAGGCGGCCTGCGCTTGTCGGGCATCGTGTCGCTCCTTGTCGGCATGTTCCTGATCTACAACGCGGTCGGGATCGCCGTTGCGCAGCGACGCAAAGAGATTGGGCTCTTGCGCTCACTCGGCGTCACGCGCTTGAAGATGGTCTTGTTGTTCTGCGGCGAGGCGACGCTGCTCGCGCTGCCGGGCGTGGGGCTCGGCTTGCTGTTGGCGCAACGGTTGGCGCTGTATTCGACCAGCCAGGCGATCGACGCGATGAACACGGCGTACGTTGCGACGGCGACCGCGGCGCCCACCGTCACCTTGGAGCTGGCATTGCGCGGCGCGATTGCTGGCCTCTCGTTGGCGATCGGTGCGGCATTGCTGCCTGCGATCAATGCATCACGCACAGAGCCGGCGTTGGCGTTGCGATCGTCGGGATCCATGAGCTCACCGATCAGCGTACCGTTTCGCATCGGGCTGATCGCAGGAAGCCTGTGCGTCGCTTGCGCCTGGTTGATCGCCGAATGGCAGCCGCCGGCCGGCGGCATCGTCGCGGTCGTGCTCAACACGATCGGCACGGCGTTGATGGCGCCCGGCGTCGTCGTGCTGGCGCGGTTGGTGATGGTGATGCCGGTCGAACGCGTGCTGGGCATCCCCGGACGTCTGGGTCTCGACTACGTCGAGCGGACGCTGGACCGCGCAACGTTGAACGTGTTGGCGCTGATGGTGACGGTGTCCATGAGCATCACCATCGGTGGATGGCTGGCGTCACTCGAAAGCTCCGTGCGCGCGTGGCTCGATCAGATGACCGCTGCTGATTTCTCCGTCACCGCGGGCTCACCCGTGCTCGATCAACGACACTTGCCGCTGTCGCCCGAGGTGATGACGAAGCTCGCACCAGTGAGCGGGATCGACGAAATGCAGGCGATGCGCATGGTCGAGTACCGCATCGGCGACAAGACCGTATCGTTGGTGGCATCAAACACCGATGCCTTCCTGCGCAACGCCAAGCGTCGTCACAAGGGTTGGCGTGTGTTGCGCGGCGAGCCCGAGATCGGCGAGCACGAGCTCCGCGACAACCTGTTTGCGGTGCTGGGTGAGAACGCAGCGCAGCGCCTCAACCTGGATGCCGGCGACACTCTGACGTTGGAATCGCCAAAGGGCGCGGTGACGTTCAAGGTTCGCGCAGTGGTGGTCGACTACTCGTCGCACGAAGGGTCCGTCTACATCGATCGCAAGCACTACCTGGCGCATTGGGACGACCCGATCCTCGATGTCATCAACCTCTACGTCAGCCCGAACCACAAGGTTGAGCAGGTGGCTGAAGCAGTACGCAAGGCGCTCGGAGGCGACGGCCTGTTCGTGACACGCACCACCGCGCTGCGCGACCAGCTGCTGTCACAGTTGCGGCAGTCGTTTGCGTATTCGCGATCGTTGGAGCTGATCGTGTTGGTGATCGCGCTGATGGGTGTGATCGGTACGATGGTCTCGGCGTTGCTCGACCGCACACGTGAGATCGGAATGCTGCGCGCGATCGGCACGCTGCGACGGCAAGTCACATCGGCGGTGGTTGTCGAGGCGGGCTTTCTCGGGTTCTGTGCGACGGCCGGTGGCATCGCGAGCGGAGCGCTGTTGTGCATGCTGTTCTTGCGCACCCTGCTCGTGCACACGACCGGTTGGCACCTGGAGTTCACCTTCCCGATCGACAATGCGATTCGCATCAGCCTGATGGTGGTGTGCGCGAGCGCGCTGGCCGGGCTGCTTCCAGGACGACGTGCGGCACGCATGAATGTGAAGAACGCGCTCAGCTACGAATGATCTCGTCGCCTACGGGATCATTAGCGGCAGCGGCGCCTTTGCCAGCGACAACGCCTGACCCACCGCTGGCGCGCGAACGTCGACGAACGCAGTTTCGTTCCAGCGCATGATCCGCAGCGTCGCATCATCGAGATCGCGCACGAACGAGAAGCGCACGTGGTTGGCGCGGCCGTCGGGTTCCACGCCGAGCACCTCGACCTCCACACCGCGGTAGTCGAAACGCTCACCCACCTGCATCGGTAGATCGCTGCGCCGGTAGAGCTGACTGGTGACATCTTGAAGGACTCCGCCCTCGTAGCGCACATGCAGCGTGCGCTCATCGACGCGCTCCACACGTGTCGCCACGGGCCCGAAGCTCAGGGCATGGATCGCGGGTACGGGCGTCGCATGATTGAGCGCACGCAACACCGGGATCAGCTTCACGTAGAAGTATTCCGGCGCGTTCAACAGCAAAAGATCACGCTGCCCAAGGCTTGAGTCGTTGATCAGCGGTGCGAGCGCCGCATGAATCGGTCGGGTGAACGCGACGCTCTGCGTCGACAAGGGCAACAGCAGCGGTGACAACAGCAGGTGCAAGAACGCCGCCGCACCAACGAACAGGTGGGACAGAACGCGGCGCGCACGAAGCGTGGGCAGCCATGATGCCTGCGCTAGATGGCCGTTCCAAAGCTGCGCCAACAGCGCCATCGCGCCCAAGCCAACAAAGAACAGCAACCGATTGTTGGCGTAGGTGGTGCAGTTGAGAATCAGCGCGAGCGGCATGCCCGCGAGCCAGAAGCGCGCGTGACGATCACTGCGCGCGAGCGGCGTGACCGACAAGAGGAACAACGCCGTCACGATCCACGCGAACCCAAGCACGAACGGCGCCCACGCTGGCGGTCCGAGCACGTAGCCTTCCGCCGGTGGAAGCGCGAACTGCCCCATGATCAGCAGTGGCAAGCGCGTGACGCATGCTGCCGCGAACGCGAGCGGCTCCCGCGCCGGATCCAAGTACAGGCCCGATCCATGGGCGCCATGACCGAGCGCCGTGTACGCGACACGCCAGCCGAGCGCGAGCACGATCGCAGGAGCCACCGACATCACACGCAGGCGCGTCGAACGGTCGTCCAGGAACACCGCGTGCGACAGGATGTACCCGAGCACCGCGAGACTGCCTTCACCTGAGAGCAGCGCCGCGATCCAGCACGCGATCGAACCGATCCACGCCAGGCGATTGCCGTGGGCTCCGCGCTCGTACAGCAAGAGCGAGAGAACGCCGAAGCATGCCGCGATCAGCGCGTTGCGATTGGCGATCCAACCGACCGCGAAGCCGTTGGTGTGGCTGACGGCGTAGAACAGCGCTGCCAATCCCGCCACGGCGCGCGAGGGCAAGACTTGTTGGTACAGGCGCGTCACCAGCACGATCAACGCGGCGAACCAACAGAGGTTGTGGGCATGCATCAGGACCGCGTTGTCGGGCCAGAGCGCGACGTCGAGCCGATGGCTCATGGTGCTGAGCGGCCGCCACAACGAGACCAACAGATCGCGATCGATCCACCACGGTGCGTAGCCGTGCTCCACCTGCCAGCGGTTGATCGCGCGCTCACCGTTGGCGACACCGAACGGCGACTCGTAGGCACGCAGCAAGTCGGCAGCGCCGGGCAAGTCGGAGAACAGGTAGCGATGGATGTAGTCGTCGAGGTGGAAGCCCATCCACAACGAGCGCGCCGTCAGGAGCACGCCGGCACAAGCCAACAGCCATGGCAACCACGGATGGACGCAGAGCCGCGCAAGCCATGGAGGCAGGGCATCATGCGCTGGCTCGGATGAACGCGAAGTCACCGACCGCGATTGCTATCACAGTCACGATCGGGACCTGTGCGCCAACAGCGGCGCGTGGATGAACGAATGCCGATCAGCCCGGGATGCCCTTGGCGCGATTGACGCGCGCCAAGTTCAAGAACTCACGGCGCGTGCGCGGACCGAGCGGTGCCTTCACCGTCCAGCGGTTCGGGCCGATCTCGTGATCGAGCTCGCGCTTCATCTGCGCGAACTGACTCGCTTCCACCTTGCAACGCGCCTTGTCCGCGTTGATGTGATAGATGCGCGCCGCATTGAGCCCGAAGATCTTCGCTTTGATCTCATCGGTGATCGCCGGGTAGCCGTACATCTCTTGGAATTGCTCCGTGATCGTGAACGCACGGAAAGCTTGGATCTGCGCCTGTGGGCTACCGCCGAGAATGCAGTCGGTACCCCAGACGATGTTGTCCTCGCCGACGTACTTGAGCAGCTTGCCGATGTAGTGCTGCGCAGAGACGCCGTCGCGCATCACGTTGCTCCATGCGCTGCCCATCTCCGCGTACACATTGCTGCCCTTCTGGACGCCTTCGTCGAGCAAGCTGCGGATCAGCGTGTTGACGCCGCGCAGCATCTCGCGCGGAGCGGTCTCGTCGTACGGAACGTTCTCAGTCTGCGGCAGCGCGATCGCATCCGTTGCACCGCCGCCTGTGCCGGCGCCGATCGCTGAGTGGTAGACGACGAAGTTTGCGTCCGGGTAGTCCTTCGAGATCGGACCGATGTCCCACGGATAGTTGTGCTCGACATCGAAGCCAGGGATCGGCAAGCCCTTGTGCACCGCGAAGTTCGGCACGCCGAGGCTCAGGCCCGCCTCGATGAAGCGACGGCCGACTGGATCGGTGAGGAAGTAGCCGCGACCCACGCCGTCGGGCTGATAGGTGTCCGACTTCCAGGCCGGGTAGCACTTCCAGCTGCCGGCACGCCACGAGGGGTCTTC
>JACZCZ010129846.1_pt1 | contig 24925 bp, 19 predicted proteins | sample 8641811 | NCBI WGS metagenome assembly JACZCZ01 (sample SAMN15324610, study PRJNA640507) | soil metagenome | isolation source: intercropping peanut in the first line | place: China: Luxin town, Laibin City, Guangxi Province | collected 2019-07-25 | depth 10cm m | reverse complement strand
GCGATGCCGACGCGCGAGTTGATGATGACGTGGAAGACCTTGGCTTCGCCGTCTTCGATCCGCTTTGCGATCTCCACTTCGCCTTCGCGCGTGAGCAGTGAGACCGAGCCCATCTTGCGCAGGTACATGCGAACCGGATCGTTCGACTTGGCTGCGTTGGCCTCGTCCTCCAACACGGCCGGCGGAATCGATGGGTACTCGCTGTTGCGCGCCTCGCGTTGCTCGGGAACGTGCTGTTCCTTCTTGGGCCGCGGTTCGCGATTGCCCTCGACCAGGTCGATCTCTTCGTTCTTGAGCAGCTGCAGCAGGTCGTCGATCTGATCCGACGTCACCATCTCGGGCGGTAGGGCCGCGTTCACCTCGTCGAGCGTCAAGAAGCCCTTTTCGCGACCCGCATCCAACAGCGCCTGGATCTCGCGGCGTTCCTTCTTGTTGCGCGGCGGCGGTACTGACGTCGTCATCTGGCGTGACGGAAGCTCATCGCGCTCTTCGTCCTCATCGTCCTCGTCTGGCGCCTCCGAAGACGCACGCGCGCGTGGTGGCGGCGCGCTGCTGCGCGATGCGCTGTCGGGCGGACTGGACTTGCTGACCTTGTTCGGCGTGCGCGCTGACTTGGTGCTTGCACTCTTCTTCGTCGGCATCTCTACCCCTTTGGCCCCTGCCTAATTGCGCTCTTTGCGAGCTCGTCACGTAACTTCGTTAGCGCCTGCGCACGCTGCTCATCGCCTTCGCGCCGCGCTTCGAGAATGTCTCTGAACAATTGGTCCCGCTGGCGTTGTTGCTGCCCTTCTCTGAGTCGCTTGATTCCGTCTTCGAAGATTTGGCGCGCTTGCGGAACATCATGTTTCGGATCGACCAATCGCTCTTCCAACCAACGTCGTCCTGCCCCTTCACCAACGCTTTCGTTCAGCAAGGGCAGCAACATTCCGGCGTCCAGAACCCCTCGTTTCTGAACCACGGTAATTGCGGCGCGAAAGATGGACTGAAGTTCGGGACTGGTCAAAAGCTCCAACGCGCCTTCGGTCTCGGCTGCAGCCAGCAGCTCCGGTTGGTCAAGCAAAGCCCCGATCAGCTCGGATTCAAGCGGCGGCAACTTAACACGTTCGTTTGTCCGCGGCACGGAGCTTTTGGGGGCCGGCGCCGGGCCCGATTTTCCTCGCCTGTCGCCCAAACCGCGGCGCAGCTGGGCTCGCACCGCTTCGACGTCCTGGATACCGAAACGGCGCGCGACGCGCTCCACGTACAGCTGACGTTCGACCGGGCTCTCGACCAACGCGAGCATCGGTCCGAGCTGTTCGATGGCGGTCGCCCGTTCCGCGGCATTTCCGCTGCTTTCCGCGGCGGCATTGTCGATCAAGGCTTCCACGATGCCGGGCGACGTATCGACCAATTGCTTCACCGCATCGGCGCCGCGCTCGCGCACGATCTGGTCCGGGTCCATGCCTTGCGGCAGCGTCACCACTCGTCCAGCGAATCCAGCCTTTGCAAGTAACGGATAGGCCGCCGTGACCGCTTTCTTGCCCGCCGAGTCGCCGTCGAAGATCACCGTCACTCGCCCAGCGAAGCGTCGTAGCAGCTTGGCTTGGGCTTCCGTGAACGCCGTGCCGAGCGGTGCGCAGACGTTCTTGAGGCCGGCTTGGTGCAGTGCCAAGACGTCGAAGTTGCCTTCGCACAACAGCGCCCAGCCCTCGCGGCGAATCTCCACCCGCGCTTCGTACAAGCCAAAGAGCAGCTCGCCCTTGGTGTAGATCGCGCTCTCTGGACTGTTGATGTACTTGGCTTCGACGCGATCGCTTGGCGCCTCACCCGGAGGCGGACTGAGCGCGCGACCGCTGAACGCAACGATGCGTCCGTGAATGTCAGCGACCGGAAACATCAAGCGATGTCGAAACCGATCGTAGTGACCTGAGCCGTCGCGACGTTTGGCGACGAGGCCAACCTCTTCTGCATCTGCTAACGAAGCCCCGCGCTCACGCAGGTACGTGCTGAGCCCGTCCCATCCCGACGGCGCATAACCAAGGCGATACGTCTCTGCGGTCTTCGCTTCGACGTGACGTGCCGCGATCTCTGCGCGCGCAATGTGCCCGTGTGGATGCTTCGTCAGCTGCTGCAGGTAGAACCCCGCCGCCAAGTCCAACATCGCATACAGCTTGTCCTTGTGCGCCTTCTCGCGCTCGGCCTGCGGATCGCGTGCTTGTGTCTCGGTCGGTATCTCGACACCGGCGCGCTCTGCGAGCACTCGCAACGCTTCCACGAACGACAGGCTCTCGATTTTCATCAGGAACGCGATCGCATCGCCGGACGCGCGGCAACCGAAGCAGTGAAAGAACTGCCGCTGCGGATGCACGTAGAAGGACGGCGTCTTCTCGGCGTGGAACGGACACAGACCACGATGACTGGAGCCGGCGCGCTTGAGCTGGACGTAGTCGCCGATCAACGACAACACGTCGGAGCGCTCACGGATCTCCGCCACCTTGTCTTCCGGAATCATCGCGATCCGCACCCCGCGCAACGCATCGCCACGCGGGCCATTCCGCGCAGGCGGAGGCCTTTACCCTGCACCCGGAGGGCTCGCAATCCGCGCTTCACACCCACATCAGCGCGCGAGCTCTGCACGCGGTTCGTGACATGATGCGGCGCCGCCATGACAGATGCAGCCGCCGCGACCAAGGCCGGTTACATGAAGGACTACCTGGTGGCCTTGCGTCGTCTACCGCCCGGCAAGCAGGACGCGGTGTTGGCTGGGCTCGAAGCATTGGTCGAGGAGATCGAAAGCGCGAGTCGCTCCGCGTGGTTGCCGATCAGCGCGAACCTTCGCATCACCGCGGCGGTATTCCGCGAGCTGGGCGAGGAGGGCGCACATGACTTCTATGCCCAGTGGATCCAGCGGCAAACCGAGACACCTGTGTGGAGTCACCTGGTCGGCGGCGCGCTCAAGTTGTTCGGTCTCGACCCAGGCTCGCTCGCCACATGGATGCCGAGATCGTTCGATTTGATGTACCGCGGCTATGGCCGCTGGAACGTGACGCGCACCGGACCCACGCGGGTCGAGCTCACCTTGAGCGAGATGCCCCCGGCGCTTGCGCTGCATACCGCATGGCAACGTTCCGTGCGCAGCGGCACCTTCGCTCTCTATCGCCTGACGCGCGTCCAAGGCGACATTCGTCTCGACCTCGCCAGCGCGGCTCATCCGCAGATGACGCTTGTCATGGAGTGGCGCTGAGCCCACCGCGCCGTTGGCAGCGCGCCGTTCCGCGACTACAACGCCCAACATGCGCATGTTTCCGATTGTCGTGATGCTGGTGACGGCGGCCTGCAACCGGGGTCCCGAACCGAAACCTCTCGAAGCCGAAGATCCTCCTGCCGCCGCCGCGCCGACGACGGCACCGAACACAGCACCTGCGGCTGCGCCCACTGCACGCGTAGCGCCTGCTGCCACGCCCACACCGCGCGCTGGCGGCTTGACCTGGGATGCACCACCGCCCTTCGAAGCGCACACACCATCGAGCTCGATGCGCGCGGCCGAGTACACGCTGCCGGCCGTCAACGGCGAGGCTCCATTGATGACCGTGTTCTACTTTGGACCCGGCCAAGGCGGCAGCGTCGACGACAACTTGAACCGCTGGATCTCTCAGTTCTCACAACCGGACGGGCGTGACAGCAACGCGGTCGCGAAGCGCGCCACGCAGCAAGTCAACGGCATGCGCGTCACGACTGTGGACCTTACGGGCACGTTTGCGGGCATGTCGCCGATGCAAGCGCCTGGCGCTCCCAAAACCGACCAACGCTTGTTGGGCGCGATCGTCGAAGGCCCGGAAGGCCCCGTGTTCTTCAAGCTCACGGGACCTGTCGTGGGGATCGAAAGCGGCAAGCCAGCGTTCGAAGCGTTGATTCAATCGTTGCGCCCGCTGCGTTGATGCCATGACCGAGCCGCCAGCAACCGGCGATCCGATTGCGGGCGCGAACGACCCGGGAGCGGCGCGCCGGGAGGTGGCGCTCGTGTTCGTGCTGATCACGGTGGCGTCCGTCTTGATCAGTCGCGCGGGAAGCGCGCCCCCTCTCAACGAATACGTGCACGTGGCGGTTGCCTCGCTGTACCTGTGGACCGCGGTCCATCTCGCGCAGCGCGATCCGCGTGACGTCGCTTGGTATGGACTATCGTTTGGCGGCTTGTGGATCGGTTCGGATACGTCGACGCCGCCGCGCAGCTTGGTGCAGGACCTGTGGCGTGCGGTGCCGTCGATGCTGCGCGAGCTTGGCGTGGCGTTGGCGCTCGCGGTCGTGATCTTCCCGCCTTTCGCCATCGCATTCGCGGCCTGGCATGGCCCGCTTCATCCGTTCGTGTGGAGCTGGCCGGACGACGGATTCGGTTTCCTGATGGCGCAGATCCTGGTCGTGAGCTTGCCGGAGGAAGCGCTGTTTCGCGGCTACTTCCAGACGCGCTTGGTCGATGCTGTGCCGCACGCCCTGACGGTCGGACGCCTGCAGCTACCGTGGTTCGCGATCCTGACGCAGGCGGTGCTCTTCGGTGCGGTGCACGTGGCGGTCGATATCGACGTGATGCGCATGTCTGTGCTGGTGCCGGGCCTGGTGTTCGGGGTTCTTCGGGCGTGGCGCGGCGGGATCGGGTCAGCGGTGTTCTTTCACGCGCTGTGCAACGTGCTCTCCGATGTGCTCGTGCGCGGATGGCTCTGACCAGCGTATAAACGGCCCATGGAACTGCCGCTGTCGGCGCTGCGTGAGTTGGTCGCGCGCGCATTGGATGAGGACCTCGGTCGGGGTGACCTGACGACGGACGCCTGCGTAGACCCGCGCTTGGAGGGACACGCTGTGCTTGCCGCGCGCGAGCCAATGGTGCTCGCTGGTGTCGACGTGGTGCGGGAGGTGTACCGGCAGGTCGATGCGGACGTGCGGATCGACGTGAAGCATCGTGATGGGTCGCGTCTCGCCCCTGACACAATGATCGCCACGCTCAGCGGACGATCGGCATCATTGCTCAAGGGCGAGCGTGTCGCGCTCAACTTCGCGCAGCGGATGTGCGGTGTGGCGACGATCGCGCGCGCCCATGTGGACGCGTTGCCCAAGGGAAGTAAGACGCGCATCACCGACACACGGAAGACGACACCCGGCCTACGCTTGTTGGAACGTTACGCGGTGCGCTGCGGCGGCGCGCACAACCATCGCAACGATTTGTCGTCGGCCGTGTTGATCAAAGACAACCACATCGCCGCCTGCGGCGGTGTCACGGAAGCGATCTCCCGCGCGAAAGCACAGGCCCCGCACACAGCGCGCATCACGTGCGAAGTGGATCGGATGGAGCAAATCGAACCGGCGATCGCCGCTGGTGCTGACGTGGTGATGCTCGACAACTTTGACGACCGCACGTTGGGGGAAGCCGTCAAATTGATCGCGGGACGGGCGCTGACCGAAGTCTCCGGGGGCGTGACCCTACAGCGCATTCCGATCATCGCCGCTGCCGGTATCGACATCATCAGCGTCGGCGCCCTCACGCACTCTGCACCGGCGCGTGACCTGGCCCTCGACTGGATCGCGTGACCGCTTCATCCGCAAAGGCCGACCTCGATCGACAACGCGTGCTGGATCGTTTGAGCACTCGACGCATCGGTCGCGCCTTGACCGTGCTCGACGAGACCGATTCGACCAACGACGACGCGCGCGCTGCGTTCATCCGTGGCGCACCGAGTGGGCTCGTGATCGTGGCGGACCATCAGCGTCAGGGCCGAGGCTCACGTGGGCGTGTGTGGCAATCGCCTGCGGGTACAGACCTCTACGTGTCGATCGCGGATCGCCCGATGCTTTCGCCGGCAGTGTTGCCCACGCTGACGTTGGCAGTCGGTCTCGCGCTCGCCGATACCCTCGACGGATTCGTGCAGGCGCCCGAACGGATCGCGATCAAGTGGCCGAATGACCTGTGGATCGATCGCAAGAAGTGTTGCGGCATCTTGGTCGAAGCTGTAGCGACCGGCGCTCAGATCGAAGGCGTCGTGATCGGCATCGGTCTCAACGTCAATCGTCAGGCCTGGCCAGACGAGCTGCGAGGGCAAGCCACGTCCTTGGCACAAGCCACCGGTCAAGCCTTCAATCGCAGCGAAGTCCTCGCCAGCCTGCTGCAGCACGTGGAAGCGCGGATCGATCAACTGGTCGCCAAGGGGCCCTCGGCGATCGTCGCGCAGATCAATCCGCGCTTGGCCATGCGTGGTGAGCGTGTGCGCTGTGACGACGTGGCTGGCGTGTTGACTGGCGTTGCCCCGAACGGCGCGCTCTGTATTGAAACGGCCAGCGGTCCCGTCGAAGTCATCGCCGGCACGCTCCTGCCCGACACGACTTGCGACGACGCCTGACCTGTCCCAGAAGGATCTGAATGAACGACGCTGAGCTTTGGACCCAGGCTGATTTGCTGCACACCACGGCGGGTGTGCGCGTGCGCGATGACGTCGCGGTGATCGAGGTCGCCGGCGACGATAGACGCACATGGCTCAACGGTCAGGTAAGCAATGATGTCCGCGCCACGCAAACCGGCGATGCGATCTATGCCTTGGTGTTGAACGTGCGCGGCAAGATCGTGAGCGATCTGTGGGCGCTTGATCGCGGCGAGAGCTTTTCGTTGATCGTCCCCCGTCAGCACGTCGACGCGCTTCGCGCGCACCTGGACCAGTACATCATCATGGAAGACGTGACGCTCACCGAACAGCCTCACGTGGCGGTGATCTCGGTGCAGGGTCCGCGCAGTGGCGACGTGATCGATGCCGTGTCCGCGCCCGCTTTCCCATGCGACGAGCTCGGTACCGGCGGTCACCACGTGCTGTGCGAATCCGCGGAAGCATCGGCGGTGCGCTTGGCGCTGGTCACACGCGCAGCGACGGTTGGCGGCGGCGCGATCGATCCGGCGGCGGTCGAGATCGCCCGGCTGCGTCGTGCTGTCCCGCGGGTGGATCTCGACTTCGACATCCATCACTACCCACAGGAAGCCGGCCTCAAGCAACGCGCGGTGTCGTTCAGCAAGGGGTGCTACCTCGGCCAAGAAGTGGTTTGCACGCTAGAGAGTCGCGGCAAGCTAAGTCGCAGGTTGGTGAGCCTCCGTTTCGACGGAGTGACGCCGCGCGTGGGCGAGGCGATTGTGACCGACGCGGGTGAGGAAAGCGGTGCCATTACGAGCGTGGCGATCGATCGCGACGGGGGTCATGCGCTTGGGTACGTGCGACGCATACACATTGAGCCGGCACGACCTCTACTCACCGCACAGGGAACCTCACTCGCGCTCGAACGCGTCGTCGGCAACGAGTAACCTTGCTCGGCCTCAAGCGCGCATGCCACGATCACGCGAAGGTCGGCGGCACACCGGTGCGTGACCGATCGCAGATGGGGATCTCGGATGGCGGATGACGGGCTGATCGCCCATTGCCAGTCGCGCATGGGAGAGGTGTTGAGCGGCAAGTGGCGGCTCGACGCGTTGATCGGCATCGGCGGCATGGCGGCCGTGTACGCGGCGACGCACCGCAACAACAGCATGGCGGCGATCAAGATTCTCCATCCCGAGGTCGCCCAGAACAAAGACATCCGCGAACGCTTCCTGCGCGAGGCGTACATCGCAAACAAGGTCGGCCACGCCGGCACCGTCAAGGTGCTCGACGACGATGTCGACGACAACGGTGCTCCCTACTTGGTGATGGAGTTGCTGCAGGGCAACTCGGTGGAAGCGTGGGCGGTCGGACAAGGCGGTACGCTGACGATCGCGCAAGCGCTCGACATCATCGATCAGACGTTGGCGATCCTCGAAGCGGCGCATTCACACGGCATCGTGCATCGCGACCTGAAGCCCGAGAACCTGTTCCTGGTCGACAATCATAAGGTCGTGAAGATGCTCGACTTCGGCATCGCGCGACTGCGACAGAACAGCACCAAGCAAACACAAACCGGCATGGTCATGGGTACGCCGGCGTTCATGGCGCCTGAGCAAGCGCTAGGTCGCTGGGACGAAGTGGATGCGCGCACCGATCTCTGGGCGGTCGGCGCCACGCTGTTCACATTGCTCACCGGCCGCTCGGTACACGAGGCCGAAACGCCTGGCGAAATGTTGGTGAAGGCGGCGTCCCACGAAGCGCGCTCGCTCGCACGCGTCATGCCGGCGGCACCGATCGCGTTGGTGCGTGTGGTCGATCGCGCGCTGGCATACCGCAGCGACAAACGCTTTCCGGACGCCGCGTCCTTCCGCGCGGAGATCGTCACGCTAAAGCAGACGCTCGACGAAGCGGTGCTCGACAAGAAGACCAGCGGGCCGACTCCAAGTAAGCACGAGACCGCAGTCGACGTACAAGCGCAGGCCGAGGAAGACGCGGAGGACGAGCAGAAGGCCGAGACGTACGACCCAAGCACCGCGACCGAGGAAGACCAAGCCGGCTTGGCAAAGGCCTTCGACATGCTCGAGAACTCATTGATCGCGCGTAAGCAGTACGGCGTGAATCACCCGGAAACCAAACGCCGCCACGCCGAATCATTTCGTGAGCTGTACCGCACGCTCGCTGGCTGCGAGCAAACGCTGGCGTGGAACGTCAGCCCGTACGCGTTCTTCATCGAAGACAACGTGATCTGGGAGCCGCAGGCGCCGCTCAACCGCATTCCGTACCAGTTGTTCTCCGACGGCGTGCGCACGATGGGTTTCGCGAAGGGCTTGGACGAGATCGAGTACGCAGAATGGATCCGGCTCGTCACGCTCGACGCCGCCAGCGACATGGCGCCCGAAGACGATCTCGTCACGATGCTATGGGATGCCAACTTCGAGCACGCGTACCACCAGGCGATCGACACGTTCTCGGAAGGCGACCAGAAGGAACGCGAAGCGTTCGAAGCGGAGCGTAAAGAGGTGCTCGACATGGCGCGCGCGCACGGCGCCGGCGACATCTCCGACGCATGGCAAGGCGGACGCGGACGCGATGGCACAGCGCAAGATCGAAGCTCGGAGATCCTTCAGCATCTCACCGGCGATCAGGCGCTGACCAAGGAAGCCATCGCCCAGGCGCAGAATCTGGACCTGACAGGTCAGGACGCACAATCAAGCCTCGCTGCGAGGGCGCTGATGGTGGACGAAAGCACGCGCGCGCTGCTCGCCGCGCGCCTCGACATCGACGTGAGCGCCACCAGCGAGCGCTTCGTAGTCGCCGCCGCCCACGCCTTCCACGCCGCGGCTCAAACCGGACGTACTGCGGCCGTCAGCGGCCCACTGCGCGGCGCGGTCGACGGCTTGTCACGACGCGCGCCCGACAAGGCGATGGACATGATCCTGACGCTGCGCGACGCGGTCGCCGGCAACTGGGAAGGCTCCGGCATCGAGACAATCATCACGAGTGACGTGACGTCGCCGGACACGATGCGCGCGATCATTACCGGGGCACCGGCCCCAAATGAAGAGGACAAGCAGGCGAAGCAAGAGCGCGCCGACTACATGGATAGCATGCAGGCGCTGCTCAACGTCGTCGAAGGCGAGCACGTTGATGTCGCCCTGGAGTGCCTGCCTGAAGCCGACACGGAAGAGCTGCGAAAGATGCTGCTCACGTTCGTCCAGGCCAAGGGTGCTGGTCACGAGCAAGCGATCGGTGCCTTGTTCGCCTCGCCGAAGGTCACGATCGAGCTCGGTCTCGATCTCGTTCGCTTGCTGGCGGCGCTGAACACACCGGAAGCGAAGAACGCGATCTCTCAAGCCACGCGCAGCCCTCACGCGCTCGTGCGTATTGAAGCGCTCGGCTACTCCGAAGGCGTATCGAGCGACAAGCTGCGCATCGAGCTGCGCAAGCTATTGGAGGACAACGACGAAGAAGTGCGCTTGGCAGCGCTACGGGCGATGGAGACCTACAACATCACGGTGGCCGGCCCATTCGTCGTGCTGCGAATTCAAGACAAGGCGTTCCTCAAGTTGCCCTACGAGGAACGCAAGCAAGCGCTGCGCACGGTCTGCACGCTGAGGCCCAAGCGTGCGGAAGAGCTGTGCATGGAGCTGCTCTCGCAGACTTCGCTGATCCGCTCGAAGTCGCTCGAAGAAACCCGCGAGCTCGCCGCGCAATACCTCGGAGAGATCGCGACGACGCAGCCTGCGTTCTATCTGCTCGACGAAATCTCGCAGTCCAGCAAATGGAAAGCCAATGAGCAGGTGCGGCTCGCCGCGACCCAGGCGCTCGCTCGCATCGCACAACGTGCCGAACGGGCGAAAGCCGCGGCAGCCCGCACGACGATGACCGGTGAGGCGCGCAAGAACACAAGCACAGCCACACGCCCGTCGCAGACCGGCACAGGTGCGACACAAGGTCCGGCGCAGACGCGGGCATCGCAGACGCAGACCGGCGCGAATCCCACACAGGGTCCGACGCAGACACCAAGGAAGTCGTAGCGATGCGCAACGTGACGATGAAAGCGCGACGCGGTACCGACTTCCTCGCAGCGTGCCAAGCGACCCAGACCACGAACAAAGCGCTCGAGGAAGTTCGCGACAAGGGCAGCGAAGTGCTGCTCGCCATGTTCCGTCTCACCAAGAACGCGCTCGTGCACGCGATGGACAACGAAGCAGTCACGAAGACGGCCGCGCAGACGCACAAGATCGTCACCGACTTCGCAGCAACCGTCGGCGGCTACGTCAGCATCACCTTCGTCGAAGGCACCATCTTCATCTGCGGCCAACTGCTGCGCGCGTCGCGCATGGTTTACGACTCCGCGACGGAGTTCGGCAATCTACTCGCCCGCTGTGGCGCTTCTGAAGTCAGCCTGACCGCCGATGTGAGCGTGAAAGACCTGCTGAAGTTCGCCGAAGAACTGTCTATCTCGGCGCGCGACCCGAACCAGCGCGGCCGCCTGCTGTCCGCGGAGCTCGCGAACATGTCGGTTCGAAAGGTCGATTCGACGCTGCAGCGTGACGACGAAAGCAACCTACCGGTGCAGGAACAAATTCTGCGTCTGTACGCGACCGCCCTGGTTGTGATGCGAAGGTATTTCGACAAGCTCGCACGCGGTCGCATGGTCATGCCGCACAAGGTGAAGCGCGTCGCGCAGCGCATCGTTTCCCTGTCAGACTCCGATGAAGGCGCGCTGCTGGCGATGACGACGATGGCGAATGCACACCGCGACGACGCGGGCCGTGCAGTCCAGGCGGCGATCCTGAGCATCGTGATCGCGCGACGCCTGACGGACAACCGCGTGATCCTCGCGCAGATCGCGATGTCCGCGCTGCTGGCAGACTCCGGACGTGTGCGCATTACAGGCTCTGGTCCAGATCGGATCAAAGCCCTGACTGAGGACGCGGAGGCCTCGATCCCACACGTCACCAGCGCGATTTCGATCTCCACGGGCGGTGTCAACGTGCAGAGCGCGTTGCGCACGGTGACGATGTTCGAAGTGACGTACACCGAGAACGAGAAGGTGCTTGGCCCCGTCTACAAACGCCTGATGTCGCCCACCGTGCAGTCGCGCGTGCTGCGTGTCGTGCGCGCGCTGCTTGAGCTGGTTGCGCCACGCGACACCGCTCGCCCCCTTTCGCCGCTCGACGCGTTGGCCAAAGTCGCGAAGATGCCGAACATCGACGCCATTGCGTACAAGCTTTTGGTCGCCGCTGTCGGCGTTGTGCCGACTGGAACCGTGATCGAATTCGAAAGCGGAGAATGGGGCATCGTGGTCGGTCCATCGTCGAATCCGATGGCGATCTCGTTGCCGCGCATCAAGCTGCTGACGGATCGAAGCGGTCAGGCCTTCGCGACGCCGAAGGAAATCGATTTGGGCGCACCGGAGGGCGGTCGGAAGTTCCCGCGCATCAAAGGCGTGGTGGAACCGACGAAAGCCAAGTTCAACGTCACGGGCGCCCTGCTCAAACGCCGCTGATCGAACGACCGCCGTCGACCACGACTTCCATTCCGGTCACAAACGGCGCAGTGGCCAAGTAGACGACAGCATCCGCCACATCGTTCGCTTCGCCGACACGCTGCATGGGCGTGGCTTCGAGCAGCGTGGTGAGCATCTCGCTCGAAAGGTTGGCTGGCGCCAGGACCGTTCCCGGCGCGACCGCGTTGACGCGAACGTGTGGCGCCAGCTCCACCGCCAACACCCGCGTCAGTGTCGCGAGCGCACCCTTCGACGTCACGTACGCGGCGTGGTCACGGTGTGGAGCGCGCGGACTGATGCACGTGACAAACACGATCGAACCCCGACTTGCCGACAGATGCTCGCGCGCCGCCTGTGCGAGCAAGAACGGAGCGCGCGCGTTCAACGCCATCGATCGGTCGAAGTCCGCAGCGGTGATCCGCGCCAGCGGCGCACTGTCATAGCTGGCCGCGCTCGCGACGAGCAGGTCAAGGCCACCGAGCACCGCCGTCGCATCGCGCACCAGCCGTGGTGCCTGATCTGGATCGGACAGGTCCGCTTGAAGCGCAACGGCTTGCCTTCCAAGGCGCTCGATCTGCTGGCACACCTCGACCGCACCCGCTTGGGAGCGGTGATAGTGAACCGCGACATCTGCACCGAGCTCGCCGAGTCGCAGGGCGATGGACGCGCCTACCCGCTGGCCGCCGCCCGTCACCAGCGCACGCCTTCCGCTAAGGTTCATATCCACCCTTCCGTTACGTAAGTTTTGGTCCACGAACCCTGGCTGGCCGAGGGCCGCGGTTCTATAGTTGCGGCGTCCAGAACGGACGCGTGCGTAGGAGTGAGGCCGATGATCACGTTGACAGACAAGGCGTCGGAAAAGGTGCGGGAAATCCAGTCAGCCGAAGGTCTCGGTGGCCAGGGCTTGAGGCTGCGTGTGATTGGAGGCGGCTGTTCAGGCTTCTCCTATGATCTGTTCTTTGATGACGAGACGACGGACATGGACGAGCGTTTCGAGTCCCACGGCATCAATCTTTACGTCGACCAGATGAGCTACCAGTATCTTGAGGGCACCCAGATCGACTACGTCGAGGGCCTCTATGGTGCTGGTTTCAAGTTCAATAATCCCAGCGCCAAATCGACATGCGGTTGTGGGTCGAGCTTTAGCGCGTAGCGACAATCCGTAACGATTTCGGCGTTTTTCACGCGCGCGGTCGATGGCCTGGCAGGTTTCTCCTGCTGGGCCGTTGTCGTTAACAGGCGGCACGAGAAATCACAAAAAAGCCGGTGTGCCGAGCTTGACGGTCCAAGAGTCGGACATACGCTACGTAACGTAACGTTAGGTAAGTGAGGTCGAACATGACTGCCGATGCCTCGATGGACCGATACATCCAACGCGCCCGCGCCATCCCGCGCCTCTCCCGCGAGGACGAGCATGTGCTGGCGATCGCCGCCCAAAAGGGCGACCAGGCCGCCGTCGCGAAGCTGGTCGAAGCGAACTTGCGCTTCTCCGTAGCGATCGCGCTGCAATATCGCCGCTACAACATCCCGATCTCGGAGCTGATCGCGGAAGGCAACGTGGGTCTGATGACGGCGGTGCAGAAGTTCGATCCAGAGCGCGGCACGCGCTTCGTAACCTATGCGGGCTATTGGATCCGGGCGTTCATTCTGGAAGCGGTCGTGAAGTCGGGCCGCTCCGTGGGCGGCGGAACTGGTGCGCTGCGATCCAAGTTGTTCTTCCGTTTGCGTCGGGAGCGCGCGCGCGCATCGAACGTCGCGAGCTCCTTTGAGGAGCAGCAGACGTTGCTGGCGGATCGGTTTGGCGTCAGCGAAGAGCGCATGGGCGAAATGTTGAAGCAGCTCGACAGCCGGGATGTTTCGCTCGACAGCACCCCCTACACCGACTCGCGCGCCACGTTGCTCGACACGCTGGCGGACGGTGATCCGTCTCAGGAAGCGACGTTGATCGAAGACGAGAGCCGCGTCCGCATCCATGGCAGCTTGAAGAGCGCGCTCAATCAACTCGACAAGCGCGAACGCTTCATCATCGAGCAACGCGTGATGGGCGACGAGGAGCTCTCGTTGGCGGAGCTCGGACGCAAGCTCGGTGTGTCGCGCGAGCGTGCACGTCAGCTTGAGTCACGCGCGAAGAAGAAGCTGCGCGACCAGCTTGAGTCCGCGCATTCCCAAGCGGCCTAACCGCAATCGGTGGCGCGGTGCCTCAGAGCGCTAGCTCTAGGCCCGCAGCCATATCGATGTGGAACATGAACAACGGGAACTGCAGGTCCACTTCGGGTGCCAGGAATAGCCCCACGTTGCGCGCGAAGCGGTAACGCATGTTGGAGCCAACGTGTGCACCGCCCAACCCGGAGATGATGTACGGCGCAGTCGCGTCCCACTTCGGGTCTTTCGTCGGCGGCTTGGCGTGAATCGTCCCCATCGTGCCGCCAGCAAAGAGCGACATGCTGAAGCCGGTCGCCTTGGGGGTCGTGAGCATGATCTCCGCGCGACCACCGACCAGCATCCCTGGCAACTGACCCCCACCATGATCCGGCTGGTAGCGAAGGATCGCGGCGAGCGACAACCACGGCGCGACGAAGTATCCAATGGCGGCGCGAATCGCCATGTTGGGCACGAAGCCCGGAGTCGGAACGCTCACGCAGTACGCGTCGGGTGCGCCATCCACCTGTCCCGCTGCGGGACACTCCGTCGGTGCGGCAACCCACGGGCTGTTGCCGTCATAGATGCCATTGAGGTTAGGCGGTGCGCTATCCGCGGTCATGCCCGCCTGAACGCTCGCGAAACCGATCGCGCCTCCAAGCTGTACGAACAAGCGCGCGAAGTCGGTCGACGCCGGACCATCGTCATCGTCTTCTTCGGCACCGGCGCCAGCCAACGCGCACGCATCGTCGGAGCAGATCAAGCCGCTCTGACAATCGTTGGACGCTTCGCATGGCTCACCGATCGCTGCCATGCCGCGCGATGTGCAACCACCCATGCCAGGGGGACATTCTTCGCCACAAAGACCGGGGGGCGCCGCGTCGGGCAGCTGCGCGCTGGTGCCCGAGCTACTCACGGCCACTTCGATCGGGGCTTGCGCAGTACCCGCGCTTGCGAGCGTGCGACCACCCTCGCCGATCACCGAGATGTAATAGACGACGCGCGGCTCCCAGACGTCTTGGCAGCTCAACTGGTACGCGTAGCCGGCACCGTACGGAACCATGTCGACGCGCTTGAACGCGTCCATGCCGAGGCCTTTGTAATAAAGGTGTACCTTTTCCACGTCGGCGAGCGGCGCTTCGACGTACAAAGGCAGCGGCGTTTGCGAGCGTTGCTGCGTCGGAGCGGTGTGAATCAGCTCGCCACTGGTCGGCGCGGGTTGACTCGGTCCGACGGGATCGGGACCAATCTCTGGCGCCACCGGCTGCGGTCCTGGTGCACCTCCACCTCCACCTGAACAACCACCGCCCTGCGCGCGCTGCTGAGCCAGCTGAAAGACCGTTTGGATGTCTGGCGTGCTGGTCAGCGGATCAAGCTGGATGTTCGGGTCGGCGCATACCGCAGCAAGGAAGTGCACGAGGCCGTTCGTGTTGTCTCCGAGACCGCCAACGTAAACGACGCCCAAGCTCATGTTCGCTCGCGCCAACGGTGGCCCGCTCACGCCGTTCTGATTTGCGAGCTCAATCGCTTCCACCAGCGTCTGACCGGCACGATCGATGTCGAGGTTGTTGTACGCCTCCATCGCTTCCGCGGTCATTTGGTTGACGCGATCGGCAGGCGACTGCGCGCTCGCCGCCAGCGTGGGCAGCAGCATCGCGGCGAGCACGAGGCTGAACCCGATCCCGCGTGTCCGCATCCTGTTGTCGCTTGTCTTGGTCATGCGTCTCAATGCTCCGTTGTCCATGTCGCACCCGTTGAGGAGAAAAACTTCATGGCGAGACCGGTTGCGCGGTCGCGTCCGTGCGGACGAACTCCACGCGCCGGTTGATGGCTCGCCCACGCGACGTTCGATTGGACTCGATCGGCCTGGTCTCACCATAACCGCGAGCCGTCAAGCGCGCGGCGTCGATCCCACGCTCCACCAGGTACGCCCGCACCGAGTCGGCGCGCTCTTGTGACAGGTGCATGTTGTAGTCGTCGTTGCCCGCGCTGTCGGTGTGGCCCTGCACTTCGACGCGGGTGTCCGGGTAGTCGGCGAGCACCTGGGCGACGACGTTGAGAATCGAGTAGGACACGGGGCGGATCACGGCACGGTCCTGTTCGAAGTGAACCTGCTGTTGAATCCGAATCGCGTCGCCAGTGAGCTCAACGTTCTCGTACACGCGTGGGCAGCCTGCCGTCGTCTGTGGCCCGGCCGCGTTCGGGCACTGATCGACACTGTCGATCACGCCGTCGTTGTCGTTGTCAGCTTCGGGGCAACCATCCGTATCCGAGAAACCGTCAGGGTCTTCCGGCTGTAGCGGGCAACGATCGGCGCCGTCGAGCAGTCCATCGCGATCGTTGTCGAGATCGGGACAGCCGTCATCATCACCGTATCCGTCGCGATCTTCGGCTTGCTCGGGGCAGCCATCCATTGCGTCCATCACACCATCGCCGTCCGCATCGCCATCGGTCGGTGTCGGAGGCGGTTGCGCAGCACGATCGCAACGTTCCTCTGGGCTCAGACTGAACGCCGCGCGCGCGTTGAGGTCGCCGACCACAAGGTGCTCTTCTGCATCTCCCGGATGCCCCTGCAGCAGCTCAACCTCAGCAAACTCCAGATTGGCGCGGGCCAACGCCAGCTCACGCGGCGCGCACGAATAGGCGCCATGCTGTTCGGCCTGAAGCAGGATGTCGCGGGCATCGTCGATGCGCGCCGATAGCAGCTCGCCCTCGCCGCAAGCCGCGCTCAGCAGACAGAGCAGCGATGTGCCGAGCTCGCGAAACCAGAGCCTCACGGTGCACCCGCCCGGCGGCGCGATGCGATCACCCGTGCCCGATGGCTGTAGCGCTCCGCCACGTCGGCGTAGCGAATCGCATCCTCGTATGAAGCTTCGGCCGCTTCTTGGCGCGCTTTGCGCAGGTGAATCTCCGCGTAGTGATACTCGTACGGCGCGTACGTCTTCGCGCTCTCAGTCTTGGCCTGTTCGAACGCGCGCTCAGCTGCCGCGATGTCCAAGGTGTAGAGGGTCGGACCGCAGCCGAGCATGCCGATCGAGAGGCACAGACAAACCACGGCCTTGCGCCACGGCCGGTGTCCGCGGTTGGGAAGGTGTTGGAAACCGTGTGGGCGCGCCGCTCGCACTCTCAAGAACTGGGTCGGGCTGCGGATGGATCGTGTTCCACAGCCACTGGCCAGGGTTTGCACACTACCAGCGACGATGTGTGCGCGTCAACGCGCCTGGCCTAGCATGGACGGCTAACTACTGATGATAGCTGAGTTATTTGCCGGCGCGGCCAAGCCGGGAGAGCAGGAACGCAGTGCCCGCCAAGAGGAACGTCCCCATCACCAGGCCGCCCCGAGCCAGCGGCGTGTCGCTGTAGTCCACCAAACCAAACGAGCCATGAAACTGCACGAAGCTCCCGACGACCCGCAGGCGATCCAAGGCGGCGGGAACGACGCCTGCGGCCAGCAGCAAGGCGACACCGATGGCAACGTACACCGCCACCATGTGCTGCGCGCGCACCAGCGCCGTACCGACAAGAAATCCCAGCGTCGCAATCCCCGCCTGTAGCGCAAAGCCTACGAGCGCGATCGCCGACGGCACCGCCCCGGTGTCGACCAGGTAGAGCAGAAACCAGTCGCCGTGAAAGACGTAGAAGTAGACCGATACCGGTACGAGCACGAGCAGAACGAACGTGAGGAACGCGGAGAACGCCGCGGTGAGAAGCGGCGGACGGGGGCTCAGCAATAGCTCGGTCTTGGCAGCGGCGGCGGCCGAGATCCCGATCGCAATACCGAGCAACAGTAGAAATGGCAGGGGCACCGGTCCTCCGCTGACTCGCAGCCGGCCCCGTTCTAATCAGGCCGCGTCACAGGGTCAAAGGTTGCGACACCGAAGCCGCAACGCGGCACATCACTGAGCCAAGTCCTGGGTGTCGCCCGGGTTCGTCAGCGAGGCTGTGGTGAGCACGTCGACGTTCACCGCAATGTCGAGCTCGCGATTGGTGATCGAGCCGTGGCAACCGCCGCAGAGTCCGTTGAAGAACCGACGCGGCAGCGCCTGTTTGACGCGTTCGCCGGGGTAGAACTGGATCGCTTCACGCTGGATCATTTCGCCGGCGAACGGCGCTTCATCCCCAAACATCAGGGCGCGCCCGTCGCCATCGGTTGGGCGCAACATCAGAGGAACGCCTGCCGGAAGGCGGACGCTCGCGGAACCGTCAGCCGCCAAGCTCACATGGCCGAGCACGCGCAGTGATTCGAAGTACTGGCCCGACTCGTCGTCGACGACGGAGCTCAGGCCCGTGAAGCTGCTGGCGTTGCTCGGGGGGGGCTCGGCTTGCAGCACGTCGAATCCGCCGATGCGCGGATCGATCGGGCGCCCTTCGCGCGTGTTGGAGAACAGCAACGTGGAGAGCAGCGGGAAGTCCAAGTAGCGCACGACCGCGTCGGTTTCTCCCGGGACGATCTGTGTGGCGCCGTTGGCCTCGTCTTGTCGCGACGAGAACACACCGTGCTGTGCGCGCCCGTAGATCGCCACCATGTCGACGTCCGCTCGGTTGGGTGCGCCACCCACTGGAATCATCAGTCCTGCATCTGGATCGAAGTAGCAAATGTCGAAATCGAACGGACCACTCGCCAGCGTCGTCGCATCGAGGTCGCACGACACGAACAACTTTCCGTGTGGCAGCGGCGCCGGTGAACGAAACGCGCCAGCCATCGCACCGAACGCACCGGGCGCCGGGAACGTAAGCGAGCTCAAGTAGGTCCGGTCGGCAGGATCACGGTCCTCCTGGTCTGGGCCAATCGAACGATTCACGATCGCAATTGTTCCTGCGCCGTCGATGGCATCGATGGGCCCGGCAACGATCGCCAAGTTGCGGTTGGGCAGCTCGACAATTTCCGTCGCAGATTCGAAGCCGACGCTCGGTCGCTGTGCGAACAACGGGTGGTAGTCGCCGCCATCGAGGTTCTGACGACGACCCGCAAGCTGATGAAAATCGCGACCGCGCTTTTGCGTCGTGAAGATCACGCGCCCGTCCGCCATGAAGCTCGGCGAGATCTCTTGATCGAGCAAGTACGTCAGCTGGCGCACGTTGCCGTTCTCGGGATCGAAGACGTACAGATTGGCGTTTGGAGCGAGCGCGGCCGGCGTTCGAGTGGGCCCGCCGCTGGCGCCACCACTGATGTTGCCGCGCGTCGACGCAAACACGATGCGACCATCGGGCGCGAACGCCGGGTCAAAGTCGTGGATCAGGATGCCGTCACTCTCGGTGTTGCTGGCAGCGATCGGTGCCAGCGGCGCGCACGCGCTGCCATCAGCGTTCATGGTGTAGATGCGGAACGGCGTGGTCTCGGATGTGCGGACCGCAAACGCGAGCTGCGTTCCGTCCCACGAGACGGCAGGCGCGCGAATGTCGACGTTGGCGCTCAAGCCGCAGTCCGCGTTGAGGCTGCGTCCAGCGTCCACGGTCATCACGTTCAGGTCACCGGCAACCGCGCCGAGCATCAACTCGGCGCCGCCACGGAATGTGTCGAAGTCCTCGGGACGCCCGACGCCAAGCGGACGCGACACCCACGCCACGGCGCTCACACCGTTGGCTTGGTCGAACACCTCGCCGCGCGCGATCGCGGCCGCGCGCTCAAGCTCGTGCCAGCGCACCAACACGCAATAGGCGGGGACCTCGTTCAAGTCGCCAGTGTCGGCATCGATGCCTTCGCACAGCTCCGGCGTGGCATGCGTGATCACGCCACCGGTGCCACCGAAGTCTTCGAACAATGATCCGCCACGGTGTGTCAGGCCCTGGCCGCCATCGACCAGGTCACCGGGGAAGAGGTTCTTCGCCACGATGCGGCTCGCGTTGGGATCTGGTGATTCGGTCGCGAGCTGCAGCCGCGACATCTCGTAGTTGCGCCGCGTTGCGATGTGGGAAATCAGGCCTGTCGCACCACCGCGCAAGCGCAAGTCGTGGAACATCGCAGTCGAGTGGCAATTGAGGAACATGCAGCCTTCGCGCACGAGCGCTGGCTGTACGCGGTTGGCGAAGAAACGAAGTCCCTCATCGGCGTCCGTCGGGACCAGGATCTCAGGCACGCGCTCGACAATGTCGTCGACCCAATCACGCAGCACGCGATAGCGATCGTCGTCGGTGTTCGGTAGCACGTCGCCACCTTCGTGGAACACGCCGCCAGCGGTGTTGGCCAGCGGGCGACGCAACAGCTCCGAAGCGGACGATGGGGCGCTCACGTGCGCCAGCGAAACGTAGTAGTTCCAGCGCAGCTCTTCCTCAGTGTCACCGCACGTGAGCCATAGGTCGACGCTCGGTTGACCATGGCAGTTGCCGCCGGCGCACGATGCACGAAGAACGGGCTGCACGTTCTCGACGAAGCGATTGTAGGACTCCATGTCTGCGATCGGGCGCGAAGGATCGATACCTGGCAGCTCTCCGACGCCATTGCGGCAGGAACCGACGCTCTCGCGCAGATGCGGAACGGCGGCTCCACTGCGCGTCGCGCCGATCGACATCCATTGCCGCAGCGTCGAGTAACCCGCGGAACCTTGCTCAATGCCGCGACCTCCGGCGTGACGAATGTCGGTCTCGACAGCCACGAAGCGCTCTTCGGGTCGCGTCGGATCCGGCGGGTCGAACGTGTCGACGCGAACCGTAATCGGATCGCCACCCTTCAGCAGCAGCAAGCTCTCGCTGTAGGGCCCGGTCGGTTGCAGCACGTCGCGGCGGCGCATCAGCGCGTCGAACGACGAGAGGTCCAAGTTGCCGAGCGCGAACCCCTGCTCGGTGGCAACGTGACAACCGGTGGTCTGTTGGGCGCAGCCGACCCTCAGAATCGGATCGATGCGCTCCTCGTAGAACGAGAACGTGGGCGGATCGGGCTCGGCGCACGCTGTGCACCCCAGCACCAACCAACCCACGATCCTCGCGACACGACTCGATGTTGTCGTCGCTCGCTGCTTGGCCATTGCGTCCGTCACCGGTTCCGACCTCCGAGCACCCGCGAGGGTATCAGAGGTCGTCATCCCGATTGGTACTTGCGCGCTACATCTGCCGTGCGATTGCGATCGCGTCGAGCACACCGCGCGCGGTCTCGGTCTCGAGCGCCGTGGTGAGCGCGGCGTCCGCATCGTTGCCACCGATGCGCCCCAACGACCACGCGGCCGCCTGACGCACAGCCGCGCTTTCGTCACCACGCAAGAGACCTGCCAGCGGTGCCACCGCATCTTGGACGCGGAACTGACCCACCAGCTGTGCCGCGTGCAGGCGCACTTCTGCGTCGTCGTCGCCCAACAAGCCGATCAGGCTGGCGTAGTCGTTGAAGAAGCTGACGCGCATGATCACCGACACCGCGGCGCGCCGAACCTCGACACTGTCGTCGTTGAAGGCCGAGACGATCACTTCGCGACCATCGGCGTGATTGAGACGTCCAAGCGCGCGCACCGCAGCCGCGCGTACCGAGGCATCACCGTCGGTCTCCACCGCGTTGCGCAACGCGACCAATCCGTGGGGATCGAGGAACTCACCGATCGCTTCCGCTGCGCGACCGCGTCGCACCGCATCGGCGTCATTAGCGAGCGTGTCTTTCATCGCCACCATCACTTGGCCAAAGCCAAACGACCGACGACGCAACCACCACGCGGAGATCTCCCGCACGCGCGCATCGCCTGCCTCCAGCAACAGGCGCTGCAGGCCGGGGATGCATTGGAAGCACTCCACACGCTCGCCGTACTCGAGGATCGAGTAGAGACGACTGGGCGATGCGCTCGCCGTTTCAATCGCGTTGAGCATCGTTTGTTGCGTTGGGGCGCCGGTGCCTACGCTGAGCTCGCCACGCTCGCGGTCGTGGACCACGTGGTACGCGGGTGCCTCTTGCGCTTGAGCCGACGTCACCGTCAGCGACAGAAGCAGAGCCGAAAGCGTCGTTTTGATCATCGTTTTCATGGTGCTCTCCTTCCCTTCCTTAGTATTGGACGCCTGGTTGCCAGAGCATCGAGTTGGGCGCGTTGCGGCGCGAGTAGTACTGACCACCAAGGTCAGCCATCTGGATCAGGCGCGCGCGATCCTCGTCCGAGAGCGAACCGCCCACGTCCTCCGGATGCATCGCAGCTCCTGCCCACGCCCGGTCGGTACCGACTTGGACGTTGAGCTTCTCGATCAAGCGGCTCTGACGGGCAGCACCCGGCACAACCCATTCCGGTGGCATCACGTCGCCCGCTTCGACTTCCGCTTCACCCATCATCGCCGACGGGTAGAGCAGCGAGACGTAAGACGCCGGATACGTGACGACCTCCATCTCGTAGTAGGTCTCGACCGGATCATCGCTCAGCAACAGGTACGGAATCTCGTACGCCGTCGCCATGCCGCCTGGCTCTTCGGAAGGCACCGTGACGGTGTAGCTCTGACCCGCGAACGGATCGTTTGCGCCGCCGTCGTGACAGCTCACGCAAGAGCGATTGAAGATGTCCTGGACGTTGTCGCCGGTGGTGGCGCCGTACCAGGGCAGCTCATGACGATCCGCGATCGCGATCTGCGCCAAGTCGGCGGGGGCCTGCTGCGCGAGCGTGGTCGGCGCGTTGTTGGTGATCGCCGTGCCGACGCGCGACTCGTGACAGCCACCGCAACGACGGGTCTCACCGGGCATGCCCTGGATCCACAACAACTGATTGCGAATAGACATGCCGAACTTGTCGATGGGTTGCAGGTGGTACGGCAGGTACGGCACGACGCGCGCTTCCCACGAGCCGTCCGCCTGCACCGGAACCTCACCGAGGACCGCGGCGCCTTCGTGCATGGTCAGGCCGAACTCGCGCACCGAGCCAATCTCCGAGGAGAAGCCCTCGATGATGCGAACGTGGGTCGCTTCACGCAGCGCGTCGCTGAGCAACATGCCGTCGAGGTGCGCGCCTTGAACCGTTTCCTCGAGCGACGTTTGCGTCACATCGATCGAACCGATCACTGCCGGCTCCGTGCCGAACGTCGGGTCGAGCGGATCGGGCGCACGTGTCACGACGGGCGAACGCACCGGCGGCTCGTTGCGCGCCGCAACCGGCATCGCGTAGAGGTCCCACATCTCCGGGTCGTCGTAGACCAGCGTGCGGCTGCGCGATTCTGGGTCGTACAGGTAGATGCCGAAGTTTGGTGCCGTGTTGGCGATCTCGTTGCGGTCGTTGACGTCGCCATCGGCCCACGACACGAGGAAGCGCTTGTCGCCCGAAAGCGCCATCGGTGTGCGGTAACGGCCGACGCCCGAAGCCACCGAGCCCATGCCTGTCGGCACGTCGGGGGTGAGGGAATCGAAGCGCGCGTGCTGCTCGTCGAACGCGATGTTGGCCGTACCGGTCTCGGCGCGAACATCGACCTGCATCACGGCGCCGGACTGGATCGTGCGCTCACGCGTGGTCGCGATGCCGACGAACACGCCTGGCGAGGCTTCGTGCACCTGGACGAAGCTGTTGAAGGGCTTGTCGTGCTGACCAGCGAGCGCTGTCATCTGCGTGCAGTCCGGGTTCATGCGGAAGAGCTTGAGGTCGTTGACCGGACCCAAGTGCTCCCAACGCGAGAAGCCGATCGAACCGTCGCTCATCAAGAACGGGTCGGCGGTATGCGACAGGTTCTGTGAACAGAGATGGCGGTCGGCGTCGCCGCTCATGCGCGAGATGGTCGCGATCTGGGTCACGATCCGGCTGTGGTTGTACTCGTCCGCGCGCGTGCCCATCGCCGTGTATGGCTGGTTCGTGACGAACGCGATGCGACCACCCGGCACGAACATGGGACGCACGTCGTCGTACGGGCCCATCGTCAGCTGTTGCGGCACGTCGCTGCCGTCGGCCTTGGTCACGTACACGTGGTAGCGACCGTCGTCGCCCGAATGTCGCATCGAGAACACGACCTCGGACGCATCAAACGAGACGTCGACGCCAGCGATGTCCACGCCCTCGAAGTCGTCGGTGAGACTGCGAAGGGTCCCGCTCGGCGTCGGCGGCTCCAACACGTAGACACCACCGCCGGGCTCGTAACGCAGGTAGTCGATGACCTGGTTCGCGCCCCCAGCCACGTTGTGATCGCCTGACTCGGTGACGAAGGCGCGCTTCACGAAAAGCATCGCCTTGACCCCCGGCAGCACCCCGTCGTTGCTGCCTCCACCACTGTCGCAACCCGCTACTGCGAGTAGCCCACCCAACAACGTCCAGCCGATGTTCCGCATGTGGCCGCGCCTCCGTGTTGCGCTCGGTAGAGCAACAAGCGGGCCAGCACGCCGCGCGCGACCACCCGCGCATTTCAGCACGATCACAGGGAATTCGCGGGCGAGTAACCGTCCCTCGTTGGGGCCAACGCCCCCCGAGAGGGCGCAGGCCCGGGGTCTATCGCCCCCAGTCCGCGTTTTGCGCAGCCCCCGGGTGACTTGCCCATGCGGCCGGGTTAGGGTCTGCGCCGCGCATGAAGTTGTCGTCGGGGAAATCGCGCGTGACGGTCTTTGCCCTCGGGCACACCGCACTGCTCCTGTGCTGCCTGGCCATTGCCTGGCCGGCCCGTTCTGAAGCCCCGGCACCGGAGCTGATCGCGACGCTGCGATCGCCCGATGCGCTGCACGCGCCAGCGCGGACCGAACGCCGCCCCACGGACTGGCTCCCCGGGCACGGCCGCGAGTGCGCCACCCGCGGTCCATACAAGAACTTCTGCCAAGGCCCGCGGCGGGCGCCACGCCCCTATGGAGATGCAGCGGAGCTCGCTCGTCGTCTCGGCCTCGGAACCAAGGCGACAGTCAGTCGCGTCCTCTTGGGCCCCCCCCACGCGGAGTGGATCGCCGCGGTGCCCACCGTCAATCCGGCGAGCGACCTCCTTTGGCCGGTGGACGGGGTACGCCTCTGGCGTGGCTTCGGCAATGTACGCAAGGGCAAGCGCAAGAAGCTGC
>JACZCZ010029092.1_pt1 | contig 24978 bp, 24 predicted proteins | sample 8641811 | NCBI WGS metagenome assembly JACZCZ01 (sample SAMN15324610, study PRJNA640507) | soil metagenome | isolation source: intercropping peanut in the first line | place: China: Luxin town, Laibin City, Guangxi Province | collected 2019-07-25 | depth 10cm m | reverse complement strand
GTATGATCGGTCGCTCGTCAGCTTTCAGTTGTCGAATCCGGTCCTGACGTCAACATTCAGTACAAGAAGGAAGGCCTTATGGTCCAGGAAGCGGTCGTTCGTCGTCGCGGCGGATTCCGGAAGTTCATGCTGATCGCGCTGACTGCGCTGCTTGCGGGGATCCTGCTGTGGACGTGGTTCTCGCTGTCGTGGTCGTACTCCGACGGCGACCGTGCCGGCGTGCTGCTCAAATTTTCGAAGAAGGGTTGGATCTGCAAGACATACGAAGGCCAGCTGGCTCTGTACGTCGTCGGCGGCGTCGCTCCGCAGCTCTGGGACTTCAGCGTGCGCGACGAGGCGGTGGCGAAGAAGCTGTCGGGCGCGGTCGGCCAGGAGATCCAGCTCCACTACACCGAGCATCGCGGCGTTCCGACGAGCTGTTTCGCCGAGACGCCTTACTTCGCGGATGGATTCACGGTGATGGCCAAGCCCCGGAACTGATCCGATCGGCCACGACAGGTGCCGGCCTGTCACAGGTAGACGGGCCGCCGCGTCTTTGGAGAAGACCTCCCTAGCGGCGATCATCATGACATTCGAGACGCTTGTGCAGTCGAAAGCCGACATCTTCACCGGACATCGCCCGCGGCTGTTCGGTATCGCCTATCGGATGCTGGGCAGCCGTTCGGACGCCGAAGACGTGCTGCAGGACGCCTATCTGCGCTGGCACGACGCGAACCCGCAGGAGATCCGGTCGGCCGAAGCCTGGCTGACGACCGCGACGACACGGCTCTCAATCGATCGGCTGCGGCGCGTGAAGGTCGAGCGCAATAGCTATTTCGGTCCGTGGTTGCCCGAGCCCCTCTGTGAAGCCGATCTGCAGACGCCGGAAATGGCCGCGGAGCTCGACAGCGACGTGTCGATCGCGTTTCTGGCCGTGCTCGAAGAACTCGCGCCCGAGGAACGAGCGGCGTTCATTCTTCACGACATCATCGATGACGACTACGTGGACATCGCGGGTGTGCTCGGCAAATCGGAAGCAGCCTGCCGGCAGATGGTGCATCGGGCCCGCGAACGGCTGACGGCCCGCAAGAGAAGATTCGTCGTCGACCCGCAAGCCCGGGAACGCATGCTGCAGAAGTTCGTCGGCGCACTCGCAAGCGGCGATCGGCAACAGATCCTCGCGCTCTTCGCTGAAGACGCGGTGATGACATCGGATGGCGGAGGCAAGACGACTGCTGTACATCGCCGCCTCTACGGGGCACAGCGCATCTCGATGCTCTGGTGGGCAGTCGTGCGCCGATTGCAGCGCAGTCCCGACCACCGCTTCGTCGAGGTGAACGGCGAACCTGGCATTGCCTTCTTCCGCAATGGCAGGCTGTTCTCGATCGCCACCGTCGTCACCGACGGCGAACGCATCCACGAGTACTACAGCATCGCCAATCCCGAGAAGCTCGCTGCGTTCAGGGAATTCCTTCTGGCTAGCAACTAGCTGGCTCTCTTCATCACGCAGGAGCGCTCATGAACCTCATTCGTACCGTCACTCTTGCCACCGCTGCGTCGATATCGTTCGCGACCTTGGCCGCCGATTCCGCTTCGCCCGCCAAAGTCACGCCACTATTCACCAGGTCGTTGCCCGATCTCGCCGGCAAGGAAGGCATGATGCTGACTGTCGAGTACGCGCCAGGAGGTGCATCACCAAGTCATCGTCACAACGCGAACACGTTCGTCTACGTGCTCGAGGGCAGCGTCGTGATGCAGGTAGCGGGAGGGAAGGAGATGACTCTGAAGGTGGGCGACACGTTCTACGAAGCGCCGACCGACATCCACAGCGTGTCGCGCAATGCCAGCGATTCGCAGCCGGCGAAGCTGCTCGTGTTCTTCATCAAGGATGCGGGGGCGCCGGTATCGGTGCCGGTGAAGTAAGGGGGCTGCCTGTAGGTGGGCGAAGAGCCCCCTCCCTGGCCCTCCCCCGCGGTAGCGGGGGAGGGAATCAAGAGAGCCGTCGCCGCAACTAACGCACTGTCTCAGTTCTTCTCGCTCCCCGCGGTAGCGGGGGAGGGAATCAAGAGAGCCGTGGCCGCAACTAACTCACGGGTCCCAGTTCTTCTCCCTCCCCCGCTACCGCGGGGGAGGGCAGGGAGGGGGTTCTTCCGCGCCCAGCTACCTACTCCCCCTTCGCCGACGCGACATACCCTTCCACTTCCTTCTGCAGGGTGTCGAGCGGCATCGTGCCCGTGTCGAGCACGACGCGATGGAAATCCTTCGGCGAGAATTTGTCGCCCAGCTGCTCGCGGGCATGGTCCCGCATCTCGAGAATGCGCAGCTGACCGATCATGTATGAACAGGCCTGGCCGGGATTGACGACGTAGCGATCGATCTCGCTCGCCTCGATGCCGTAGTCGATGGCCTGCTGGCGTGTCCACTTCTTGGCGTGAAGTCCGGTGTCGACGACGAGACGGCGCGCGCGCCACAGCTCAGCGCTCAACTGACCGAGCAGTCCTTCCGGATCGCCTTCATACCAGCCAGTCTCTGCTGCCAGCTTCTCGGCGTAGAGTGCCCAGCCTTCGGACATCGCTGAAATGCCGCCGAGCGCGCGTGACTGACGGAAGCGCGGCAGCGAAGTGTTCTCCTGTTCCAGCGCGATCTGGAAATGATGTCCCGGCACCGTCTCGTGATAGACGAGCGTGCGCAGTCCGAGCTTCGTCATCCGTTGCACGCGCAGCGGCATCTGAAAGATCGCCGGTCGCGATCCGTCGAGCGGGGCGCGGTTGTAGTTCGCGGCCGCACTGGCTTCGCGGAAGCGCGGGAACGGCTGCGCGATGACGGGAGTCTTTGGCATGCGGGCGAACATCGGCTCGCTGCGCTTGATCGCGTCCTTCATGAGGACATCGATGTCCTTCATGATCTGTTCGCGCGCTGCATCCGATGTGGGATCCGGATAGCGCAGATCATCTTCGAGCTTCTTCATGCGATCGCGCACGGAGCCTTCCGTGCGGCCGAGCGTGCGCAGGATGCCGTCCATCTCGGCTTCGATCTTCGCGACCTGCCGCAGACCGATCTGGTGAATCTCCTCGGGTGTGAGCGTCGTCGAGGTGAAGCGCGCCAGTGCATTCGCGTAGGCCTCATCGCCGCCTTTGAAGCGCCACAGGCCCGCGTCGTCCGTTGCCTTGGGCTCGATGCGTTTCAGCAGCGAAATCGCTTTCTTCCACGAAGGATAGATCTCCTTCTCGACGAGCGATGTCACCTTTGCCTGAAGCTGGGTGCGCTGCTCGGCTGACAGCGAGCTGATCGTCGCGATCTTCTGCGCGAACGTCGTCACGAGCGGATTCTGATCGGCCGGTGCATCGGCGAACGTGTTCATCGAGGCCAGCGTCGCTTGCACGATGAAGCGCGGTGGCAGCATGTTCTTGCGCACGAGCGCCTCCGACTCGGCGACTGCTTCGTCCATGCGATCGTTCGCCAGCGCCAGGCGCGCGATGTAGTTGTCAGCATCCTGCGCAGTCGCGAGCGGATGTCGCAGCGAGAAGGTCTCGACGATGGTCACGTTGGCTCCGCCGAACTGTTGCAGCGGGAAGTAGTAGTCGAGGTACTTCTCCGATTGCACGGTGCCGTTGAGCAGCCACTCCATGAGATCGGCGGAGAGGCGCCGCGTGTCGTCGAGTTTCGAGCGATCGAAATTGCGCAACTCGGCAAGCCCCTTGCGGGCCAGTGCGATCCGCTGCTCGTCGTAGGCGCGTGTCTGCGGCGTCAATTGCCGTTCGAGCTTCTGCTGTTCGTCGCCGCTGAAATAGCGCAGGCTCGTCGCGAGATCCGGGTTGCCGCGAACCCACTCGTCCGTGAACCGATCGAAGAACTTGTCGATGCCCTGCGATGTGCTCTGTGCGAGCGCGGAGCCGTTCGCGAGCAAGCCGAACATGATGGCCGCGCAGGCGGCCCGCCAGAATCGAGTCATCGGAAGAACCTCGCGTCGCTGGTCAACAATCGGGCGACACTAGCGGAACTGCCTGTCCCCGCATAGCGGGCAATCGAGGTGATCTGCGGTACGATGCGGCCTTCCGTCATTCCCGCGGACGCGGGAATCCATCTGTGTATCGAAGACATGGACATTCGCCAGCGCAGTTCCGTGGGTCACCGCTTTCGCGGGTGTGACGCAAGCCGGGGTGCCTTATAGTCAGCGGCATCGGCATGGGAGACGCCATGAACTTCTGGCAGGGTTTCGCAGTCATCACTGTGGCGCATCTGCTCGCCGCAGCGTCGCCCGGGCCCGATTTCGCACTCGTGACGCGGCAGTCGCTCGTCCATGGGCGCAGAGCCGGCCTGCTCGCGAGCATCGGCATCGCTCTGGGCTTGTCGATTCACATCGTGTATTCAGCCGCTGGGCTCGCAGCAGTCATTGCGCACTCGGTTCAGTGGATGACGGCGATCAAGCTGCTGGGCGGCGGCTATCTCATCTACCTGGGTGTGCGGGGCCTGAGCAGCAAGCCAGGTACTGAGCTTTCGAGTGCGGATACACCGACGCTGACGGGATCGGCGTGGCGGCAGATCGGGGGCGGCTTCCTCTGCAATGCCTTCAATCCAAAGGCGCCGATCTATTTCCTGGCGCTGTTCACGGTCGTGCTGTCGCCTGATCTGCCGCCCGCGACACTCGCGATCTACGGCGCGTGGATCATGGTGCTGCAGTGGCTGTGGTTTTCTCTCGTCGCGACGGTGTTCGCGCACGACGCGATTCGCGGCCGCCTGCTCGCCGTGAGCCACTGGATCGATCGCGTCTTCGGCATCGCGATGATCGCTCTGGGCGTGAGGGTGTTGATGTCGTTGAGGAACAGCTGAGCCTTCGGCTCTCTCGAAGCCTGGTTCTTGTTGTGGGGAGAAGAGACGGCTGCTCTTCTACAGTGTCGCGTCCCGCGTCAGCACATCCTGAATCGTGACACCGACCTGCGGCACGCCGCCGAACACGGTACCCAGCCGGTTGTTGTTCAGGTGTTCGAGTGCGACGGTCGCCGCTTCGGCCGGCAGGGGGACGAACCCGACTTCCTGCGCGAGCTTCGAGCCTTGGGTGATGTAAAACTCGACGAACTTGCGGATCTCCGGTTTCTGCAGCGACGACTCCTTCACATAGATGAACAGCGGCCGCGACAGCGGGCGGTAGCTGCCGTCGACGACGCTTTCGATGCTTGGCAACACCGCGCCCTTCTCGGTTTCGATCGGGACTGCACGCATCCGATCCTTGTGCGACGCGTAGTACGCGTAGCCGAAGTAGCCGAGCGCGTTCTTGTTGTTCTCCACGCCCTGCACGAGCACGTTGTCGTCCTCGCTCGCCGTGTAGTCGCCGCGGCTAGCCTTGGCTTTGTGCGCGACGGCTTCCGTGAAGTAGTCGAACGTGCCCGAGTCTGCGCCGGGCCCGAAGAGCATCAGTCGCGTGTCCGGCCAGTCAGCGCGAACCTGGTTCCAGTTCGTGATCGTGCCTTGCGCTGCCGGTTCCCACATCTTCTTCAGATCGTCCATCGTGATCGACTTCACCCAGTCGTTGGAGGGATGCACGACGACGGTGATGGCATCGAAGGCGATCGGCAGTTCGAGGTACTTGATGCCGGCTGCGCGGCACTTTTCCATTTCCTCGGTAAGGATGGGCCGCGAAGCGTTGGCGACGTCGATATCCCCGCGGCACAGCTTCTTGAATCCGCCGCCCGTGCCCGACAGGCCGGCGGTGACCCGGACCCGGTGCTCGCCGGAAACCTGGAATTCTTCCGCGACGGCTTCGGCGATCGGGAATACCGTGCTCGATCCATCCATGCGGATCACCGCGATCTCTTCTTTCTCGCTGGAGCCGCAGGCGCTGAGCGCAGCGACGCTCGTGGTCAGGAGCAATGCATACAGTCGGTTCACGTTGATGCCCTCTTCGCGGATCGTGCGAGCGGCAGATTCTATTGATGGATCTGCCTCCTGGCGACAGAGGGTTTTGCTCAGGCGGTCCTTCGACGCCGGGAGGTATGCTTGGCGCCCCGTCCCGAGGTATCCGCCAATGATAAGAAGCGTCGTCTCCGCGGCACTATTGGTTTCAACGATGTACGCAGCGGCCCACGCGGCAGCGGATGCCAACGAGGAATCGAGAGCGGTCGCACGCAGCATCTTCAAGGAGCTGATCGAAATCGACACGTCCGAATCCGGGCAGGGCAGCACGCCGGCGGCGCTCGCGATCGCGAAGCGGATGAAGGATGCCGGTTTCGCTGCAAGCGACATCGTGGTCGCCGGCCCCAATCCCCGCAAGCAGAACGTCGTGGTCCGCTTGCGGGGCAACGGGCGCAAGAAGCCGGTCCTGCTGATCGGCCATCTCGATGTCGTCGAAGCGCGGCGTTCGGACTGGACGACCGATCCCTACCAGTTCGTCGAGAAGGACGGCTACTTCTACGGCCGCGGCACGCAGGACATGAAGGACGGCGACGCCATCATGGCCGCGACGCTGATCCGCCTGAAGAAGGAGAAGTTCCGGAGCGATCGCGACATCATCCTGGCGCTCACTGCCGATGAGGAAGGCGCTGGCGACAACGGTGTCGACTGGCTGCTGAAGAATCGCCGCGATCTCGTCGATGCAGAATTCGTTCTGAACCACGACGGCGGCGGGGTGCTGCTCGAGAACGGCAAAGCCGTCCAGATCGAAGTCACGGCGTCGGAGAAGGTCTACGCGGATTTTCAGCTCTCGACGACGAATCCGGGAGGACACAGCTCGCTGCCGGTGCCGGAGAATGCAATCTACGCTCTCTCGCAGGGATTGACGCGCCTCGCGCAGTACGAGTTTCCCTTCGAGCTGAACAATGTCACCCGTGCCTACTACGAGCAGATCGTCAGTCGCGCTACTGGTCAGCGTGCGGCCGATCTGAAGGCGATGCTGGCCACGCCGCCGGATCAGCAGGCGATCGCGCGGCTCTCGAAGGATTCGATCGATCACGCGATCGTGCGGACCACCTGCGTTGCGACGCGGCTGGAAGCCGGGCACGCCAACAATGCTTTGCCGCAGAAGGCGAACGCGGTTGTGAATTGCCGCATCCTGCCGGGCCATTCGCCGGAGGAAGTCCGCCAGACGCTGATCGAGATGCTGGACGATCCACGGATCAAGGTGAGCTACATCGCGACGGGCGGTGAGATTCGCGAGACCGCGCCGGCGGCGAAGGGATTCCAGCCGCCACCCCTGCGCGCGGATGTGATCGAGCCGCTGCAGAAGGTCGCCGGAAAAATGTGGCCCGGCACGCCGGTCATTGCTTCGATGGCGGCAGGCGCAACCGACGGCGTCTACACGAGCGCCGCGGGATTGCCGACGTACATCGTCGGTGGCGAGGCGATCGAGCGCGACGACATCCGCGCGCACGGACAGGACGAGCGCATTGCGGTCAAGTCGTTCAATCGCGCGGTGGATTTCTACTATGAGTATCTGAAGGAAGTGGTGAACTACAGGAAGTGACGAGCGACGCGAGCGGAATGGAGCGACTCAACTCTCGTGCTTTCCCAGTTGACCGCCGCGAATCAGGCGGACTGTGTCGCCCAGACGAATCAGGCCCGCCTCGATCACTCTCGCCGTGATTCCACCGTGGCCACGCATCGCGTTGTAACCGCCTGGCCCGAGCGCTTCTTCCATTCGTGAGCATGGATGGCAGCCGCCCGTGCCTTCGAAGGTCGCGTTGCCGATCCGGAAGAGTGCGCCATTGAGCGCGAGCAGGTTGATGCCGCTCACGACGATGTTGCGGCGAAGAAGCGCGGGATCGATGGCATCGCGCTGCAGGAGCCGCCCGATCGTTTCGAGATGCTCGGCCTGAATCAGCGTCACCTGGCGCTTGCTCTCAGCCGTCCCTGAGAAACGATCGCCAGTGAGACCGGCACCGACGCGGGCTTCGACGACATCGGCAGTCACCATCGGAACGCGCCGTGAGGGCCGCACGCCGATCCAGCGCACAGTGCCGACCTGCGGCAGCGTCGAGAGCAATTCACTGAGCGTCATCCTGCAAGATTAGCTCATTCGACCGCAGCGCCGTCATTCCCGCGCAGGCGGGAATCCATGCCTCTGCAAGATGCGTCCCCGCGGGCGCGGCGATGACGCTTGGCGGCTCAGAACTGATACTTGATTCCCGCCCGCACCGTTCTGGGTTCTCCCGCGCGGCTCATCCGTCCGTCCACCTGCTCGCCTGGAGGATCGAGTCCGGGAACGTTGGCTCCGTAGTAATAGACGATGTCCTTGCCGTCCTCGTCGAGCAGGTTCAGCACCTCGGCATAGACGACGAAGTTGCCGGGCTTCCACGCACCGCGAAGATTCACCGTCGTTTCCGGATCGGCGCGCAATGAGTTGTCTTCGATGAGCGGATACTCGCCGAGGTAGCGCACGCGCAGACTTGCTTCCCATTGATCCTTGACGGCGGAGATGCCCAGTTCGCCCGCGTGCTCTACGGCGCCTGCGACGTAATCCTCGCCGGGGCTGTCCACGTAGCGTGCACGGCTGCCCGTGTACACGGCGTCGAGTGCAAGCCAAGGCATCGGGCGCCAGAAGCCGACGAGCTCGTAGCCACGGCGCTCGGTCGCATTGCCGGGTTCAACGGAGTTCGAGTCGCCGACGAACTTCAGTTCGCTGTCGAGATCCAGCCACCAGTACGTCGCCGTGATGCGGGCATCACCGAATTCGAAGCGGACTCCGGCTTCCTTGCCCTCACCCTTGCTGATGCCCTTCACGGGCGTATCGGGATTCACGACGCCGCGTGCATCGTTCGAATGGAATCCCTTGCCCCAGTTCGCATAGACCTCGACGTGGTCGCTCACCGTCCAGGCAGTGCCGATCTTTGGTGAAGCGGCGCTGTCGTTGTCGCTGCCTTCGTGAAGACCCGCCATGCGTGCGGTGACATCGAAGTCGTAGTAATCGCCGCGCAGTCCGCCGAAGATGCGGAAGGTGTCCGTCGCCTTCCACGTTGCTTCGGAATAGACACCGATCGAACCTTCGGTCACGGAGTGGCGAGCGATCTGTTCGACGAACGCGCCGCCTTCAGTATGATTCAGGCCGACGTTGCCGATGTCGTCGTAGCGGAACTCGACGCCAGCGTTGAGCGAGAAGGCCTCCGCAAGTTCGAAGGTCTGCTCGTAACGGCCGCCTGTGATCCAGCGCCGGTCGAACTGGTCGATCTGGTAGTCGTACGTCGGATTCGACAGCATGTGCCAGTCGTAGTACTGCGCGTAAAGCGATGCACGCCAGCCGTCACCGGTCAGTCGCGCGCCGCCGATCCAGCGCAGTGTTTCGCCGACGGCGGTCGGATCGAGTGCGCAGAACTCGTCTTCGCACACACTAGTGCCGATCGCGCGTTCGGGAATCTGTTCCGTCGGATCCCACGTGGCGTGATAACCGGAAAGATTGACCTCGAGCTGGCCGAACGACGTCGGGCGCGAGTACTTGCCCCACACGGAGGCGTGCTCGAGATCTTCCGGCAGCTCCCAGGGTCCGTCGTAGCTCTTGAGCTGTCCGGCGAACGTGAACGTTCCTTCCCCGGAATCGACAGAACCGCCGGCTGCCAGTCGGCGCCAGCCGTAGCTGCCGGCTTCCGCTGACACGAACGGATCGATGTGACGCACCGTGCTCATGAACGATGAGCCAGCCATCGAGAAGTCGCCGGCGTCCGCGCGATACGTGCCTTTGCGGTAGTCGATGCGATCGATTGTCTCGGGGATCAGGCCGTTCACGTCGAGATAGCCCTGACCATGGCCGTGCGTGCGCATGTTCATCGGGACGTCGTCGACGTAGGTGGTGAAGTCCGTGCCGTGATCGAGGTTGAACCCGCGGAGGAAGTACTGGTTCGCCTTGCCGCTGCCGGAGTGTTGCGCCGCGATCAGGCCGGGTACGACTTCGAGCAGTTCCGCCACTCGCAACAGTGGTCGCACCGACAGATCGGCGCCGCCGACCGCGCCTTCGCTCGCCGCATCCGCGGAACCGATCAGAGCCTCGCCGCGTGCAAAAACGACGACCTCTTCCAGCACCTTGTCGTCGGCCGCGCCAGCCACGGTGGTCAGGGCCAGTGCGCAACAGCACAGGCTGGGCCGGAGCAGGGATCGCAAGAAACGTGAAGAAGACATTGCGCGGCGCTCGTGAATTTTCAGGGGAGCCGCGAGCGTGACAGCCCGCCTTCCGAATTCAACGTTACAGGGCGTTACGCAACGGTTAATCGCGGCGCAGGGCCTTGCTGCCAAAGGCTTTTGCCGATCAACCGCCGAACACGTGCATGAGCCCCAGAAGCAGCGGAGAGGTGATTGCCGCAAGGGCGGTAGAGATGACGAGGCTGCTTGCGACGGGTGCCTGCAGGGTCTGGAACTGGGCGGCCATCAGATAGACGTTGGCCCCGACCGCCATCGAGGCCAGCAGCACCACGACCTGCAGCTCCAGCTCTGGCAGGCCGATCGCCGCGCCGAGCGCCCACACTGCCAATGGCTGGACGAGGAGTTTCAGGCCGGTCATCGAAAGGCTGAGTCGCCAGTCCCGCCGGATACCGTATTCGGCGAGCCCCAGGCCGAGTACGAGCAAAGCGGCGGGGGCGGCCAGCGACCCGATGCCGTCCAGGACCAGTCGGGCCGGTCCGGGCAACCGGTATCCGGACAGCCCGACGAGAGTGCCGATGACGATTGCTGCGACCAGTGGATTCGTCGCGACGCTGAGCGCCGTCTTGCCGAACCCTTTCGCGGTGAACGAGCCGTGCCGCGCCCATTCGACGGAAACGCTGACCAGCGTCCAGAGCGTCAGCGCATTGAACACCAGGACCAGCGCCACTGAAGGAACAGCAGCTTCACCGAGGGTGAGCTTCGCGATCGGCAATCCCAGCATCACGTTGTTGGAGAACACGCCGCCGAGCGCGAAAACAGACTGCGATACGCCATCGAGCCGGAACACTCGCGCCGCGACGAGACGCCCGACGCCGAACACGATGAAGCAGCCGCCGAAGAATGCGATCAGCAGGCGTGCATCGACGGGGGGCAGCGCGGACAGGTCGCTCATCATTCCGAACAGCAGGGCAGGCAGGATCACGGCGAACACGACCTTCGACGCGATCGACGTCCATCGGCGCGGCCAGTGTCGCCACAGACCGATCAGGTAGCCGACGAAGACGATCAGGAACAGGGGCGCGGAGAGAACGAAGTAATGCCAGGCGGCGGACATGTATTCGGTCGGCGGGCGGAAGGTGTAACGTGTGGGGGCGGAACGTATCCGCGCATTACACCTCACTCTCAGCCGCTTTCGCACCCATCATGACAACCGCCTACGATTTCGAAGCCCGCACCCTCGACGGCAAGCCCGTGCAGTTGAAGCAATACACAGGCAAGGCACTCCTGATCGTCAATACGGCCAGCAAGTGCGGATTCACGCCGCAGTACGCGGGGCTCGAAGAGGTCTACAAGCGCTTTGCGGACCGCGGCCTGGTCGTGCTCGGTTTTCCCTGCAACCAGTTCGGCGAACAGGAGCCCGGCTCCGCGACCGAGATCGGCGCCTTCTGCGAAAAGAACTACGGCGTCAGTTTTCCGATGTTCGAGAAGGTCGAGGTCAACGGCGACCAGGCGCATCCGCTCTATCGATGGCTCAAGGACGAAGCACCCGGCCTGCTCGGCAGCAAGGGCATCAAGTGGAACTTCACCAAATTCCTCATCGATCGCAACGGACAGGTGAAGGCGCGGTATGCGCCGCAGACGAAGCCGGAAGACCTCGCGGGGGATATTGAGAAGGTGTTGTGAGGAGACTGGTTACTGACGACCGGCGACTGGCCAGAAGAGAAGCTCCGTTCTGGCCAGCCGACAGCAGCCAGCAGGCAATGATCAGTGCCTCGCACTCGATTGCGAATGCTGGCCACCCGGACGCGAGATGCCGCCCAGTGCCTCCCCGGCTTCGTCCTGTGCGCTTTCGTCGACGGCGAGATCGCCGAGAGAAAGAATGCCCACGAGTCGCTTGTTGCGATTGACGACGGGAAGTCTGCGAACGCGGATGTCACCCATGTTGCGAGTGACCTCCTCTACCGACTGGTCGTCGAAGCAGTACTTCACTTCACGCGACATCACTTCGCGCACCGTCGTCTGCGGGCCGCGGCCTTCGGAGACGGCGCGGACTGTGATGTCGCGATCGGTGATCATCCCGACCATGCGATCGTTCTCTTCGACGGGCAGGCAGCCGATGTCGAGTTCGGCCATCAGGTGCGCCGCTTCCCGGATCGTCTGGTCGGGACGGACGAGGCGCACATCACGAGTCATCGCTTCTTTGACTTTCATGGTCGTCTCCAATGCTTCGGGTTCGCGAATGGAACTCATGAAGGAGCGCACGGTTCCGCAGCGCACGCGCGCGGACGGTGCCCGCGGCTCACTCGTGCAGCGTACGCGTGCTGCGCGCCGGGAGTAGCCGCAGAAATACGGGTGTCGGCTGCGTAGCCAGAGGTCGCGGTGCATCAATCGATACCGATACAGTATCGTCACTCGTACTACAGGAAACCTCGCATGTCACTTCCCGAGCCGCAGTGGATCGGATTGCTATTCGGAGTGTCCGAAGGATTGCTGTCCTTTTTGCGGCGCTCGCGCCGCGAAGCGACGCAGACCCGCGACGATCGCGGCTCGCTGCGCCAGATCTGGCGAACCATTCTTCTGGGCATGCTCGGCGCGACGTTGCTGTGGAAATTCCTGCCGCAGGCCCAGGTCCCGATGTCCCAGACGCTCTACGCGACAGGTTTGGCGATCTTCGCGTTCGGTCTGTTGCTGCGCTGGTTCTCGATCATCTATCTGGGCCGTTACTTCACGGTCGATGTTGCCGTGGCGCGTGACCACGAGGTCATCGACACGGGGCCGTATCGCTACGTTCGCCATCCTTCCTACACCGGCGTGCTCGTCGGATTCCTCGGGCTCGGCATCTGCGTGGGGAATGTTGCGTCGTTGATCGTGATGATGAGCGCGGTCACGTTTGTGTTCCTGCGCCGCATGGACATCGAAGAGCAAGTGCTCAAGGCTTCGCTTGGCGAAGCCTACGAGGACTACATGCGCAGGACGCGGCGCCTTATTCCGTTCGTTTACTGAGGGACGCGGCGGAACGAATCGATTGCCGCGGCGATGAGGAACGCGAGCCAGCCCAGGCCGATTGCGAGACTGAGATACGGACCGAATTCCGTCGGGTCGATGAGCGTCGCCACGCAGACCAGGAGTCCGGGAACACAGAGCAGGGAGAGCAAGACGTTGCGGGGTGATCGGGTCGCGAACAGCGCTGCGGCGAGTCCGCATCCGATCCCCAGTGCGAGCCACTTGATGCCGGTTGCCCACGGCAGCAACGTGAACCAGATGCTCGTTGCGTCGAGTGACGGCGTCAATCGCATCAGGCAGGTGTTCTCGAAATAGTCGCCTACAATCGCGATCCAGCTAGCCGCGATACCGGCGTTGCCGAGCCGCAGGTCCCGTTCGCGCACTGCGGTGAAGAAGAACAGCAGGAACGCGCCGTAGATCGGCACGAACAGCAGGACGTCGACCCAGTTGACCGCATCCATCTTCTCGATCATCCCGGTTCGGCAGGAGCCTGGCGTGCTGCCGAAGACGGCATCCAGGTCGGCCTGTGTTCGCGCGAGCTCGAACGCGATGATCGGCGCGTAGTTCTTCGGCAGCGACCCACAGGGTTGCGGCGGCGGCTGCAGCATCGAGAAGACGCTGAGCGCAAGCACGATCAGCCCTGCAGCCAGGCTGAAGCGAAAGGCGGTCCGTGCAGGCAGAAAGCTCATGAGATCTCCGCGGCTGTTGGCAACGGCGGCCATCGTGCAACAATTCGCGCATGCTGACCACGCTGGCAGTTGCCAACTATCGTTCGTTGCGCGATCTGGTCGTGCCGCTCGGCGCGCTGAATGCGGTCAGCGGCGAGAACGGCTGCGGCAAGTCGAATCTCTACCGGGCACTGCGTCTACTCGCGGAGACGGCAAGCGGTGGTGTGGTCGGCTCGCTCGCGCGCGAAGGCGGACTGAGTTCGGCGCTTTGGGCCGGGCCTGAAACCATCAGCCGGGCGATGCGCAGCGGGGAGCATCCGGTGCAGGGTGGACCGCGTCGCGATCCTGTGAATCTGCGCCTCGGCTTTGCCGGCGAAACTTTCAGCTACGCGATCGATCTCGGCCTGCCGGTGCCGACGCAGTCCATGTTCGCGGGCGATCCGGAGATAAAACGCGAATGCATCTGGGCCGGGCCTGCGTATCGGCCCGCGTCGCTGCTCGTGGATCGTCGCGGACCAGTGGTCCGTACCCGAGGCTCCGACGGCGATTGGCGCGTCGTGAGCTCGGGCGTCGCGAGCTTCGACAGCATGCTCACCGAGGTAGCCGATCCGGAGCGCGCGCCCGAAATCCTGGCGATGCGCGAGCAGATTCGCGGCTGGCGCTTTTACGACCATTTTCGTACGGATTCGGATGCACCAGCTCGCCAGCAGCAACTCGGCACGCGAACTCCCGTCCTGAGCAACGACGGCCGCGATCTCGCGGCTGCACTGCAGACGATTCGCGAGATCGGTGATGCGCCGGCACTCGATCAAGCGGTGGAGGACGCGTTCCCCGGCGCGACGGTGGCGATCCAGGGCGGCGAGCGATTCGAAGTGCTGATGCGACAGCACGGCCTGCTGCGTCCGCTGGCTTCGGCGGAGCTTTCCGACGGCACGCTGCGCTATCTCTTGTGGATCGCAGCGCTGCTGACCCCGCGCCCGCCGGCGCTCATGGTGCTGAACGAACCGGAAACGAGTCTGCATCCCGATCTGCTGCCGGCGCTCGCGAGACTGATTGCGGGTGCATCGAAGCGGACTCAGGTCTGGGTCGTGTCGCACTCGACACGCCTGCTTGCGACGCTCGAGCAGGACACTCGATGCAATGCGATCCTGCTGCAGAAGTCGTTCGGCGAAACGCAGGTGGCCGGCCAGAGTCCACAGGATCGTCCATCGTGGAAATGGCCCGAACGATAGATTGACGCACAGAACAACAACAGTGATGTCCGCATGACCGAAGCAACGACTCGTCTCGAACGGTTTGCTCTGCGCAGCTGCGCCTGGTCCGAGCGATGGATTCCAGATGCGTACGTGTTCGCCGCGCTTGCGGTTGCCATCGTTGCTGTCGCCGCGCTGCTGCTGGGCGCCTCGCCGCGTGCGACTGCGGTGGCTTTCGGCGAAGGGTTCTGGAGCCTCATCCCCTTCACGATGCAGATGAGCTTCATCATCATCGGCGGCTACGTTGTCGCGAGCTCGCCGCCGATCCAGCGATTGATCGACAAGCTCGCGAGCCTGCCGACGACTGGTCGCGGAGCGGTCTGCTGGATCGCGGTGGTGAGCATGCTGCTGTCGCTCATCCATTGGGGATTGAGTTCGATCGTCGGCAGCCTGCTGGTGCGTGCTCTCGGTCGCCGCGAGGGATTGCTGATGGACTATCGCGCGGCCGGGGCGGCTGCGTATCTCGGCATGGGATCTGTATGGGCGATGGGACTGTCGTCGTCCGCCGCGCAATTGCAGGCGAATCCCACGAGCATGCCGCCATCGCTGCTGGCGATCACCGGTGTGATTCCTTTCACTGAGACCATCTTTTTGTGGCAATCGATCGCGCTGACAGCGGTACTGATCGTTGTCACACTATGGGTCGCGTGGCTGACGGCTCCGCGTGCGGCGAATGTGCGCACTGCAGCCGACCTGGGGCTCACAACGGAAGCCGTTCGCCACGATACGCGCCCGCCGACGAGACCCGGCGAGTGGCTGGAATACAGTCCGTTCCTCAACGTCGTCATCGCCGGTCTCGGTGCCGTGTGGCTGGTGAACGAGTTCGCGAGCAAGGGCGCGGCGGTCGCGATCTCCAGCCTCAATACCTACAACTTCCTGTTCCTGATGCTGGGACTGTTGCTGTGCTGGCGGCCGCGGACATTCCTCGACACGGTGAATCGCGGCGTGCCGAGCGTGAGCGGTGTACTGATCCAGTTCCCGCTCTATGGCGGCATCGCCGCAATCATCACCGGTGCTGCAGGAAGCGACGGCGCGAGCATTGCCCATCACCTTGCGACGTTTTTTACCGAAGCGGCGTCGCGCGAAACATTCCCGGTGCTGATGGGAATCTATTCGGCCGTCCTCGGCTTCTTCATTCCGTCGGGCGGCGGCAAATGGATCATCGAGGCGCCGTACGTGATGCAGGCCGCGATCGATCTCAAAGTGAATCTGGGTTGGACAGTGCAGGTCTACAACGCCGCGGAAGCATTGCCGAACCTCATCAATCCGTTCTGGATGCTGCCGCTGCTCGGCATCCTGGGCCTGCGTGCCCGCGATGTAGTCGGCTTCACGGTCGTGCAGTTCATCGTGCACGTGCCGGTGGTGTTGTTGCTGCTGTGGGCGTTCGGGCTGACGCTCGGATATGCGCCGCCGGTGTGGCCGTGAAGTGACTGATGGAGTCAATGAGAGCGCTTCTGTGGGTTCGACTTCAGTCGAACGTCATGCGAAGCGTCGCCGTCCGGCGATAACGGCTGAAGCCGGACCCACAGCCAAGGCCCGATCCGCGGCGGAAGCTTCAGGCGACGGCCACCGTTCTCGCCTCCACCACGATGCTTCGATCGCGCCCCTGTCGCTTGGCCGTATAAAGCGCTCCATCCGCCAGCCTCACGATCGCATCGTATGAGGAGGCCACCGTCGGAACCTGAGTGGCGCCGCCGACGCTTACGCTGACGCGAGTACATTCGATCGAGGTTGCGTGGGGGATACCGAGGGCGCCGACATCGGCGACGATGCGACGTGCGATCTCGTCTGCTTCTGCATTCGTTCGATCGAAGACCACGGCAATGATCTCTTCGCCGCCATAGCGCGCGACGAAGTCACCCGCCCGGGTGCCAACAGCGGTGCGTACTGCGGTTGCAACGCGGCGCAGACAGTCGTCACCGGCCTGATGGCCGTAGTGATCGTTGTAGAGCTTGAAGTGATCGACGTCGATCATGAATACCGTGACTGCGCGCTGCTCTGCGACAGCCCGCCGCCAGGTGTCGCGCACGCGGGATTCGAATGTCTGTCGATTGAGCAGCCGCGTGAGTCCATCGAGTTCGGCGATTTCGACGAGCAGCTTGCGCTCGAGGAAGGAAGTCCGGTTCGCATACTCGAGCGCGTAAGCACCCGCCATGCCGATGATCGCGGCGCAGACGAGTGCGAAAGACAGGTAGATGCAGACTTCCGACCGCATCAGCCCGGTGGCGCCGGCTGTCATCAAAGCGAGCAGAACGATGATGTTACAACGCAGGGCCTGCGTTACGCGCAGACCCGACATGAAGTAGTAGAAGAACGCGACCAGCAGTATCCGGGCACCCACGAGCGCCGTGTGTTCCGGTTGGGCATAGCTTGCGAGCAGCACGCTGCCGATGCCGAAGAGCGGGCCGCCGATCTGCATGGCCTGTTCGAACCAGCGCAGATAGAACGGCTTGAACGTCGCCATCAGGACGATCGCCAGCACCGGAAACTGCAGGCCGAACCGGACGAAATCGGGAATGGAGTTCTGGGAGTGAATGACCCAGTGATCCATGATCGCGAAACCGATGCTGGTGCCGATCACCACGTAGACGCTCATGCGAACCCAGCGCCACGTGTTCAGGCGGTGATCGGCGCGGAATTCGCTTTCCAGCGGTTCCGGAAAGCGCAGACGTCCGTAGCCCTGTCTCAGGACTCGCGAGACGAGTGATTCTTCGTTCTGTGGGTCATCCGCCGGCATGGATGCCTTGATCCGGTCCAGTCGCGCCAGGAGGTCGGTGAGGATTGTGCGGTGTTGTGTGCACGGCCGGCAAGGCTACCGCAGGGCACTTGGGGGATAATCATGCGGATTCTGTGAGCAATTGCTCTCGAATACGCGCCAGCGCGGCGTCGTCGATCTGTACCGAGGTACTAAGGTAGCCGTCGATGCCACCGTAGTCGCGGTCGATCCGCTCGAACGCAGCATCGAGATAGTCGGCGTGAGCTGCGAACAGGATGCGGCGGATCTCCTCCGGCATTGCCAACAGCGGCTGTTGATTCACGGCGAGTCCGAGCTGGCTGCCGTGCTGCGACGTGATGAACTGTTCGAAATCTCCAGCGTCGTTCGTGAGCAGGTAGTCCTCCATGATCACGTCGCGCGAGACGCCCAGCACGTGCAACAACACTGCAACGGCGACACCGGTGCGGTCCTTGCCGGCCGCGCAGTGAACGACGACGGGCGACTTTCCCGAAGCGATGCATTCGAGGAAGCCCAGGATGCGCGACGCCATCCACGCGGGCAGCGCGTGATAGAGGTCCAGCATGGAATCGTGCATCCCGGCGGGCGTCTTGGGGCGGTTTGCCGCAAAGGTGCGGATCATCGGAGCGTCGCCGTCTTCCCAGTGCATCAAGTGAACGGCTTCATCCGGCCAGCGTGTGGGTTCACGCTCGCGCTCCTCTGCGCGACGCAGATCGCAGATGGCGCGAACGCCGAGCGGCTTCAGAGCATCGCGGTCCACGTCCGTGAAGTAGCTCAGGACGCCGGTCCGGTAGACGCGGCCCCAGCGAACCTGGCGGCCGTCGGCCCCACGGTAGCCGCCGATATCGCGGAAATTGCAGCCGCCCTGAAGGGCAAGGATTCGGGAAGGAACGGAGTCGAGTGCGCGGGTCGATGCATTCATGGACACATTCTCGCATACGCCGCCGCCACGCCGGCCGGCGTCTTAGCATTTTCTTAGCATTCCCTTAGGGCGCTTTTAGCAATGCCGGTATGCGGGACTGCCTACGATCTGCATCAAGAGCCGCGTGGCGGCGATCATCTCTGATGGAGTATTCGAATCATGGCTGCTGTCATCAACCTCGGCGCTGCTGCGTGGCGCGACGAAACGGCTTCCCGCTACAACATCTATCGTGCGATCCACAAGGGCTTGCGCGGGTTCATGACGGACACGCTGCTGCGCGTCGGACGGATGGACGTGAGCGACGAGTGCGAGCGCAACCAGGCCATCGAACAGATGCGCGGCCTGCTCGCCATGTGCGAAGGGCATCTCGTGCACGAGAATGAGTATGTGCATCCCGCGATCGATGCAGTCGTTTCTGGCGGCGCGGACGAGACCGCCGCGGATCACGTCGGCCACATCGTTGCGATCCGCACGCTGCAGCAGCAGGTCGCGCAGTTCGAAGCGGCGGACGGTGCCAGGCGTGTGATCCTGGCGGCCGAGATCTATCTCGACCTCAGTACGTTCGTCGCCGAGAACTTCGAGCACATGGCCGTGGAGGAGACTCACAATCATGCGGCGCTGGCGCGCAACTACAGCGATGAAGAGATGCGCGACATCGAGCATCGGATCGTTGCATCGATGACGCCGGAGCAGTCGCTCGCGGGTCTTCGCTGGATGCTCCCGCACGTGAACGCTGATGAGCGCGTACGCATGCTCGGCGGAATGAAGGCGGGTGCGCCGGCGGAAATATTCGAGCGAGTGATGGTCCTGGCCCGGGAAGTGCTGACGCAGCGCGACTTCTACAAGCTGGAACGGGCGCTCGCCTGAAGGGTCGCGATCATGTTCGTCGCTCTCGCAACGCTCAGCGTGCCTCTAGCAGTTTCAATGGCCGCGCGACGGCCAGTCGAAAGCGACCACGGCCGGTCTTCTCGATTCCCAGGCACGGACATCGCTCCGCGAGCCGTCGCTGCAACAGGATCAACCGTGCCTCCAGATTGCTCGAGAGATCCGGCAGCGGCAGAGACGGATCCATCCGCAGTTCGCGGTTCGTGAACTCCTGCCGCGAGTGCTCGGTGTACTCGCGCAGGAGCTTCCAGAGAATCGCGCCGGCGACGCCCTTGATGAGGTAGTTCTCGTCGACGAAGATGGTGTCGTCGGCTTCGTAGTGACGGATCGCGACAGCCGCTCCTTCAGGAACCGGATCGCGGCGCTTCGCGCGTGGACGCTCGGTGCTCGCGGTTGCGTTCTGGCCGAGCATGTACGCGGCGAGACCGAGGTGCTGCGCCATCGTGACGACTGCATCCTCTTCGTCATAGCCGAACTGTGAATCGGCGGGATGCTCGAGATACAGCACGCCGAGCAACTGGCCGCGCGCCGTGATCGGCACCGCCAGCTGACTTCCCGGCGCCGGTAGTCCCGGCAGTGGAATTTCCGCCTCGAGGCGATCGGCGAGCTGACTCTGACGGATGCTGTCGCGTGCTGCACGGCTGTACGTGTACTCCGAGGTCGCGTGCGTCACGCGAATCGACGTGCGAGCGCTTGCGGCAACACCGATCACGCCTTGGCCGAGCTGGATCTCCGAACCGACGCCGGATTGAGCGTAACCGCGACTGGCGACGAGATAGAGCCGCTCGCCGCTTTCGTCGAGCCAGAGAATCATCGAGTGCCCGACGCTGAGCTGCGCCTGGATCTCGGCCAGTGCTCCGTCGAGCAGGTCGCTGAGTTCATTCCAGCGCTGCGTCGCTTCCGCAAAGACGCGGACAGCAGCCAGCAAGCTCTTGCGCGGCGGTGTCGGCAGTACGGTCTGCCCGAGCACAGCGGTGACCGCAGTCACGCGATAGACATCCGCGCCCTGCAGTCTGAACACGCCGCTCATGCCCGTATGCGAGGCGATGCCCGCCAGCTTCGCCTTCATGTTTTCGAAGAGCGGCCCTTCCTTCTCGGTTCGCAGGTAACGCACGTGCAGCCGATAGCGCGCAGCCGTGAGCGGATGCACCACCATCACCGTCGCTACGGGATTCGCAAGGATGTTCTGTCGCGTCTTGTTGAAGAACTGGAACGACAACGCGATGTGATCGGCATCGACGAAGTGGACCTGCGAGACGTAGCTGCCGTTAGGGATGCCCTGCAGGTCGCAGGTCGCAATGACTGCGGGGATCTGCCCGTCGAGGCAATCGCGGATGGCGGCGAGCGTGACGGTCACAGGCGTTCACCTGCAGCCGGCCCCGGGGTCTGCTGGAACGCGTCGGTCGGCGTGAACTCGATGACGACTTCATCGCCGTCGGTCTCGAGGAAGGCACGAATGAAGTCCGGCGGAAACCCGAGCGGTGAGATCGCCGAGCCGAACGAGACGACCGCATCGGCAAGCGCTGCTCGATCCGTTGCATCGAGCGCGTCGATGCGCGCATCGGTGCCCTTGAACTGCAGAGTCCGATGAGTCTCGGGCCGGGTGAACGTGGCCGACACGGTGCTGGTCGAGCGGATGTCGTCGAGAAAATCACCAGCCTGCGCGGCCGAGACGAAGAGTCGCAGCTTCGCCGTCGATCCTCGCAGTACGCGACATCCTTTCGCACGTGTGATCGAGGGCACCAGCGACGCGTTGCGTGAAGCGAGTGCGATCGAAATGCCCCCCGTCAGGAAGGCGACCAGGTCATCGTCGAATTGCACGGGAAGGCAAGTCTTGTAGGAAGAATGGAGGCAATGGTGCCTGTGTGCGCGTGAGGTTGCAAAAGCTCTCCAAAAAATGAAGCGCTGCTTGAACCGCCTGCGCTCGGTGCGCCACTCAACGTAGCGACACCGATTCGGGAATGCGAATCACAAGGAGAGCGCGATGCACGACAGGGCATGGGCGTCACTCGCGGTTGCGTGTTCTATCGCGCTCGGCGGCTGCGCAGGCAACGGCGAGGGGCTCGATGAGAACGGGCGGCCCGTCGACGCGGGACCGCCACCGCTCGAGGCGACATTCGATTCGATCCAGCAGAATGTTTTCACGCCGATCTGTACTCAGTGCCACGCGGGCGCGCAGGCGCCGGTCGGCCTGCGCCTGGATGCCGCATCGTCCTACGCCATGCTCGTCAATGCGCCGAGCGTGGAAGTTCCTGCGCTTCGTCGCGTTCGGCCGGGTGATCCGGATGCGAGCTACCTGATCCAGAAGATCGAAGGCACGGCTGCGATCGGTGGCCGGATGCCGCTCAATGGACCTCAGTTGCCCCCGGCGACGATAGCCGTGATTCGGCAGTGGATCGTGGAGGGCGCGCAGCGACCAGCCGCGGCGGGTGCGGGTGCGCCAGCGACGTTGCAGGTGATCTCTCCGGACGACGACGCGATCGTGCCGAGGCCGCCGCACGAGTTGCTCATCGAGGCGACGACGCAGCTGGATGCGTCGCGCGTCGATGCAAACACCGTGATGCTGATGCGCAGCGGCCGCGATGGAAGCTTCGACGAGGGCAACGAAGTCGTCGTCGCCGGCGCACGGATCGAAATTCGCTCACTCAATCCGACAGTGATCGCTGTCGAGATGTCGCCGGACCAGTGGTCCGTGGACAGCTATCGCCTCGTCATCGCCGGATCGGGCGCGGTGCCCGCGATGGATCTCGCAGGGCAGGTCATCGACGGCGATGGCGACGGCACCGCCGGCGGCGATTTCGTCGCTCACTTCGAGATCGGAGGAACGCTGTGATGATCGGACGCATCAGCCTGCATTGCTTCCTGAGCCTGTTGTGCCTGCTGGTCAGCGGTCTCGCGCTGGGCGAGCCGTACTTCGCGGTTCAGCAGGGTCTCAAGTGCGCTGCCTGTCATGTGAATCCTTCAGGCGGCGGAATGCGCAATGCATTCGGCAACACGTGGGCGCGCACGTCGCTGCCGGCGCGTGCGATCGATCTGGGTGTGGGCGATGAGTGGACCGGTAATCTCAATCGCTTCGTCGCGGTGGGCGCGAACCTGCGGGCGAGCGGCACTTACATCGATACGCCCAACCAGGATTCGCAGTCTGCGTTCGATGTCGACGAGGCGCGGCTGTATCTGGAACTCACCGCGATCCCCGATCGGCTGGCGATCTATCTGGATCAGCGCGTCGCGCCCGGCGGCAGCAGCAATCTCGAAGCGTACGGACGCTACTGGTTCGCCAATCGTCTGTGGTACGTGAAGGCGGGCCAGATGTACTTGCCATACGGATTGCGGCTCGAGGACGACTCGGCGTTCATTCGCCAGGTGCCGGGCATCAACTTCGACACGCCCGATCGCGGCGTCGAAGTCGGCCTCGAAACCGCGCACTGGAGCGCCCAGTTCGCGGTCACCAATGGAACGGCGGCCGGGCCTGAAGAAGATGAGGGCAAGCAGTTCAGCGCTCGAGCCGAGTTCGTGCAATCAGTCTGGCGATTGGGCGCGAGCTACAACTTCAACGACGCAGACGTCGGCGAGCGGCAACTCGCGGGCCTTTTCGCGGGAGTGCGCACGGGCCCGATCGCGTGGCTCGCCGAAGCGGACTATGTGAAGGACGAGGGTTTCGCGGAGGGAGAGCGCAATCAGTGGGTCGGACTGCTGGAAGCGAACTGGCTGATCAGCCAGGGCAACAATCTGAAGATCACAGCGGAGTTCTTCGAGCCGGACGACGACGTGGACGAAGACGAACAGGATCGTTACAGCGCGGTGTGGGAGTACACGCCGATACAGTTCCTGCAGGTGCGGCTCGGCGTGCGCATCTACGACGGCATTCCCCAGAACGATCTGCAGAACCGCAAGCTCGCGTTCCTGCAGATGAACGCGTTCTTCTGATCGCGAAGAGCCCTACTGCGGCGGCAGGACGGGCGGGCGATACGAATCCGTCGCGTCCGCCTTCATCGCGTCGAGCTTGCGGGCCTGGTCCGGCGGCAATGGCAGAAAAATGCGCCAGGCTTGCGTGGGATTCGCGAGTGCCCAGAACGGCGCGATGATCCCGGCTGGGATGTTGGGCGTGGCCGAGGGGAGATCCTTCGCCCGCTCGCGAGCGACTTCGACTTCCTCGATCGTGTCCGGATCGCGCGTCGCGCGCAGCACCCGATCGATTTCTTCCCGCGAGAAGATCCTCGTGATGTCCGGAACCCGCAGGTCGAGCGTGCGCTGGGTCGCTACAGCAATCGGTTGCGGGGAGGGCGATTCGGCAGCGTAGCCGGCGGCCGAGATCATCAGCAGCGCAACGGCGCGGATCGTCGCCCTGGGCATGTCAGCCATCGCGATAGACGGGTGCATGGGACTTCTCCTTCTTCTCGCCTTCTTCTGCCGCCGAGACTGTCAGAACATCCGACCGTGAATTCGTTCCGTGCGCTTATTACACTGCGGCGCATGACTTCGGAAAATACGACCCCCCCCAAATCGCCACGCCGTGGCGCGCTTTCACATATTCGCGTTCTGGACATGAGCCGCGTGCTGGCCGGGCCGTGGGCCGGTCAGATCTTTGCGGACCTCGGTGCGGATGTCATCAAGATCGAGCGCCCCGGGAGCGGCGACGATACGCGCGGCTGGGGGCCGCCTTATCTGAAGGACTCGGCGGGTGCCGATACGCACGAGGCGGCTTACTTCCTCGCGGCCAATCGCGGCAAGAAATCGGTTGCGCTCGATATCTCACGTCCCGAGGGCCAGGCGCTGTTGCGTCAGCTCGCGGCGCAGTCCGATGTGCTGCTAGAGAACTACAAGGCCGGCGATCTCGCCCGGTACGGTCTGTCGTACGACGATCTGAAAGCGATCAATCCCGGACTCATCTACTGCTCGATCACGGGCTTCGGTCAGACCGGCCCGATGCGCCAGGTCGCAGGCTACGACTTCATCATCCAGGGCATCGGCGGACTGATGAGCATCACCGGGGAGCGTGACGATCTGCCCGGCGGCGGTCCTCAGAAGGTCGGTGTCGCCGTCGCGGACATCACCACCGGGCTGTATTCCACGATCGCGGTGCTCGCTGCCCTGGCTCATCGCGAGCAGACCGGCGAAGGTCAGTACATCGACATGGCCCTGCTCGACGTGCAGGTGTCGACCATCGCGAACATGAACATGAACTACCTGATCGCGGGCAAAGTGCCACGTCGCCAGGGCAATGCGCACGCGAACATCGTTCCTTATCAGGTCTTCAAGGCAGCCGATGGTGAGCTGGTGCTCGCCGTCGGCAACGACGGCCAGTTCGCGAAGTTCTGCGAAGTCGCCGGGTGCTCATTCGCGCAGGAAGATCGCTTCCGCAAGAACGCCGATCGCGTGCGCAATCGAGAAGTTCTGGTGCCGCTGCTCGAGAAAGTACTGCTGCAGCGGAGCGTGAACGAATGGGTTTCGTTGCTGGAGCCGCTTGGTGTGCCC
>JACZCZ010212407.1_pt1 | contig 25053 bp, 20 predicted proteins | sample 8641811 | NCBI WGS metagenome assembly JACZCZ01 (sample SAMN15324610, study PRJNA640507) | soil metagenome | isolation source: intercropping peanut in the first line | place: China: Luxin town, Laibin City, Guangxi Province | collected 2019-07-25 | depth 10cm m | reverse complement strand
CCATTCGCCGTCAGTCGTCCCCTGGCGGGATCGGCGCTCCCCGCGGTGTCGTCGAGAAGCGCGGAGTGCAGGACGTGGCTGCGGTAGACGATGAGCCGATTGAAGATCATTTCGGCGCGGCCAATCATTTCGTAGTTGGCCATGGCGGGGCCCGCGTACGCGGCGGTGTCGCTGCCTTGCGCAAGCTCGCGACTGGCCGCGGCGATATAAGCGTCGCGGCGCGCTGCATCGACAGACTCGAAACCAGTGGCTTTGTGCCTGAAAAAACCGGTGCCGCCGAATGTGCCCTGGCACAGGTAGTGAACCATCGCGAGCCGACCGGGATTGGGCGAGTCGTGATGCGGAATCTTCTGTATCGGCCGCGCTGCGTCACTGCGCGTCGTCGCCAGCGCAAAGAAGCCGAAGTACTTCAGGTGAGCGGAGCGGGGTAGGTCGAACGCGGCTTCGAGCGGACCCCGCAGCGTGGCGATCACGGTCCGGTAGTACGCATCCGGCAGCCGCGCATTGATGCCAGGGTAGTTCGTGTGCTCAGGTACATAGAACTGCGCGGTGCGCGCGGCTTCGATCATGGCGTGAGGATCGTCGAGCATCTGGTCGACGACCATCAGCGGCTGCTGCTCGGTACCGATGTGCTGCAGGCGGACTTCGATGTTCCGGCCGATCAGCAGCGCACCGTCAGTGGCGGCAACAGAACTCATTCAGGATCGTCCATAGCAGGAGCGCAGTTGTCGCGTTCTGTGAAGTGAGTGTCTCGCAAGGCGCTGCATCATCGCGCGCCGCGCAAAGTTGCGCCACAGTCGTGCACGTCGCTCTTGTGCGATCGTCGATGCAGCGTCATATTTCGTTCACAGGGGCTGCGCGTAAAGTGCGCAGGGCGATACACGAAGAATGAGCGATCTGCCGACAGACCGAAAAGGGTGGGCCAGTGTCCTGCGGACCGTGCGTCGCGCGGTCGGCGGTGCGGACACGGCCGAAGACCTGCTGCATTCGGCATTCATCCGCCTGTCCGAGTACAAAGAGCGCAATACCGTCGACAACCCCTCCGCCTTTCTGGTCCGCACGGCGACCAATCTGGCGATCGATGAGCGTCGCAAGGTCAAGGTCCGCAGGGAATCCCCGATTGATATCGGGGAAATGCTGGATATTTCCGACGGGCAGCCTCTCCACACTGAGGTTTTGGCCGCGCGAGAACGTCTAGAAAGGGGAATGGCGGCTCTGGAATCGCTAGGCCCCCGAACGCGTGAGATTTTTCTGTTGCATCGTGTGGATGGCTTGAAATACCGGGAGATTGCGGCCCAACTCGACATAACCGTCAGCGCGGTCGAGAAGCACATCGCGAAGGCGACCCTGTTCCTCGTGAACTGGGTCGAGAGCGAATGAGCGGGCAGCCCTCCAACAGCGCTGTGCAAGTTGCGCGAGCCGAAGCGGCCGCGTGGCTCGCCCGCCTGCGCTCCGAAGAACGGACAGCCGATGATGAGCGCGGCTTCCGTGCATGGCTCGCGGGCAGCAATCTGAACCGCGAAGCCTTCGAGCTCACGAACTCCATCTTCGAGATGGCGGGTGCAACCGCACGCGCACCGATTCGCGCGCCCCGCATCAGTCGTCGTCACGTCCTGCGAGGTGGCGTCGGGCTCGCCGCTGCATCCGTTGCGGGTCTGGCTGTTTATCTTCGCTCTGGTTCCACGTACGCGACAGAGATCGGCGAGCAACGCAAAGTCTCGCTCGAAGACGGCACACTCGTTGCGCTCGACACGGATACCGAGATCCACGTTTCGATGAACGATGAATGGCGGCGTGTGAAGCTGCGGCGCGGTCGTGCCCATTTCGACGTTGCCGATGACGCAACCCGGCCGTTCCATGTGATCGCGGGCGATCAGTGGATCACTGCTTCGAGATCGCACTTCGACGTGAGCCGGGAGGGTGCGATCGTTTCCGTGCTGCTCGAAGAAGGCCCGCTGTCGGTCGCTCGCGCCGAGGAGATCGATTCGCTGCCCGTCCCCCGGATCGTCGCTCCGGGGCAGCGCCTGGTGTTCGATACCGACAGGATCGTGCGCGATGAGCGGCCGGTGATTTCGCAGGCGATCGCCTGGCGCCATGGCCGGCTGGCGTTCTTCGAAGAGCCACTGTCCGAAGCGGTCGCCGCGATGAATCGCTACACGCGCCGTCCGATCGTGATCCTGGATCCGGAAATCGCGCAGATGCCGATCTCGGGCAACTACAGCGTCGGCGATGCGGAGGCTTTCGCAACATCGGTGTCGGTACTGCTGCCGGTGCGCGTCGGGCTCGAACGCAATCGCGTGACGCTGCGCTCCGCGACATCGTCGACGACGACCTGAGGATCAGCGTCGACGACGGAAAGAACATGTCCAGTCCGGCGCCCCACAGGAGCGGCCGGATCGATGAATGAGTTGAAAAGCGGCAGCACCGGGGGGAGGGCATGTCGTCGAAGTTGAGCCGCGCAATTCGCGGCGCGCTGCCGTGTGCCGTCGCTGTTGCAGCGCTGGCCACCGCAGGCGCGACGCTTGCGCAGCAGGCCGCCGTCAGTATTCGAATCGATGCGCAGTCCGTCGACGCTGCGCTGCGCGAACTCTCGCGCCAGACGAACACGAACATCCTCTTCTCGCCCGACGCGGTCGAAGGCCTGCGATCCGCTCCCATCGATGCAACGATGACGGCGGAAGAAGCCGCGCGATCGCTGATCGCCGACACCGATCTGGAGGTCGTGCCCGATCACACCGGGGCGCTGATCGTTCGCCAGCGACGTGTGCGGGTCGCCGGGGGCGTCGATCTCGAGGAGGTCATCGTCGTCGGCGTGCGCCGGTCGCTCGAGACCTCGCAGCAGATCAAGAAGGACGCCGACACGTTCGTCGACTCGGTCACGGCGACGGACATCGGCGCATTCCCTGACAAGTCCGTCGCGGAGGCGCTGCAGCGCGTGCCCGGTGTGACGGTTTCGCGATTGCAGTCGAACGATGACAGCACGCACTTCTCGGCCGAGCCGGCCAGCGTCCTGATTCGCGGTCTCACGTTCGTTCGCACCGAGTTCAACGGTCGCGACAGTTTCTCCGCCGACGGTTACCGCGGACTCAACTTCAACGACATCTCGCCCGAGTTGATGGCGGGTGTCGACGCCTACAAGAACCAGACGGCGGAGATGATCGAAGGAGGCATCGCAGGCACGGTGAACCTGCGCACGCGATTGCCTTTCGATGCGGACAAGCGGGTCATGTCGCTGACCGGCCGCGTGAACTACGGCGATCGCAGCGACGACACGACCTACGAGGTCTCCGGTATCTACACGAACGTGTGGAATACCGACGCCGGTCGTTTCGGCGTGATGGCGAACTACGCCTACTCGCACGTGAAGACGCAGACCGAGGGCGTCATCATGCAGCGCATCGGCACCTTCTGCAGCGCCGGTAACAACGACGCGAACGGTGACGCAGTGATTGCCCCGGACGGCACCATCCCCTGCAGCGCGACGCCGTATGGCGGTTCGAACTGGCAATACATCCCGAACCAGGTGAACTTCTCGCAGGTTCTGTATGACCGCGTGCGCCACGGTGCATCGGCGGCATTGCAGTTCGAAAGCAGTGACCAGCGGGTCGCCGCGACGCTGCAGTACATGGATTCGCAGTACGACAACGCATGGCTCGAACGCAGCTCCAATGTCTCTCTCTACAGTCTGTGGGCGGCTCCAGGCTATACGCCGCAGAGCACGGCCTACATCGCGCCGGCTCCTGGAACACCGCAGTTCGTGTTCGGCCCGGACGGCATGTTGCGCTCCGGCGTGCTGACTCAACCATCCGGCGATTGGCTCGGCGGCAGCACGCAGGGAAACATCGACTTCGGCTCAGCGGTACCCGGCTTGCCGTTCGTGAACTATTGCGGCGATGGTTCCTGCGCGTCGGATCGGCAGGGAGTCTACGTCGGCAACGAGGCGCGCAACTTCGATCACTCGGAAGGGACTCGCGATCTGTCGGCAAATCTCAGGTGGGACATCACTGACCAGGTGCATGCCACCTTCGACCTGCAGCACATCGATGCCGAGACGAACAACTACGACATCCTCGTGTCGAGCCGCACGATGGCGAACGTGGAGTACAGCACGAGCGCGAAGGGTACGCCGCGTGTGCGGTTGCTGCCTGGAACCAACGTCAACTACGCGCCGGGGTTCCTCTCGAATCCGCACAACTATTTCATTCCTTTCATCCAGGATCACTACGAAGACAACGATGCGGAAGAGCTGGCGGTCCGCGCCGATGTCGAGTTCGACATCGGCGATCACGGCTGGCTCGACACGCTGAAGGTCGGCGTGCGACACGCGGATCGCGAACAGAAGCTGCGCTACTCCGTCTACAACTGGCTGCCGGTTGCAGCGCCCTGGAGCTGCAATGGTCCCGGATTCAACATCGACAACACGGCGCCCGCGCCGTATCCGGATTCGTGCGGTCAGCCCGGACGAATGTTCCAGGGCTACGGCGCCGGCATCTGGGAAGTGACGAGCCTCGGCGACTTCTACGATGGCAGCGTCTACCAGAATGGACCGATGGTTTTCCTCGACCGGGCGACGCTGGCGGACCGCGACAGGCAGATCGAGGCGCTGAGCGGTGCAACCACGGGTTCACCGATGCCCTGGGTACCGCTATGCCAGCGGACGACGAATACCGAGGGCTGCTTCATCGAGCCCGAGATCGTCGATGTCGAGGAGAGTACGCAGGCTCTGTACGGCATGCTCAGATTCGGCGGTGACGATGCGAAGATCTTCGGCAGCATCGGCATACGCGGAAACATCGGCGTGCGGTACGTTCGCACGGAAGTGACGAGCAACGGTGGCGTGGCCTTCCCGACATCGACCTGGTACACGACCGCAGCGGCCACCCCATGCAACACGCCGCTCGCGGCCAACTCGGTCACGAACATCTCATGCTGGCTCACGCCGGAGTTGCTCTCCTTCAGCAGCGGCGGCGGTGTCGACAATGACCTGAACATCGTGCACGACGACTTCCTGCCGAGCTTCAACGTTCGTTTCGGGATCGACGAGCGGCAGTTCGTCCGGCTCGGGCTCTCGCGGTCGCTGTCGCGGCCGGATTTCGGACTGCTGCGCAACTATGTCGGTATCCTGTCGCCGCTGCTCAACACCTCAGCCGATTCTCCCTACGTCATCTATCGATCGCCGACTGCGCCACACACGCCGGAGAACGTCACAGGCTACCGGTTCGTCTTCAGCGCGGACTCGGGCTTCGGTGCGCTGGAACCGATCACATCGGACAACTTCGACCTGTCGTACGAGAACTACTGGGGTCGCAGCAGTTCGCTCACCGTGAGTCTGTTCTACAAGCGACTGAACGGCAGCATCGCCTTCGGCGAGTTCGAGCGCGAGTTCGAGAACAACGGGACGACACAGACCGTCCTCATCCGCGGCCCGCGTAATGGCGAGGGCGGCGGCAGGCTGCGCGGTGTGGAACTCGCTTTCCAGACGTTCTTCGATTTCCTGCCTGGTGCCTGGTCGGGCCTGGGGACGCAGCTGAACTACACGCACGTGGAGCAGGATGGCATCAACAATTCGAACCTCGCGGTGCAGCCCGGCTACATTCCCGGCGGCACGGTCGGGTTCGGCGGCGGCCTGCAGGTCAACGGTGAAGTCATCGATTCCCATCGCCTCGCGGGCATTTCGGATGATTCATACAACATCGTAGCGCTCTACGAGCATGGCCGGATCGGTGCGCGCCTCGCGTACAGCTGGCGATCGGATTTCCTGACGAACAATCTCGATTGCTGCATCGGGTTGCCGATGTGGCAGCGATCGAGCGGTTACCTGGATGGATCGATCCGTTTCAAGGTCGGCAGCAATCTCGAGCTCTCCGTCGAAGGCTCGAACCTGCTCAACACCACCACCGTGAATCAGCAGCAGGTGTTCGGCGACTCGGAACTCACCCCCGGCGCCGCCTCTGTGCGACGCGACTCGGCATGGATCCGCAGCGACCGGCGCTTCCAGGTCGGGTTCCGCTTCAAATACTGACCGCCGGCGTTGAGGAAAACCGGCTGTTCGCACGTCAACGGTAAGGTGAATCGGGCGGCTTGCAGTCGCGGGCGGGTCGATTGAGGAACCGCTCGTCCAGGAGTATCGACTTGAAGAGTTCTACATGGGCAGTGTTCGCCCTTCTTGTCACTGCCGGTGTTTCGCAGGTCGTCGCGGCGGAGTGCGTCGATTCCCCGGGCAATGTCCTGCAGGTCTGCGTGTTCACCGAGAATGGGAGCGCGTACTACGAGGTTACTCGCAGAGGTCACCCGGTCCTGCAACGGTCGGCGCTCGGCCTCGTCTTCGATGGAGAGAAGGTACCGCGCCTGGTGGTAGCCGGTACTGCGCAGCGCGCCTCGCGCGATTCGACATGGGAGCAACCCTGGGGCGAGGAGCGGCGGATCCGCGATCGTCACAACGAGATGCGGGTTTCGTTGCGCGGCGATACGCAGAACACCAGTGCGTTCGACGTCGTCGTGCGTGCTTTCGATGACGGGTTCGGCTTTCGCTACGACTTCATGGGCGTTCCCTCTGGACGCGCGGTTGCCGTCGCGGACGAACTCACGCAGTTCAAACCGGCCGGAGCCTACGATGCCTGGTGGTTTCCGGCTTACGAGAAGGAGCGCGACGAGTACCTGTATGAGCGCACGCCGCTCGACCGGATCACGAAAGCGGAAACACCGCTGACGCTGGAGTCATCGCAGCTCTACCTGTCGATCCACGAAGCCGCACTCATCGACTACGCGAGCATGACGCTCGAGCGCACGGCAACGGGAACGCTGAAGGCGGATCTCATGGCGTGGTCGGACGGCATCAAAGTCCGGCGCACAGGCCCTTTCCAGACGCCGTGGCGCACTGTTCTCGTGTCGGAAACGCCCGCGGGTCTGGCGGATTCCCGGTTGACGCTCAATCTCAACGAACCGAACAAGCTCGGCGACGTCTCCTGGGCGAAGCCCGCGAAGTACGTCGGCATCTGGTGGGAGATGCATCTGAATCGCTCCACGTGGGGGAGCGGGCCGAAGCATGGTGCTACGACGGCGAATACGAAGCGCTACATCGATTTCGCGGCGAAGTACGGATTCGACGGCGTGCTCGTCGAAGGCTGGAACACGGGATGGGATGGCGATTGGATCGCCAACGGCGCGGGCTTCAGCTTCACGAAGTCCTACCCGGACTTCAATCTTGCCGAGGTGACCGCTTACGCGCGCCGCAAAGGCGTTGTGCTGATCGGCCACAATGAAACGGCCGGCGCCATCCAGAACTACGAATCGCAGATGGAGGCGGGATTCAGGCAGTACGAGAAGTACGGCGTTACTTCCGTGAAAACCGGCTACGTGAAGCCGAATGGAACCATCCAGCGCATCACGCCCGACGGCGCGGCTCACAACGAATGGTTCGCCGGCCAGTACCTCGTCCGGCATCATCAGCTCGTTGCGGAGACGGCGGCCCGCTACAAGATCGCGATCGATGCGCACGAGCCCGTCAAGGACACGGGGTTGCGCCGCACCTGGCCCAATCTGCTGTCGCGCGAGGGCGCGCGAGGGCAGGAGTTCAACGCCTGGGGTGATCCAACGAACCCGCCCGAACATGTCGTCATCCTCCCCCTGACGCGGTTGCTGGCGGGTCCGATGGATTTCACCCCGGGCATTTTCGACATCACCGAAGGTGGCAAGCCGGACGTGGCGAAGCGGGTGCAATCCACGCTCGCAAACCAGCTCGCGTTGTACGTCGTGATCTACAGCCCGCTCCACATGGCTGCGGATCTTCCGGAGCATTACGAGAAGCATCTCGATGCATTCCAGTTCATCCGGGACGTGCCGACGGACTGGGAACGTTCGCGTACGCTCGATGCGAAGATCGGTGACTACATCGCTGTGGCGCGCCAGGAACGCGGGGGCAACGATTGGTATCTCGGAGCGCTGACGGATGAGCAGGCTCGAACGCTGAACGTGTCGCTCGACTTCCTCGACCCGAAGCGCCGCTACGAAGCGCAGATCTACCGCGACGCGCCGCAGGCGGACTACCGCACTCACCCGATCGCCTACGAGATCAAGCGCCAGTCGGTATCAGCGAAGGATCAGCTCACGCTGAAACTCGCGCCGGGCGGCGGGACGGCGATCAGGTTCAAGGCGATGGAGTAATCGGTCATTCCCGCGAAGCGGGAATCCATGCTGCTTCCGACAGGATGGACTCGCCCATACGCGGGAGTGACGACGGGATCGCCTGTTCCCTTCCAATCTTGTCTCCGCCGTTGATCTATCAAGCGGCTCTTGTGCCGGCCTCGCAAGGAATGGTAGCGTTACCATCAAACCTGGCAGCCAGCGCAGGCGCGTTTGGGGGATAAACACCATCGGCTGGCGACGACCCGCTCCCAGCGGGCATGCAGAGGGAATTTGTCATGCGTTTCCGGCTATTTGCCTATGCGACCGTGGCCGCAGCATCGCTCGTGCTCGCGGGTTGCCCACTGCCCGAACCGGTGGCCAACGCCGGCCCCGATCAGGCGGTCGATGAATGCAGCAATGTCGTTCTGAAGGCCTCCAGCAACGACCCCGGCGGCTATCTCGCGACGTACAAGTGGATCCAGACCAGCGGGCCGAAGGTCGCATTCAAAGTGTCGAAGAAGGGCGTGCTCACGTTCGTCGCTCCGCAGACCGATGTGCGGTTGACGCTTACGTTCAGCCTCGTCGTCACGGATACGTTCGGGCGCAAGAGCAAGCCTGACTCGGTCACCGTGACGGTCAATCAGATCAAGTTCTTCGGCACCGCCACCGCCTCGGCGGACGACTACACCAACCTGCTGACGTGGTTCGACCAGATCACGCCCGAGAATTCCGGCAAGTGGGGCAGCGTCGAGGCCACGCGCGATGTCATGGACTGGACCTCGCTCGATGCGGCCTACGATTTTGCACGGACCAATGGCCTGCCGTTCAAGTTCCACACACTCATCTGGGGGCAGCAGCAGCCCGGCTGGATCGGCGCGCTGACACCTGAAGAGCAGCTGGAAGAGATCGAGGAATGGATGGCCGAAGTCGCGGCGCGTTATCCGCACATCGATCTCATCGATGTCGTCAACGAGCCGCTGAATGCGCCGGCCGGCTATCGCGAAGCGCTCGGCGGCGCGGGCGCAACCGGGTACGACTGGGTCATCAGGGCGTTCGAGATGGCGCGGCATCATTTCCCCAGCGCCAAGCTCATTCTCAACGAATACAACACGCTGATGCTGGAGCAGTTCACAGCCAACTACATGACTGTGATCGAGCTGCTGCAGGAGCGCGGATTGATCGATGGCATCGGCGAGCAGGCACACTTCCTCGAGCGCACCGACGTACCGGTCGTCGTGACGAATCTCGATACGCTCGCGAGCGCCGGCCTGCCGATCTACATCTCCGAGTTCGATCTCGACTATGCCGACGATGCGCGTCAGGCCAACGTGATGCGCGACCTGTTCACGGTGTTCTGGGATCATCCCGCAGTCGCTGGCATTACGCACTGGGGCTACCGGCAGGGCGCGATGTGGCGGACCAATGCGCACCTCGTGCGTTCCGATGGCACCACGCGCCCGGCAATGGACTGGATCGTCTGCTACATGGAGGGCGGAGGTGATTCCTGCACAGTTCCCGAATACGTGCCGGCAGGCTGGCAGGGCACTGAGTTCGGCGTGACGCTGGAAGCTGAGCTCTACGATGAAGGACAGGGTGTCGCCGCGCTCGGCAGCATCGTTGCCTACACCGACGACGGCGACTGGATCGCCTTCAAGGGCGTTGAGTTCCAATCGGGCTGGGACACGTTCTGGGTCACTTACGCCAAGGGCAACACCGATCCCGGCAGCATCTCGATCTTCATCGACGGTATGCAGGGAACGCCCGTGCTGACGGTGGATCTGCCGCCGACAGGCAGCTGGAACAGTGCGGACACGATCGAACAACCCTGGGCCGCGCTGACCGGCAGTCACGACGTCTACATCCGGTTCAACACGGCACCGGGCGTTGCCAATGTCGACAGCGTGCGCTTCGGCAAGCCGCAGCCGCCTTCGGATGTGAATCTGCTGCCGGATGGCGGTTTCGAAAGCGGCGTCGCGGGCTGGAGTTCGTGGAATGGCGCGACGCTCATGACGAGCACGGCGCAAGTCCGCACCGGGCTGCAGAGCATGGTCGCGACGAACCGGCCGAACGAAAATCAGTTCGCCGTCTACAATCTCACGAGCGTCGTGGAGTCAGACACAACGTATGCAGTGAGCGCGTGGGTGTTCCACACCGGCACGGGGAATCAGACGGTGCGGCTCGCATCGAAGCTCGCGTGCGCTGGTGCTTCGGATACGTATCCGTGGCTGCAGAACAATACGGCTGTCGTGCCGAACACGTGGACGCAGCTCTCTGGAAACCTGGCGATTCCCGCCGGTTGCACGCCGACGGACGTCGCAATCTTCCTGGAGGGAACTGCACCCGGGTTCGACGTGTACGTCGATGATGTGAAGGTCGTGCCGCCCAACAACAACCTCGTGACGGATGGAGGTTTCGAATCCGGCGTGACCGGCTGGAGTTCATGGAATGGCTCGACGCTGGGCGCGACGACAACGCGGGCACGCAACGGGTTGCAGAGCCTGCAGGCGACGAATCGACCGAACACGAATCAATTCGCGGTCTACAACCTGACGAGTGTCGTCGATCGGAACACGACGTATGCGGTGAGTGCATGGGCGCTGCACACCGCAGCAGCGAATGACACGGTGCGGCTCGCCGCGAAGATCGAATGCACGGCGGCAACTGCTCCGCCGGGTCACAACACGTATCCGTGGCTGCAGAACAACGCGGCAGTCGTGCCGAATACCTGGACGCAGCTGTCGGCGGATCTCGTGATTCCCGACTGCGACATCGTCGACGTCGCGATCTTCTTCGAAGGCACTACCGCCGGAGTCGATGTCTACCTGGACGACGTTTCGGTGCAGTGACTGATCGGGAGCGAGCGGGCGACCTGCCCGCTCGCTCAGCCACCCGGCAAATGGACAAGGTGTGCAGCCCAGCCGCTGATGTAGAGTCCCAGGCCGAAGAAGAAGTGCGTGAGCAGGCTCTGCACTCGCGCTGCTCCCGGATTCGGCGTGCGGGATGCGGCGATACCCGCACCCATGCCTGGCTGCATGATCAGGAACGGGGCGGCGACCGTACCCACGCCGACGAGCAGGGCAGGAAGAAGCGTCGGTTCTCCAATCCACTCAACGCCGACGATGGCGAGCAGCAGGGCCGCAAACACGACGCCGATGACATAGTGCGCGATCCATCCGATCGACTGCTCTCCGCGAACGGCAGGCGCTGCGGCGATGGATGCGTGCCTGAAGCGTCCGCGGGACATGCCGGCGAGCCACCGGCCGACGAGGCCATAGTTTGGCGCGGGAACTCCCATCAATGGGGCGCGCACCATGCCCCACAGATCCATCGTTGCGGTCGCGCCAATCCCAATGAGCGCAGCATAGAAAAAATGGTTCAAAGCGATCTCCCAATGACTTGCCCGCGATCGGTCCAGGCTGCACAGTGCCACTTGAAGTCGACTTGAGGTCAAGAGGGTGCGGGATCTAGATATCACAGAGGTGGCGCAGCGATCGGGCGTTCCCGCGTCCGCACTGCGCTTCTATGAGCAGAAGGGGTTGATCGCTGCCGTCGGCCGGCGAGGCCTGCACCGGCAGTTCGATCCCAGCGTGCTGGAACGGCTGGCGCTGATCGCGCTCGGCCGTTCGGCCGGTTTGTCCCTGGATGAAATCGCCAGCATGTTTGCGACGGACGGCCGGCCGCGTATCGATCGAAAGGTGCTGGCCGACAAAGCCGACGAACTGGATCGGTCGATCAGAAAACTGCAGTCGATGCGGGACGGTCTGCGCCACGCTGCGGTGTGCCCCGCGCGCAGCCACATGGAATGTCCTACCTTCCGTCGGCTGCTGAACGTCGCAGCTCACACCGATCGAAAGCGCGCGGACAAGCCTTCGAAGAAACCGTCTGCGGTGCGCCCGCTCGAGCGGAAAGCGAAGTAGTTCGCTACCCGGGCTTGTCGAGCGCGGCCTGCACGATCTGCTGCGCTTCGCTCACGATGGCGTTGAGATGCTGCTCGTCGCGGAAGCTCTCGGCGTAGATCTTGTAGATGTCTTCGGTCCCGGACGGACGCGCGGCGAACCAGCCATTGTCGGTGACGACCTTGAGTCCGCCGATCGATGCATTGTTGCCAGGTGCATTCGTGAGGCGCGCGGTGATCGGGTCGCCTGCCAGGCTCTTCGCGGTCACGTCGGTCGGCGCCAGTTTTCCGAGCCGTGCCTTCTGTTCCGGGGTCGCTTTCGCATCGATGCGTGTGTATTGCGGCGCCCCGAACTGCGATGTGAGTTCACGGTAGTGCTGGCCCGGATCCTTGCCGGTGCGCGCAGTCATCTCGGCGGCGAGCAAGTTGAGAATCAGTCCGTCCTTGTCGGTGGTCCACACGCGGCCATCGCGCCGCAGGAAGCTGGCGCCGGCGCTTTCTTCGCCGCCGAAACAGAACGATCCCTCGAACAGGCCCTGCACGAACCATTTGAAGCCGACGGGGACCTCAGACAATGGCCGGCCCAGGCTGGCAACGACCCGGTCGATCATGCTGCTGCTGACGAGCGTCTTGCCGACCGTCGCTGTCGCCGGCCACTGCGGACGGTGAGTCAGCAGGTAGCGGATCGCCACAGCCAGGTAATGGTTCGGATTCATCAGGCCGACACTCGGCGTCACGATGCCATGCCGATCCGCGTCGGCATCGTTGGCGAAAGCGACCTGATACTTGTCCTTGAGTCCGACGAGGCTGGCCATCGCGTAGACGCTGGAGCAGTCCATGCGGATCTTGCCGTCGTGATCCACCGTCATGAAGGAGAAGGTCGGGTCGACGCGCGGATTCACGACATCGATGTCGATGCGATAGCGGCTCGCGATCCGATCCCAGTAGCCGACGCCGGCGCCACCCAGCGGGTCGACGCCGAGCTTCAATGACGCAGAGCGAATCGCCTCCATGTCGATGACGTTCTCGAGGTCGTCGACGTAGGGCTGCACCAGATCTTCCTGCCGGACCGCCTGGATCGCGAGCACATACGCCAGACGGCTCACATCGCCGTTGCCGCCGCGCAGCAGCTCGTTCGCGCGATCCTGGATCCATTTCGTCACTTGCGTATCGGCCGGGCCGCCATCGGGCGGGTTGTACTTGAATCCGCCGTCTTCGGGCGGGTTGTGCGACGGCGTGATGACGATGCCGTCCGCGCGGCGTGCGTTGCTGTCGCGGTTGTGAACGAGGATGGCCCGCGAGATGACAGGCGTCGGTGTGAAGCCATCGCCCGTCTGAATGACCGTCTGCACGCCGTTGGCCGCAAGAACTTCGAGCGCGGTCTGCTGCGCGGGCGCGGAGAGCGCATGCGTGTCCTTGCCAACATACAGAGGCCCATCGATGCCTTGTGATTGGCGGTATTCGCAGATGGCCTGCGTGATCGCGAGGATGTGGGCTTCGTTGAACGATCCCTTCAGCGACGAGCCGCGATGGCCGCTGGTGCCGAAGCTGACTTTCTCCACCGGGTTGCTGACATCCGGTTTGCGCTCGAAGTACTCGCGTTCCAGTCGGGCGAGATCGACGAGGATGTCCTTGGGTGCCGGTTTGCCGGCCAGCGGTGAAAGGGGCATGCGGGTCTCCGGGCGGGGCGCGTTCGCCAGATGGTAGCAAGATGTGCCGCGCCATGGCGTTGACGTTCGAACGGTCGCGGCACTATGGTGGCTGCGAATCGCACGTCTGGAATTCATGACGATGGCCCAGTCGACACAAGTGACGGTTGAGCCGGCGGCGACGTCGGATGCGCCGTTGATCTCCAATCTCTGGGAGCTGTACGCACACGATCTGAGCGATGTCTTCTCGCTCGAGCTCGGCAGCGATGCCCGTTTCGGCAACCCGAAGCTGTCGCTGTACTGGTCCGAACCCGATCGGCGATCTCCTTTCCTGATCCGTCACGGCGGCCACATCGCGGGGTTCGCGCTCGTCGCCAGGACGGCGTCCGTCCTCGATCGGTCGGAAGTGTTCGACGTCGCGGAGTTCTTCGTCGTTCGCCGGCATCGCCGCAGCGGCGTCGGACGCGAAGCGGCCTTCCTGCTGTGGGATCGGTTTCCCGGAAGTTGGACCGTGCGCGTGTCGACAGGCAACGCCGGAGGCTGCCGGTTCTGGGCGGAGGCAGTCGCCCGGTATTCGGATGATGTCGTCGAAGCGCTGCGGCCCATCAATGGCCGGGAGTGGCGCGTCTACTCGTTTACCAGCGCGGGACCGGATCAGCATCGCCCACTGGGATAGGAACAGGGGTCAACGGTGCCGAGTCGAAAGGAAGAACGAATCAGGGCGCGTTCGCCTGCATCGTCTCGAGTGCCTCCTGGCATTCCGCGACCGACTTGAACACCAGGAACTCGGCACCGTCATCGGTTGGGCACGAGTAGTACGCATGCGCCAGTCCAAAGGCGCCGGAATCGCGAAACTCGCAAGCCTTGAATTTCCTGCTCTCGGCGGCGGCGATGCGCGCGCAGTGAGCGGATTCCGGATCGAGCCAGTTGAAGCCCACGCCGCTCGACAGTGCGAACGGACTTTCCTTCCCCTGGGCCTTGTCGCCGTAGTGAATCGCCAGGACAAAGGCGAGTGACCCGAAGGCGAACACGCGGGGCAAGTGCATCTGAATTCCAGTCGGGCGGCCAGGCGGGCGCCGAGCGTGCTTCATCCAGGGGTCCGTTGCAATGGCTCTGGAGGGGCAGGGAAGGCCGCGCGACGACGGGCTATCCTTGGGCGTACAAGAACGCGATAACGCTCATGCCCGACCCTTCGCCAGCAAATTCCCCGATCGAGTCCGCGACCGAGTCCGCGATCGAGTCATTCGACCGGAAACCCGACGACGCCGGGATTTCCGTGAAGGTCGACCCCGCGGCTGGGAGACTGGAACCTCCGGCACACGAGCCCGAGTCATGGTGGTCGCGCGCCAAGGCACTCCGCGATGAGGGGCGGCTCGATGAAGCCATCGCGGTCGTCGAACGCGACGGTGATCGCGCAGAAGCACTACTGGTGCAGGCAGATCTGCACATGGACCGACTGCGACGTGCTCGTGCCGAACGCGAGATAGACGTCGCACGCGACGCATGGAAGAAGGCTGCTTCCTGTGCGCGGGCCTACGCTGCGAGCGCGACGAGCGGTGGCGAAGGCGCGGCCCGGTCGATCGAGCGTGACCGCATTCTCGCCGAACTGGGCCCAGCTCCGCTGTGAAGCGCATGAATGACATGTTCATCCAAGACGTAGGCGCAAGGCCTCTGACATGACGCGTGTCGTTCTCGTGAGTTGCGCCGTTGCGCTCGGCTTCGTCGTCGGGATCGCCTGGCTGTTTTCCAGGGCGCATGCACGCGAACGCGAGGCTGTCGATACGGCTGCGGCGGGCGATCTGTACGGGCTTGCGACCGCTGTCCTCCCGCGAGGCTATCGTGCGTTGGGTCTCGACGGCGCGGATCGATCGCTTTCACCGGCCGAACAGCTTGCCCGCCATGATGAGCGGGCGGCGCTCGCTTTTCGCTTCACCAAGGATCCCAGCAACGACTGGGGCGGCTATCCGAAAGATCCCGAAGTGCTGAACATCGTCCTGCTGCCGCCTTCGATGCGCGAAAAGCCGGAGGAAGCGCTGCGTCGATTCAGCATCGATCGCTACTACACTCCGACGGGCGACACGATTCCGCTCGACAGTGCGCGCTGGCAGGCTGGCGGCGACGAGCGCTATCGCTGGCGCGTACTCTCGATGAATGATCATTTCGGCACCGCGCACGAGCCTCGGTGGGCGATCGTCATGCTCGATGCAACGCGCGGCGTGCGGCTAGATTTCTTCGTATGGCAGCGCCGGATGAAACAACCGGACGCGTTGGCGCTGCTTCGCCGGACACTCGACAAGCTTCAGTTGCATCCCGCGCTGGCAGAGCTCTTCGCACAGACAGGTGGCGTGCAGGCTCGCCTCGATCGGTTGCGTGATCAGAACCTGCAAGGCGTATTCACGGCGCTGGTGCCGCTCGGATTGCAGCAGCCGGCAGCGGGCGCAACTTCTTTCGGGCGAGGCGTTGCCGCGTGGCTGGATGAGGATCGCGCCGCCGTCCGAGTGATGCGCGTCCTTGCAGCGGTGCCTTTGCCGCACGGTGCGGCGAAGGCAATCACCGATGGGCAGGGCAGGCCGCAGCTATCGTTCGTATTGAAACCCGGGCAGTACCCGGGGCCGACGCGCGATGGGTTGCCAGCGTTGGATCTGCAGATGCTGTACTGGAATCCAGGGCTGGGCCGCTGGCAGCGAAGCGGTCTGCAGCAGGCGACGATGGAAGAGGAATACCCGCTGCTGCCGTTCGAGGCAGCCGTCGTCGCGCGACTCGATCAGATTTCCGGTGCGCGGGATTCGGTGCATATCATCCTTGGCGAACATTGGTTTCACCCGCCGGCACTGGACGATGCTCGCCGCATTGCTCCGCTGCTCGAGGAGTGTGCCCGATGGGAGGCTGAACTCCTCGCCGGGCGCATCGTCGGCGGCGAAGTGCGGCCGCCGATGTTGCAGTAGCGAGCGGCTCAGCGCTGGAGCAGTTGAGAGAGTCGTTCGCCGTCGCGATAACGCAAGTCGTTTATACGCCAGGTGCCATCGACGCGTGAAAGCAGATAGTGCACCGGATAGCGTGCGCCGGCAGCGTCACGGAAGCTGACGGTGACTTCGGCTGCATTGCCCTGCACCGACGCGGGGGACAGTTCGAAACTCTCCGGCGATTCCTGGCTGTCCGTGTACGGATCGCCATTGAGTTCGGGAACGTCGTTGCTGCCCGCCGTACGCGTGAACCACGCGCCGAACTGCTCCACGATGCGGGTGCTGAGCCACTCGCGCTGACTCGCCACGCTCTCGCGCGACAGCGCCATGTTGCCGCTCATGTGCCGGATCAGCAGCATCTGAACGATCGCTTCCGGCGACGCAGAGATGCTGCCTCGATCCCATTGCAGTACTGCGTTGTCCAGTCCGATCCACGCGCGACCGTCGGGTGCGCGGTGCACGTCGAAACTGCCGTTGCTGCAGGAGATGCGTTGCGTGATGACGCCTTCAGGCAGGCCGAGTCGCTTCGCACTCTCCTCCGCGGGTGCGGGGAGGTTGCCTTCGAACAGGCCTTCGGCGGGCATGCGAATGAACGTGTGATTCGCGCCGGAGCATTTCAGCGGAGCCGGTCCATCGAGTGCCGCCGGCGCCAGGTTCATCGTGGTGCCGGCGGACATCGCTGGGCTGAGCGGTTTACCCCAGGGCGAAGCGATAGTGGTGGCCAGGCGAAGCGTTTCGTTCGCAGCGACCTGCGCCTGTGCGGCGAGCGGAGCCAGCGCGGACAGGAGAACGAAAACCTTCCTGTGAATGAGCCGTCGGTGGATCAAGCGACACCCCGCGTTCTGCCGGTAGAGCGATGGCGCGTGAGTGTACCAACGGCTGTCGTTCAGGTGCGCTATCTGGGTCGACGCACCGTGCGCACCTTGCCGCTGCGCGCTCCGCCGCAGAAGAACCGGTCGCCGCCGTCGGATTCCAGTCCGGATACGTTGGTGCCCGGCGGCATCTCGACTTGTTCGAGCACTTCACCGGTTTGCGGATCGATCCGCCGCAGTTCGCTTTCGTCGCCTTCCCATGTGCCGTGCCACAGTTCGCCATCGACCCAAGTCACGCCGGTGACGAAGCGATTCGATTCGATGGTGCGGAGGATCTTGCCGGTTTGCGGATCGATCTGGTGGATCTTCCGGTCCCGATACTGCCCGACCCACAGCGAGCCCTCGGCCCACGCGAGTCCTGAATCGCCGCCGCCGCCTGGAGCGGGAATGGTCGCCAGGACGCGCCCGGTTTGCGGATCGATCTTGTGGATCCGGTTCTCGGCGATCTGGAAAAGATGCCGACCGTCGAATGCCGTGCCGGCGTGCGCTGCGATCTCGATCGACCGCACTGTCTTGCCGGTCGCTGGGTCGAGCGCGTTCAGTTTGTCGCCGCAGGCGAACCAGACATTCTCGCCGTCGTAAGTCACTCCGCCTACGGAATCGACACCGGGGAACGGGCCGTGTTCTGCAATGATTTCTGCTGTGCGTTTCATGGAAGCATCCTAGTCATACCGGCGGCGGTGCCGGGAGTAACAATGTCGTCGCGAATCCTGGCGCTGGCGGAGTCGTCCACCGTCGCGCGCGCCCGCGGCCGAGCGCCTGGGCTTTTCCCGTCGCGGCAAGGGCGTCGAGCGCTCTCTGCACGGTGCGCTGGCTTGTGCCGAGTGCGAGTGCGAGGCCGGAGCTCGACCAGGATTCGCCATCCGCGAGGAGCGCCAGCACTTCGGCATGCTCTTCATCGATCGGTCGGGCGAGTACGACGACGTCGCGGCGATTGTGAGGTGCGAGGACGAATCCGCGCGGAGTCGCATTCACATCGGCTACGGGGCGCAGCGCCTTGCGAAGTCGCCCGATCTCGACGCGCAGGCGTGCGCGATAGGACTCATCGGCGGCCTTCCCTCGAAACGCGCGCGCGATCAGGACTTCCCGGGGCGCATCGTGGGGCCAGGCTTCGGCGAGTGCGCCTGCGAGAACGAACAATACGGGCCGCCTCGCGAGAGAAATCGTGTTGCTTGCGTCGCGCACGATGTATCTGCAAGCGTCTATGACGAGGTCCTTCGAGGCGAACAGCGCTTCGACTTCGTCGAGCCGCAGGACGCGTTGTTCGCCCCGTGCGAACAGGCGAGCCGCGGGTGCGTCGAGCGTGGCCTGGGCACTCGCAACCTCGGCGATCAATGCGGGGATGTTTGCCTTCTGCGCGGCGCTGCCAGCCAGTCCCAGCGATGTGCGTGCTGCCTTCGCCTGCAGCCGCCTCATCGCGATGCCGCCGGCGATCAGCGAATGGATCGCTCTCGCCGCAGGCGGCAGCGCAACGGGGTCGACGCCCGTCAGTTTTCGTTCGGCGTCGTCCAGCTTTCCCAGCAGGAGCAGATGGCGAATGGCAAGGTAGCGGGCGTGAGCGGCATTTGCGTGGTCACCGAGTTCTTCCAGCGTCACCCGCGCCGAGTCGAGGGCCTTCTCGGGCCAATTGAGATCACGTGCGGCGAGTGCGACTTCGGCTTCGGCCACCACGCATCTCGCACGAGCGACCGATTCTTTGGGAGAGAAGGCACGCGTCGCGTCGCGCAGCAATGATCTCGCCCGCGTCAGATCGCCGAGCTGCGCCATCGCGATGCCGCGAAGTGCCAGGGCTGGCGCATCGTTGCGCAGCGAGATGCGTTTCAAAGCGCCGAGCGGATCGCCCGTCGCGAGCGCGCGCGCTGCAGCCGTGATCAGCGAATCCATGCGATTGCGTTGCTCCGCCCGAATCCCGTCACACTTGTCACTCCCGCCTCCTGGGTCGCCACCGATAGATTTATCTCACGAAGCACGCTGGTGCGTCGCGCCGAATCGGCTCGACGGGCGTGCAGTAGTTCTTATCACAGGAGACTTCGATGACGACTCACGCGACTGCAACACGCGACGAATGGCTGCGGGCCCGCCTCGAGCTGCTGGAGGCCGAGAAGGATCTGACCCGGCGCAGCGACGAACTGGCCCGGCGGCGGCAGGCACTGCCGTGGGTGAAGGTCGACAAGGAGTATCGCTTCGAAACCGATGCGGGCAGCGCGACGCTGGCGGATCTGTTCGGCGGACGCTCGCAGCTCATGGTGTATCACTTCATGTTCGGGCCCGACTACAAAGCGGGATGCCCCTCGTGTTCGGCAATCGCCGACGGATTCAACGGCACTGCCGTCCATCTAGAGAATCACGATGTGCGCCTGATCGCCGCATCGCGTGCCCCGCTCGAAAGGTTGCAGGGCTACAAGCGGCGCCTAGGCTGGAACTTTCCCTGGGTCTCGTCACTCAGCAACGATTTCAATTTCGACTTCAATGTGTCGTTCCGCCAGGAGCAGCAGCGCGCGGGCACGATCGAATACAACTATCGCCGCAACGGTCACGCGATGGATGAGCTCACCGATGTGCCCGAGCCCGTAGTGAAAATCGCGGCCAGCTGTGGCACCGACGCGGCTGCTTTCACGCGCGACCGTCCGGGTCTGAGTGCGTTCGTTCTCGAAGGCGGCGTCGTGTATCACGCCTACTCGACGTATGCCCGCGGACTCGATGGACTCTGGGGTATGTATCAGTGGCTCGACCGCGCGCCGAAGGGTCGCAATGAGACTGGTGTCTGGTGGCGTCGCAACGATGAATACGGTCGCGCGTGAGCTGGCCATGTCGCACGTGAAGTCGCAGGTCCCGGACCGTGCCTTCCTTGGCGTCGCTGCGCTGGCATTCCTCGCCAGCGCGGTGACGACGATCGTCTGGTGCGGATCGATGTCCGGCATGAGTGGAATGCCGATGCCGGGTGACTGGATCATGTCGATGACGTGGATGCGGATGCCGGGCCAGACATGGCCCGACGCCACGCTTTCGTTCATCGCGATGTGGAGTGTGATGATGGTCGCGATGATGCTCCCGTCGCTGATGCCGGCGCTGATGCGCTATCGGCGCGCTCTGGTCGAAAGGGGCGCGCCGGACCCGGATCGAAGAACGCTCACGGCCGGCGCCGCGTACTTCATCGCCTGGAGTATTGCGGGTGCGATCATCTTCCCGATCGGCATTGCGCTGGCACAGGCGGAGATGCAGCACGCATCGCTTGCGCGGGCAGTTCCCGTGCTGACAGGCACAGTTCTCGTGCTGTGCGGCGCGTTTCAGTTCACTGCGATCAAGCAACGCTGCCTGGCCTGCTGTCGCGCAGCACCGCGCTGCCTCTCGACCGCCGGCGAGGGCTCGGCCTGGCGAGACGGCGTGAGGCTGGCCATGCGTTGCGCTGCCTGCTGCGCCAACCTGATGCTCATCCTGCTCGTGATCGGTGTGATGGATCTGGTGGCGATGACCATCGTCACTGTCGCCATCACGGCGGAGCGTGTTGCGCCTTCGGGAAAGCGGGCAGCTCGGATCAATGGAGTCATCGCGATCGTCGCAGGGTGGTTTCTGATGCTCGAGGCGCTGGTCGCCGCGACTGTCTGAGTCAGCGAAGCTGTCGAAAGACTTCCGGATCGTCGTAGAAGGCCGGCGCTGCATTGGCCGGCCACCACCCCGGGATGCCGAGCACGGGAAGGGGCAGGAACGGTCGGTCAGTCAGCCGTTGCGGTGTCAGGCTCGATGCGAGCGCTTCATCCGTCATGTCTTCGACGAGCCAGACGTGCGCTGTGATCGCCTTTCGTGGCTGCATCAGTTTTTCCAGCAGCGCATGACCGAACAGCAATACATCAGTCTGCTGCCACAGCGAGCGACGGGTCACGAACAGGCCTTGCCAGTCGCGACGACGCAGCGATTCGATCAGCTCCGCGGGTGCCTTCAGCAGAGCGGCGTTCTCATCGAACAGAGTCAGCGCATCGCGCAATGGCCCGCGCGGACCTGATGTGCCGCGCAGTTCGATCTCGTGCGACTGAAGGAGATTCAGCCGGCGCTTCGTCCGCGGATACGCCAGCCACATCAGGCCGTTGAACAGATCGTGCAGGTTGTCACGGGTCGGTACGGTTGAGGTGCGCGCGATGAACGCTTCGTAGGCTTCGTTGGTAGGCTGGGCGGAGGGGTCGACGAAGCGGACGGGTACGAGGTCGGTTCGCGCGGCGTTCAGGGCGGCGGCTACGGATGAAGAAGTCGAACCACTGGTGACCTGGTGAAACAGTTTCCAGTGCGGCAGCAGCCAGGGGGCGGCAGGAGAGGGCATGTCTCATTGTCATTCCCGCGAAAGCGGGAATCCACCTTGCTGGAGAGGCATGGATTGCCGCTTTCGCGGGAATGACAGAGGGCTACGCCGCCAGGCTGCTTTGATCGGCGCGAACGCCGTCGATCCAGGTTTCGATCACGTTCATCTCGTCGTCGGCGACGACGAAGCTCGCGCGGCAGCCGCGCTGGATCTTGCCCAGTTCGTTGTCGAGTCCGAGGAACGCGGCGGGATATTCGCTGGCCATGCGCACTGCCTGCGCCAGGTCGACATCGAGCAGCCGCGCCGCATTGGCGATGGCCTCGGCCATGTTCAGGTGTGAACCAGCGAGTGTGCCTGCTTCATCGAGGCATTTGCCGTCGCGGACGACGATGCGGCGGCCCTGGAGCATGAATTCGTCGCCGTCGATGCCGACGCTGGGCATGGCATCGGTCACGAGCATGAAGCGATCGTGAGGCTTGCTGCGCATGGCGATTCGCAGGACGACGGGATCCACGTGCAGCCCGTCCAGGATGATGCCGCACCAGCTCTTCTGGTCGTCCAGCGCTGCCCCCACGACACCGGGTTCGCGTCCAGTGAGCTGAGACATCGCGTTGAACAGGTGCGTGAAGCCGCTCAGGCCATTGTCAAGTGCAGCCCGGATATCGGCGTACGTGCCGTTGCTGTGGCCTGCTGAAACGATCATGCCCGCGCCCGCGAGCTTGCGAATGATGTCGGGCGTCGTCATCTCGGGCGCCAGCGTGATCAGGGTCTTCCCGCCGTGCAGCGACGTCAGCAGCTTGATCGCGGTTTCGTCGAGCTCGCGCAGCTTGGTTGCATCGTGCACGCCCTTGCGCTGCACGTTGAGGAACGGGCCTTCGATGTGGATGCCGAGCACTCCGGGAACGCCGGCGTCGATGGCTGCCTGTACGCCAGCGATCGCGTTCTCGAGGACGTGCAGGTCATCGCTGATCAGCGTCGGGAGAAAGCCCGTGGTGCCGAAGCGCCGATGAGCCTGGCCGATCGCGCGGATCGACTCGATGCCCGGGTTGTCGTTGAACAGCACGCCGCCGCCGCCGTTGACCTGCGTGTCGATGAACCCCGGCAGCAGCAGCTGGCCGTGAAGGTCATGCGGCGCCGCGCCGCGTGCGCGCTCGTGCGTGGCCGGCAACACGTCCACGATCTTCCCGGCATGCACGAGCACGGCAAGGCCTTCGACGAACCCCGCAGGCTGCAGCACTCGGCCATTGATCAGGGCGGTCGTCATTACACGGTCTCGGTCACTTTGCGCAGGTGCGGCGGCACATCGGGATCGAAACCGCGCGCGATCGCGAGGCTCGCCACCATGCGGTAGAAGCTCAGGATCATGAGCATCGGCTCAATGACGGGGTTCGCCGCGACGACCGGCAGTTGCACCGCGCCGGGGGCGTTGCCACCAGCGAGCAGCACGGTTGCCGAGCGGCCCAGAAAGTCCTTCGCAAGCGTTTCGATGCCGCTGCGGGTTTCATCCGACTGCGAAAAGGCGAGCACGGGAAAACCAGCCCGTACGAGCGCCATCGGTCCATGCTGCACTTCGGCGGAGCTGAACCCCTCGGCATGCAGGCCGGATGTTTCCTTGAATTTGAGCGCAGCCTCCTGTGCGATGCCCAGGCCGTAGCCTCGCCCGACGACGAAGAGGTTGATCGCGGAGCGCAGGTGCGGGATCGCTGCTGACCAGTCAGCCGACCAGGCCTGCTGCAACTGCGCGGGCGCTGCGGCGAGCGCGGCGATCAGTTCCTGGTTTCGCGTCCACTCGGCAACGATGTGGATGATCGCGCTGAGTGAAGCGATGTACGACTTCGTCGCGGCTACGCTGGTTTCTGCGCCGGCGCGCAGATCGATCGAGTGATGCGCCAGTTTCGTCAGCGGCGCATCCGGCGTGTTGCACAGGGCGACGACGCAGGCGCCGGATGCTTTGGCTCGCTCAGCCGCGGCAAGCAGATCCGGGCTCTTGCCCGATTGCGAGATCACGAGGAAGACAGCGTCCGCGAGATTGGTGTCGGTCTCATAGACCGAACTGAGCGAAGGCGATGCGGAGGAGGTGAGAATGCCGAGATGCGTTTCGATCAGGTAGCGCGCAAATGTCGCAGCATGATCGGAGCTGCCACGCGCACATGTCACTACGGCGCGCGGTGCTCGCTCGCGAAGCTTTTCGCCCAGCGCGCGCAGGCTCGCCGCGTTGGATTCGGTCTGGCGACGCACGACCTCGGGGGCCTGCGCCGCTTCGCGATACATGCGTGTGTCGTTGTTCACGTGCTGGCGTTGAGTTCGGCGACGAAGTCATAGATGTCGCCGCGGTAATAGGACTGTGAGAATTCGACGGCCCGGCCGTCTTTCAGGAAGCCGAGCCGTTCGACCAGCAATCCCGCTTCCTTCTCCTGCGCTTTGAGCAGCTGCGCCTGTTCTGCCGTCAGAAGCACGGCGCGCAGGCGCTGGAGCGCGCGCACCGGGCGCGAACCGTTTTTTTCCAGCGCTTCGTAAAGGGAGCTTTCGACGGCTTCGACGGAAGGCAGGCACGAAGCGAGCACAGTCGCGTACTCGAGCGCCATCGGAGCGTCGTCGGCGTAGCGGATACGGTGAAAGCGATAGACCGGCGTGCCCGGGCTCGATCTCAACGTGAGCGCTTCTTCGGGGGTCACCGTGCCGGCCGCGCGATTGAGCCATACGCTGCGGGGCTTGCGCCCGCGGGCGCGCATGTCTTCCGAGAACGAGGTCAGCTTCGCGAAATTCTTTTCGACCTTGGCGCAGACGAACGTACCTGCCCCCTGCCGGCGCACCAAAAGGCCCTCATCGACCAGCCCATCGATGGCCTTGCGCACCGTAATGCGCGACACGGAAAGGTCGTCGGCGAGGTCGCGTTCCGGCGGGAGCGCATCGTCGGGTCCCAGTACGCGCTTCTCGATCGCCTCGCGCAGAGCCCGCTGCAGCTGCTGATACAGCGGCAGATCGTGGCTTTCATCGAGCTTCGGAAGGTATTGCGACAGCGATGCCAAGCGATTCTCCGGTGTCTTGTTGTTGTGTCTACGCGAGGGTGAAGATGCCACCGATCTTATTACCAATGCAATACCAATATAGTCTCAAGGTGGTGCATGGTGATAGTTAACTTGCTGAAAAACAATGCAAAGGCACCCCATAAAAATAATGGTATCGAACCGGCTTGGCTTTTACGGTCGATTGGTACTATATTGGCCCGCAATTGGTCCGCTGACAAAACAACAGGGGT
>JACZCZ010008232.1_pt1 | contig 25134 bp, 19 predicted proteins | sample 8641811 | NCBI WGS metagenome assembly JACZCZ01 (sample SAMN15324610, study PRJNA640507) | soil metagenome | isolation source: intercropping peanut in the first line | place: China: Luxin town, Laibin City, Guangxi Province | collected 2019-07-25 | depth 10cm m | reverse complement strand
CGGCACCCGCAGCCGAGCTGACCGTCAAAGTCCAGATACCGACGCACAATGTCGCCGAGTATCACCGTCCCTACATCGCGGTGTGGATCGAGAACGAAGACCAGAGCATCGCGAAGCATCTCGCCGTCTGGTACCAGACCGACCCCAAGAAGGAAGACGGCACGCAGTGGCTCAAGGACCTGCGTCAATGGTGGCGTCGCGGCGGCCGTGCGGAAACGATGCCGATCGACGGTGTCACTGGCGCAACCCGTCCAGTCGGCGAACACACGCTCTCATTCAAGGGCGACAGCAGACAGCTCGCCGGCCTGAAGAACGGCAAGTACAACCTCGTCGTCGAAGCTTCACGCGAGGTCGGCGGCCGCGAGCTGCTGCGCGTTCCCTTCGAATGGCCGGGCCAGCAGCAGCACGGCACAGCCCAGGGCAAGACGGAGCTGGGTTTGGTTACGTTGGATGTGAAATGAACCATGAGCCGTGAGCCATGAGCCGGAACGCTTTTCATCCTCTGGCTCGCTGCTCTCAGCGCAACGCGCACAGCCGGACCCCCTGACACGATCTCTCGAATACGCCGGAGACTCTCGTATGAAACACGCGCTCAAGATCGCCACGGTGCTCCTCGCCGCCTCGGTCCCCTTCGCCGCCCAGGCTCACAAAGCCTGGCTGCTTCCTTCCGCCACCGTGACGACGGTCGATCAGTGGGTCACCGTCGATGCGGCAGTGTCCAACGACCTGTTCTACTTCAATCACGTCCCGCTGCGCGTCGAGGGCCTCGTGATCACTGCGCCGGATGGCTCGACCGTGAAGCCCGAGAATCTCGCGACGGGCAAGTACCGCACGACGTTCGACCTGCATCTCACGCAGAACGGCACGTATCGCCTCGCGAACGTGAATCGCGGCCTGTTTGCGAACTACGAAGAGAACGGCCAGCGCAAGCGCTGGCGCGGCACGGCCGAGAAGTTCGCGACTGAAGTGCCGCAGAACGCCACCAACCTGCAGGTCTCCGAATCGGCCGGTCGCGTCGAGACCTTCGTGACGGCGGGCAAGCCGACGACCACGGCGCTGAAAGCCGACAACATTGGCCTCGAGCTCGTGCCGATCACCCATCCCAACGATCTCTACGCCACCGAGGAAGCGAAATTCCGCTTCCTGCTCGACGGCAAGCCCGCGGCGGATCTCGAACTGGAGATCGTCGCCGGCGGCACGCGCTATCGCGATCAGCAGAACGAGATCAAGGTGAAGACCGACAGCCACGGCGAGTTCGCCGTCACGTGGCCCGAGCCCGGCATGTACTGGCTCGAAGCCACGCTCCAGGACGAAAAGACGTCGGTGAAGCAGGCGAAGCAGCGCCGCGTGAGCTACGTCGCGACGTTTGAGGTTCTGCAGCAGTAGCACGGCAAATGAAAACAGCACGCCGCTCGCCATTCCCGCGGACGCGGGAATCCATTGCCTGCAACGAAGATGGATCCCCGCCTTCGCGGGGATGACGCTCGTGCCGGTCTCGATGCTCGAAACGATCGGCCTGCCTCGCCTCGTGGTCGCCGCCGGCCTGGCACTCGGGTACGTTGCCTTCACGACCTGGTGCCTGCGATCGAATAGAAAGAAACAGCCTCAGCTCATCGATGCCGTCGTCGATGCGAATCCGCAGCAGTACGCAACGCTGATTGCCTACGCCAGCCAGACCGGCTTTGCCGAACAACTCGCCGGTCAGACCGCGAAATCGCTCGGCACCGCTTCCGTCGCTTCCCTCGCCGATCTGACTGCCGATGACCTGCCCAGCGTGTCGCAAGCCCTGTTCGTGGTCAGCACGACCGGTGAAGGCGACGCGCCCGACCCGGCAGCACGATTCGTTCGCGACTCGCTGAGCCGCCAGGTCCCGCTCTCGAACCTGCGCTACGGCGTGCTCGCATTGGGCGATCGCGAGTACGACAACTTCTGCGCCTTCGGCCATCGCCTCGATGCATGGCTGCGGCATCAGGGCGCAACGCCCATGTTCGATGTCGTCGAAGTCGACAATGGCGACGAAGGAGCGCTGCGCCACTGGCAACACCAGTTGAGCGTTCTCAGCGGCAAACCCGATCTCGCTGATTGGGAAACACCGCGCTATGAGCGCTGGCGACTCGCTGACCGGAAGCTCATCAACGCCGGCAGCGCAGGTGATCCGTGCTGGCTCGTCACGCTCACCCCCGGCGACAGCGTGCAAACGCAATGGCTTGCCGGCGACATCGCGGAGATCGATCCTCGCAATTCGACCTGGACCGATGGAGCCGCCCTGCCGCACCGGGAATACTCGATCGCATCGCTACCGACGGATGGTGCGGTCGAACTGCTGATCCGGCAGATGCAGCGACCCGACGGTCAACCCGGACTCGGCAGCGGCTGGCTGATTCAGCAGGCCGCGATCGGCGACGACATCGCGCTGCGCATTCGACCCAATACGAACTTCCACGTCCCCGCCGATGACCGCCCCTTGATCCTCATCGGCAACGGCACAGGGATCGCGGGCCTGCGATCCCTGCTCAAGGCACGCATCGCGGCAGGCCACGTCCGGAACTGGCTCATCTTCGGTGAGCGCAACATCGGCCGTGACCGTTTTTTCGGCGACGACCTCGATCGGTGGCAACGCGAAGCCCGAATCGAAATTCTCGACCTCGTCTTCTCGCGCGATCAGCCCGAACGACGCTACGTGCAGCATCAACTGATCGAGCGCGCCGCTTTGGTGCGCGAATGGATTGCTGCAGGCGCGTCCGTCTACGTGTGCGGAAGCCTTCAGGGAATGGCCCCCGCCGTCGATGCGGCTCTGCATCAGATTCTTGGTGCGGATCTCGTGGAGCAGTTGACGATCGAGGGGCGGTATAGGCGGGATGTGTATTGAGGAAGCCGGCCAGCCCCTCTCTTTAGTTACCCCTCGCATGGCTCGAAAGAGCGATGTTTTAGTGGCTTCCGCCCGCCACACTGCGCCCCACTGATCGGCTGCCCGCGCCACTCGTGGCCGGCCGGCATCAATGTCATGCCGCGAGGCCCGATGATCATCGGCGGTTCGCTGGCTAATCTGCAGGTGGGTCTTGTGAGCAATGGGCAAGGCAATGTTGGGAATAGCGGCAAGGTTGATCGTCGGAACGGTCCTTGGGGTGCTTTTCATCGCGGCGGTGGCATTCGCCCTGGCGGCGGACGCACTCGACCGCAATGGAAAGGAACGCCGCGATGGAACCGTGAAGACGTCTCCGGAGTCTTTGCAGCGAGCCACCCACCCACTGGTCAGGGCACGTACATGAGCAGCTTGGTTACGACATCGCAGATGTTCCGTCCTTCGAGCTCCATTCCCCTCGCGCTGCCGGAAGCGGCCAAAGCGCTGGAGGAAGCCTGGCAGCGGCGACGCCGCGAACTCGCCGGATGGCAGCCCTCCAATGGCTGGCTGATCGAGCCCGCCTCGGAAACCAAGCGAAACGCTGCATCCCGCTGAAGCCGCGATCCAGCTCGAAGTGACTGCATCGCGTGCCCCGACCGGGGCACGCGAATCCTGAGGCATTCAGGGGAATCCTCAAGCTTCCGGGCGCGTCGGAACGAATCTGCTAACGTCCGCGGACTTCGAACCGCACGTTCAGCGAGGTTGTCCGAATGGGCCGCATCTCCCCCATCGTCACGTTCTGCGCCCTTGCGGCGCTCGTCCCCGCTCTCTCGCACGCATCCCCCGCCACTCGGCAGATCGGCGCGGCGAGTCTGGAAAACGTCCCGGAAATTCCCGCCGGAACGCGTGCAGCGGTCCAGCAATACCAGAACTATCGTGCTGCCCTGTTCCAGGACTGGCTCGCGGACGGATCGCTGCTCATCGCGACTCGCTTCGGGGCAACCCAGCAGATTCATCGCGTCACCGCGCCCGGCAGCGACAGGACCCAGATCACGTTCTTCAACGAGCCGGTCGCCGGTGCGACGACGATTTCCGGCACGAACCGTTTCATCCTGAGCCGCGATACGGGCGGCGACGAGTGGTTCCAGCTCTATGCAATGGGACTCGCCGGCATGCCGACCTTGCTCACACAGCCCGGCACGCGCAATCAATCGCCGGTGGTGAGCAGCGACGGCAAGCTGCTCGTCTGGTCGCAAGCGACCAGGGGCTCCAGCGAATACACGATCTATAGCGCCGATCCTGCGAATCCTGCTTCGGCGCGCTCCATACATCGCGAGCCGGGAAGCACGAACCCCACCGACATCTCCGCCGACAAGCGCTGGGTGCTGCTTACCCGGGGCCTGTCGAACCGCGAATCGCGAATCCTGCTGCTCGATACCCAGTCAGGCACGACGAAGGAACTGACGCCGCCGAAGGGCAAGGCGCTCTACGCCGATTCCCGCTTCACAGCGGACGGCCGCGGCATCATCGTCCGCACCGACCGGGACAGCGATGTGCTGCGCCTCGCGCGCATCGACATCGCCGATGGGCGGATGACTGTGCTGACTCCCGACCTCAAATGGGATGTCGAGAGCTTCAAGCTGTCGCCCGACGGCCGCCTCATCGCCTATGCGATCAACGAGGAAGGGTATTCACGCGTCATCGTCCGCGAAGTTGCGAGCGACCGGACCCTTAACGCACCGGAACTGCCGCGCGGCGTGCTGGCCGACATGGGGTTCTCGCCCGACGGCAAACAACTCGCCCTGGGCTTCTCCACGTCGAACAGCCCTGGCGACGTCTGGGCCTGGGACCTCGCTGCGGGAAAGCTGACCCGGTGGACGACTTCCGAGCTGGGCGAGCTGGATCCGGCGGCGCTCGCCGAACCGCAGCTGGTGAGATTCAAGTCGTTCGACGATCTGACCGTCTCGGCCTTCGTCTATCGTCCGCGGCAGCTGTCAGCGGATGCGCGTACTCCGGTCATCATCGACATTCACGGCGGGCCCGAATCGCAGACACGGCCTTCATGGAATCCCGGAGCCCAGTACTTCGCCGACGTGCTCGGCGCGACGGTCATCCTGCCCAACGTCCGCGGCAGCGCTGGCTACGGCAAGCGCTATCTCAATCTCGACAACGCGGAGAAGCGCGAAGACAGCGTGAAGGACATCGGCGCCCTGCTCGACTGGATCTCGCAGCAGCCAGGGCTCGATAAGGACCGTGTCGCGGTGTACGGCCAGTCATACGGCGGGTACATGGCGCTGGCTGTCATGACGCACTACGCCGATCGGCTGGTCGGCGGCGTCGAGCGCTACGGCATCAGCGACTTCAGCTCATTCCTGAAGAACACCGAGAGCTATCGTCGCGACAACCGCCGGGCCGAGTACGGCGACGAGCGGGACCCGAAGATGCAAGCGGTCTTCAAGCGCATCTCCCCGCTCGCCAATGTGAAGAGGATCACCAGGCCGATGCTGGTCATGCAGGGCGCCAACGATCCGCGAGTCCCGAAGTCCGAATCGGACCAGGTGGTCGCGGGCATCCGGGCCAATGGCGTCGAAGCCTGGTACGTCGTGTTCGCCGATGAAGGGCACGGCTTCATGAAGAAGCCCAACAACGACCTGCGCCGCGAGGTCGAAACGGTGTTTCTGGCAAGGCTCTTCGGCGTCGCATCGGGCAAGGGGGAATAGCTGCATGGCCACCCTGCGCCCCGGCCGGTACCGTCACTTCAAAGGCAGCGAGTACGAAGTCCTCGGCGTCGCTCGCGACTCGGAAACCGAGCAGGAAGTCGTGGTGTATCGCGCCCTCTACGGCGAGCGTGGCCTGTGGGTCAGGCCGCTCGCGATGTTCACGGAAATCATCGAGCGCGACGGGCGGCAAGTGCCGCGATTCGCATATCTCGAAGAAGCTTCAGGGAATGCCGCAAAGCCGTGAGGTGCTTCACGTGACCACCGCTTGTCACGAGGCTCGCGCACACTCACACTGATCCCATTCGAACAACACGGTGGAAATCCGGGTCCATGTCCAAGCGAGGCAGTCTGGTCTGTGTCGGCGTCGGCATGACGCTCGGATCGCATCTCACCCCGCTCTGCCGCAGCTACATCGAACAGGCCGACGTCGTTTTCACCGGGCTTTCCGACGGCGTCATGGAACTGTGGATCGCGCAGATGCATCCGGACGTGCGCAGCCTTCAGCAGTACTACCGCGAAGGCAAGCCGCGCACGGAAACCTATCGTGAGATGGTCGAAGCCATGATGACCGAGGTGCGCGCGGGCAAGAAGGTCTGCGGCGCGTTCTACGGTCATCCCACTGTCTTCGCCCTGCCGCCGCGCAAGGCGGTTGCAGTTGCCCGCAGCGAAGGCTTCGACGCGCACATGGAACCGGGCGTATCCGCGGAGGACTGCCTCTATGCGGACCTGGGGATCGATCCAGGCGAAGTCGGCTGCGCGCACTACGAAGCCAGTCAGTTCATGTTCTATCGACGCCGCATCGACCCGTCGGCGTATCTCATCCTCTGGCAGATCGGCATTGCGGGCGACCAGTCCGTCACGCGTTTCTCCACCGGCGCCCAGTACCGGCAGGTCCTGGTCGATCTGCTGAGCCCCGACTACGACGGCAACCACGAAGTCATCGCCTACAAGGCGGCGACGCTGCCGACCCAGCGACCGCGGATGGATCGCATGAAGCTTCGCGACCTGCCGAAGGCAGACCTGGACATTCACTTCACGCTGGTCATCCCGCCTGCGCGCGCGCTGGCGCCGAATACGCAGTTGCGCCGCGAGCTTTCGCGACTGGACCGCACGGAAAAAGGCGCGGCCGGTAAGAAGGCTGCAGCGTTCTCCACGGACCGGCTGCACATGCGCCTCATCGACGAATGCGATCGGGAGCTCTTCTGCGCTCTCTATTCAGACCCTTCGACCATGCAGCTCATCGGACCAGCGCTGACGCGAGCCGCGGCGCTGAGAGGTTTCGGCAAGGCGCTGCGCCTGAGCCGTGAGCGGTCCGCGGCCTGGCGTTCCTATGCAATCGTGGACACTGCCAGCGGTGAAACCCTCGGTTTCTGCGGCTTCAACCGCTCGAAATCCCCTACGCGCCGGATCGAGGCGGGCATCATCCTTCGACCTGAAGCACGCGGCCGGGGATACGGGCGAGAAGCCTTCGACGGGCTCGTCAGGCATGCGCTGCTGCAACCGGCGATCGCACGAGTCTTCGCGCGAACGGCACCTGCGAACGCACCGATGACCGCGGTCCTGCAGTCCGTCGGCTTCAGCGAATGCAACATCACGGAATCCACATCGACGTGGTCCATTGCACGCACGTCGGTTCCAGACCAGAATTCCCGGCGCACTCAGCATGACGAAGTAACGATCCATCCGTGATCGCATTGAACGACCTTCCCACTCAAGAACAGGAAACAACTACATGACAACGCTGATCGAGTTTCTGGAGAAGATGGGCAGCGACGCGCAACTGCGCGGCAGCTCCGGCGAGGATCTCGTACGTGCCATGGAAACGGCGGGCATCGACGCTGCGGCGCGCGAAGCGCTGCTGAGCCAGGACCAGCGCGATCTCGAAGAACTGATGGGTGCCAGCGCGAACGTTTTCGCGTCGCTCGAAGCACCCGAAGACGGCGGCGAGGAACCAGGCGCACCGCCAACCCCGCCCGATGACGGCGGCAAGCCGGCCAGCGCGCCCCGCAGAAAGAAGAAGGGCGGCAAGAAGAAGGGCGGCGGCAAGAAGAAGGCACCGAAGAAGCCGGCACCCAAGAGGGGTGGCGTCAAGAAGAAGAGCAGCAAGAAGAAGGTCGCCAAGAAGAAAGGCGGCGGCAAGAAGAAGGCCAGCCGCAAGAAGAAGTAGGACCGCAGTCGACAGGCATGTACCGTGACCAGCAAGCGAAAACCGCTGCTGCCAGGGCACAACAGGACCGCGTGGCGACCGTCGCCGCGCGGTCTTCTCCTGTCTCTATTGCTAGTCCTGGCCGGCGCCACGGCCGGCGCCGATGAGATCGACGATCTGCTGGGCAAGGCGGACCGCCTCAAGTCGATAGATCACCCCGCATTCGTCTCGATTCTCGCGGATGTCGATCGTCGCAGCGGATCGCTGCCGGCGCCGCAGTTGCATCGCCTGCAATACCTCAAGGCATGGGCAGCCGCGTATTCCGCAGACTATCCCGTCGCGATTCCCATGCTGCGCAGCCTGCTCGAGACCGACGCGGAGCCGACCCTGCGTTTCCGCGCGCTCGCCACGATCACGAATGTGCTGAGCATTTCGCGGCGCTACGAAGAGGCCTTTGCCCGGCTCGAGGAACTCCTCCACCTGTTGCCGGAGATCACCGACCCCGCAGCGCGCCAGCAAGGTCTCGGTGTCGCCGCAGTGCTGTACGCGCAGGTGGGACTGGACGACATCGCCATCAAGTACGCGGACCAGATCGTCCAGGAGAACTGGGCGGGCCTCGGCACCTGTCGCGGCGGCCGGCTGAAGCTCGAAGCCATCTATAAAGCGGCCCGGGTAGAGCCGTCTGCCGAAGAAATGGAAGACACGATCGACGCCTGCACCCGCATCGGCGATCTCGGCCGTGCGAACTTCATTCGCGTGTATGCCGCCGACAACTATCTGCGCGTCAGCCGGCACGATCTCGCCCTGGCATTGCTCGACGGCCGGCGCGAAGAGATCGAGAAGACCGGCTACAAACCGCTGATCTCCCTGTATGACTCGCTGCTGGCGCGGATCTACCGGGAGATGGGCAAGCCCGATCTCGTGCGCAAGTACGCCCTCAGTGCGATCGACAACTCGACCCAGGAAGGATTCGTCGAACCCCTGCTGCCGAGCTACCGACTGCTCTACCTGCTGGCGCGTGAACGTGGGGACCTCGCCGCTGCCCTCGAGTATCACGAAAAATACGCTGCCGCGGACAAGGGCTATCTCGATGAACTGAGCGCGCGCCAGTTCGCATACGAGAAGGTCAAGCATCAGTCGCTCGCGAACCAGTTCCAGATCGACGCGCTGAACAAGCAGAACGAAGTGCTCCAGCTCCAGCAGGCCCTCGACAAGAAAGCGGTGGAAGCCAGCCGGCTCTATATTGCGCTGCTGCTCATGCTGGTGGCGTTCATCATTTTCTTCGCCTACAAGACCAAGCGTTCGCAGCTGCATTTCATGAAGCTGTCGCAGGTCGACGGACTGACCGGCATCTCCAACCGGCCACATTTCATCGAGCTCGCCGTCAGCACGCTGGCCGCGAGCCAGAAGACGAATCAGGAAGTCTGCGTCGTTCTGTGCGACCTCGATCACTTCAAGGCGATCAACGACCAGTACGGGCACGCCGCCGGTGATGCCGCGCTCAAACAGGTCGTAGCGGCCTTCCGCACGCACCTGCGAACCGGCGATGTGCTGGGACGCGTCGGCGGCGAAGAGTTCGGCGTGCTGCTACCTGGCTGCACCCTGGAAGCGGCGCGCGAACGCTGTGAACAGCTGCGGCGCGCGGTCGCGGATCTCGTGCTCCTTCACGAAGGCCGGGAAATCAGCCTCTCCGCCAGCTTCGGTGTGGAAACCACCGCTTCCTGCGGCTACGAACTGCGGCAGCTGCTCGCCAATGCGGACGCTGCGCTCTATCAGGGCAAGCACGCGGGCCGCAATCGCGTCGTCGCGTACGACTCCTCGCTCAGCGGCTTCTTCTCGTCGATGACGACCACCGGCCGCTTCCGCGCATCCCGGGACCGGTTCAGCCAGGATCTCGCGAAGCAGCCGGAATAGCGCGACTGCCGCGATTCGGGCTCGGTTTCGCGGTATAGAACATCAAGAAGCGCCAAGACGGCTGCGAGCGCGGTGCAGCGCTCCTATGCTCCTCCCGTTGCAAACGTTCGGCACGACGACACGGAACGACGGGGGAAATCACATGCTCACGCTTCGCCTTCGATGGCTCACATTCTTTGCGCTCGCCTGCGGACTGACCGGGCCAGCGTTCGCGCAGGACAAGACGATCCGGTTCGGCGCCACCTGCCCCACTCCGCCGATCCTGCACTGCCCGGACAGTGAGTGCGCGGGCACGATGATCATCAACCAGGGTCCCATCGTCGAAATGCAAACGCGCCGTCCCTACTTCCTCGACTACCCGTGCGAGCTCAAGCAGGGCGAGAAAGTCACTTTCATCCTCAGCCTGCACGGCGGCGGCTCTTACGGGAACTGGCAGCGCCACTACTTCCCGGTCATGGATCTCAAGGACAAGTACCGGCTCGTGATCGCGACGCCGAACTCGCCCATCCGCCGCTGGACGGAAGTGGATGACAAGTACCTGCAGAACATCGTCGACTCGGTGATCGAGCAGATCGGCCGCGACAACATCAAGGCGTTCTGGCTCGTCGGCCATTCGCAGGGCGGCATGACTTCCAATCGCCTCGTACGCACCGACTTCTTCAAGAGCAAGGTCGACGGCTGGCTGAGTCTTTCCGGCGGACGACTGGGCGGCCAGCCGGGACGCGCCGCGAGCTTCGGTCCGCCGCGCTCCGCATCCGCGACGACAGCGATGGATTCATCTGCGATGGCGGCGATGGCCGCAGCCGCGGCCGCGCTGCGCGAACCGCCCGACGCGGACATCTCGCACATCTACGCAACCGGTCAGCGCGAAGTGGACGACAAGGGCGTTCCCGAAACGTCGGAGTGGGCGAAGAAGTACTCGTGCGGCGCACGCTCGGCACCGGTCGAGATCACCGATACGAAGCCCGGCTACGTTTACGACAGCAGCCGGCTGAACGAGCTGAACTCCGCGTGGGGCCTGCTCCCGTCTGGAGGCAAAGCCAACATCTCCGCATTCCCGAACTGCAGGGACGGTCGCGTCGTGGTCGACGTGGTGCGGCTGGACAAAGGCCACACCGAAGGCCTCGAACCGAAGATCACCGAGGAGCTGGTGAAGCTGATGCTCTCAGCGCCAGGCGGCAAGATCCAGAAAGGCGGCTGAGACCAGTCGGATCGGCGCGATAGTCACGATCCGCCATCCGCTTCCCAAAGAAGACGGCGGGTCGCAGCCCGCCGTCTATTGGGGCGCCGAGGGAGCCCGGACGCATTCCAATTCGTTAAAGACGGAGCCGGCGTTCTCTGGGGTTCCCGCCGGCTCCGCTCCCCCAAAAGGCTTGCTCAGAAGTCGATCGTCACCAGGCCGAAGATCTGCCTGCCGAGCGAGTCGTACACCTGCGGCCACGTATTACCGTTGCACGGACCGGTCGGGCACGAGCTCGAGCCGTTGAGCGGCGGATCCTTGTCGAACAGGTTGTTGACGCCGAGACGGAACGTATAACGGTCCGCGACGGTGACCGAGCCCGTCAGATCGATGTAGCTGCGGCTGCCGAGCTTCGAATCGGTCGGCAACACCCCCTCGACCTGCCCGAGGAACGACAGGAACTCGTTGCTGTCCTCCGCGTCGCGGCTCACCGCGTCGTAGTAGCGCCAGCTCAGCGTCAGATCCACGCCGCCCCAGGGCATGCGCCAGGTCGTATCGAACTTGTGGCGCCACTCCGGAGCCGGCACCCCGCAGATCGTGCCGTACAGGCCGGCACAGTCGTACGTCACGCCCGTCTGCGGCGTGAACTCGAGCGATTCCAGCAGCGTACCGACGAAATCGAACGCGAGCCGTCCGCCGCTGTTGCCGACGTCGAACTGGTACGACACATCGAAGTCGATGCCCGAGGTCGAGATCTCACCGATGTTCTCGAACGTGTCGACGATGAACCCGTTGTTGGATTGCCAGAGCGAGCCGTCCGCGTCGCGTTGCACGCGAGCGCACGTCGCGGGATCGCCGGTCCGTGCACACATCAGCAGCGTAAAGTCCGCATTCGGATTCTGGATCGCATCCTCGATGGCGATGTCGAAGTAGTCGACCTGCAGGCGCAGTCCCGGAATGAACGACGGCTGGAAAGCCAGGCCGAAAGACAGCGTGTCCGCCGTCTCGGGCTGCAGATCCGGATTGCCGCCGATGAAGCCGTTGTACTGCGCGGCCGGGTTCTCCTGGATGTTGCCGTAGTTCGCTGCAGTCACGCCGGTGCGTGCGCATTCCTCGAACGAGAGTCCCGGCGCTTCGCCGTCGCTCACGTCACTGGCGCACAGATCGATGCTTCCCTGCAATCCGACCGCCTGCACACCGTAGAGCTCGGTCACGTTCGGCACGCGAACCGAACGCTGGAAGCTCGCGCGGGCCCGGATGTCTTCGATCGGGCTCCACTCGAGACCGAGCTTGTAAGTGTCGGTCGTGAAGTCGAGGCTGTAGTCGGAGTAGCGATACCCCGCCTCGGCCGACAGGCTGTGCGCGAACGACTTGTCCTCGATGAGCGCCATGCGCGCTTCGGCGAACAGATCCTTCGCGATGTAACCGCCATCGACCGGTGTCGTCGGGCCGCCCTGTCCGGCGCCGTCGCCCGCCTGCAGCGCGGCGTCGGGCAGCAGCTCCGATGCTTCTTCGCGCCATTCGACACCGAAGTTCACCATCAGACCGGACTGCGCCGTCGGCAGCTTGATGCTGTTCGAGAAATCGCCGGTGACCGATGCGTTCACGACTCGTTCGGTCGTCGTGCCCTTCTGCACCAGCGGGATCTGCAGGTAATCGATCTGATCCTGCGTGATGCCAGTGAGCTGGAACGGGTTGTAGGGAACGCAGGCCGGATCGCTGCCGTCGAGAACCGATTGGCAAACGATGTTGCCGTTCCCATCGCGCACAGCGTTGAGCGCACGACCGATGCGCGTCACCGAGAAATCGGCCGTTGCGACCGCCGACAACTCCGTCTGGCCGTACTGGCCGTAGACGTCGTACGACCACGTGTCGTTGATGTCGCCGCGCAGACCGAGCACGACCCGATACGCTTCGTGACCGATGTCGCTCTGGCGCGGACCGCCTTCGATGTTGCGCTTGCCGATGCGGATGTTCACGCTGTCCGTCGACGAAGGCGCCGTGGACAACCCGTACTGGCCGCAGAACACCTGCTGCTCAGCCGGCGTGAAGAACGGGTGATTGCACGGAACAGTGAATTCCTGGTTGAAGATGCCGCTGGGCGCGATCTGCGCGACCGAGCGATCCTTCATGAACATGAATTCGCCATACACGTTCTGGCTCTCGGCGACGTCCATGTCCATGAAGACGCCCGCGGTGTAGCGCTCGTCCGGCCGCTGATAGAAGTTGAGCGGACCGAAGTTGTACGCGTCAGTGGCGCTCGAATAGGGCCGCAGGCCACCGGGCGCGTTCGGATCCAGGATCACGTTGTTCGCGAGGCTGCCCGTCAGCGGGTTGCGAACCTGCATGCGCGTCGGGCTCGTAGTCGAGGAACCGCCACAGGTGAAGACGTCGCCGGAGTTGAACGTACAGGCGCTGAAGTCATAGTCGCCCTGCAACACCGGATCGACCTCCCGGTAGGTTGCATAGAACGTCGCGTTGCCGCGATCGTCCGCGAAGTTCGAGCCCATCACGAACGAGAAATCCTTCGAATAGCCCGTGTTGACCGAACTCTCGGGCAACCTGTAGCCCTTCGCACTGACGATGTCGGCGACCGGATTGCCGTTCTCGTGGTTGTAGAAGCTGTAGTTCGCTTCGAGCTTCACGCCTTCGAAGCGCGTGTTCATGATGAAGTTGACGACGCCGGCGACAGCGTCCGCACCGTAAACCGATGACGCGCCGCCCGTCAGCACTTCGACGCGCTCGATCAGCGAGCGCGGGATCTGGTTCAGATCGGGTGCACCTGAATTCGCGCCGGGAGCGCTGTCCGGATTGCCCGGCATGAGGCGCCGGCCATTGATCAGCACGAGCGTTCGCTTCGCGTTCAGGCCGCGCAGGTCGACCGTTGCCGTGCCCGTCGAGCCGTTCGAGATCATCGAGCCCTGCGCTGCCATCGCCTGGGGCAGCTGGTTGATGATGTCTTCGACACGCACCTTGCCGCTCGACACGATGTCGTCGGCACTCATTGCGGTCACCGGGCTGATGCTCGTCATGTTGGGCGCCGCTATACGCGAGCCCGTCACGACGATTTCCTGGATCGTGTCGTCGGCGGCCAGCGCTGGCAACGCGAGCGACGAGAGGGTGGCGGCGCCACTCAACAGCGCGCAGCGAACTGCGTGCCGAATGGGACTGTGGATGGACATTGCTGTAACTCCTCCTGCGCGAGGGATAGTTGTTGTCTCAAACGGGAATCACGCGTCCTGGCGGAGCACGCGACGGGTTATCAGCGCGATCGGCACACCCACGCACAGCATGTGAACGATGACGCCCTGAACGAACTGCGCGAGCGTGGGCGGACGGCCCACTGCCGCGGAAAGCGGAACCACGACATAGGTCATGACGAGATAGACGGTGATGCCATACGCGAGTCCGATGACGATCGCGGGCAGCAGTCGCGAAGGAATGAGCCGCGCGGACCGGCGTGCGGCGAGAACGAAGAGCGTCACGATCACGCTCATGATCGCGAAGTGCAGGAACAGGCCGAGTGCAGCGGTCGGCGCTCCGCCGGAAAACGAATCCCTACCCAGCAATCCCGCGGCGACTCCCTGCAGGACTCGCGGCGGCGCGACGTCGCGCATCAGCCACGTCAGGATCGCTGCGCAGATATCCAGCGTTCCCGCGACAAGCGTTCCCCATATGATGGCTCGCAACTTCGCTGCTCCCGATGCATCGCGTGAAGCATCGAGCGCCGCCATTCCGATCGATTCGTTTCTCGTTGTCACGTGCGTCTCCCGGCCCGTTGTGGGATTCGTGCCGCACGCATAGTCGGGTCACGACGATGTGCGACGCGCGCACGATCAGACGTCGCAGCACCCGATCAGGTGATTGACCTGCCCTGGCCGGATCGCGGGAGATTTGTTGTGCCGAGCCGACGAACGTTGCGCCGGAGTTGACGGAATGCGGGGCGTACAGCGCGAGGTACGCTGTGGCATCAATTGCTCAGCGCATATTCACCGCACCGCCACTGCAGTTTCCCCGACGTTCGCACCCACCGCGGTGTCGCGTCCGAAAATGGCGGCTGTGCTGCGGGAACCACAACGGCGTATACAGAAATCCGGGCGTCGCACGAACGGCTATGACGAAGCAGGATTGGACGAAGGAGCTTTTCGGACCGCTGGCGCTGCTCGCGGCCCCTCGTTGTATTCTCCTGACACCCCGATCCCTCCAGTCGACGGTGCAGCCCTCATGAACTCCATCGCGCAGTCCCCCCGGACTAACGAAAGCACCTCCACGCAGCGCCTGATCCATGCCGAGATCAAGGCATTCCAGCCCGGCGTGACGGAAATGAATCCGAGCCCCAATCCGGTGATCTGCATGTTCCTCGGGCCATCCGTGGAGACGATCTGCATGCGCAACGGTCGCACGCGTCGCGGCCGCGAAGTTGCCGGTGACCTCGACATCATCCCGGCCGACACGCGCTGCTCATGGGAGACGAAGCAGGCAGGATCGCTGCTGGTGATGGTGGTCCCTCGTGCGCTGCTCCAGGCTGTGGCGTCGCAACTGGAAATGGATCCGGGCCACGTCGAGCTCGCCGATCGTTTTCAGCTCCGCGATCCGCACATCGAGCACATCGCCTGGGCGTTGAAAGCCGACATCGAAGCCGGCAACACCGGCGGACGGTTATTCAGAGAAAGCCTCGGAACTGCGCTTGCAACCCGGCTCTTGCAGCGTCACAACGTGCGTTCACTGCCGATGCGCGATCCCCGCGGCGGTCTGAGCGCGAGCAAGCTGAAGCATCTCGTCACTCACATCGAAGACAACCTGGAGAGCGATCTGTCGCTGGCCGAGATCGCCGCCGTCGCCGACATGAGCGTTTCGCACCTGAAGACGCTGTTCCGCCGCTCGACCGGCGTCCCGGTTCACCAGTACATCCTGCGACGCCGCGTCGAGCGGGCGAAGGAACTGCTGCAGGAAGAGTCGCTCTCGATCACGCAGGTAGCATTCGCAACCGGCTTCGCGCACCAGAGCCATCTTGCCCGGCACATGAGGAAGATCCTCGGAATGACCCCGGCCGCGGTGCGCAGGCAGCCGGAACTGTAGGCATCGACCCGCGCGGCGCACGGCGCGCCGCGCGAACTCGAATCAGCGTCTGCAGGCCCGCACGGTGTTCCGGGGACCCACGAAGCGATACTCCGCACATTCCGTACGTGCCGAGCTGGCCTGCAGATCCTCCGGCTGAATCCGCAACGCCGCGAATCGAACGCCCTCTTCGGCACGAGGCAGCAGAATCGTGTCGCGAGGACCCGCCGTATGGCTGCGCGGCTCCGACACGAATACGACGGATGCATCGGTCCGATAGACCGGGTACTGCGCGCGAGGACCGTGTGAAACCGCGGCCGCTGCAGAGAAGGAAACGAGCAACGCAATCGTTGCCATCGCCCCACGCATTGCGTGGGACTGGACGAGAATCTTCATACGGGCTCCAGTGAACTGTCGTCATCGACGGCGTACAGCATCCATGCCGGCCGTGAGATCGGCGTACGCGCCCGCGTGAAGTCCGCGTGAAGAATCTCGACGAGAGCGGCTTCGCTCGACGGGTTCGACGGCGAACAGTACTTCAGTCAGCTTGGCTCACTCGCCAAAGTCAGGGTTCCGGAAGCACCGCCGCCGAATCAGGCCGTTCGCTCCTCCTGCACCGCCAGCTCCTCCATCATCCGTTCGCGCATGATGAACTTCTGGATCTTGCCCGTGACAGTCATCGGAAATTCCTCCACGAAGCGGATGTGCTGAGGCACCTTGAAGTGCGCGATGTTCTCGCGACAGAACGCGACGATTTCCTCAGCATCGCAACTACCGTTCTCTCGCGCCCGGATCCATGCGCACACGACCTCGCCGTATCGTGAATCCGGGATGCCGAACACCTGGACGTCCTGGATCTTCGGATGCCGATAGAGAAACTCTTCGATCTCGCGGGGAGAAATGTTCTCGCCGCCACGGATGATGAGGTCCTTCACGCGGCCAACGATGTTGCAGTAGCCGGCCGGATCGAGCGTCGCGAGATCGCCGGTGTGCATCCATCCCTGCGGGTCCACGGCTTCCGCCGTCTTCTGAACGTCGTCCCAGTAGCCGAGCATCACGCTGTATCCGCGGGTCAGAAGCTCTCCCCTCGCACCGACCGGCACCACCTTGCCCGTCTCGTCGACGATCTTCACCTCGACATGCGGATGAATCGTGCCGACGGTCGACACGCGCCGCTCGATCGAGTCATCGCTGCGGCTCTGGAAGCTGACCGGGCTCGTCTCCGTCATTCCATAGCAGATCGTCACCTCGGGCATGTGCAGGTCGGCAACTACGCGCTTCATCACTTCGACGGGACATGGCGCACCGGCCATGACGCCAGTTCGCAGCGAGCCGCGGTCGAACGTCGTGAACTGCGGATGATCGAGCACCCCGATGAACATGGTCGGAACTCCGTAGAGCGCCGTGCATCGTTCCTCACCGATGGCCCTGAGTACTTCCGTGGCGTCGAACGCTTCGGCGGGGAACACCATCGCCGCACCGTGCGTCGCGCATCCGAGCACGCCCATCACCATGCCGAAGCAATGATAGAGCGGCACAGGAATGCACATCCGATCCTGTTCGGTCAGCCGTTGGCGCCGCGCCACGAAGTAGCCGTTGTTGACGATGTTGTGATGCGTGAGCGTCGCGCCCTTGGGCAAGCCCGTCGTGCCGCTCGTGAACTGGATGTTGATGGCCTGCTCCGGCTGCAGTTCGTCGCGCAATTGCGCGAGCCGCGCGTAGTCCTCGGACCGGCCCGACTTCGCCACCGATTCGTACGACAGGAAGCCCGGCGGCGGAGATTCGCCCATCGCGATGAGCACCTGCATCGCAGGCAGGCGCGCCAGTTTCAACGCGCCAGCCGTCGCTCGATTCAGCTCCGGTGCCAGCTGGGCGAGCATCTGCAGGTAGTTGCTCGACTTGAACGCCGGCGCGACGACAAGCGCCTTGCACCCCACCTTGTTCAGCGAGAACTCGAGCTCCGACAGCCGATACGCGGGATTGATGTTGACGAGGATCAGGCCTGCTTTCGCCGTGGCGAACTGCGTGACAACCCATTCGACCCGGTTCGGTGACCAGATGCCCACGCGATCGCCGGGCTGGAGGCCCAGACGAATCAGGCCCGCCGCAAGCCGCTCGGCAGCCTGATTCAGCTCCCGCCAGGACCATCGCACGGCCTGCTGCCGCACGATCAATGCATCGCGGTCCGGCCATTGCGCTGCCGCATCCTCGAGGACCGCGGCCACAGTCTTGTAGAGCAGCGGCTCGTCGCTGGTGCCGCATACGTAGCTGAGTGCCATTCATCGTCTCCCGGTCGACGGCCGCCGCCGACTATACGCCACCGCGCCGCGTCACTGACCAAAGTGGGTGTAAGGTACCCGCTGTGGCCTGATGCCTGGCCGAAGCACACCTCCTAAGATCGCGTCGACCGGGTCCCGCGCGGCCGAGTGCGACGCGTCTTGATTCGCACGAAAGACGGGCGTACGAAAGGCGGCCGGGATCCGCAGCTTCCTGTCGACATCACGCTATCCGTTTGGGGAGACCGTCATGCGTGCCCATCTGCCTCGCTTTACGATCCGAATCGCCGCCGCTCATGTCCTCCTGGCCGCGAGCCTGTGCGCTCAGGGCCAGGTGCCCATCCACAAGCACTACGAACACACCGAATCGTTCGACACACCTTCGGCAACCGGCGCCATCGCGCCGCGGTTGCAGAATGTGGGCACTCATCAGTTCTCTGCCGTGACGAGCTGCTCGCAGGCCGCGATGCCATTCATCAACCAGGGACTCAATCTCACCTACGGCTTCAATCATGCCGAGGCAGGCCGCGCGTTCGCGGAAGCTGCGCGCCTCGACCCGAACTGCGCGATGGCGTCGTGGGGACAGGCACTGGTCCTGGGACCGAACATCAATGCGCCGATGGCGCCTGAAGAGGAGCCGAAGGCGCTCGCGTTCATTCGCAAGGCCATCGCACTGAAGCCGAAGGCATCACCGGTCGAGCGCGACTACATCGATGCCCTCGCTGCCCGCTACACCGGCAAGCCGGATGATCGGCGCGCCGCCGACCAGGCGTTCGCCGGCGCGATGCGCATGCTTCACCAGAAGTATCCGAAGGACCAGGATGCGGCGACGATCTACGCCGAGTCGCTGATGGACCTTCGCCCCTGGAATTACTGGACCCGCGACGGTCGTCCGTACGACGAAACCCCGGAGATCGTCGCAGCGATCGAAGGCGTGATCGCCGCGAATCCGGTGCATCCGGGCGCACTGCACTATGCGATTCACCTCTGGGAAGGCAGCACGACGCCGGAACGCGCCGAGGGCGCAGCCGATCGACTCCTGCCGCTCGCACCGGCTGCAGGCCATCTCGTCCATATGCCCGGTCACTTGTTCCAGCGCATCGGCCGCTATCAGGACGCGGTGAAGGCGAACCAGATGGCGATCCTCGCCGATGAGGACTACATCACCCAGTGCAAGGCGCAGGGCATCTATCCGCTCGCCTACTACCCGCACAACGTCCACTTCCTGTGGTTTGCATCGACGATGAGCGGCCAGAGCAGGCTGGCGATCGATTCCGCGAAGAAGACCGCGTCATCGGTTCCCGACGCTGCGGTGAAGGAAGTTCCGATCCTGCAGACGTTCAAGCTGGTACCCGACTACGCACTCGTTCGCTTCGGCAAGTGGGATGAGATCCTCGCGCTGCCGGCACCACCGGATGCGATGTTCGCGCAGGGTGTGCGTCACTACTCGCGTGGGATGGCTTTCACCCGTAAGCAGGACTATGCCGCGGCGAACAAGGAGCTGGCTGCACTGTCGAAGATCGCGGCCGATCCGCAGCTGATCGCCGCGCCGTCCTCCATGTCGCTCAACCTTGCAGACTCCGTCCTGCGCATCGCCATCGAAGTGCTGAGCGGCGAGCTCGATGCGGCGCAGAAGAAGTACGACAGCGCCATCGCGCATCTGGATCGTGCCGTTCGTTACCACGACGCCCTGATCTACACCGAGCCGGACGACTGGCACTATCCGACGCGTCATTCGCTCGGCGCGGTCCTTCTGGAAGCCGGTCGTCCTGCCGAAGCGGAAACGGTCTACTGGGAAGATCTGACCCGCAACCCGAAGAACGGCTGGGCACTGTTCGGCCTGTCGCAGGCACTGCGCGCGCAGAACAAGAACGACGAAGCCAGGGCAATCGATGCCGAGTTCAAGAAGGCCTGGGCGAACTCCGATGTCACCCTGACAGCGTCGCGCTTCTGATGGCGCAGCACGCTCATGCGTTCCGGTCGGCCGCTGCAATCCTGCTGATTGCGGCGGCCGCCGCTCATGCCGATGGTCCCGGCGCCTATCGCTGGATCGACAAGCCGCCGCAGTCGGGAGCGCCAGAACTCACCGCTATCGAGGCCTACAACGCAGGCTACGCTGATATCCAGCGAGCCGATGCGCTGGAGGCGTCCATTGCACGAGACGCGGATCGAGCCAAGCAGCGCAAGATCGAACGCGAGGCACAGTCCGCGTACAAGACGGCATTGAAGCGCTTCAACGCAGCAACGCGCCAGGATCCTTTGATGCACGAGGCGCACACGTACATCGGCTACGCCAACCGCAAGCTGGGACGCTACGACGCATCACTGAAGGCATATGCCGAAGCCTTGCGCATCAACCCCGATTATCCACATGCGATCGAATATCAGGGCCAGGCGTACCTTGGCCTGAACCGCATCGACGACGCGAAGTTCAACTACTTGCGGCTGTACGCGATCGCGCCCGACCAGGCCGCGAAGCTCCTCGCGGCGATGCAGCGCTGGGTCGAGGTCCATCGCACCGACAGGAGCCTCACGGAGGAAGTACAGGAACTCACAGCGTGGATCGCGGCGCGGCCACCGGTCCCCGCGGACATCGAGACTCGTTCGTCGAGCTGGTAGCGCGCTGCTAGCGAGCGACGAACTGCCCCTGCTGGCGATCCTTGCGGACAGCGTCGCCGCGGAACACCTGTCCGTTCATTGCGATGTAAACGCCCGGCGCCAGCGTCTGCGCGGCGGCGAATGCCATGCCGAGATTGAAGGTCGCATCGCTCTCGGCGAACCGGGCCGGTGCGAGCGCCCCGGTGAGAACGATCGTCTTGTCAGCAATCGTAGCGAGGACCGCCGCAGAGTCTGTCATGGTGTCCGTGCCGTGAGTGATCACGACGCGATGCGAGTCGAGACCGGCAACCGTTGCCCTCAGCTGTTCGCGATCGTCGTCCGTCAGTTCGAGACTGTCCTTGCGCAACAGCTCGACGACCCTGAACGGATGCGTCACCCGGGCCACCCGAAGCAGGCTCGCAACCATCGTTTCGCCGACCTGGTAGGTGGAGAGCGAGTCGAAGTAGGCCTTGTCGATCGTGCCACCGGTGGTGACGATGGCGATGGGTTCGGGAGACATGGTGGGCGTGGGTGACGGGTGACGGGTGACGGGTGACGGGCCGCGAGTTTACTGGGAGCGCGTTCGCACAACTACCTCAGTCCAGTTTCATGACGGTGCAATCCGTAAGCAGAGGGTCGGTGAAACGAGCCATTTCGCCTACGCGCTTTCCGGGCACCAGGAACAAGCGGGCCGACAAGGCTTTCCCGAGCCGCACCGACAGTGCGGCGACGTCACGGAGTAATCCGGCTACGGCCTCGACGGGCGTATCGCCGGGAATGGGAACGACGTCCAGTCCGGTGCCGCAGACACTCGAATACAGCAGCAGGTCGCGAATACCGAAACGTCCCTCGCCTGCCCGCTGCGCCAGCACCGGGTCTTCCAGCACCGGGAGCATCAGGCCCGAATAACCGCAGGTCTTCACGTCGAGCGATTTGATCGCCGCGGTGATGATCGAACAGGCCTCCAGCGTCGAGGCCGTGCCGAAGGGGCCACCGATCAGGGCTTCGATTGCAGCGGCGATGCTTCGATCCTTCAAGGGCGCGGGTGAACTGTCGATTCCCAGGTAGTCGCGTCCTTCGTGCGCCGCGAACTGCCGCGCCAGCGTCTCGATGGGACGCAGCGCCTTCGTCATCGTTTCGCGCAACACCTTTGTCGCATCGGCATTCTTCGCATCGCGGCAGGCGTCCTCGACGATGGACGCTGACTCGACGCCGATCGCCGTCGACTCCGCGCCGCGATGCCACGCGACCGGAAAGAAAGGCGTGCCGGCGGGAATGTTCGCTGCCGCGGCGAAACGGAAGTTGCCCAGCCCGTCGGGAATCGCTGTGGACAGCTTCACCATCGCCTGAGCTGCCGCCAGTGATGCGCGTGGATGAACCGATTCGGAGGCGATGTTCACGGAGAAGCTGACGGAGCGCGTCCGGCGAACGAGTTCAGCGGCCCAGGAGCCGAAAGCATCGTCAGCACGATCCGCGTCGAGCACCGGACCCACGCTCGCAATCACACCACTTTCGCTGACCAGGCGATCCAGCTTCTCGAGCAGCGGCAATTGCTGGTCGCGCGCAGCCGCATCGAGCGAGGCAAGGAACGGGTTGGTGGCAATGCGCGTCGTCTGGACTTCGTAACCGGCGTCCTCGAAGTGTTTGCGACCTCGCTGCAGAACGGCGACGGCGCGCTCGATCCGGTCGAGCTGCGATGCATTCTCCAGTTCGACGCCGGCCGTGATCGTCCGGATGCGTAGCGGTCTGTCCTGGCTCAAACGGGTAGTCCTCGATTCATTGGCCGCCACGGCTGCGGTTGCCAGCATTGGCAGGGTCAGAAGCAGGTTGCGGCGCGACAGCATTCGTAGGGCTTGGGACCGCGCGGATGGACTCCCGCTTTCGCGGGAGTGACGATTCATTCACCCTTCCAGCCCGGCCCCCTCACCACCTGGCCCGGGGTCGCACCCGTGTGTTCACCGTCTCGCAACACCTGAACACCGTTCACGAACACATGCGCGACGCCAGTCGAGTAACGATGCGGGTCGGCGAACGTCGAATGATCCGCGATCGTGGCCGGATCGAAGATGACGATGTCGGCGTAGCAATCCTTCTGGAGACAGCCCCGGTCCTTCAGCTTGAAGTTGAGCGCGGGCAGATGCGTCATGCGGCGAATGGCATCGGGCAGCGTCGTCACCTTCCTTTCACGCACGTACAACCCGAGGAAACGGGCAAAGTTGCCGTATGCGCGCGGATGCGAGTTGCTCTTGAGGAACACGCCCTCTGTCGCCGGAGCATCCGCGTCTGACCCGAGGCTGACCCACGGCTGCGACAATCCCAGCGTCACGTTCTCTTCCGACATGAGGAAATAGGCCGTGGAGACTCGCGTGCGATCCTCGATCACCAGGTCGATCGCCGTCTCCTCCGCGGACTTGCCGCGCATGCGCGCCACCTCGGCCAATGTCTTGCCAGTGAGCGGCTTGAGCTTGTCGTTCTTGAAGCCGATCAGCAGCACGCGATCGGGCGAACCCGCCGCGAGGAACAGACTCTCCCAATCCTTGGCAGGCGTCTTCATTTCGCGAATGACACGCTCCCGGATCGCGGGTTGCTGCAACCGATCGATCCACGCATCGAGTCCGCCCTCCTGCACCCACGGCGGCATCGCGGCATCGAGTCCCGTGGCGCCCGCCGGGTAGGCATACATATTCGCCGCGATGCTCAGCCCCTGCTTGCGCGCCGCTTCGATCTTCGCGATCGCCTGCGACATCTTTGGCCAGTTCTTCTCGCCGGCGGCCTTGAGGTGATAGATCTCGCCGTGCACCTTGCCTTCGCGCGAAATCCGGATCAGCTCATCGAGCGCCTCGAGAAAACGATCGCCCTCGCTGCGCATGTGCGAGATGTAAGCGCCGTTGAATTCGCCGGCCGCGCTGGCGAGCGCGATGAGCTCATCCGTCTTCGCGTAAGCGGCCGGCGCATAGATCAGCGAACTGCCGACCCCGAGCGCACCGTCGCGCATCGCTTCGCGCACGAGCTCCTGCATCTGCTTGAGTTCGGCCGGCGAAGGTGGACGATCGGCGAAGCCGAGCACGTATTCGCGCACGGTCGTAGCGCCGATGAACGACGCCACATTCGGCGACACACCGCGCTTCGTCAGCGTCGTCAGAAAATCATCGAGGGACTTCCAGGTGACGTCGTAACGGATGTCGCCCTGCGTCTTGATCATCTCCTCACGGATCACGTCGTTGACCGGACCGTACGAACTGCCCTCGCCAAAGATCTCGAGCGTGACGCCCTGCTTGATGTCGCTCATCCCGCGACCGTCGTGCAACAGCGATTCGGGCGCCCACGACAGTACGTTGATGAAGCCCGGCGCAACCGCGAGTCCACGGGCGTCTACCTGCTTCTCGGCCTGGTAGTCCTTCAGCGCGCCGACTGCGACGACGCGTCCGCCACGCACGGCCACATCGCCATGCACCGGGGCATTGCCGTGTCCATCGAACACGAGGCCGTTGCGAATCAGCAGATCGACGGACTCGGCGCTTGTCGCCGGACCGGTGACCAGGAAGGCCACACCGAGAAGCGCAGCACGCAGGCAGTTTGACAGCGCTCCTCCGTCATTCCCGGGAAAGCGCGAAGCCATCTGGCTGACCGGGATGGACTCCCGCTTTCGCGGCAGTGACGAAACTGCCGATTCGTTGAAGTTGCGCACGAACCTTCCTCCCGCAAATGAAGGAATGGACTCTAGCAGGTTGCCGGCGCAAAACGCCCCATCGGGGCGGCCGGCGTCAGGAGGACTGGTGCTGCCGGAACAGCTGTTCGAGTGTCCGCCCGAGCTCTTCCAGGGTGTCCGGCTTGAGAATCAGGTCGCGCACGCCGATCTTCTGTGCCGCCTCGCGATCCTGCGGGCGCACGTAACCCGACGTCATGACGATCGGAATGTCGGCGCGAATTTCGAGCAGCGCCCGCGCCAGGTGAAAGCCCGACATTCCGGGCATCGCGACATCCGTGACGATGACATCGAAGCCCGCGGGGTCTTCCCGAAACGCCTGCAGCGCCTGCCCCGGATCGTTGAATCCCACGACCTCGTAGCCGAGGCGCTGCAGGGTCCGCGTCAGCAGGTATACAAGTGCGTCTTCATCATCGACGTACATGACGCGCTGTCCGCGTCCTCGCTCGACGGTCTTCACCGGCGTTTCGACGCGGTCGACGGGTCGCGTCGATGCGGGCAGATAGACGCTGAACATGGAGCCGCGATCAGGCTCGCTCTCGACGGTAATCACGCCCTCGTGACTGCGCACGATGCCATGCACGACGCTCAATCCGAGTCCGGTCCCCTGCCCGACCGGCTTGGTCGTGAAGAAAGGATCGAAAATACGATCGAGCGTTCCGCGGCTCATCCCGCAGCCCGTATCGGCCACGCG
>JACZCZ010141880.1_pt1 | contig 25229 bp, 20 predicted proteins | sample 8641811 | NCBI WGS metagenome assembly JACZCZ01 (sample SAMN15324610, study PRJNA640507) | soil metagenome | isolation source: intercropping peanut in the first line | place: China: Luxin town, Laibin City, Guangxi Province | collected 2019-07-25 | depth 10cm m | reverse complement strand
TCGATCTGATCCCCTTGATAGCTGGCCGCCATCCCGAGTGACGTCAGCAACTCCACGCGCACGAGATCCGCTGCGTCCGCGATCTCGAGACCGCGTGATGCATCAGCGACCACAGCGTCGTAGTTTCCGCGGAGCAAATGCACCCGTGCGAGCTCCCGGTATGCGCGTGCGCGCGACGCGCTCGGTGCCTCTTGATCGACCGCGCGCAGTGCCGTTAGCGCAGCATCGAACTCCCCGCGCACGCTGGCACCACGCGCCACGATCACACTCGCTTGCGCACGCTGCTGCGCGCTCGCACGAGCATGCGTCAGAACGCGCTGACTTGTCGCCCCCGCGGCGTCGAGATCGCCCGCCTCCTGCTCGACCTCAGCGAGCATCGACAGCGCTTCCACCTCATGCGGGGTATCCCCCAGCGATAGCCATCGACGGGCGAGAGCGGTCGCCGCCAAGTACGCCCGCATGCCACGCAGGTGCTGCACCGCCGCCGGCACATGTTTCGCCGCAGCCACGGCATCACGTGCTGCCAGCGAAAGCCTCGCCTCGGCCACGATGCCGAGCTGCTCGACGCCAGGATGGGTCCTCCATGTGCGGGCCATGCGAGCCAACGCTTCGACGCCCATCTCGGCGATCAGCGCCTCTGCGAGCCCCGCCAGGTTGACCGACAGGCCCGCCTGATCGCGACGCAACAGTCCGCGCTCGAGTAAGCGCTCCACCTGCACGCGAATCGCATCCGCACTGTCTCCGAGCCACGCCTGCGTCAAGCAAGCGTCCGGCAACGTGTCCGCGCTATCGCAAAGCAATACGATCCGTTGTTGCAGCGGCGTGAGCGAACGCACCGCAGCGGTCAAGCGATCGTGTGCCATGCCATCCAGATCGAGCGCGACGACGTCGGCCACGGTCGGCGCGATCAATGAAGACAACGAGCGCAAGGCGGCGATGACGTTCGCCGGCAAGCCTCGTGACCGCTCGTACAACGCTCGGTTCACAGTCGCATCGACAGCACCCAACGCGTCCGCCACCAGCGTACGCACGTCGCTTTCGTCGAGCGCGGGAATGTGGAGTGTCACGTCTGGACACAGCTCGCGCGTGGTCGCGTTGGCTTCCGCCGCAGACGCCATCACCACCAACGGGACCTTGCCTTCGTTGTGCACTGACACGCGCAGGAGCTCGCCGAAGACTTGCTCGGCGTGATCCAGATCGTCGACGAGCACCAGGATTGGCTGGGCGGAGTCGATGCGCGACAACGCAGAGACCCATTGCTCGGACCATCTCGACGCCACACCATCGAACGTTGACGAGCCCGATGCATCTCCCAGCAAGCCGGTCTGCTCCATCAGCGCCATCAGCGGCGACACACCCGCCGCCGCCGACGTGACCACCTCGATCACAGACCAACCGCGCAGCTGGTAGTGCCACTTGATCGCGCGCAGCAGAGTGGTCTTGCCGGCACCGGCCTCGCCCAACAGCAGCGCGCTGCCACCAGCCCGCAACGCCCAGACCTGTTGGCGCAGCTGATCCGCAAACGCCATGTGTCCGCGCGGTGGCGGGGCAATCCACTCGGCGATGAGATCGGTACCCGTTGGCGCAACGCGCTCAAGCGCCGCAAGCAGCTCGCCTACCGTCGGAAAGCGATCACGAGGATCTGGCGCCAACGCCCGCTGCGCGACCGCGAGCACGGCGCGCACTCTGGCATCTGCTTCCATGGGAGCCGTCGGCGCATCGGAGGTCCGACCGCGTCCGGGCCGGCGCGCTGTCTGGGGCGGCGCACCACACAACAACATCCACAACGTGCATCCCAGCGCATAGATGTCGCTCAGCGACGAGGCGCGCTCTCCCGCGAACAGCTCCGGCGCCATGAACGCGGGTGTTCCACCAACGGCTCCTGCGCGGAGCGAGGTTCCGAGCGCACGGGCCAAGCCAAAATCGATCAGGTGCGCATCGCCGCCAGCATCTACGATCACGTTGGCCGGCTTCAGATCCCCGTGAACGACGCCGGCCGCGTGCAGTGCACGGACACGGGACGCCGCGCGGACAAACAAACGCACACGGCCTTCGGTGGATTGGTCCGCTGCAGCCCGATCGAGCGGCGTTCCCTCGATATACGCCCGAGTGAAGAATGCCGCCGGCCCGTCCGGCGCGCCGTCGTCGACGCCGAAATCAAACACGCGCGCGACACCGGGCAACGACACGGACGCCAGCGTCGAGAACTCGCGCTCAAGGGCCGCGCGCTCCGCTTCATCCATTGAGCCCGCGAGACGCTTCAACGCCACGAGGCGTCCGCCCTGCAGCCGGTCTTCGGCCAGAAAGACTTCGCCCCCCCCACCACCACCGAGACTGCGGATCAATCGATAACGCATCGTCCCACCCATGCGCGCAGGCTAGCCCGTGGCGCACGCTCAGCACAAGATGGCACAACTAGTCACAGTTACGAACGCACAACTATTCGTATCTGCTCGCTATTTCTTCGAGCAGCGGACAAGCGCGGCGTGGGGCACACGTGAATGGACGTCAACCGGAGGAGTTGTCGCCGTCTTCTTCGAGTCGGCGCTGCAGCTCTTTCATGAAGTCGCCTTCGGAGCGTGGCTCGGGTGCCTTCCGCTTTGGCGAAAGCAACACCACCGGCCTGACCTCGGCGTCATCGTCATAGTTGTCGAGCCCAAGACGATCCGGCGGCGCCGATGAACGCGAGCGATCCTCACCCAACTCGACCAGATCCTGCTCCTCGAGACGAAGCTCACCGGACTCGTCGCCGTCGGTGTCGCGAGGCATGCGCAGCGGACGCGGCCGATCCGAAGCGATGCGGACCTCGGAGCTAGGCGCACGACCAAGACGCCGCAATTCCTCAACCAACTGACGCTCATCGAAATCGCTTTCTGCCTTCGGGAGCTCGACCTCGGACGTGCCTTCGCTGCGTTCTGTTTCGGCAATCCCCATGCCGGCTTCGTGGGCGCGTTCGTAGGGAAAGAGCTCTCTCACGTAGCGAGAGATCACCAACGGCGCGCCGATCATCTTCGCGCGCAACAAGAACTGATCGAGGGCAAGGGCGAAATGGGCTGTGCTCGGCGTGCGCGCACCACGATCGCGCTGCAGCGCCTTCAATACGATCCCTTCGAGCTCCGCCGGGTAGTTGGGCAAGAGCGAGCGCGGTGGCGTGACATCGTGCTCCACGATCGCGGTCATCACTTGAACGTCGGTACCGCGGTACAGGCGCTTTCCCGTGGTGAGCTCGTAGAGGATCACGCCGAGCGCAAAGACGTCTGCGCGCTTGTCGAGCGTGCGTCCCCGCACTTGTTCGGGCGCCATATACGCGTACGTGCCACGCACGACACCGGCATCGGTATCCACCCGTGCGGCGGTCTGCGCCACGCCGAAATCCAACACCTTGATCACGCCATCACCCGTGATCATGACGTTGTGCGGAGTAACGTCGCGATGAACGATGCGCAACGCGCGCCCTTCGCGATCGAGGCGCTCGTGCGCGTGGTGCAGAGCGGCGCAGATCTGAGACACGATCGACACCGCCACGATCAGCGGCATCGGCTTGTTGATCTTCGCGGCGGCACGGCACACGTCCGCCAAGCTGAAGCCGCCGACGTGTTCCATCGCCAAGTACCAATAGCCATCGGCGTACCCGAGGTCGAACACTTGCGGAATGTTGGGATGCGAAAGCTCTGCCAGTAGGCGGGCTTCGTCCTGAAACATCCGTAACGCGCGCTCGTTTTCGGCGAAGTGCGGGAACAGTCGCTTGATCACGACGTCGCGAAAGAACCCTGCCTGACCCCACTGACGCGCCAGGAAGATTTCCGCCATGCCGCCAGCGGCGAGCTTGTGCAACAGCTCGTATCTGCCGAACTTCGTTCGCTTCACACCACCAGCATAACAGCCCGCGTGGAAGAACATGCGCGGGGAGGTGCGGAACCTTAGAATTTGGGCCTGAAACCACCCTTGCTCGGGAGTTACAGCTCGATGATCATCACGCCGCGATCGGTCTCTTCGGGCTGCGCAGACTCATCGCGCTCGGGGCGTTTCGGAATCGGAAGCTCAAGCCTCGGCTGCTCCTGGCGTGCCAGCTCTTCGCGCTCGCGCTTCTTGATCTGATCGATAATGAACGGAGGCAGCATGTCGCTAACTCCTGGGTTTGTTGGGCCTTCCGGGCCGCTTCTCCTCATATAGTATCGGAGAAGCGGTTCGCAAACACTTATTCGGGCGACTTCCGATGCTCTTGAGAGGCCTGGCCACACTGGCCGCCGTGTTGTTGCCGATCCCGGCCTCCGCGGCGCCACAACTCGACCCGGCATCGCCCGCTTGGAGCGGACTTTCCGGTCTTGTTGCGCTCGCGGAAGAAGCAAGACATCCGCTGGAAATCCCAAAGGAAGTCGCGGTCGACCGGCTGACCAAGGACGACGCCTTGCTGCTGGTGCATCCAACCACAGACCTGCCCATACCCGAGATCACCGCGTTCCTTAGGCGCGGAGGGCGCGTAGCGATCGTCGACGATCGCGGTTCTGGTGACCTACTGCTGGGTGCGTTCCAAATCTCGCGCGAAGACGTGGCCGACGACGGCACCACACTGAGGCTCCGCGACAACCCCGCGCTGTTGATCGCACAGCCGACTGGCGCTCATCCGCTCACACGTGACGTGCGCGCCTTGGTGACAAATCATCCGCAAGGGCTGCATCACGCTTCGCTGGATCCCGTGTTCACAATGGGCAATACGGCATTGATTCTCGCGGGCGCGGTCGGCGAAGGGCGGCTTGTCGCGATTTCAGACAGCAGCGTGCTCATCAACAACATGTTGGCGCTGCCGGGCAATCGCCGCTTTGCGCACAACCTGCTGGCGTATCTGCAGGAAGGACATCCGGGTCGGCTGGTGTTGGCCGTCGGCGCGACGCCGTTGTCGTCCCCGCTGCGTGATCGTCTGAACGCACCACTGGACGCGATGCGGGTGATCCTGCGGCGCATGTCGAAGGTCGTCCTGCCACCAGGGTTGGTCGCATTCCTGGCCCTCGCAGTGTGCGCGTTCGTGTTGCTCTGGGTCGCCGGTCTGACCCGCCTGAAGTCGCCTTATGCCGGCATGTCGCTCTTCGCTCGTGCGCCAACGATCGCGGGGTTCGCCGGACGCGTCGATTACTTTCGTTCGCAACCGCAGGACCTCACGCAGCCGATGATCGCGTTCAAGATCGAGCTTGAAGCAGAGCTGCGCCGCAACCTCAGCCTCCCCCCACACGCCGCTTCGCACGAGCTGATCGCCGCGTTGGGCCGCAGCGGCGCGGCGCCAGACCTGGTCGCGCGCCTGACGCGTTTGTTGACCGAGCTGGAGGACGTCGCGCAACAGGACGAGCGCGGCGCGTCTACCCCGGCAATCGATGCCCAACGTTTTCGCGACGCCGTGCGATCCGGCGAGCGTATCCTCGCCGACGTTGCCCGACAGGAGTCACGCTGATGTCGTTGGATGAGAGCCGCCTGGCGCAGGTGGCGGAGCGCTGCTCGACCGTGGCGCAGGAAATCCACCGCGTGTTCGTCGGACCACGTGACGTCTCCGAGCTCTTGCTGGTGTCGTTGCTCGCCCGCGGACACGTGTTGCTCGAAGGCGTGCCTGGTGTCGCCAAGACGACGCTCGCCAAGACTTTCGCCACGACGCTGGGTTGTGAATTTCGACGGATTCAGTTCACGCCGGACTTGCTGCCCGCGGACATCACGGGCACCTACGTGCTCACGCCACAAGACGGTACGTTCCATCTGCGCAAGGGCCCGGTGTTCGCAAACGTCGTGTTGGCTGACGAGATCAACCGCGCGCCGGCGAAGACACAGAGCGCGCTGCTGGAAGCGATGCAGGAATCACAAACCACGATCGAGGGCGAGACGTTCGCGCTGCCAGCGCCGTTCATCGTGATCGCGACGCAGAATCCGGTCGAGCAGGCTGGCACCTACCCATTGCCGGAAGCGCAGATCGATCGCTTTCTGCTGCGTTTGGTGATCGGATACCCAACGCCTTCGGACGAGCGGACGATCGTGCGCAGGCTCGGTGGCGCGCACAGTCATGTCACGAGCGCAGTGCTGTCGCCGGCGGAGATTCTCGCGCTTCAGCAGATGGTGGAAGCGGTTCACATCGAGGATGAGATCATCGACTTCGTCGTGCGACTCGCGAACCACACCCGTCGCAACGCGCATGTCGCGCTGGGTGCATCGCCGCGTGCGTCCGTGGCCCTCGTCCAAGCGGCCAAGGCTCGCGCGCTGTGTCAGGGCCGACCCTTCGTCTTGCCGGACGACATCAAGCGGCTCGTACCCGTGGCCTGGGCACATCGCCTCGTGCTGACACCGGAGGCGCAGATGGAAGGAATGCAAGGCGAAACCATCATCCGGCAAGCGATGGAACAGACCCCCCATCGCAGCGACCCACGGACGTAGCGTGATGACAGCTGTCGCGACGCGTGCCTCCCTCACCACGTTCTTCGTCTGTGTGAGCCTCGCCACGCTCTCGCTCGTGATGCGCTCACCCACCGGGCTGTGTATCGCTGGGGGTTTGCTCATCGGGCTGGCGGCGGCCTGGACGCTCACGTTGCCGATGGTTCAGCGCCTGCGCGCCGACCGCTTGGAGTTGGCGTGTCGTGTCGGTCCAGTCGAATCGACCGTGATGGCCGGCGCAGTCGTGCCTGGTATGCCGTTTCGCATCGTCTGCACGTTTCGGCATCGCGCATCGCGAGCGCTCAAGTTGACGAACCTGGTTGCGATCTTGCCGAACGACGTGACGCTCGTGACACCCCCGCCAGAATCGCTTTGGGCAGCACCGGGCGAACGCAACGAAATGTCGTTCACGCTCAGCGCAAAGGCTGCCGGGCGCGTCGTGATGCAAGGCATTGCAGTCAACGTGCCGGGTCCGTTCGGTCTGTTCGAAGCGCCGCTGTACTTCCCACACCCGCTGGTGGTGAAGGTCGTTCCGCGCGCCGTTGCGCTGCGCGGCAATCGGCAGGACAGCATGCAAGGATTGGCGGTTGAGCGCAGCGGACGAACGTTGTTGCGCAGGCACGGCGGTGGCACCGAGCTGCGTGAGCTACGCGAGCTTCAGCCTGGGGATCCGTTCAAGAGCATTGCGTGGAAGCCAAGCGCGCGGACCGGTCGCCTCTTGGTACGTGAGGCAGAACGCGAGGTGCAGCGCACGATGTCGGTGGTGGTCGACGTCAGTGGATCGATGCGCGGCGGCGAGCCCGGTGAACGCAAGCTCGACTTCGCGCTCGAGCTTGCAGCGGTCGAAGCGCGACGTGGTTTGGATCGCGGCGACCGCGTCGGCTTGATCACCGTCGATGGTCGCGTGCTCGCCCACGTGCAACCGGACGACGGCATGCGCCACTTGATCGCGATCTACGACGCGCTCCTGTCAGCGACCGAAGTAGTCGACCTCGATCTCACCGACGTGGATGACGACGAGGTCGTGGCGCTGGTCGGGCATTACCTGCGCCAACAAGACGCCGTCGATTATTCCACCGCCGACGGGTGGCAGCGAACAGCTCTCACCGCCCACGCCGCGCGCGCGTTGCTGAACGAGCCTGAGCCTCGACCCGCCATCGTCGCGGGTGATCCTGGCGCCGGTGTGCTGCGCCGGTTCTGTCGGCAACGTGGCATCCCGCTGCGCTACCGTGCCGACACGCGTGCGGATGGCAAAGGCGTCGGCCTCGCGCGTGCGCTGCGCTTGGCGGGCGGTGATACACGGATGCCACGCCTGATCACCGTCGTGACCGACTTCGATGGCGTGCGCTCGTTGGACGTGCTGCGCCGACCGCTGTTGTTGCTGAAGCGGATGCACCACGACGTACTGTTCGTGTTTCCCGAAGCGACGGATCTCCCCACCGGAAACGACGGCGTCACGCGTGATGTGATGGCTGTGTACCGCATGCACGAGGTACGACGCGCCCGCGAGGCGAAGGAATTTCTTGGCAAGCTTGGTATCCCATTGGTGTTTGCTCGCGCCGGTGCTGCGCCAGCCACCGCCGCGTCGCACGCCGGGCGCATCCGCAAAGTCGCATGAGCAGCCCGCTCGATTGGGAGGATCCGCGCACGGTCCTCAAGCGCCATGATCTCTGGGCCAAACGCGCCTTCTCGCAGAATTTTCTGATCGCGCGGCCGGTTGTGGAGAGGATCGCCGCCCACGCGCGCACGCTGGATGCGGGCATTATCGTCGAGCTCGGCCCAGGTCTCGGCACGCTGACCAAAGCGCTGCTCGCCAGCGGGAGCAAGGTGCACGCTGTAGAGCGCGACCGCGACATGATTGCGGTCTTGCAGGCTGAGCTAAAGTCCGTAGCCACGTTTACGGTGCAAGAAGGCGACGCGGCACAGCTCGACTTCCACGTGCTTTCGCAAACGCTGGGATCGCCGATCACCGCCGTCGGCAACCTTCCCTACGCGATCACCGGCGCAATCATGCGCACCGTGGTCGAAGCCGCCGATGTGTTGCCCGCAGCAGTCTTCATGGTGCAGCGCGAGGTTCGAGATCGGTTGCAAGCGACGCCGGGCACAGGCGACTACGGCGCCCCCACCGTGTTTGCCAACGTCCACTACACCGTCAGCACGCTCACCCATGTGGGACGCAACTGCTTTCACCCAGCGCCAAAGGTGACAAGCAGCGTGATTGTATTGACGCGCCGACCGACACCGCGCGCGCAACTGACACCGATGTTCCAACAAGTCGTGCGCGCGAGCTTCGAAACACGACGCAAGACGCTGCGCAATGCATTGTTGATCGCGCGCCCGAGTGAGCAGGTGATCGTGGACGCCGCGCTGCAGACTGCCGACATCGATGGCAAGCGTCGTGGCGAGACGCTGAGCGTGGAGGAATTCGATCGCCTGGCGCAGGCGCTGGATGCGCTCTCAGTCCGTCGCTGAAAAGCCCATCCCAGCCAGCATCGCGGCAGCCGCGTTCAGCTGGGCGCGCAGGTCGGCCCGCAAGGAGGTCAGGCTGGCGATGCGCGTGACCTCTCGCGTGACCTGGGTGAGATCGACCGCGAGGGTTTCGCGACTCTCCAGCGTGTCGTGACTCAACGCGCCGACGATCGACCACACCGCCCGCGCCGCGGCCTGGGCCAACACACCGTCGCGCGCGATCACGATCGGGGTGAGCGCTGACAACGCCAGCTCCGGCGCGCGCAGATACGGCACGGCGCGGATCGCCGCCAGCCGAACTTCAACTTTGTGTTTCGGGGCCAGTCGCTCGATCACGGCCCGGTCGCCCAGGCGCTGCGCCACCCGCGACAGCTCGAGCGGATCGGCATCGACGATCGCCACGAGCGGATCGATCGGTACGGGGGCGCTAGGTACGGCCTTGGATTGGGCGCAGACCACATCCGCCGCGGTCCAAGCCATCGGCACGAGCACGATCAGCAGGGCGAGGGATCGGCACGGCATGTGGGCGCGAAAGCTCGCACGGTACACATCGCGCAGTCCAGGCGACGTCAGTACAATCGCGGCGTTGTGGAGCCGATGCAACTGCGCTTCGGTGCCTTTACACAAGAGGTTGGAGACCCACGATGACACGCGCTTGCTTCGTCGCACTGTTGCTGCTGATGGCGAATGTGGTTCACGCGCAACAAAGCGACGACGAGCGCGCGCGCATGCACTTCCAGTCGGGCCTCTCGTACTACGAGCAAGCGCGTTACGAAGACGCAGCCAAGGAGTTCAGCGAGGCCTACGAGCTGTCGCAGCGGCCGGCGTTGCTGTTGAACCTTTCACAAGCGTACGAACGAGATCTCAAGTTCGCCGAGGCAATCGCGGAGCTCGATCGCTACCTGCAGGTGTTCCCAGAATCGCCGCAGCGACGCACGGTGGAAACGCGCATTGCGCGCCTGCGCGAGCTGCAAGCCCGCGTCGCGGCGAGCAGCACACCAACGCCTGCACCGCAGTCGGACCCGGCGGCAGAGCAAGGCACGGCGCCACCGGCCGAGCCAGCACCTCAGGCGACACCCGACCCTGCCCCGGACGTGCAGGCCAAAAGCGATCACGGCAGTGGAATCTCAGTGCCCGGCGTGATTGTGCTGGGTGGCGGCGGGCTCTTGTTGGCGGCATCGCTGGTCACGGGAATTATGGCGCACAGCCGTCACGCTGACCTGGAGGAGCGCTGCCCCGGCGGCATCTGTCCGGCTGAAGAAAACGCCCAAGGCGACATCGATTCCGGCAAGACACTGGCCTGGCTTTCCACCGGCTTTCTGGCTGGTGGCGTCATCGCAGCGGCGATCGGCACGGTCCTGATCCTGACTCATGACGGCAGCGAGGAAAGCTCTGCGGCCACGGCGCAGCTGGTGATCGCCCCTGGCCATGTCGGCGGCCTGGCGCGCGTGTCCTTCTGACCCACATCGCGCGGCGGAACCGTCGCGGCCGCAGACTTGAGACTTGGTTCGGGGCGCGGTAGGGAGCCGCATGATCGCATCGAAACTGGGGGTATCGACGGCCGCTTTGGTTGGGGCGCTGTCGGTCGTCAGCGCTCACGCGCAAGAAGAGATGTCGCTGGCAGACGCCACCACTGCGCTCAACAGCGGCAACCAGGGCAACGTCGAGGTAGGCATCCAATCGCTCGGCTTGATCAGCAACAAGGCGGCGCTGGAAGTACTGGTCGGACGGATGCGGCGCGGCCTGCCGCGCGACCTCTTGGTTACCGCGATCTTCACTGTCGGTGCGATGGGGCTGCCCGAAGGTGGCCCGATCCTGATCGAGCTCACCACACACCGCAGCGCCGACGTACGAGCACGCGCGATCGAGATGCTGTCAGCGCTGCAACCACCCGGCGCTTCCGCGGCGTTGATGCAGGCGTTGTCCGATCCCGATTCCAATGTGCGCGCGGCCGCCGCCACCGGGCTCGGCGATCTCAAGGCGAGCGAGGCGCTCGACAGGTTGTTCCAAGCGCAAGACCGCGGCGTCGCTGAGGCGTCGGTGGCGATCGGCAAAGTGGTCGGCGCGCGCGACGTTCCGCGTCTGTTGGAGTACCTGGGTCGCACACCGCTGCGCACGCTGGGCCCGGCGCTCAAGACGATCATCTCGCGCAACGATGTGGACGAAAATGCGCGCTTGCAGGTCGTGGCGCGCCTGTCGGAGCTCGCGACACGTGAAGTGAAGGCGTTCCTCAAAGAAGTGCTCGAGGCTCACGGCAGCACCCTGCCCGCACGCCTACGTGGCGCGCTTTCCACCGCCGCCCAACAGATCGCCGACTGAGCTTTGCATCGCGAGCTCGCCGAGCGCGCTCCACCATCACGGCCTCGAAGACCAAGCCTCAAGGATCTCACCCATGACTCGCCCTCTTGTTTCAGCCTTCGTGCTTCCCGGCCTGTGCGCGCTCTCGTTGCTCAGCGCATGTGGCGGAGCTGCGCCAGCGTTCTCGACCCGCTTCGCCGACAACCGCGCCAGCGACATCGACACGCTGTTGCGGCGCATCGACAGCGCACCGGTCTTGGAAGGTCCAGCCATCGTTGCCGGTATCAGCAGCGCACCGAACAAAGTGTACGCGTTTGACTTGGACGCACAGCGGGTGTTGTGGAGCGAAGCCACCAACGCGCGCTTCGCCCCGATCGTCACCGGCGACTTCGTGGTGACGCAGGAGACGGGCGGCATCGTCGCGCGTGACCTTCGCACCGGTCGTGAGCGCTTCGTGATCGACGCCGACGGCAAGACGCTCAACGGGGCGTCCGCTTACAACGCCACGGTCGCGATCGTGCTCACGCGCGGCAACGGCGCCTTCGCCGAATCAAGCGTGACGTTGGTGGAGCGCGACTCGGTGCAGTGGGAACGCGATCTGCGCTTCACGGCCGGCAGCCCAGCGGTGATCGGCGACGTCGTGCTGGTGCCGTGGGGCAATCAGAACATCACCGCGCTCGACGTGCACACTGGCGACGAGTTTGCGCGCGTGCGTGTCACCGACAGCGTAGTGGGTCATGTGTTTCGACAGGGCAACACGGTCTTCGCCGCCGGCCAGCAAGGCTTCTTTGCCTTGACGTCGAAAGTCGGCTCGGGCCGCGCGCGCGACGGCGCCCACTTCGCCCACGAAGAACGTGAGCTTCCCGGCCGACCCAAGTTGATCCGTGACGCTTACGCGCTCAGCCCGATGCCCGCAGCGGACAGCGCGGAGCAACGCATTCGCTTGAGCTGGCAACCACGAGCGCCCGAAGGCGACACCACGGGCTTCGCGGACGATCACCTGTACCTGGTCTTCTACCGTTTCGTGTTCGCGATGAACCCAACCGGCACAGCCGCCGCGTGGGTGTACACGCACGACAGCGACATCGTCGGCAGCGCGGCTCAGGCTGGCGGGGTGTTGTTGGCAGATAGCAATGGTGGGCTCACATTGATCTCGGCTGAGAGTGGTCAACGCGTGTGGGAAGCCAACAGTGCAACACCCAGCGTCGCGGTGTCGTTTGGCATTGGCACCACACCCGTGGTGGCCCAAAGCGCGGGCGAACCCACGTTGTCGCCACGTGAGCAGTTGGTGACGGCTGCCGAAGACCAAGATGCACGCTTGGTGCCAGCTCGCGTGTTGGCGGTGGAGATGCTCGCTGCGCTCGACGACGTCGAAGCGACCGCGAGCCTGATCACGCTGTGCGAGTCCGCGCGTCTCACCGGACCGGTCCGTACCGCGGCTTGCAACGCGCTGAGCAAGCGCACGCAGGGCGGCGATCAGATCCTCGCAGCCTTGAGTCGACACGCCGGCTTCCTCGAGGGCACCACCGCGCCGCCGATCGGGGCGCTGGCCAAGGCTGCCGTCGCGGCGCAGGTGCCCGGCGTTGCAACGCCGCTGCTGGCACATCTGGTCGATCCGAATACGCCGAGCCGTGATCTCCCCGCGCTCGTGACCGCGCTCTCCGAGCTGAATGACGCCGCGGCGAGCGCACCGTTGACCGCCTTCTTGCGCCTGTATCACGCGGACGCCGAAGACGAGCACATGATCACGACGCTCAAGCTGGTGATCGATACGCTGGTCAAGCTCAGTGGTGCCGCAGCGATCGACGTGCTGGGTGAGGTGTCCGGCGACGCGCTGGCCAACTTCGCGATTCGCGAGCACGCGCGCCTGGCCTTCGAACAGTTGGAAGCAGCTGCCGCACAGGCAGAGAGCGCCGCCACCACCGAAGCAGGCACGACCGACGAAGGTGCAGCGTCGGCGACCGAGGGCGCCACGGAAGAGACGACACCGACCGCAAGCGCAACGCCCGCCACTCCGACGCGTCCGGCAGGCCCACCCGCGCGAATGACGTTGCAGCTCGTGGAGCAGACGCTGTTACCGGTGCGCAGCAAGCTGCGGGCGTGTCTGAAGGTCGGCGATCGCCAGTACTACTCAGCCCGTGTCGTGCTCGTGATCGAGGATGGCAGCCTGTTGCAAGTCGCGGTGGTTCCGCAGGCGACGCAGGCTTGCATTGAGCCGCTGATTCGTGCGCAGACATTCCCGAACACGGTGTCGTCCAAGCGCGAACGGATTGACTACACTCTCAACTACCGCTGATCGAGCGCGGCCAGACGAACAATCGCGTCGCGCGCTGACGCTTACAGCTCGATCTTGGCGCCGAGCTGGATCCACCGCGGCGCATTGGGTCGTGCGCCAAACGGACGGTGCGACACGACGTACATCGAGTCGAACAGGTTGCGCACGTTGGCGTAGACCCGCACCGAGTCGAGCACTTGATAGAACAGCGACACATCCACCGTCAGCTGCGCGTCGGTGTGTAGAACCGAGCTGATCGCCTCCTGGCCTGGCTGTTCGCGCGTCGCACCTTGGAAGCTCAACGCGACGTTTCCGCCACCGCGCTTGTGCTCGACGCCGGCAGCGGCATTCAGCTGATGGTTCGGCACGTAGGGCACGCCATCGCCCTTCTCCACTTCACCCCACGCTGGACGCGCCGACGTGAACGTGTCGAGGAACTCGGCGTGCGTGAACGAATACGAGAGCTGGAACGGAACCTTGAACGCACCGACGCTCAGCTCGTGCTCCACCTGGGCTTCGAAGCCGACAAAACGCGCGGCGCCCGCGCTGAAGGTCACGTCGATCATGTCGTCTTCGCAGCCGGTGGAGAACGTGCAAGTCGAGGTGAGGTTCCCGTACTCATTGAAGAAGCCGATCAGCTCTGCGTGCAGCTTGCGACCGCTGTAACGAACACCGGCTTCGATGTTTGCGGAGCTCTCCACATCGTCGGAAAAATCGGTGAGCGAGGGCGATGGAGCGCTGAAGCCGCGATACACACCAGCCAGCACCCCGAGCTCGTCGGTCAGGCCGTAATACGCGCCGAGCCCCGGAATCGGCTCGACAAACCAGTAGGCGCGACTCTCGGCGGCGAGCGTGTCGTCGAGGCCAAGTCGCATGACTTCGAGGCGCGCGCTTGGCGTCACGGTCAGCGCACCCCAAGAGATCGCGTCACCTACACTGAGCGCGAGTGAATCACCGTAGCCGTGATTGACCGTAGTCACCCTCACGTCGTTGGTGGTTCCCACGCCGACTGGAAACACTTCGCCACCAATCAAATCGAACGGGCTCTCGCTGTGCCGACGGTCGATCTGGTCGTGGTGAAATCGGGCCGAGGCGCCAACCTGATGCTGCAATGGACCTGTAGCCACGCTCCAACGCAGGCGCGACTCGATGCCCTGCGACACGAATTCGCGTTCATTGGGGCCGATCCAGAGCTGCTGATCGGCGCCCATAGAATCGACTTCGCCGGTCAGTAGCGCGTGATAGTTGGCGTTGGTCGGCGAGTCGGGATCGCTCAAGACCGAATAGAGATCCACCGCGCCAAACCCGTTCACCTTGCGCCATGTGCGGGCGTAGTCGTGACGATAGACGTTGGTGGTGATCGAGAGCTCCTCGTTTGGCTCATAGACGTGGCTGAGCACGAAGGCCGTGCGGTGATTCTTCATCTGATCGAGCGCGCTGGCTTGGTAACGCTGCAATGGATTGCGCGCGAAGTCGGCGTCCGTGATGCCGAGGTACGTCTCGTTCGAAAGCTCCTCGGAGTAGGTGAGCTTCAAGCGCAGCTCGTTGATCGCGGCCCCCGTGTCGTCGAGGTTGTAGGCGCCCTTGAACATCCACTCGTTGCGGTAGAAGCCAGTGTCGCCGCCGTTCGGCAGCTCCTTGAAGCCGTCGTTCGCCAAGTGAATGCCTTCGATCAGGAAGCCGACGCGCCCGTCGCTCGTGCCCATGTGAACGTGTGCCTTGCGATGCAGGTACGAACCGAGCGTGAGATCCGCCGCGCCGCTCAGCGACGCTGGAATCGGTCGCGTGATCAGATCGACGGCGCCGCCGATGGTCTGCGGACCGTAGCTCGTGGCGCCAGGGCCTTTCACCACACGCACCTGTGTCATGCGCGTGATCAACGGAAAGAAGTACGCAGCGGGCGCGGAGTACGGCGCAGGTCCGAACAGGATGCCGTCTTCCATCAGTGTGATCTTCGCGCTGCGATCTGGATCCACACCGCGAATGCCGATGTTCGGACGCAGGCCCACGCCGTCTTCGCCACGCACGTACACGCCCGGCACCGACGACAACACAGCGTGCGGATCGTCGTACTCGAAGCGCTCCAGCTGGCGCGAGCGAATCACGTGCGCCGACCCCGGCGTGCGCGCCAATGGCGTTCCAACCACGGTCACCGCGATCGCGTTCTCGGCCACATCGGCTGGTGTCGCAACGCCCACCTCGAGCGGTCCAGGCGTTCCTTCGACGACAGGCGCTGCAGGTTCCGTCGGCACAGGCGTGGATGCCGTCGGTGCGGCTTCGATCGGCGCAGCGGCCTCCGGGGCGACGCTCTCGGGCGCGCCTGGCTCACCTTGTGGTGGCGCGCCCGCGTCCGCGGCTTCGACGGATGTCGTGCCTGCGTCGGCTTCATTCGGCGTCGCACCAGCGTCCTGTGCGTAAGCGCTCGTGGTCGACCACAGCCAAGCCATCATCGACAGCCGCGCGCAGCGCACGACCCACAACCGACGCGCGCAACGCGCGTGCGGGCCAACCACGTCGACGAGCTTCACCTGAGCAACCTCCAAACGGACCACGCTGATTTGGCGCGTGTCGCTGCGGGCACCGATCGATGCTCAACGCGGAACGAACGCAGTCTTCAGCGCGTAAACGTAACCACCACAGTCGCGCGACCGGCGATCGCCATCCCCTCGCGATTGAGCTGACTCAGCCAACGGCGACGCAACGCGCAGCGCCGCGCCTCCTGTCCAAAGCCAAACCCGGGGTCGCTCACCACGACCGCCTTCTGCACCGCGTTGTCTGCGCCGATCTCCAACTGCAAGGTCACGCGTGCATCTTCGATGCCCTCATCGTCCGCTTCCTGAGGGAACGGGCAATCCCACGTGCGACCGTCCGCCAAGCCCGCAGCACGGGAGCGATCACCGAGACCATGACCCGCAACGCGCAAGGTCGCAGCACCCTGTGCGGGCTGACCGGGCAAGCCACCAGTCTTCGCGCCCGCCGCTGTCGATCCGACAGCAAACCCCTTGGCGTCTTCGCCCACCGTGGTGTCCGCAGCGACACCCAACACCGGAGCTTCGACAACCGGCGCCTGCTCGACGAGCGGGGCGGGAGCGGTGACCGGCGCGGGTGCTTCTGTCGGCGCGGGCGAGTCGGTTTTCGGTGTGGGCGCGGGGGCAACGCGGGGCACCACGCGACGGATCACCGCGGGCGGCTCTTCCACCGCAGGCTCGGGTGCCGGCGCTGGCTCCTCCGTCTCGAAAAACGCCAGCTGATCCGGTGCCTTGGGGGGCGTGATCTGGGTGGACGTGGAGCCGTACCCGATCACAGCGGCGCCGAACGCGGCATGCACGAGCAGCGACCCGAACAGGGCGAGCGGTGAGGCTGAGGTGACTCCGTCCACGGCCGGAAAAGCTCCTGAAAAGCCCCCGGAAGCTGACTCAGTTGAAAACGCAAGTCAACATCAGACGACCTCTGACCTACATCGGCGCCCCACCCCAAGCTCTGGACGGGTGGGCCTAAAAAAGTCAGCCAATTCGGGCCCTTCAGCGCTTGGCTCGGGCGACCACCATCATGAATTCGGGGATCAAGAAGGTGAACGGCAAGAGCGGAAAGGCAATCAAGCTGGCGAACAACGGACCGAACTGGAAGCCGCTCGAGAAGCGGTAGCCAAGCGCGTGGATGATGCTGCTGCCGATGTAGAACGGCAGGCCAAACGGCTTCACGCTCACAAGCTCGAAGCCGGCTTCATCCAACGCGCGCTTGATCGTCGTTGGCGAGAAGAACACCAGGTGGCGCGGCAAGTCCAAGTTGAACCACGCGCCCTTGAACAACCGCGCGGGCCAGCCGAGGTACGGCACCTCGATGCACAGATGACCGCCCGGCTTGATCACGCGCCGCGCCTGCTTGAGCACCGCGAGCGGAAACGGCTCGTGCTCCAGGTACTCCATCATCATCATCAGATCGAACTGACCGTCCGCAAAGGCCGCGCTCTCCAGCGTGCCGTGCACCATCGGCATGTCACGCGTCGCAATCACGTGCTCGACCACTTCCTTCTTGAAGTCCAAGCCGGTACCCACGCAGTTGCGCTCGAGCTTGATCGTGTAGAGCAAGTCGTTGTTGCCGCAGCCCACGTCGATGATCTGCATCTCCGGACGGATGCGCCCGATCACGCGCTCGATCAGCTTCATGCGCTTGACGAAGAAGCCACGCGCGAAGCGCACGATCCACGGTCGGATCAACCAGTGCGTCTCTTCGGGCGGGATGTAACACATGTAATCGTCGGGATAGTGCTTGGCCAAGGCCTCCGGCGTTGGCCTTGGATTGACGTACTCCAGATCGCAAGTCTTGCAGCGCACCAGGTTGTACTTACCCGGTTGATCGAACAGCAGATCGGGTGAACGCAGCACGAGCGACGCGTCGTTCGCACGACACATCGGGCAGGAGATCTCTTGCTGCTCTTCGTTGTGCTCGTCGGAGTGAAACGTGCGTCGGACTTCGATCGCGTAACTCATCGGAGCCACAGCCTAGCGCGTGCGAGCGCACCACGGCCATCACGTGAAGCCGCAAACGGCGTTACCCTGCAGCGGTGCGGATCAACCTGGCGATAGGTGGGTTGTGCATGGTTGCAGCGCTCGCGTTCGCGTGCGGCGATGACGATAACCATGGCAACAGCGGAACCGGTGGCGCGGCAGCCAGTGGAGGTAACGGTGGAGCCTCGGGCGCGGCCGGCAGCGCAGGCAACGGCGGAAGCGGCGGCAGCACCAGCGACGACCTCTACGGCCAAGTCTACGAAGGCGGCGAGTTCCATCTCGGGCCGGTCGACTACGAAGAGACCGAATGGCACAACGCCTGCGCGCCCTTGACCAAGTACGCGCCCGCGGTACGCGCCGCTCAAGGTGAGTTGCTCGCGGGTCTGTGGAACGGCATCCCCGACGTGGCTGGCTACTGCGATGCGTGCATCCAAGTCACCACCGCCATGGGCAAGAGCGCTGTGCTGCGCGTGGTGACCTACGGCGACACCAGCAACAACAGCATCGACGTGAGCCCCGCGGCCTACGAGATCCTCAACAGCGGCGAGTACCCGCGACACATGACTTGGCAGCTCGCCAAGTGCCCGGACACCGGCGCGGTCTTCTACGAGTTTCAAACCGGATCGAGTCAGTGGTGGACGAGTCTCTGGGTACGCAACGCACGCTTACCGCTGTCCAAGGTCGAGGTGCAGAGCGCCAATCACGCGCAGTACGTGGAGCTCGAACGCGGCAGCGACGGCACGCTCACCGATGCAGCAGGCTTCGGCGCCGGCGAGTTCACGATTCGTCTGACAGCGATCGACGGCAGCGAGATCACCGACACCTTCGTGTGCCCACCCGACAACGGCATCGCCGGTCAAACCATGCGCGGCCAAGGCAACTTCGAATAGCGAAACGCCCCGACCGCGTAGCGATCGAGGCGTTGAATCACATCGACATCAACGAATCAGCCGAGCGTCTTCTGACCGCGCTTGGTCGCGTTGACCAAGATCGACATGTTTCCGTTCGGGTGCTTGTTCTCGTACATCAGCTGGTGGCACTTGCCGGTCTCGTTGAACTCGAAGACCTGCGACATACACGGGTCGACCTTGCCTTCGAGCACCAGGTTGTTGAGCCCGATCGCCTGCTCGTCGTTGGCAAAGTGCGAACCCTGGAAGCGCTTCTGCCGCATCCAGTGGTAACGCAGATCGATCGTCGCGTTGTAGCCGGTTGTGCCCGCGCAAATCACGACCAGGCCGCCGGTCTCCGCCAGGAAGATCGAAGTCGGCACGGTGTCTTCGCCGGGATGCTCGAACACGATGGTCGGCGCCTTCTTCTCGCCGAGCACTTCCCAGAAGCGCTTGCCGAAGGCCTTCGCGCCGTTGAGCCACTCGTTGTACTTCGCCTCATCCTTCCAGTGCGGAAGCATGCCCCAGTGCTTGAAGTCCTTGCGGTTGATCGTGCCGATCGCGCCGAGCTTCTTGCAGAACAGATCCTTCTCGGAACCTGGGCCATCGTTGATCACCGCCACCGGCTTCGCGCCTGCGGCCTTCGCGATTTGAATCGCCATGCAACCGAGGCCGCCTGCACCGCCCCAGATCAACACTGGCTCGCCTGCCTTCACGTTGTTCGGCGCCCAGCCATGCAGCATGCGGTACGCAGTCGCGCCGACCAGCATGTACGCCGCTGCTTCTTCCCAGCTCAGGTGCTTCGGCTTCGGCAAGCACATGTGGTCTTGCACGCGCGTGAACTGCGCGAAGCTGCCCCAGTTCGTCTCGTACCCCCAGATGCGGAAGCTCGGGATGTACATCGGGTCCTTGCCCGCAGCGATCGCCGGGTCGCTTTGATCCCACGAGCCGCAGTGCACCACGACCTCGTCACCGACCTTCACGCCTTTGACGCCGCTGCCGACCTTCCAAATGATGCCGCTCGCGTCGGAGCCACCGATGTGGAACTCCTCTTTCTCGCCCGCCTTGTTGCGGCCCGCGATCACGTTGATCGGGATGCCGAGACCCGCCCACACGTTGTTGTAGTTGACGCCTGCCGCCATCACGTACACGAGCACGTCGCGCGGTCCGAGCTCCGGGATCTCGATCTCTTCCGCCGCAAACGCCTGCGTCGGCTGACCGAAGCGCGAAGGACGAATCACCTGCGCGTGCATGCGCGCGGGCACTTCACCAAGGGGAGGAACTTCACCGAGTGCGTAGATTTCTTTGGCCATAGGGGGGCGCATCCTAACAACGGCCGTTGGTTTGTCGAGGCGCCACGAATGGCTGTTTCGGCCTTGTTTACAGCCGCGGCGGCCATGGTTGCACCGATACCGTCCCGACTGGGCACCCCTGACGGAAGTTACATGCCGAGGTCACTGAGGCCGGGGTGGTCGGGGGGGCGCGGGGCGGGTGCGGGCCAGTGGAAGCGGCGTTCGGACTCGGCGATTGCGACATCGTTGATGCTGGCTTCGCGGCGTTGCATGAGGCCCTCGTCGTTGAACTCCCACTGCTCGTTGCCGTATGCGCGGAACCACTGACCTGTGGCGTCGTGGAACTCGTACTGAAAGCGTACGGCGATTCGTCGATCGCCGAAGGCCCACAGCTCCTTGATCAGGCGGTAGTCGAGCTCCTTGGCCCACTTGCGGATGAGGAACTCCTTGATCGCCTCGCGACCGGTGAAGTGCTCGGACCGGTTGCGCCAACGACTGTCCGCGCTGTACGCGAGCGCCACGCGCTGTGCGTCGCGACTGTTCCATGCGTCTTCCGCCATGCGCACCTTCTTGATCGCGCTGTCCCGATCGAACGGCGGCTTGATCATCATGCTCACGTTCACCTCGTGTTGACTGGCCTACTCCGACGCCGCTCGGCGGTTGTCCGAGCGCGTGGGGATGCCCAACCGTTTCATCCGCGAGCGCAGCGTGTTCGGGTGCAAGCCCAGCACCCGCGCAGCACCGTCATCACCCGCGATCTTCCAGCCGGTGGTGCGCAGCACGGACGTGATGTGACTGCGTTCCTTCGTCGCGAGCCGAAGACCACCATCATCGCTTGGGCCCTGCGCATGCGACGCGCTTTCCTTGAGCGCCGGTTGCAACGTACGTGGCGGCTCGACCAACGCGTCCACCTCGATCCACGCACCGCTCGCAAGAATCGCCGCGCGCTCCAGCACGTTGTGAAGCTCACGCACATTGCCGGGAAACGAGTAGCGCATGAGGCGCTGCATGCTCTGCTCCGTCACACCCGCAAACGTCCGACCCAAGCGCTTGGACAAGCGTTCGAGGTAGCTCTGAACCAACTGCGGAATGTCACGGCGTCGTTCGCGCAGCGGGGGGAGCCGAATCGGGAACACGTTGAGACGGTAGTAGAGGTCCGCGCGGAAGCGTCCACCCTCGACCATGTGCGCCAAGTCTTGATGCGTCGCCGCGATCACCCGGACGTTCACACGCACGGTTTCGCTGCCACCGACACGCTCGAACTCGCCCTCCTGCAACACGCGCAACAAGGTCGCCTGAGTTTCGAGCGGTAGCTCCGCCACTTCATCCAAGAACAAGGTGCCGCCATCGGCAAGCTCGAAGCGACCACGGCGGCGCGCGAGCGCACCAGTGAACGCACCTCGTTCGTGTCCGAACAGCTCGCTCTGCACCAAGGTCGGCGGCAACGCGCCGCAGTTGAGCGGGATCATGGGTTGGTCGCGGCGCCCACTGCGCTCATGGACCGCGCGCGCAATGAGCTCCTTGCCGGTCCCACTCTCGCCTTGGATCAGCACTGTCGCGTCCGTCGGCGCAACGCGCTCTGCCGCCCGTAAGGCCGCGCGAAACGCGTCACAGCTACCCACGATCGGATGCCGCTCCGCAGCAGTGGCGATCTCCCGGCGCAACAAGGCGTTCTCATCTTGCAGCCGTTCCTTGAGACGCTTCACCTCCTCCAACGCAGCGCGGAGCTGTTGCTCGGAACGCACTCGCTCGGTGATGTCACGAAAGACCACGACCGCACCGATCAGGCGACCGTCTTCCTTGATCGGCGTGCTGCTGTACTCAACCGGGAAGCTACGACCGTCCTTGCGCCAGAACACATCGCTTGCGTCGCGATGAACAGCCCCATCGCGAAACGCGGCATAGATCGCACAGCGTTGACGTGGCACGCGCAGACCGTCAGCGGTGCTGTGGTGCACCAAGTCGTGCATCGAACGACCGATCAGCTCTTCGATCGTGTGGCCGGTCATGCGCGCCGCCGCTGGGTTGGCGAAGGTGACGCGACCGTCGAGGTCGAGCCCGTAGATGCCTTCGCCAGCGGCCTGGAGAATCAGCTCGTTCTGTCGACGAAAGCCGTCGCCGGCGACGATGCTGCGCGGCCAGGCCGAACCCAAGGCGAAAGGGACCACAGCGTCTGGTTGCATCCAGCGGCTATCGCCTGCGGATGTGCCGAACTCTTGTGGTGGTCTTTTCCATTCCGTAAATAGCGCGTCGATGGTCGCCAAATCCGTCAGGCGCGTCACCACTTCTTGTAGGGCAGGAACTTGCCATTCATGGTCACGACCACGCGCGCACCCTTCGGGTCATCCTCCTTCTTGACGTCCATCGTGAAGTCGATCGCGCTCATGATGCCGTCGCCGAATTGCTCTTGGACCACGGCCTTCATGCTCGCGCCGTAGACGGTCATGATCTCGTAGAAGCGGTAGACGAACGGATCGGTGGGCACGACCTTGTCGCCGAATGACGCCCCCTTGGTGGGAAATGTTTGAAGCGCCGCGATCGCCTCCGGTGAGAGCGAAAGCGCCTTGCCGAGCGCGGCGGCGCCGGCTGCGTCCATGGAGTTTTCACCGTAACAACACGAGGCCAGATACACGCTGCCGAGACCGAGCGACTCCGACAGTTGGCTCCAGGACAACCCGGACGCCTGCTTCGCCTCCAACACCTTCACCACCATCTCTGCTTTCGTCATCGTGAACCTCGCCTTTCTGTTGTTGTGCGGTGACACCAGCGACGGCGGGCATCACCCATACGGCGCTACGTTTCGGAGGCCAACGCGCCTGCATCGACTGCGGCTTCGGCTTCAACCAACGCCATGCGGGTCGACGACGGCGCCTTGGGGGTGTGCCCGGTCAAGAATCCGATCACGTGGTTGCGCAAGTCGTAGTAGCGCGCGTCGTGGATCATCTGACCGCGCGTCCGCGGGCGCGGCAGATCGACCGGTACCGCTTCCGCGATCGATGCCGACGGCCCGGGCGTCATCAGCAGGATTCGATCGGAGAGGTAGATCGCCTCGTCCACATCGTGCGTGATCATGAACACCGTCTGCTGGGTGGCCTGGCAGATGCGAAGCAACTCGTCTTGAATCGCGCCGCGGGTTAATGCGTCGAGCGCCCCGAACGGCTCGTCCATCAACAACAGCTTCGGCTCGATCGCAAACGCGCGCGCGATGCCGACGCGCTGCCGCATGCCACCCGAAAGCTCCGACGGCCTGCGATCCATCGCGCCCGTCAGCCCCACCATCTCGATGAACCTCAAGCTGTGCTCGCGCACCTGTTGTCGCGTCCAGCCGCGATGCCGCGCGCGCACCGAGAAACAGACGTTCTCTAGCGCGCTCTTCCACGGCAGCAGGCTGTGGTTCTGAAAGATCACGCCGCGGTCCAGCGAAGGTCCCACGATCTCGCGGCCATTCATGAACGCATAACCGCTGGTCGCGGTGTCGAGCCCCGCCAAGATGTTGAGCAACGTCGACTTGCCGCAGCCCGAGTGCCCAACAACGCAGACGAACTCGCCCTTGTTGGCCGAGAAGCGCACGTTCTCAAACACCACGAGCGGCGCGCGACGCTTGTTTGCGTGCTGCTTGGTCAGGTTATCCACTTCCAGAAACGACCGCGCCATACCAACACACCCCACCGCGCTCAGCGCGCATTCAAACCACGAAGTCCACCGCGCGCTGCGCCCGCGCCAAGATCGCGTCGAGCGCCATGCCGACCAGGCCGATCACCAGCACCGTCACCAGCACGGAAGCCAGGTCGAGATTGTTCCACTCGTTCCACACGAAGTAGCCGACACCGGTTCCGCCCACGAGCATCTCGGCTGCAACGATCACCAGCCACGCAATGCCCACCGCGATCCGCATGCCGGTCAGGATCGTCGGCGCAGCCGCCGGCAAGATCACGGTCAGTGCCGTGTGAATCGGCGTCAGCTCCAACGTCTTGGACACGTTGATGAAGTCGCGACTGACCGATGCGACACCGAAGGCGGTGTTGATCAGGATCGGCCAGATCGAACAAATGAAGATCACGAACACCGACGACCAAACGGAGTCCTTGATCACAAACAGCGCGAGCGGCATCCACGCCAGCGGCGAGATCGGCTTCAACACCTGAATGAACGGGTTGAGCGCGCTCAGCATGAGCGGCGACATACCGATCAAGAAGCCAAGCGGGATCGCGACCGCGGTCGCCACCGAGAAGCCGAGCGCCACCCGGCCCAAGGAGTACAGCAGCTGTAGGCCGATGCCTTTGTCGTTGGGTCCGTTGTCGTAGAAGGGATCGAGCGCCATCTCGTAGGCGAGCGCAATCACCTCCGACGGGCGCGGCAAGCGCGCGGTCTCGTCGGAACCGGCGACCAACGCGGCATACGCGTCCTTGGAGGCCGGCTTGCTGCGCACCTGCCCCGCGACCTCCCACGTGCCGCACACAACGAACAGGATCAACGCGGAGACCAGCCCCGCGCGCACCGACTCGGGCCAATCCGCCATCACGTCCTCCGGATCGCGAAGCTCTCGATGTACGGCTCGGGCGCCGCCGGGTCGAACGTCTTGCCCATGATCGTGTACGACGCGTACGTGCTGCTGGGCGGGTCGTAGCCGAGCTCCTTCATCATCTTGGCGCAGTCGGCGGCCAGGTAGACCTTCTCGGCGATGGCCTTGTAGTCGACGTCACCTTGCACGTAGCCCCAACGCTTCATCTGCGTGAGGATCCAAACCGCCATCGAGTGCCACGGGAACGGCGCGAAGTTGATCCGATCGGGAACGTTCTTCACTTCACCCAAGCCGTCGGCATAGCGACCGGTCAAAACTTGCTCCACGACTGTCTCGGGTTGGTTCAAGTAGTTCTTCGGCGCGATCGCCTTGGCGATGTCCGCGCGCTTGCTGAAGTCCGCCGAGTAGTGCGTGGCGTCTACGATCGCTTTGAACAGGGCGGCGAAGGTGTTTGGGTTTTCCTCAGTGAACGCCTTGCTGATCGCGAACGCACAACACGGGTGCCCATCCCAAATCTCTTTGGTGAGCATGTGAATGAAGCCGACCTGCTCGAACACAGCGCGCTGATTGAAC
>JACZCZ010018817.1_pt1 | contig 25253 bp, 18 predicted proteins | sample 8641811 | NCBI WGS metagenome assembly JACZCZ01 (sample SAMN15324610, study PRJNA640507) | soil metagenome | isolation source: intercropping peanut in the first line | place: China: Luxin town, Laibin City, Guangxi Province | collected 2019-07-25 | depth 10cm m | reverse complement strand
TACGCAGGCCGGGATGCGCAGGGGTTGTTCCACAAGGGTGCCGTGCAGAGCGGATCGCATCTCAAGATACAAACTACCGAGCGTGCCAACGAGCTGACCGAGCAGTTGCTAAGGGAGCTCGGGATTGGGGCCAAGGATGCGCGCAAGCTGCAAACCATCGATGTGGAAACCTTGTCCGCCGCGCAGCGCAAGGTGATTGCCGCAGCAGGGGCGAGATTCTCGCCGGTGCTCGACGGCAGAACGTTCACCGCGCATCCCTTCCTGCCGGATGCGCCGGCGATCTCCAGTCACTTGCCGATGATGCTCGGGACGACACGCACGGAGCTGACGAACCAGATGGGCCGCGTGCCCGGCATCTTCGAGATGAACGAAGCGCAGGCGAAAGAGCGTCTCAAGGGATTTCTGGAGGCAGCCGACATCGACGAGGCCTATCGCATCTTCCAGGCATCGCGGCCCCAGGCGAATCCGTCGGAAGTCTTCTTCACGATTGCGTCGGCGCGCGGCTACGTGCGTGACCAGACGATCATGGCGGAACAGCGCGTAAATGCGGGCGGAGCCGGGAAGACTTACGTGTATCGCCTGATGTGGCGTCAGCCGGTCGAGGGCGGCCGTCGTGTCAGCCAGCATTCGCTCGACCTGCCGTTCATGTTCGACAACGTCGCCGCTGTACCGCATATGACCGGGACGGAAACAGAAGCAACGCGGGCGATGGTGGCCAACATGGCGAACAGCTGGATTGCTTTCGCCCGCACCGGAAATCCGAACAATGCGAGCGTACCGGCGTGGGCGCCGTACGATCTCCAGCGTCGCAACACGATGCTGTTCGATGTGCCGAGCACTGCTGTCGACGATCCGCACAAGTCCGAGCGGCTGTTCATGGCCCGCTATCCGAGTCAGCAGGATGGCGGCAATGCTTTGCACCGGCAATCGATGGACTGACGCCAGCCCAGGAGCCTCAATGGATCATCGCTACCTTCTGCGCACGTTGGCTGCGCTCGCGTCATTTGTCATGCTTGCGTCATCGCCAGTGTTGGCATCGGACGCATCCGCCATGTCTGCCCCTTCCAGTCAGCCCACGCTCCGATTCATCGAATCCAACGGGATCCGCATGCGGATCGCCGAGATGGGGAAGGGACCGCTGGTCATCTTCGTGCACGGGTGGCCCGAGTCCTGGTATTCGTGGCGCCATCAGTTGCCCGCCATCGCGGCCGCTGGCTATCGCGTGGTGGCGCCTGACATGCGTGGCTACGGCAAGACGGACAAGCCAGCCGCTGTCGAGGACTACAGCATTCAGCAAGTGACCGCCGATCTGGTCGGCATCGTCGATGCGCTGGGAGAGAAGGACGCAATCCTGGTCGGCCATGACTGGGGTGCGATCGTCACGTGGCACGCGATGCTGCTGCACCCCAATCGTTTCAGTGCACTGGTCTCGATGAGCGTTCCGTACAACGGACGAGGCCCGGTATCGATCGTCGAAGGATTGCGCCGCACGCTCGGGGACAATTTCTTCTACATCCTCTATTTCCAGGAGCCCGGTGTGGCGGAGAAGGAGTTCGATGCGGATCCGCATGGCATTCTCAGCCGCCTCTATCTTTCACCCGATTCGCCGCGTCATCCGCCGCAGGTCACCGATCCGAAACGTGCAGCCGGCGGCTGGATTCCACGCCTTGGTGCTCCGAGAGGATTGCCGTCGTGGCTCACGCAGGCCGAGCTCGATTACTACGTGAGCGAGTTCAAGGAAGCCGGTTTCCGCGGCGGCATCAACTACTACCGCAACTTCCATCGCAACTGGGAAACGACACCGCAGCTCGCTGGTGCAAGGATCGAGAAGCCCGTGTTGTTCATCGCCGGCGACAAGGACTCCGTCATCCGCGGTGCGACTGCCGAAGCGTTGACGAACGGTATGAAGAACGCGGTGCCCGGTCTCGTCGGTGTGAAGCTCATTCCAGACACCGGTCATTGGGTGCAGCAGGAGCGGCCGGCGGAAACGAACGCGGCGATTCTCGAGTTCCTGCGCGGCCTGCCCAAGTAGCCGCGCGGAGTTGCTGATTCCGCGTCGTCAGAGCTTGCGGAACTCCCGGTCTGTCCACCACGGAAAGAATGTGGGCATGTTGCGGCTCACCCGGTCCGTGAACTGAGCTGGCCGCTTCTGGAGGAAGGCCGTGATGCCTTCTCTTGCATCCGCTGACTTGCCGAGCTCGCTCAGCGCTGCCGTGTCGATTTCGTGAGCATCGATCGGATGCGGCGCGTTCAGCATGCGCCACATCATCTGCCGGATCAGCGCGATGGAAACCGCCGAGGAGTTGTCGATGAACTCCTTCGCCAGGCTGCGGGCGGTCGGCAGCAGTTCGTCCGGCCCGTGAAGGCTTCGCACGAGCCCGGCATCCAGCGCTTCTTCGGATCTGAAGACACGCGCGGAGTAACACCACTCGAGCGCCTTGCTGATCCCCACGATGCGCGGCAGGAACCACGCGGAGCAGGCTTCCGGGACGATGCCCCGGCCGGCGAATACAAAGCCGAGCTTCGTCTGCGCGGCTGCTAACCGAATGTCCATGGCGAGCGTCATCGTGAGTCCGATACCGACCGCCGGCCCGTTGATCGCTGCAATGACAGGCTTGTTGAAATCATAGATCCGTCGTGTCACGCGCCCGCCACCGTCGCCCACGTAACGCAGGTTGGTCGCCTGCGCGGCAAGCGCTTCTGAATGCTTTCCCCAGGTATCGCCGCCACTTTCCAGGTCGGCGCCCGCGCAGAATGCGCGCCCTGCGCCCGTGACGATCACGACTTTGATCGCGTCATCTGCGTCGGCGCGGTCGAACGCGTCGATCAGTTCGTCCGCCATGCGGCCCGTGAACGCATTCAGGCGATCGGGACGGTTCAGCGTGATCGTGAGAATGCGATCGTCTACCGTGTAGAGCAGTGTTTCGTAGGGCATGGGCGCGTCCGGTTGCACATGGATCGCGCCACTATACGTGAAGCCACGAAGGTCGCGGTTGGCTACTTGCTGCGGATGACGGCGTCGTACTGCTTGCTGCCGAGAGTCCAGTGGCGGGTGCCATCAGGCTTGCTCATCTTTGTCAGCGTTTCGGTCCGCGATGCGAGACCGTCGCCACCGCGGCTCTCGGCGATCAGAAGGATGGCCTTGTTCCCGCTTGCGGAGATGACGCTTTCGACCAGAGCAATATGACGGGTCGATTCGCCGATGCGACGGCGCACCAGGATGTCGGACGTCTGGATCTTCGTGACGTCGTCGATCCGTTTGAAGTGATCGCCGTTCTCGTTCTTGCCGTAGTAGTTGCCGATGGAGTCGATATCGATGTTCTTGCTGACGGCGCTGCCCGGGAAGTTCTCTTCCAGGTAGGCGCCCACGAAGCCATTGCAATCCATGCCGATGTAGTACCCGGCATACTCCTGCAGATCCGTAACCACCCGCCCCCAGCCCAGCTTGCCGGGATCGATTTCCGCATGGCGGAGATAGTAGTCGCAGAGTTGCAGGGCGCGCGTGAATCGAGCAGGCGTGCCCTTGCCCTGAAAGACCTGACGCACGTCATCCCATGGGCAGAGGAGGAAGGGGATAGGTCGCAAGTCCGCGGCGTTGAGATAGCCGGAGTCGGCGAAGTAGTAGTGCTTGCCGGCGCCGTGAGCGCCGCCTTCATACCGTCCTGTCTGAAAGATGAAGGCCTTCAGATCCTTGAAGGCCTTGGTGCGGAAGCTCTCGGGCGACATCACGTCACCGGAGACATACTTCGTGATGTGCACGTACTTCGTGCCTTGCGAGCCGCAGCCGGGAAAAGACACCGGCTTGTATCCCTTCATATACGCAAGCGGTTTGACTGCCATCGGACGTCTCCGCGTCGCTCGTTCATCGCAGCATCGATCCAGACCCGGAGCGGGATCAACTGTACTAAGGCGCAATGAGCATGGGGCGCGGTTGCATGCCACGGGATTGCCACAATTCGTCCCTGCATCGCCAGTCTCTTGTGGCACGCTGCCGCTTTGTCAGGAGGATCAAGCATGGATTTCAAGTTGTCGCGTCGCGCGATGATCGCCGCGATCGCAGGTGTATTCGCAAGCCGCACGGCGTCCGCAGCGGACGAGAGCATTGCGGAAGAGCTGGCCTCCATACAGGCTGCTTCAGGAGGGCGCATTGGCCTGCATGCGTTCGACCTGAAGTCGGGACGATCGATCGGGATGAACGATCACGACCGCTTTGCCATGTGCTCGACCTTCAAGCTCCTGCTCGCGGCGGCGATCCTCGATCGCGTCGACGCAGGGAAAATCGATCCGCAGCAGCGGGTGAAGTTCAGCTCAGCCGACATGCTTTCGCACGCACCACGGACTTCGTCGAAGCTGGATCAGGGATTCATGACCGTCGTGGATCTCTGCGCCGCGGCTGTGGAGATGAGCGATAACCCAGCTGCGAATCTCCTGTTGTCGCTGATCGACGGCCCAGCCGGATTGACGCGCTATTTGCGTCGTATCGGCGACGAAGTGACAAGGCTCGATCGCTTCGAGCTCGAGCTGAACTCCAATCTGCCGGGCGATCCGCGTGACACTACGACTCCGCACGCCATGAGTCACACTGCGGCAAAGATCGTACTGGGCGACGTTCTTGCTCCTGCGTCCCGACAGCTACTGCGCGATTGGATGATCGCATCGCCCACGGGAGAGCGACGAATTCGCGCGGGATTGCCGAAAGGCTGGAAGGCAGGTGACAAGACCGGCACAGGGACAAATGGGGCGGTCAACGACGTGGCGATCCTCTGGCCTCCGGGCGGATCACCCGTGGCCGTCGCCGTATATATGAGTGACTCGAAGCGACCGGCGCGTGAGCTGGAGCCTTTCCACGCTCAGATCGCCGCGCAGATTGCGGAGTCGATGACCGGATGAAGCTATTGCAGGGAAGGTGCGGGAGGCAGTTCTTCCAGCAAGGCCCGCGAGTCACACGCCAGGCAATCATCCGCATGCGTGCCGTCGGCGGCGAAGTCGCACGGCGCACTCGAGGCACGCTCGATCAGGGCAAGCATGATCGGTGATTTGCTCAGCATCTCGGCGAAGCGTTCTTCGAACACGAGCGCAACGACTTCCTCGCCCTGCATCAGCGCATGCGATCGCGCTGGAACCGTGTACTCGCCGAATGCAGGTTCGTTGGCGAAGCGTGCGGAAGCGGTGTTGGTTCTGTCTGACACGATGTCGAAAGTGGCAGCCTGTGTATCTCCGCAATGCGGGCAACCACGAATAGTTCCGAACGGGTCACCGCTGCAGTGCGACGTTCACTCACGAGTGCACGCCTGGCGCCGTAACGAGTTCGGAACTTTGTCGGTCGCCGGAGACTTGCTCGATGTCGTGCTCAGCAGATCCGGAGAATTCGTCATGGCTACCCGTTCCCGTCGTCCTGCAGGTCCTTCATCCACAAAACCAGCATCGCCTGGCTTGCAGGAACGTACGACGGAGATGGAGCGCAGCGAGACCCATCGTGCGGGGGCTGCATCGGAGGGGCGCGGCGAGCCCGTGCCCGAAGTTCGGCTGCTCGGATCTTTGCATCCCTTGCCCAGTCGCGAAGAACGGATCGCAATCAGTGCCTACTGGCGTGCGGCGAAGCGACAGTTCGAGCCGGGTCACGAGCTCGATGACTGGCTCGAGGCGGAGCGTGAGGTCGACGGCGATCATGACACCAGATGACGAGAACGGAGCGCGGACATGACGCTCCGCTTTGGTTGCGATAACACTGCATTCTGATCGCGCGTGCGCAGCAGCACGCGCAGACTTCCGGTCAGCACTTCGCGATGGCGCAGTGCGCAAGACCCGATTTCTCCGGTACCCCACTTTCGGAACGGAGTTTCAAGTCGCGCTACTACGATCCTATTTTCTGCGCGGTAGCGGCGTACCATTTAACGGCAATTGCCGTAGTCATCTGCTGACACCCTCGTCCATCTTCGTGTCGCAAATCGGGAACCGCATCGTCATGGTGCGGGTTGTACGCTGGCTCATCGAGCACAGTTCGCAGCGGCAGGCGAGGGCGCCATGAATCGGAATGCGAAGCACACCCGGAGCACCCGTATGCGAATCAAGCAGGGATCGCCGATCGCACATCCTCTTCGCAACTCTTTCGGTCAGATTTGGGCACTCGTTCTCGCAGGCGGCGAAGGCAGTCGCCTGAGACAGCTCACGACGATTGCAGGCGGCGCGTCCGTCCCTAAACAGTTCTGTTCGCTTACAGGCGGGCGGACGCTACTCGAAGATGCGATCGAGCGCGCGCATGGTGTGGCATCACCCGAACGGACCTGCACCATCGTTTCGCATCATCATCGTCAATGGTGGTCCGCGCTGCTCGCGAATGAGCTGCCTGAGAACGTCATCGTGCAGCCACGCGGTCGCGGTACCGGCATCGGTATCCTGTTCTCCGCGCTGCATATCGCTGCCCGGGACCCAGAGGCGCGGATCGTGATCCTGCCGGCAGATCATCACGTGTGTGCGGAAAGCATTCTGCGCGCACGCTTGCAGGACGCGCTTGCGCGTCTCGATACCGACGATGCACCGCCGACGCTTCTCGGCTTGTCACCGGACAGGATCGATACTGAGCTGGGTTACATCGTGCCGGAGGGCGACGAGAGGAACTCACTGCGAAGCGTTGCGCGGTTCATCGAGAAGCCGGATCGCGACAAGGCCCGCGACAGCATCGCCGAAGGCGCGCTGTGGAACACCTTCATCATGGCGACACCAGTGCGCTCGCTCGTTCGCCTCTTCATGAAGTGCTATTCGGTGCTGATGCTCGAGATGCAGGCGATCGTGACCATGGCGCTGCAGGCAACGCCCGCGAGCACGGGCTGGCAACTGCTGGTCGACATGTACGATCGATTGCCGAACGTCGACTTCTCGAGGGATCTCCTGCAGAAGCATCCCGATGCTCTGCGCGTTCTCTCGGTTCCGGAATGCGGCTGGAGCGATCTCGGAACGCCGAATCGCCTCGGGGAGACCCTTCGCAGGCTGCCACCGCAGCTGCAGGTTTCACCCGAGGCGCCGTTCATCAATCTGGCTGCGCAGCACGCGCTCTACGAACATCACATGGCGTCGGCAATCCGACCGAGCTGAGAGCGGGACTCTCAGGGCGTGGGCTCAGGAAGCGCTGAGTCACTCCCGTTCATGACGGGTGCCAGCAGTTCCGCGAGGTCGCCCTGGCCGTCGATGCGCACACGCGCTGGATCGGGATGAACCCGCCGGATCCAGACCGCGGTCACGCGCGTGGGGTACCGTCGCTGAATCGCGGCGTAGATTTCCGGGTCCTGCTCGCCATCGTCGCCCGCGAGGACGAACGAGACATGCGGTAATCGCTCGAACACTTCCACCAGCCGACCGAGTTTGTAAGCGAACTGATTCGTCAGCGGCTCGCTGGACACATCGTTCGTGACCCTCTTCGTGATCAGTACGCCGCGCGGGAAATTGTTGTGGTCGAGGAATGCCTGGATCGACGACTGAAGCTGGCGCGGAGACGCGGAAAGGTAGAACAGCGGCGCCGACGTTGCGTCCGGGTTCGCGGCGGCGAGCTTCCCATAGGCCGTCGCGACAGCGGGGACGGGTTTGCGCTGCCTGTAGTTGAGCAGCAGCGAGTTGGCGAGAAGCTGTGACTTGTCATTCACTTCCGAGATCACGACCGTGTCGTCGAAGTCGGAGATGAGTCCATGCACGTTCTGCGCGGGCACGAGCAGCAATGATCCTTTGCCGCTGCCTTCGGCCGTCAATGCGTTCATTTCATGCCAGCCGGGCAGGGTCAGCGTCAGGTCCTCGATGAGGATGCGGAAATATCCTTCCTGGTCGGTGCTCGTTCGCCACGTCTTCTCGCCGATCGTAACGGCCACAGGCACGTCTTCCTGCTCATCGTTCATGAGGGCGCGCAGGTTCCGCGAGAGGTTCCGGGCGCGACCGTCGTCCGCTGCGATCTCGCCCTGTTTCTCGCGATCGATGACCCGGCCCTCCACGACTGCAGCGGTGCCGGTGCCGTAGGCGGGATAGAGAATGACGTCGAGCTGAGCGTGACCATGTCCGCCGATCGCCAGCAGCAAAGGCGCGCAGAGGAAGGCCATCGAGACAGGTGTTCGCATGGTTCCGCCGTTTTTATCGTGTACGAAGGCGATGCGCTATCATCCCGCGCGGGCGGGGATCCAACGATGGCACAACAGGGCCGCACTTTGCCAACTGTGACGTGGGACGATCTTCTGCGACCGGGCAATGCGACGCGCTATTTTGCGCGCAACCCGCTGCCACAGTTCGATGCGAACAGCGCCGGCTACGCCTCCGCCAATGCCTGGTGGCTCGCAGAATTCAGCCGCATCGCATACCGCCATGATCGCCCGGGAGCGGTGGCCCTCCGGCGCGAGTCTCTCGCAGCGAGCGGGTTCGATGAGCTGGCGGCGTTCGCATCGGATCTCACCGGCACGGGAGCGATGCTCGTTCAGTCCCGTGCGGCTTCACCTTTTGCGGTGCTGGCTTTTCGCGGGACCGAGCAGAAGATCCAGGATTTCCTGCATGATGCGGATACGTGGCCGGTGCCCGCGTTCGCAGGGTCCGTACTCGTGCATCGCGGATTCAAGAGAGCGTTGAACAGTGTCTGGACTGCGATCGATGCAGAGCTGAATCGCCTCTCGTGCCCGGTGTTCTACACGGGACACAGTCTCGGCGCCGCGCTCGCCACGCTGGCTGCTGCACGTCGCGCTCCGCGTGCGGTTTACGCATTCGGCTCGCCGCGCGTGGGTGACGTTCGCTTCGTCGATCGGCTTCGCAATGTCCCGATCTACCGCATCGTCCATGGTGCGGACATCGTCACCTCCGTCCCGCCCGAGGCGCTCGGCTTTCGTCATGTGGGAGAAGAGCGGAGGATCGGGAGCGCTCCATCGCGCGCTGGCGTATTCGACATGGCTGCGATCTGGAATCAGCTTTCGGCACCACCGCCGCCGCTGGCGGATCATGCGCCGATCAACTACGTCGATGGAGTGTGAGCGCGCGTCGCGACGCCATGCGTTGCGATACGCATCGGCTGGCGCTTTCCGTACGTGAGCGTGCGCCATAGCCATTCTGCGGGTCCGAACTGGAAGCGTTGCAGCCACCATGGGCTCCATGCGAGCTGCAGGATCCAGATGGCTACGACGATGTAGTAGAGCTCGTGGCGTTCGAACCGGCCGAAGAGCCCCAGGCCGGCGCCCGTGAAGAGGAAGGAACAGATGATGCTCTGGCTGAGGTAGTTCGTCAGGGCCATCTGGCCGACGCAGCCGAGTGTTCGCTTCGCCGTCATTGCGACCGGCGAGATCCACAGCAGACCGATCAGGCCCACATGACCGAATGTCATCGGTACACGTCCGAGATCGTACGTCACGTACGTGTCCATGATTGCTTCGACGGAAAAGTCTGACCCCAGCAGCCGGTTCATCTCCCACAGATTCACAGACAGACCGATCGCATAGCCGCCCAGCATCAGCGTCAGATAGGTCCGCCAGGGCGCTGCGCCGGTGAGAATGCCTGTTCGCAACAGGGCCATGCCGAGGAGCATCATTCCCAGGCATTCCGCGAAGCCGTACTGGATGAAGAACGTCGTTTCCCAGTAGAACGTGCGCTGTTTCAGGTAGCGGAACGCGCTGTGATAGCTGCGCGTGATCTGCTCGACCGCGTATTCGAGCTTTTCCACGGCCGGCTTGTGGTCTTCGCGAACCTCGCGCAGCTCCGACAGCGCGCTTTCCTGCTGGTCCGTCAGAGGCTCGCCGGCCCTTTGCGCCGTCTCTGCAGATTCCGCCTGCGCGACTACACGGGTGTAGTCGGCGTGATCGAGCAGGTTCATGGCGGTCGGCACCGTCAGGACGAGGAAGCCCAGGATCAGCAATCGCGGGGTGGCGAGTTTGCGGAAGAAGTACAGGAAGAGTCCGACGACGCCGTAGTAGAAAAGAATGTCGCCCTCCCAGAGCAGCAGGTACGCGTTGAACAAACCGAAACCAATGAGCAGGATCGTGCGACGGTAATACAGTTTCGTGCGACTGGGCGCACCGTCGTCTGAAGGTGCCGCCTGCTGCAGGAACAACAGCGCGCCCGCGCCGAAGAGCAGCGTGAAGAGTCCACGCATCGTGCCTTCGAAGAACAGCGAGTTGATCTGCCACGTCAGGAGATTGACACCGTGGTGGCCTCCCCAGTTGGTCGGATCTTCATAGGCCTCCGGCAGGCCGAAGCCGACGATGTTCATCAGAAGAATGCCGAGCACGGCAATGCCGCGGGTCGTATCCAGCATCCCGATGCGATCGGCGCGGCGGACAGGCGTCGGATCGTCGCTCAAGAGAACCACCCGGTGACCAGGTCAACAGGAGTGTGCATCCGTGCGGCGGGGCTGTCACTGGCCACATCGCTATTTCTGTATGGACGTACAGAAATCGGCCGCCCGAGCGTGCCGCGCGATCCGCACACTCAGCCGCATCCGTTGGAGGCGGGGCCGCATGGAACGCGCGACCTGTTCATCACAAAGTGTGTCGATCCATCTCGAAGCGGCGGCCGTGCGTCAGCGGGGTGCGGCGATCGTTGAGGCAGTCATCGCGTTGCCGATCCTGCTCGCGATCATTCTCGGCGCCATCCAGTTCGGGTTGATCTACCAGGCAAAGGCGACGCTGAATTTCGCAGGGCTTCAGGCCGCCCGGGCCGGGGCGGTCAGCAACGCGCGGCCAGAAGCGATTCGAAGAGGTCTCTCGCGGGGCCTTGCGCCATTGTATTCGCCTGATTCGTCGGTCGAGGGCGTCGCACGAACGATCGCGAGGATCAACGCCGCGCTCGTTACCGATGCCCGTATCAGGATTCTCAATCCGACACGCGAAGCATTCGACGACTTCGGCGAGGACGTCGAAGGCGTTCGCGAGATTCCGAACGACCGGCTGCATTCACGGAGCACCACGATCGGTGCGCTGAGCGGCCTGAACATCCAGGACGCGAACCTGCTGCGTGTCGAAGTCATGTACGGCTATGAATTGCAGGTGCCGCTGGTGAACGCGTTCATTGCCAGGATCCTGCTGGCGACGGGGGAGCGCAGGGCGGTCCTCGATACGTTTCAGCAGCAGTTGCTTCGTCGAGGGCGGCTTCCGATCGTGACCACCGCCACCGTGCGCATGCAGAGTCCGGCAAGGATGAGCGACGCGGTCGTATCGCGGCGCGATCTTCCTGATCTGCCCCGCATTCGCGCGGGCTCCAGGCCTCCCGATGACGAGGAAAGCGAGCGTGACGCCGGCGAAGAGCAGCAAGGCGAAGGCGGCGACGACGGCGGCAGAGCTGAAGACGGCAGCAGTCTGTCGGACGGCTTCCTTGGTTTTGGCAGCAGTTCCGGCGACGGCAGCGGTGGCGGTGCATCACCAGGAAGTGGTGGCGATGGAAGTGGCGGTGGAGGAGGCGGCTCCAGCGGCGGAGGAGGTAACAGCGGAAATCCCGCGCAGTGTCCGGCCGATGGCGGGTCGCCTTCTCCACCTGGGCCAACGCCGGCGGGCGCCAGCCTGCCCGGCGTCGGGCTGCCATCGCTCAGCGTCGGCGACTCGATCCATGTGGTGACAGGCAACAAGTATCACGAAGAGACCGACCTGCCCGCGGCCCACGGAGCGCTCGGGCTGATGTTCGCGCGACACTACAACAGCGATGCCAGCAGACGAGCGGGTGTCATGGGTGCAGGTTGGCGCCACGCGTACGAGGCTTCAATCGTGCCGGGCGCAGCCGGGAACTCGCTGGATCTCTGGCAGGCAGATGGGCGGAGGCTCCGCTTCGTGCAGGCAACCGATTCGAGTCGATACCTGCCGCAGCGCGGCGGCGAAGGTGAACTGCATGTCGATGCCAGCGGCTACCGCTGGTTGTGGCCGAACGGGCGCCAGATCGTGTTCGACGCGCAAGGCAGACTGGCGGCGTTGCGGCAAGGGCCCGACCATGTAGTGCTGAAGTACAACGACGCCGGGCAGCTGGACCGAATGCGGGATTCGAGAGGCCGCGACCTTCGTCTCGACTACTACCCGAACGGACGTGTCGCGCGAGCCGTGCTGGGCGGCGAGATCGTCTGGCACTACGCATATGACCACGGCGGCAATCTCGCGCAGGTCGTTTCTCCTGACGGACGTGGCAGGCGCTACGAATACGCGGATGCACGCCATCCCAATCATCTGACGGCGATCACTGCAGGGACGGCGAAGCCCGCGGAGTACGGCGGGCGGAGCCGATTCCTCGAGATTGCCCGCTGGGAGTATGACGACCGCGGACGGGCCGTCATGTCGACACACCCCGGCGGCGCGGAGGAGGTGACGCTTGTCTACGGCAAAGGCTTCACCGATGTGGCGGACGCGTTCGGGAAAGTGACGCGCCACAGCGTGACGAGTCGTGACGGCATCTCGTGGGTGGCGGAGGTGCGCGGGCCTGGCTGTACGCCCTGTGCCACGAGCGATGTGCGCTACGAGTTCAACCGTCGATACCAGGTCACTTCGATGCTGTCGCAGACGGGGCCGTCGTTTCGGCTTCACTACGACGATCGGCATCGCCTCGTCAGCGTCGAGCGGACTCCTGGCGATGCGTATCAGAAAGCGACGAGGTACGAGTACGAGGCAGACGCGCTGAGGCCATCGCGGATCCGATTTCCGAGCGTGAATGCGGACGGGACGCACGAGATTGCCTATGCATACGGGAGCGATGGGCGGATCGATTCCATTCACGAGACCGGGTACTCACCGACGTCGGCGTCGACGTTTCGCTCCATCGAACGCACAGTTAGATTCACGTACGACACCGCTGGACGGTTGGTGGCGATCGACGGCCCACGGACGGATGTGGCGGACATCATCCGTATCGGCTACGACGTATTCGGTCGCAGGACGCTGATTCGAACCCCCGAAGGAAACGAGCAGCGCATCGACAGGTTCACTGTGATGGGACAGGCCCGGCGCCTCCACAATACCGGCTTGCCAACCGTCAGCATCGAGCACGACTCCGGCGGCAGGGCGATCGCTGTGACTGAACTGCGTGCGTCAGGCAAGCGGACGATTCGATATGCGTACGACTTGCTCGGACGACTGACGGGCGTCATCGATGAGCACGGCCGAAGGCGAACCATTGGCTATGACGCGGCCGGTCGGCCCGATCGCATCGGTGTCGATGACGCGGATGCTTCGATCAGGTTGCGATACGCCGCTGACGGCAAGGTTGCCGGTGCTGCGCTTCTCTCCAGAGGGACGCCGATTCGGCACCATCGCTATGTCTACGATGACCAGCGGCGCCTCCTGGAGATTCGCGATGGAGAAGGCCCACCGCTGCGGCAGCTGGAGTATGACGGCAATGATCTGTATCCGGCACGGTTGATTGATCCTCTCGGGGCGGTCACCCGGCTCACCTACGATGCTTCGCACAATCCCGATTCGGTGACCGCTCCGGACGGGGGTGTAACGCGCTTCCGGCGCGATACGCGCAGGCGGCTCGTCGGCGTGACAGATCCGAACGAAGCGAGAAGCCGCTATCTCCATGACGACTTTGGCAGGCGTGTGCTGGAAGAGACAGCAGATGGTGGGCCCGTGTGGAATACATACGACGAAGCGGACAACGTTGTGGAGCGGCGTCGGGCCAACGGCGAGCGAACGCGATACGAGTACGACGCGGACAATCGACTGATCTCAGTCAAGAGCAGGGAAGGCGCTGCACGACTGACGTACCGAGGGCCGCATCTCATCGCGATCGATGGATATCGGGGCGCCGAGCGATTCAAGCGCGATCGCGATGGTCAGTTGACGGGGCACGTGCGAATGATCGGAGGTCGGGTGTTCCATGATGGCCAGCGCTTCGACGGGTCCGGGCGGCTGATTGAAAGAGCGATGCCGTCGGGCCGGCGCCTGAAGTACTCCTACGATGAGAAGGGAGGGCTGAGTGGAATCGCGCTCGATCGATTGCTCGGCGACACACCGATAGTTTCGCTGTCGGGCCAGCGTGCCGGTGCGAAGAGTCGTGCCGCCGCAGTTCACCCCATGGGCCGGTTGGTGTACGGCAATGGCATCGAGCTGCGCAATCTCCATGACCTGCGCACAGGAAGGCTGGTGAGCCGGGAGGCTCGCGGCGTGCTACGCGCGCACTATCGATATGACCAGGCAGGGCAGCCCGTAGCGATCGTTACGAATGCAGGCGAACGCCGGTATGAGTACGACGCAGTTGGCCGTCTCAAGTCGGCGAAGCTGCCCGGGAGTGACTTCAGCTATCGCTACGACCTGAACGGCAATCGTCTGTCCACGGTTGCCGGCAAACTAGTGGAACGCGAGCTGAGCTACTCCGCCGGCTCCAATCGACTCATGGAGGTAAAGGAAGAGCACACCACATCCGCGTACAGCTATGACCCGATGGGCAATCCTGTCCGCGTTGGAGGCCGGAGCTACGAATACGACAGCGAGGGGCGACCCTACAGACTGCTCATGGGCGGTCGCATCGTCGCGACTTATGCTTACAACTTTGCCGGCGAGCGGATCAGCAAGACCCTGCATGGAGGGTCGAGGCCGGGGACCACCTTCTATATATATGAGAGGCACCAGCTCATTGCCGAGGCGGATTCGCAGGGGAAAATCACGCGTGAGTACGTCTATCTCGGGCGTCACCCGGTCGCGCTGCTCGAGCGCGGCGAGATCTGCTGGATTCACACAGATCACCTCGGAACTCCGCTTGCTCTGACCGACGCGGATCGCCGCGTGGTATGGAAAGCAGAATACGAGCCGTTCGGAAAAGCGCACGTAGTCGAAGATCCTGACGGCGATGGCGCTCTCATGTCTCTCAATCTGCGATTCCCCGGACAATACGCCGACGCCGAATCCGGCACGCACTACAACGTCAGGCGCGACTACGATCCCGCGACCGGCCGCTATCTGACGGCAGACCCGCTGGGGCTGTTCGACGGGACGAATCCATATGCGTACGTGCAGGGAAGTCCCATCGGCAACACGGACCCCCTGGGGCTGTATCTCTTCGCCTTCGATGGAACGTGGGTGAATCGCACGAGCGGGACGCTGACGAATGTGGAGTTGTTCAGGAGGTATCACGACCCAACTCCGGATCAGCGCAATTCGCTCTATAGAAGGGGCATCGGTACTCCGACAGAAGGCGACACGGACTGGCGCGACTCGATCGACAGGGTACTGGGCGGCGCGACAGGCCTAGGCGGTCGGGAGATCGTCGACGATGCACTCAACCATCTCGATCGTCTCATTCGAGGTGGCGTGCAGAACGTACGGTTCGACGGAGTCGTAGACATAGTGGGATTCAGTCGGGGCGCCGCGATTGGTCGTGCGTTCGCCAACGACATCTATTCCCGGATGGACGATGGTTACTACCGACAGGCCTTGTCTCGCGACGGTTCCTGCCGATCGCTACGGATTCGGTTCATGGGGTTGTTCGATACGGTGGCAGCATTTGGCATCCCGACGAACGAGATCAACATCGGCTACGACCTGACGATTGACGATCGCATCGGTACGGTCGCTCATGCAATCGCTTTGAACGAGCATCGGGCAGCATTTGATTTGATCTCGATTCAATCCTCCGAGCGCACGGCAGACACCAGTCAGTATCGTCAGGAGCGAGCATTCATCGGCGCTCACTCAGATATAGGTGGAGGCTACGCCACCGGAGATCTCTCCGACCTCGCTTTGCGTTGGATGCACACACAGGCAGTTGCTGCCGGTGTACGCATGGCGCCGCTTCTCGAGGAACACCTGACGGTCAGTGCGCCACTACTGCATGACGAAAGGACCTATCTGGCTCAGGATCGCGAGATTTTCTATCCCAACGATCCGCTTTGGGAGCGTGAAACCTGTCCGCTCCCAGTGATTGCTTGTGCGGTATGGGAGCCACCGGCGACCCAGCGACAGACTACTGCGCCTCAATTTCAGTTCCCGGAGCTCCGCGACATGATCAGGGAGAGTCAGCAGCGCGATGCCGTGCGAGGGATCGTCGACGTGGAGAGCTATCGTGCATGGCTGCGAAGTCGGGGCCAGCTATGAAAGCAGTTGGAGGTCTCATCATGCTGATGCTCCTCTGCTCTTGCCTTCGGGCAGCGCCAAATCCAGGTGAGATACGGATCGTCAATCTTGGGTCCCGTACAATCACGGCATTCAACATCGTCGGCTACCCATTTCGGGATGTGGGTCTTGATCGACACCCGGGTGACGTACTGACTCCCGCCTTCGGTACCGATTCCACGTCGTTGGAAATCTACTGGAGGCTTGATGACGGTACAGTTCACGGTCAAGAGATCGAGCTCTCAGACCATATTCCGCCGGATAGCGACAATGACCCCATCGTTGTTGGTATTCACGACGACAGCCTGTCTGTCACATGGGCCAAGGTAGATCCGTCGTGGATCCAATACAGCCGAATCGGTAACCCGAAAATCTACCCGGTTCCGGAAGTGCCTTACTACCTGGGGTGCCACGGACGACTACTGGAACACCCTTTGGCGAAGGAGGCATGGAGTCGGAATGCGAAGGAGCTGCTTGATCGCGATTCATCTGCGCTGGCGGATGAACATCGCTGCACTCTGGATTGGTACATCCCCCGCTCCGATCGCCCCTGGCTCGACCCCGACGAACAAACGGGTCGTCGCCTGCGGGTCGAGTGGCAGGCGCAGATAGAGGCCTACAAAAAGAAGCAGCGGAAGTAGGCCGCGCGAACGCTACGCAGCCTGCCAATACTCCTCAGTCTGATGCGCCGGCTGTGCGCCGGCTTCGTGGTGATGATCGGTCGCTCCGTGGCGCATCGTCTCGCCGCGCGTGCGGAGCCTGAAGAAGCTCACTTCGGCGACCAGTGACTGAGTCTGTTGCTCCATCGTCTTGCTGGCGGCGGCGCTCTCTTCCACCAGTGCGGCGTTCTCCTGCGTGGCGACGTCCATTTGCGAGACGGCGCGATTGACCTGCTCGATGCCCGTCGCCTGTTCTTCGCTGGCGGCGGAGATCTCGGCGACGATGTCCGTGACCTTGCGGACGCTCTCCATGATCTCGGCGATCGTCTTGCCGGAAAGATCGACGAGGTCGCTGCCGGCCTTCACCTTGTCGACGGATTCGCCGATCAGGGTCTTGATCTCGCGCGCTGCGGTTGCGCTGCGCTGTGCGAGGTTGCGGACTTCGGAAGCGACGACGGCGAAGCCGCGGCCCTGTTCGCCCGCGCGAGCTGCTTCGACCGCCGCGTTGAGCGCAAGAAGATTGGTCTGGAACGCGATCGAATCGATCACGCCGATGATCTCGCCGATCTTGCGGCTCGAGTTGCTGATCTCAGCCATCGCGGCGACTGCTTGCTGAACCACCGTGCCGCCCCTGTCCGCCTGGTTGCGTGCGCTCGCAGCGAGTTGATTCGCCGCTCGTGCATTGTCGGCGTTCTGTTTCACCGTGGCCGACATCTCTTCCATGCTCGCAGCGGTCTGCTGGAGGGCGGCGGCTTGTTCCTGGGTGCGCTGACTGAGGTCGTCGTTACCACCCGAGAGCTGACGTGCCGCGGCGCCGACGGTGTCCGCGTTGTAGCGGACTGTGCCCACGACCTGAACGAACTTCTGGTCGACCTTGTGCAGCGTGGTCAGGAGCTGGCCCAGTTCATCGCCGTTGTGGCGCGGTATATCGAAACCGAGTTCGCCGTCCGCCATGCGATCGAGTGATTTCATCACAGTGTCGATGCCCGTCGTTACCCGGCGCATCACGAGCAGCGATGTGATGAGAGCTACCACCGCGGCAACCGCGAGCAGAATGCCGCCTGCGACATGGGCGCCGGAAATGGTCGCGTTCGCATCCTGTTCCGCGTCCGCCGCGTTCTTCTCGATGCCGTCGCTCACCGTGGAGAGCTGGCCCTCGAGTTCGGAGAAGGCGGCCAGGAAGGAGGGCAGCATGGCGCTGGCGGCCTGCTTGTCCGTGGCCGCAGTCTCGACGATCTTCTCGGCACTCGAAATGTAAGTATTGAGTGCGGGGCCGACAGCGCTGAGTGCCTCGCGTGCATCGCCCGTTGCCAGTTCGTTGTTCGCCGCGATCATTTCGCGGAAGTGCTGGCTGTGCTCCTGAAGCTGTGTCTTCGCTTCGCGCTTTTCGTCATCGGTTTGGGCCAGCAGGGATGCGAGCACGTCTGCGCGAAGCGCATCGTGCATCATGTCGCCTTCCAAGTGATTGCGCAGGACGGTGCCTGTGACGACGACGTTCTGAAGGCCGCTGCCGGCTGCGGACATACCGCGCCACCCTGTGCCGCCAAGCACCAGCATCAACGCGAGCATGGTAGCGACGAGCGCCACGAGCCGGGCTCGAATTGTCAAACGCATGAAGCAAAACTCCGAGAAACCTCCTGCATGGGTTCCCCTATCGGCCACGCCGGGCCAAAGTGGCGCCAGAAGCCTCGAAATCAGGGAAAGGATGAGTCCGGAGGCTGGCCGGAGCGTCGATCAAGCAATCGTCGCTACGGTTATCGCGTCGCACGGGCGCCGAACTTTGAACTGGTTCCCAGCCGGCCTCAGACAGGTATGTCATCGCCCCGGACGGCTGCGATGAAAAGCTCGCCGTATTTCTCCAGTTTCCGCTGGCCAACACCGGCAATCGTTGCGAACTCCTCGAGTGCCGTCGGCTTGCGCGCCGCAATCTCCCGCAGTGTGGCGTCGTGAAAGATGACGTATGGCGGCAAGCCGTTCTGGTCGGCGAGTCGCTTGCGCAGCGAACGCAGCTTCTCGAACAGCGCGGCGTCCGGGGTCAGATCCTCCGGAGGGGGTTCGCGCTTTCCTTTCTTCTTTCTGGGTCGCTGGAGGGACTCGGCGATCATGACTTTGCGTTCGCCACGCAGCACCTGCCAGCTGTGTGCGTTGAGAATCGCGACCGGATAGCCGTCCTGCGTTTCATCGACGAGGCCTTGTTGCACGAGAGCGCGCGCGAGGTGGCGCCATTCGTCGACGCTACGTTGCTTGCCGATGCCGAAAACGCTCAACGATTCGTGGCCGCGGTCGATCAGCTTCTGCGACTGCCCGCCGCGAAGGATCTCGATGAGATAGGCCGCGCCGAATCGTTCGCGACGTTGGGCGAGCCGCGCGACGCACGACAGGTACTGCTGCGCCGGCACCGTCCAGTCCTTCAGTTCACGCGGCTGCAGACAGTTGTCGCAAGCGTTGCAGGGCGGATCGAAGCTCTCGCCGAAATAACGCAGCTGGACCGCCCGGCGACATTCGGTCGACTCGGCATAGTTCAGCACCTGGCGTAATTGATGGCGTGCGATGCGCTGTTCGGCTTCCAGAGGCTCGCCGCTGACAGGATCGATCTTCTGCTCGATCAGGAACTCCGCCGTGCGAATGTCGCCGGCACCAAAGAACAGGATGCATTGCGCCGGATCGCCGTCGCGACCCGCGCGACCGGATTCCTGGTAGTAGCTCTCGAGCGTCCGGGGCAGGTCGTAGTGAACGACCCAGCGGACGTCCGGCTTGTTGATGCCCATACCGAACGCGATCGTCGCGACCATGACCTGCGCATCGTCGCGAATGAAAGCTTCCTGGTTGCGGCGACGCTCATCCGCGTCGAGCCCCGCGTGATAGGGCAGCGCCCGAACGCCGTCTTCCTGCAACCTGGCGGAGAGTTCGTCCACTCGTTTGCGTGACAGACAGTAGACGATGCCGGCCGCATCCGACGTTCTCGATAGCGCCAGCAACTCGTCGTATGTATTGCGTTGCTTCTCGCGAACGGCGTACTGCAGATTCGGTCGATTGAAACTCGCGAGATGGATCGCGGGCTGCCGCAGCGCCAACTGCAGGAGGATGTCTTCCCGCACACGGGGCGTCGCCGTCGCCGTGAAGGCGTGCCAGGGAGTGTTGGGGCAGCGTGCACGTACCTGTGCCAGCTGTCGGTATTCGGGGCGGAAGTCGTGACCCCATTCCGACACGCAGTGTGCTTCGTCGATGACGATTGCGGAAATGCCCGGCGATGCCGCGATCTTCGGCAGCGTCACGTTGAGGAACTCTGACTGCAGCAGACGCTCGGGCGCCAGATAAAGCAGCTTGAAGTCACCGCGCAGGAGCCCGGCGAAGCGTGCGGAGGCCTCAGCGGCAGCCAGGCTCGAATTGATGAAAGTTGCGGCGATGCCATTGTCGATGAGCTGGCGAACCTGGTCCTGCATCAGCGCAATCAAGGGCGAGACGACCAGCGTCACGCCCGGCTTGAGAATCGCGGGCAGCTGGAAGCACAGCGATTTGCCGCCGCCGGTCGGCATGATGGCGAGCAGATCGCGCCCCGCGAGCGCATCGCGAACGATCTCCTCCTGGCCTGGACGGAACGACTCGAACCCGAAGGCGCGCTTCAGGCTCTCGGCGAGCGTGTCCGCCGGATGGGGCGAAAGAAGGGAGGGCGTCATCATGGAGTGCATGTCGAGCGCGCATGATCGCATTTCAGATCCGCCCATCGGCAATTCTTTTCCGCTCGATTCGTACGGAAATGCCTTTCGCGTGTCCATCGTGCTAGGTTCGCTCGGCTCGAACCGGGCGCAGCTGAATCGCAGCGAGTGACGACGAATGACTGATTCGCAAAAGCAGAAGAACGCGCGCTTCGCGCTCGCAGTGCTCTTCGGCGTGAACATGATGAATTTCTTCGATCGGCAGGTCGCGGGCGCGCTGGCCGAGCCGATCCGGCTGGAGTTCGGCCTCAGCGATACGCAGCTCGGTGTAGTGAACACCGTCTTCGTGCTCGTCTATGCGTTCGCCGGCGTGCCGCTCGGGCGGCTTACCGATAGCTGGCTGCGCACGCGCCTGATTGCGATCGGTGTGACGGTATGGAGCTTGTTCACGGCTGCATCCGGGTTGGCGAAGACGTACACATCGTTCCTCATTACCCGCATTGGCGTCGGTGTCGGCGAGGCGAGTTGCGCGCCCGCGAGCCAGTCGCTGATCGGCGATCTTTATCCGCCGCACCGTCGCGCCCGTGCGATGGGATTGTTCATGCTTGGGTTGCCGCTTGGGCTGTTCGGCGCGTACATGCTCAGCGGCATCATCGGCGAGCGATGGGGCTGGCGTGCGGCCTTCCTGGTCGCCTGTGTGCCCGGACTCATTCTGGCTGGACTCGTGCTGCTGATTCGCGAGCCAGCGCGCGGTGGGTCGGAGTCGCTTACTGAGCCTCAGTCGCAGTCGGGCGCGTCGCCGTACCTGTCGCTGATGAGGATCCCGACGCTCTGGTGGATCGTGCTGTCGGGGATGCTGTTCAACTTCAACTCGTATGCGGTGAACATTTTCCAGTCACCGTTCCTCCAGCGCTTTCACGAAGTCGGTCTGCGCGAGGCGAGCAACATTTCCGCGGTGTCCCTGGGGCTCGCCGGTGTGTTCGGCCTGATGTTCGGCGGCTGGATGGGCGATCGCATGCACGCGAAGCGGGAGAATGGCCGGCTGACGCTGGCTGCGATCTGCCTGCTGCTGGCTGCACCTTGCGTGTTCATGGCCTTGCAGCAGCCGAAGGGAAGCGTCGGTGCCTTTGCGCTGCTGATGGGTATGTCGACCGCATTCACGTTCGCGTACTACTCGACTGTCTACAGCGCCATTCAGGATGTCGTCGGACCGCACCTGCGAGGTACTGCGGTGTCGCTGTACTTCTTCGCGATGTACGTGCTGGGCGGAGCGTTCGGCTCGATGGCGATGGGTGCGTTGAGCGACTTCTTCGCGCATCAGCAGATGCTTGAGGCGGGCGCGATGGAGATGGCGCCGGCGTTCAAGGCAGCCGGCCTTCACTCGGCGATGTACGTGATGCCTGTGCTGATGCTGTTGTGTTCGGGATCGCTGTTCGGTGCGGCCCGCACAGTCGAGAGCGATATTCGCAAGCAGAGAGAGCAGGTCGCGCTGGCGGCGACAGCGTCAGTCTGAGTTTCACTCGCCGGAACATGGCGCGACGCAGCTCGTCGCGCTGAACGCTTGGGGTCAGCGAGTCCCGGTGAGGCTTTCCATCATGAGCCCGGTGCCGCCCTTGGAGACGTGGGCCACGATGGCGGTCCGGCGATGGATCTTGGTCACCACGCCGAGATTGATGGCGAAGGCGAGGTGCACGGTCGCGCCTTTCTTCAGACCGAGATTCTCGGTCTCGATGAAGACGCCGTTGGCGCTGAGGTTACGTGCGCGGCAGAGTTTGCCGGGACGGCCAGGGATCGAAACATAGACCGCGGTGCGGGCCCTGTGACGAGTGTGGAGGCGTCGCTCCATGTTCAGTTCCCCGTCTCGATCTTGTTGTTGTCCACGCGGAAATTGGCGCTGCGCATAGTCGACGTATTTCTGGAGAACACCAGCCTCACGTCGTCATTATGCCGTGACGTATTGCACATGCGAAGCAGGATGTGAGGGTGTTATGTCTTGACCATCCACGCCGGGATCATAGCCGCGGGGAAAGTGTCGGAATACCGAACAGGGGTACTAGTCCGCCGTCGCGAACTGTCCCGCAGATTCACGCTGCAGTGCACGCGCCAACAGCAGAATTCATTCACACTGCGGTTCGTTCCGGATACCCGGGCAGTTTTCGAAGCATTGCGAATCGAACGAGAGCGAGGGGCGATGAGTGAACGGCCGGATGGCTTCAGGGATTCCCCGGGCTCGTCGAGTCTGGGTCCTTCGAATGTGGGTGCGCCGAGCTTCTCCTCGCCGATCACGCGTCAGGACCTGCCCATCGGCGTGTTCGACTCCGGCGTGGGTGGGCTGACCGTTCTGCGAGCGCTGCGCAGCCACTTGCCCGATGAACGCTTCATCTATCTGGGCGATACCGCACGGTTGCCGTACGGGACGAAGAGCCGCGATTCGGTTCTGCGCTATTCGATGCAAGCGGCCGAGTTCCTGATTCGGCGCGGGATCAAGTACCTGGTGATCGCCTGCAATACCGCTTCGTCGGTTTCAGTGGAGGCGCTTCGCGAGCGGTTCGCACCGGTGCCGGTCATCGGCGTCATCGAGCCCGGCGCCACCGCGGGGTGTGCCGCTTCGAAGTCCGGGGAGATCGGAGTGATCGCCACGGAAGGCACGGTGCTGGGTGGTGCCTATCAACGTGCGATAGCGGCGATCCGTCCCGATGCGGTGGTCGTCGCCCAACCGTGCTCGCTGTTCGTTTCGCTGGCTGAGGAAGGGTGGACCGAAGGACCGATCGCAGAAGCCATTGCGCATCGGTATCTCGATGAGGTCTTTGCGTCGCATCCCGCGATCGACACACTGTTGCTCGGGTGTACGCATTTTCCGTTGCTGATCGACGCGTTGAAGACTGTCGTTCGACCTTCCGTGGCCATCGTGGATTCCGCCGAGACCACGGCCCTTGCCCTCGCGAAGGATCTGGTCGCGAGAGGTCTCGCGGCACAACGCCGCCGTGCACCGGCGATCTCGTTGATGGCAACGGACAGTCCGCAGCGATTCGCGCGGGTCGGCAGCCGATTCCTGGGAGAGGAGTTCGAATCGCAACAGGTCGAGCTCGTCGACCTGACGGGTTAGCGACGGAATCAGCGGACGGCGGACCGGCCGCTCGCCGACAAGTCCTCAAACGCCTCGAAGCGATTGCGGCCGCAAAGCTTCGCGGCGTAGAGAGCGTGGTCGGCGGCTTCGAGCAATGCCAGCGTGCTCGGGAATCGCTGGCGGGTCGAGTAAGTCGCCAGTCCGATGGAGATCGTGAACTTCACAGGCCCCGCGGCCTCCACGTGCTGGATCTCCGCAATCGCGTTCAGCATTCGCTGTGCGACCTGCCGGGCGATGTCGCGATCGGCACCGGGCAACACCACCATGAATTCTTCGCCGCTGAAGCGCGCTATCAGATCACTGCCGCGGACGCAGGACTGGAGCTTGAGGACGCAGTTACTGAGCGCGATATCCCCAACCGCCGTTCCGAACTTGTCGTTCAGCGCCTTGAAGCGGTCGATGTCGACATGCGCGATGCTCAGATCGCGGCCGAACACGACTGCCTGGGTGAACTCGCGGTCGAGGAGGCGATCCAGCCACGCTCGGTTCAGCGCGCCCGTCAACGGGTCGCGGCGGCTCGAATCTTCGGCTTCCTCGGTTCGGGTCAGCAAGACGCTGGTGGTGGCCTGGAGATTGCTGACTTCCTGGAGCGCGTGAAGATTGCGCACGGCCAGGAGCTCGCGTGCTTCGGCAAGAAGGTTCTCCGTGTCCTCCGCATCCATGATGCTGGTTTCGTAGAGGGCTTCGGTCTCAGGAATCAGGCTGGTGATCCGGCTGACGACCTCGGTGAATTCTTCGTTGCCCAGGCCGACCAGGCTCGTGACCCGTTGCGCGAGCGCCTGGAGCGGGGCAGCACGGTCCTTGATCAGGATGGCTTCGGCCAGGTCGCTGCCCAGCGCCAGGCACCGGGCGATTCGTCCGTCGTCGGTACCGGCGGGGATCGTCTGCGGGGTATGACTCGCCCCGGCGGCTTGCCAGATCCGGTCCGGCAGATTCCAGGACTTGAGCAACATCGAGGTGTACGCGGCGTGATCCTTGCCGAGTTTGGCGACTTCGTACGTGATCCAGTCGGCGTGGTGCCCCGGCGCCGGGAGCTGGGCATAGAAATCCCTCGAGGCCCGGTCGATCGCCAGGACGCCGATGTCCTGCAGCAATGCTGCGAGGAAAATGTCTTCCGGATGCGGGGTCTTAGTCGCCTCGGCGAACGCCCGGGCACCGGTTGCGGCGAGCAGGGCGCGGCGCCAGAAGCGGGGGTAGTCGATTCCCGACGGGCGGAGTGCGCGAACCGACGACACCAGCGAGAAGCTGAGCGCCAGGGTCAGGGCCGCATTCAGGCCAATGATCACGAGGGCTTGCCGAAGGTTCTGACTCGGTCGGCGCTGTGAGTAGAAGGCCGAGTTGGCGATGCGCAGAATTTTTGCTGTCATCGCGGGATCGCGGCCGATCGCCTGCGCGACCTTCGACATCTCGATGTCCGGATCGCGCGCAAGTGCGATGATCTCCGTTGCCACCCGCGAAGGGCTTGGGAAATCCACCTGGGCCTTGAGCCGATTCTCGAAATCCTGAGGCGTCATGTCTGCGGGGATTGCGTGGCGTGAATAATTGCGCGGCTTTGCCACTGTATCGGCGCGAAGCCGGGTCTCTTGAGCGGAAAGAGTAAGGCTCGACCCGGGACGGGATGCGGGAAAGCCGTATCAGGGCGTTGCAATCCTGTGAGTGCGGTGCAACTTGGAGTTGACACTCCTGACCCCGCCAAAGAGAATACCGGGCTCTTTATGTCCGTCTGCGGAGGGGTACCCAAGCGGCCAACGGGGGCAGACTGTAAATCTGCTGGCTT